>CABEDQ010000513.1_pt1 | contig 32557 bp, 27 predicted proteins | sample 3423111 | NCBI WGS metagenome assembly CABEDQ01 (sample SAMEA5534331, study PRJEB31848) | metagenome | biome: tundra; feature: field; material: soil | place: USA | collected 2013-05 | depth 0.15 m
CTTCACTGAGTCCCTCGCGGTATCAGCGCAAGACTCGGGGCCGAGCGGATCGCTAATCCTTTCCCGTAAGAATTTTGCATTCTCTGCTTCATACCGGTTTATCCCGGCGCACTAACATCGCCTTATCACGCATTGACCCGAGGTACACCCCGGCGTGCTGAATCTTGAATCCAGCCGGGTAGCTTCGTTCAATGACACCGCCTTTAGCCGGTGCGGCGGTTCAGCGTACGGCGCGGAATCGCCTTTTCCACAGCCCAAATTGCTCTTTCTGTGACGAGCAACCTTTACTCAGAATTTGGAAAGAGCAAGACTGGAAACATGCTCGTACGTTCTCTTCACCGATTCGCCACCTGCCCCAAGCTTCGGTGCCAACAAACTATAGCTAACTCCTTATTCCGCAATATTTTACCTCTAAGTCCTTGCGGCTCAAGATTTTGCCCGTACCCCGGCATATCTGCGACAGGCAACCCTATGAAACCAAAGATTTTAGAGATACGGAAGAAAAAAAGGGGGATATCCGGTGGCAAGCAAGCCCTGATGGCTCCGATTTCCGCCCAGCGCAATCGGCACTTTGGGCAGTTGAGATCAGTGGATTCGAGGTCTGGCAGATGGTGAACTCGGCCCTGCCGACTCATCCGACAGCATCACCAGGCCCGCGATGGGGTGCACCGCCCGTTGACCGTCGTCCCTTGGCCCTGCTACCGTCATATGTTTGCCCACCGGCGCGCGCCCGGGTCCCGGGGACCCACTTCATCAGGAGATCATCATGCCTGCCATCAAATTTCGCGGCGTCGATTTCATCCAGTACGACGCCTTGCTGACCGACGAAGAACGCCTGGTGCGCGACACCACGCGCCAGTTCATCGAAGACAATCTGATTCCCATCATCGAGGAATGCAACCGCGCCGGCCGCTTCCCGCGCGAACTGGTCAAGCCCATGGCCGACCTCGGCTTTTTCGGCGCATCCCTGAAAGGCTACGGCTGCGCCGGCATGAGCAACGTTGAATACGGACTGATGACGCAGGAACTCGAACGCGGCGACTCCGGCGTGCGCAGCTTTGTGAGTGTGCAATCGGCGCTGTGCATGTATCCGATTTATGAGTTCGGCAGCGACGAGCAGAAACAGACCTGGCTGCCCCCCATGCAAAAGGGCGAAAAGCTGGGCTGCTTCGGATTGACCGAACCTGACTTTGGCTCGAACCCCGGCGGCATGCATACCCGCGCCAAAAAGGTCGGCAACGAATACGTGATTAACGGCGAGAAGATGTGGATCACCTCCGGCACCATCGCCGACGTGGCCATCATCTGGGCCAAAGTCGAAGACGAGAAAAACCGCATCCGTGGCTTCCTCGTCGAAACCGACCGTCCCGGGTTCAAGGCCGACGACATCCACGGCAAGTGGTCGCTGCGCGCGTCGGTCACTTCCGGTCTCTCGCTGCAGGACGTGCATGTGCCGGAATCGAATCTGCTGCCGAAAACCGGCGGCCTGAAATCTCCATTGATGTGCTTGAACCAGGCCCGGTATGGAATCGCGTGGGGAGCGCTCGGCGCTGCGATGGCGTGTTACGACTGCGCGCTGCAGTACTCGCTGCTGCGCAAGCAGTGGCGCGATCAGCCTATCGCCTCGCACCAGCTCGTGCAAGACAAGCTCACCTGGATGATCAGCGAAATCACCAAGGGGCAGTTGCTGGTATTGCAGGTCGGTCGCCTGAAAGATGCGGGCAAGGTCGAGCCGCAACACATTTCAATGGCGAAGCGCAACAACGTGTGGATGGCGCTGGAGTGCGCCCGCCTGTCGCGCGACATTCTCGGCGCCAACGGCGTGGCCGACGACTATCCCATCATGCGTCACATGATGAACCTGGAGTCGGTAAAAACCTACGAAGGCACCCACGACGTACATTCGCTGATCATCGGCCAGAGCATCACAGGGATCGACGCGTTCTGAAAATAGAAACATGTGGGGACAGCCGCCCTCGGCTGTCCGGTCGAACGAAGATCGACTGTGATTGTCTGCGAGCCCCGCCGGGCTGCGACCAGATGGACAGCCGAGGGCGGCTGTCCCCACATAAACGCTCCGATGACTCCAGAGAAAAAGCGGCGGGTCGCGACTGCAGTGGGATTCCTCTCAGGTGTGCTCGCCAGCCTGGATGCTCTGCGCGACGCCAGAATCTTCTGGCCTCCAGATGTAGTCTGGGAAGGGCTGCGAAACCCGCAGCGGCTCGAACTTGGCGGCGGACTCGCGCTCGTTGTGGTTACTCTGCTGATCTCGGTGCTGCAGCGGCGAGATTGAAGGCTGCGTCACCCGTACATCTCCTCCAGCAACTCATACGCGCGCCTCAAATGCGGGATGACGATGCTTCCTCCCACCATCAGCGCCACGTTGAGCGACTCTTCCTGCTCGGCGCGGCTCACGCCCAGGCGGTACGCCTGAATCGCATGGTAGAAGATGCAATCGTCGCAGCGCAGACTCGCCGAGGCTACTAGTCCCATCAACTCTTTCGTCTTGGCCGGCAGCGTGCCTTCCAAGTACGTGTTGTGATCGATGTTGTAGAAGCGCTTTACCAGGAAGTTGTTGGCCTTGTCGACATTGGCATTGAGCCGCGCCCGGGTTTCGATGAAGCGGCGCGCGGTCTCGCTCTTGTCGGCTACGTATTTCTCCGTGAAAAGGTAGGTCGGCTCTTTGCGTTCCTGGCGCTCCGGCGCAGGGCGCTCCGCCGGCGCGGGAGTTTCGCTGGTCGTTGGGCTCATGGGCAAATGGTAGCAGAGGTAGGCATGGCGTGGAGCGTCCTTCAGCTTCGCTCCAGGGCCTCGCCGGTGCGGGCTATTCGCTGCATACAGAACGCGGGCGAGGACGTCCGCGCCCCATTAGCTAGGCAGTCGGCTTATCTCGCGGCGGCTCAACCGCGAGGAATTCTTCCACGAAGCGCCGCGCGTAGTCATCGAACAACCTCGGAATCCGCTGCGGATCCGCCGATTGCAGCACCAGGCCGGCATGATGATGCCTCTTAATCCGCAGGTGCACTTCCGGATCGTTGTAGCCCGATGTGTCCGGGTCTTCCTGCCGCGCCAGGGATAGAATCACGCCCGCATATTCTTCTCGCACCGGAGGCAACTTGTAGCTGCCGTCGCCGCCGGCGATTTCAATGCGAGCCCACTCCCGCCAGAGATTGATTCCGGTCGCGGCCTCGACCATCTCATTGATATACGCCCCGCCCACGCGCGCCGCACATTCAAGAAAATAGAAGTGCCCGTCCGCTTGCGCCTGAATGAACTCCGCATGCGCGACTCCGCGCAGCAATCCCAGCGCCGCAATCACTTCACGGTTGATCGCCCGCAGCGCAGAGTCGTCGTCGCTTCCCCGGGACACCGTAAACGTCGTGAAGATTCCGCCGCCCTGAGCCACGTTCATCGGAGGCTTGCCGTATTTGCTGACGTTGGCAAAGACGACCTCGTTCTCCGCCACCACCGAGTCCACGTGGTAAACGTCGCCGGGGAGGAATTTCTCCAGCAGAAACGAAGATTGCCTGTCGCCCAGTTGCTCGAGCACGGGCCACAATTCTTCCGCCGCATGGATTTTCTTGATCCCGATGGCCGACGCCTCTTGCCGCGGCTTGAGCACCCACGGACCCGGCACGTGCTCCATGTAATAGCGGATGTCCTCATGGTGGACAACCGGCACAAAATCCGGCACGCGCACGCCGCGATCGAGCGCCCGCATGCGCATGGCCAGCTTATCGCGGAAGTAGCGCATGGTCGTGAGCCCCATCCCCGGAATGCGCAGGTGTTCGCGCAGAGTAGCAGCGGTTTCCATGTCGTATTCGTCGAGCGCAACGATGCGGTCCAGTTTGTGCGTGCGCGCCAGATGCGTCACCGCCTGCACGATATCCTTGAGGGCAATTTCCGCCGGGAGGTAGAAAGTATCGTCGAGGCTTTCTCGCGGCCAATCGGCATCGCGCAATTTTTCCGTCGTCAACAGGAGCACGCGGCAGCCCTGGCGCTTGCACTCGCGCATGAACTCCTGACCCTTCTCATAGGTCGTGATGCACAGCAGAGTCAGCGGGCGCGCGTCAGGCATGGGTGCAGTTCCGAACAGGGATAGGAGGATACCATGGCGACCCGGCCGCGTGTATCCGGCAATACGATGAACAAAATCGATACTGTTCATCGCATCTTTCCATTCGCGGCGCGATTGCGTTATAGTCTCAACCCGGCGCGTTACCACCGCATCATAAGGAGACGGGAGACATCAGAATGGGTACGCAGACTCGGCCGGAAGGCAAGGCCCGCATTTTCGGAGAAAACATTGAGAGCGATCTGGCGTCGCGATTCCTCCGCGTGGTGGAGGTGGCCGCGATCGCTTCGGCCCGCACCATGGGACAAGGCGAGCGCAAGCTCAGCGATCAGGTGGCCACCGAGGCCATGCGGCGAACCATGGACACCATCCCGATGCGCGGCACCATCGTCATCGGTGAGGGCGAGCGCGATGAGGCGCCCATGCTCTACATCGGCGAGAAAGTCGGCGCCGAGTTTCCCGACGGCACGGAAGTTCCTGAAGTCGACATCGCCGTCGATCCCCTCGAAGGCACGAACCTGTGTGCCACGGGCGCGCCCGGATCGATTACCGTGCTCGCCGCCTCCGAGCGCGGAGGCCTGCTCAACGCCCCCGACTGCTACATGGAAAAAATCGTCGTCGGCCCATCGTGCAAGGATGCGGTTGAGTTGGACGCACCCGTCGCCGACAATCTGAAGAACATCGCGAAGCGTCTGGATCGCGACGTGGAAGACCTGGTCGTGATCGTTCTCGACCGCCCGCGCCACGAAAAGCTGATCGCCGACATTCGCGCGGCCGGCGCTCGTATTCGTCTGATCGGCGACGGCGATCTTTCCGCCGGAATCGCCGCGGCCGTCATCGGCACCGGCGTGCACGCGGTCATGGGCTCAGGTGGCGCTCCGGAAGGCGTGATCACTGCCGCCGCCATCCGCTGCCTCAACGGATACATGCTGGGCCGCCTGGTCGTGAAGCCCGACCAGGAAGAGCGCCTGGCGTGCATGGGCATCAAAGACAAAAAACGCATCTACGAGGCGGAAGACCTCGCACCCGGCAAGCAATTAATCTTCGCCGCCACCGGCGTCACCGACGGCGCGCTGATGAAGGGAGTACGCTTCTTCGGCGAAGGCACGCGCACGTCGTCGGTGATCCTGACGCTCCGCACTGGCAAGGTCCGCTTCGTGGACAGCATTCACCTGGAAAAGGGGCCGGATGTAAAAGTCAGGTTCTCATAGCGCAGTGGTTGCCCGGTAGTCGCCGGCAATCGTCTACAGTGCAAAATTAGTAATCCTTTTCGGAGTTCTCTTCGTCCGAAACCATATCGAGCCGGTCAAAATGGGAAGCGCCCATGCGCACCGTAGGATTATTCGAGGCCAAGCAGAAACTTCCCGAACTTGTTGAGCGCGCTAGCGCAGGGGAGCAGATCGGGATCATGCGGCGGGGAAAAGTCGTGGCGGTTATCGCTCCCGCCGCGTCCGCAATCAGCGTCGCCCAGGTGTTCGCCAACATCGAGGAAATCCGAAAACGCGTCAAACCGCTCAAGGGCCTTACGATTAAGGATCTGATTGAAGAGGGGCGCTCGTAATTGCCTGTCGCTCAGCGCGGTGGGCGAGGACAGCCGCCGGGACTGCGGCGCTGCATTATTCTACTTCAGATACTCCGAATCCTTCTTCAACTCCTCCGGAATGGGCGGAAACGGCGGCCATTCCTGCGAGTATCCCTTAAGCAGCGGCGTCGCAATTTCCGACCGCAGCGTACCATCATGCACGGCAAACTTATGCTGATGGCCCGCGGAATATCCCTCCCACAGGCACACGCCCGCGTACGCACCGTCTTTGCGCAAGATGTAATACGTCATATCGACAAAGCGCACCTTGTTCATGTCGCCATTGTAGTTGCGGACGATGCGTTTGAGCGCGTCCATGCCCGCTTCTTGAGGAGACATGCCATGACGCATGTTCTCCACAATGGTGTGAGCGCCCGCGACCTTGATGTTTTCTTCCCCGGCGCCGGTCGCGCCGGCGGAACCTACGTCCTGATCGGTATAGCAGCCCGCACCGATGATGGGCGAATCGCCGCACCGGCCGGGCAGTTTGAACGCCAAGCCGCTGGTCGTGGTGATGCCCGACATCTCTCCTTTCTCATTCAGAACCGAGCAGTGGATGGTGCCCGTGGGCGGAAACAGAACGCGACGCACTGCAGACAATTGAAACTCGGGCTCGATCCCCAGATCGGCGGCGCACTGTTGCAGTTCCCGAATGCGCTGCTGCCAAAGATCCGCCTGCGGTTTAGATTCGGGAGCGGGCGGATGCCAGTGCGGGTCGGCAATCCCCGGCCCCCACCAGTCGCGGTCGGAATTGAATTGCTTCCACAGCAGCCAGATTTTACGCGAGCGCTCGGTCAGCAGGTTCTCGCGCGGCAAGCCCATCGCCACGGCAAATCGCTCCGCGCCTTCGCCCACCAGCATGACGTGCCCGGTGTGCTCCATCACCGCCTTCCCTGCCATGGACACATTCTTGATATTGCGCACGCCGCCCACCGAACCCGCGCGCCGTGTAGGTCCGTGCATGCAGCAGGAGTCCAGTTCGACCACGCCTTCCTCGTTGGGCAAGCCGCCCAGACCGACCGAATCGTCGTTAGGATCATCCTCTGGGCCCTTCACCACTCGGACGGCGGCATCGAGCGTGTCGCCACCGCCTTTGAGGAAGGCATACGCGCCCTCCACATAGGCATAGCCGTTGTTGGCGCAAATGATAATCGGGCGCTTTGGAGAATCCGATTGAGACGCATGGCCCTGTCGGCCGCTTTCAGCGAGCGCTTCGGGAATTGCAGTGTGAGTTCCAACCCCGGCGGCGACGGCTCCGAGCACTGACGTCTTCACGAAATCACGGCGCGAGACTGTCACGAGTCCTCCTGATCGCTGCTTGCAACGAAATCGGTTTCTACTGACGGCCGGAGGAACCTCTCCAGGCGAAGCGGGAAGCATACCACGACGCCGGGGGATTCACGTCGAGTCAATCGATCGCAGGTAAAAAAGAAGGGCGTGGATGACTCCACGCCCTTCGACCATACGAACACACTGCCGATTCTATCTCACATCATCCGGCATCTTCACCGGCTCGCGAATCTCCGCAGCCGGCCGGGATACGCGGACCCTGCTTTTTCTAATTGATCCGCCGCGGCGGTGGAGATCGGCTGCACATTTTCCGAGCGGAAGCGCAGCAGCGCGGCAATATTGCCCACCTTGTCGAACTCGGGATCGTCTTTCACGTAGAACGTTTCGGTATCGCGGCGAATCACCCACGGCAGGATTGCTTCACCGACATCCACAATCTCCTGCGTAGCCCGGCCGCAAACCGGACAGGAGCTCACGAGATGGGCATCGATGTGTCCGCATCCGGAACATTCGACGGCGTGCGCCTGCAGGTTTTCGCCCAGCAACAGGGTCTGTACTTCTCCCAATTCCAGCGCGCGCAATACCCGGCGCAATCCGGTAACGCCTAGGCCGTTGCCGCGCGCCTGGCTCACCGCCTGGCCGACCAGATCGCGGCGGCGATCGCTTTGCCACCGCTCCACAATCCGCTGCGCGCGGGTGCGTATCTGGTCGCGGGTAATGTGGCCCACATCCGCATGGAAGCGGCCGATGAGGGCCTGACTTACATAGGAATGCAGTTGCGGCTCCAGCAATGACAAGTGAGCATCCTGGCAGGCGAGAATCCATTTCTCGAACACACCCTTTTCCAGCAAGGTCTTCAGAGTCTCAGCTACATTCTTGAAGTGCTGGCGAGTCTCATCTTCCACTCGGCGCTGCGCGTGGCCTCCGTCGTAGCCGGCAAACCCGTCGCTGCGTCCTCTGCGAGGCACCGGATGGAACAAGTCTTCTCGCTCGGTCAACTCGCCGAGGCGAAGATCGAAGATGCGGGCTCGGTGCCGATCGACCAGCACCACGCCCAGCAGCGGGAGCGCGCCCAGCAGGTGTGCGATTGGCTTGAGATGAAAATGGCGATCCACAAAGAGCTGCGTGCCCGGCAGGCTGGCGGGCACATCATATTCGCGCCAGATGTTTTGGGCGGCGCAGGCGAACACGGCTTTGCCGTGCGTCCCGTTACTACGCAATTCGCCCGATAGGTGCAAGATACGATCCATATCGGCGCGGGCGCACTCCTTCCTGCCTTGGCTTTCCATGCTGCGCAGGGCTTCGCGCGCCAGGTCCTTAATCAGAATCATGTCCTCCTTGTGCGCCTTGTTGCGCGGCGTGGACGGCTGGAAATAAAAACTGACGGCGCAGGATTTTTCATCGTGAAATTCAGCTAATTCTCGGATTTGTTCGCGGGTAATACTCATGAATAATCTCCCAAAATTTGAGATTGGTTTAAGCGGCGCCGGTCGGAGCGAACCGGCCCGGAAACTGATTCGCTAGCCCCGGCGTTTTGCGTAGGTGGTCGCGTGCGGCAGAAACGAAAGCGAGTACTCTCTCGGCCGGCAAGCCGGTAATCGCTACAATCTCATCCACGCTAAAGCCCTCGACCGCATGCAGGATGAAGGCTTCGCGCGGGCCCGAGCCCAGATCGCGCAGCGCCGAGGCAATCAGGCGCAACAGTTCGTCCGAGGCCAGGATTTGCTCCGGCGTCGCCACGCGCGCATCGGGGATTACCGTCGCCCCCGTGATAGATTCGTCAGGCTGGTGAAATTGCAGCTCGGGTTCGTCGCTCGCCTTCACGTTGCGCCGGCGCGCCGAGCCCTCCAAAGGTCTGGCGTTGCCATTGCTTTCGTCGGTGCGCGACAGTTCGTCCAAGGCTTGCAGTGCCAGCCGATAGAGCCAGGGCTCAAGCGCCAGGCGTTCCGGCTTCTCCTGACCGTTGCCCAAAGCGGCGGCGATGGTTTCATCGATCACTTCTTCCTTCGAGAGGCTGTCTGGGGCGATCGATTCTTGCGCTTCACGGAAGTAGATTTCACGCTCTACAAACCGTTCGAGGCGCGCCAGATTGACGTTCACGTAAGAGCGAATGTCGTCCCCGGAAATGGTTGGCGGAAAGACGGCGGCCAACGTCTGCTCGAACGGGACTTCGCGTACCACGGCGCCAGGCCGGGCGCTGTCCCCACGCTTTCCGCGCTGCCACTTGTGCGAAGCGCGCAGAATTTCCTTGTGCTTATTGACCTGCTGCAGCAGATCCTCAAACGCACCCTTTACCGCAGCCGCAGCCGTGGCAGCCGAAGCCTGCGCCGTCATTTGACCCGAAGGTAAGCGCAGGTTCAGCGAAACGCTGGTGCTCTCGCGCGGAGAGGTTTCCTCCACCACTCCCTTCAGGTGGATGAGTTCGGGACGGAAAACCTGCAGACGTTTCTGCAGTTTTTCGATCTGATGTTGAATGTCTTTTTCTACGGCGGGAATCTTATGAAGACGGTAGCTGACGTGAACGTTCATAGCGCCTCGGCCTTGCCAACGAAGTGCGCAACCAAGTGCTTTCTTAAGCCGATTGTACACCCGACGGAAAGAAGGAAAATGGCGAATTGCACCGCTTAACTGGTTAAGATGGTCTCATTCTGGAAATCGTTGCGCAAAATAATTTTGCCCGAGATGGGGTTTGCAGACTCCAGAACGGCACGGTATGATCCGGGGCCATGACTCTGTTCAGATTTCCGCTTCTGGCATTGCTCACCGCTGTTGCTTGCGCGCAGGCTCCGTCTTCGAAAGAAGTTGAAAGCGTCTATCCCGACGCGCATGCCCTCTACCTTGATCTGCACCAGAATCCCGAACTGTCGGCGCATGAAATCCAAACCGCGGCGAAACTGGCCGGGCGCTTGCGTAGCGCCGGCTATGACGTCACCGAACACGTGGGCGGCACAGGAGTCGTCGCGATTCTCAAGAACGGACCCGGCCCAACTATCATGCTGCGCACGGAACTGGATGCGCTTCCCGTGGAAGAAAAAACCGGTCTTCCCTACGCCAGCAAGGTACACGCCAAAGACGACGCCGGACGGGACGTTCCGGTGATGCACGCCTGCGGACACGACCTGCACATGGCGGCCATTCTGGGCACGGCCGAGATCATGGCGCACAGCAAAAATACCTGGCATGGAACACTCATGCTGATCGGCCAGCCTGCCGAGGAAACTATCGGTGGCGCCGATGGAATGATCCGCGACGGATTGTTCACGCGTTTCCCCAAGCCGGATGCGGCTGTGGCTTTGCACGTCGGCAATGAATTGCCCGCGGGGATGGCCGCGATCACTTCCGGCATTTACAACACGAATTCGGATTCCATACGCATCACGATTTACGGCAAGGGCGGGCATGGCTCTGCCCCCCACACGGCCATCGATCCCATCGTGATCGCCGCCCGCACCATTCTCGCCTTGCAGACCATTGTCTCCCGCGAAGTCAAACCCGGCGAAATGGCAGTGGTGACGGTTGGTTATATCCAGGCCGGGACCAAGAACAACATTATCCCCGATCGTGCGGAAATGGGGCTGACGGTGCGCACCTTCAAGCAGAACGTGCGCCAGCAGATTCTTGCGGCCATCGCTCGCATTGCCAAGGCGGAGGCCGCCGCGGCTGGCGCGCCGAAAGAACCGCTGGTAGAACGCTACGAAGGCACCGACCTGGTTTACAACAATCCAGCTCTGGCCGAGCGGCTCAGAGCGCCTCTGGAGTCTGCGCTCGGAAAAGACAAGGTTGTGATCGCCGAGCCGATCACGCCATCGGAGGACTTTTCCTATTTCGTCGAGCAGGGGGTCCCCGGTTTCTACTTCAGCCTCGGCGGAGCCGATCCCGAGAAGTTCGCGCAAGCCAAGGCTGCCGGAACTATGCTCCCGTCGAATCATTCCCCTCTATTCGCTCCCGACGTGGATCCCGCGCTGCACGCCGGAATCATCGCCGAGGTTGCCGTGTTGCGGAACTTGCTGAACACTTCACTGGAAGAACTACGGAAGTCAATCGGCCAGTAAATTGGCTAACCATACATACATTTGTATTGACACACACTAAGTTGGTCCATATCCTAAAATCTTCTGCTCGATAACGGCCATGCGCTTTGAATGGGACGCAGCGAAGAACCAGCGGAATCTGGTGAAGCACGATGTCCGGTTCGAGACTGCAGCACTCGTATTCGACGATCCCTGGGCTTTGACGCAGCGTGATGAATCGACACGCGAAGAGGAGCGCTGGATCACTCTGGGGTCAATCAGTCTGGGCGTAGTACTCTTTGTCGTGCATACATGCTTTGAGCAAGATGGCGAAGAAATCATGAGAATCATATCGGCCCGCGCCGCGACGCCACGTGAGAGGAGAGGATATGAGGAAGCTAAGCAGGGAACAAAAAAGAGACATCGCCGCCATCGCGGCCATGAAGGACGCAGACATTGATCTCTCAGACATGCCGGAGGTCGTGGACTGGAGCGGGGCCGAGATGGGAAAGTTCTATCGTCCGCCGAAAAAAGTGGTGACGATGCGACTGGACGCCGATGTTCTTGCATGGCTGAAAGGGTACGGCAAGGGCTATCAAACAAGGGCCAATTTACTTTTGAGGCATGCTATGACGAGTTCCGAAGGAAGGACTGGGACCGGCAAGGGACCGAGGAAACGAACCCGGCGTGCTCACGCCACCGGTTGAGGCTTAGCGTTAGACAGCGACCGTCACCGACGTTTCGGTCCGCGTGACCGGCCGGTAGAGCGTGTCGCGCTCGATGGGCTCGCGTCCCGCAGCGCGGATCAGTCGTTCCAGCTCTTCGCGGCGCATACCCTGCGGAGTGGTAGCGCCGGCGTCGTGGTAAATCTTCTCTTCGATCACCGTACCGTCCATGTCGTCGGCGCCGAAGCGCAGCGAAATCTGCGCGATCTTCGCGGTCATCATCTGCCAGTACGATTTAATGTGCGGGAAGTTATCGAGCACCAGCCGGCTGACCGCAATTTGCTTAATGTCGAGCATACCGGTGGTTTTCGGCAAATGCTGCAGCGGCGTGTTGTCCGGATGGAAGGCCAGCGGAATAAACGTCTGAAAGCCGCCAGTCTCGTCCTGCAGCGCGCGCAGCTTCAGCAGATGGTCGACGCGGTCCTCATCGTTTTCGACGTGCCCGTAGAGCATGGTCGCGTTCGACTTTAATCCGATCTGGTGCGCCAGCTTTGCGGTTTCGAGCCACTGCCCACCATCAATCTTGTGGTCGCAGATGATGTGGCGCACGCGATCGGCGAAAATCTCGGCTCCGCCGCCGGGCAGCGAGTCTACCCCCGAAGCTTTCAGTTGTTCCAGCGTCTCGCGGATCGAAAGCTTGGCCCGCTTCGACAAGTAGGCGACCTCGACCATAGTGAAGGCCTTCAGATGCACTTGCGGAAAGCGTTGCTTCAAACCGGAGCACAAATCCAGGAAGTACTGAAACGGCAGGTCGGGATGCAATCCCCCCACAATATGGAATTCCGTGACCGCCTCGGAGTATCCCGAGGCCGCGGTTTCGAAAGCCTCTTCGAGCGCCATGGTGTAGGCGCCGGGCGTGTTCTTCTTTCGTCCAAACGCGCATAGCCGGCACGCCGCCACGCAAACATTCGTCGGATTGATATGCCGGTTGACGTTGAAGTACGTCTTGTCGCCATGTATGCGCTCGCGCACGGAATTGGCCATCCACCCTACGGCGAGAATGTCGCCACTGCGGTACAGGGCGAGGGCGTCGTCGGCGTCAAGCCTCTTGCCGGCAAGGACTTTCTCATGAATCGGCGCCAGACGCAGATCGTCTGTCTGGAAGGCGTGGGATAAACGTGTGGCAGACATCCTTCTGATGATATCGCAGGACGATGCCGAAGACCACGATTCGCCATTGGAAGAGCTGGTTCCGCAAATGCCAGTAACGGCCCGGGGGCGAAAGATTGCGGCCGCAATTGTCGAACCGGTGACGATTCCCTGTCTACCCTTCGTCCGGAAACCGCATCTACCCAGGAGACGCGAATTCTTTGCGCGCCTTGCTCGGAAATTGCAAACGAAGGAGACTGCTGATGAGAACCTTTCTTCCTGCTACGTTACTAACCGGAGCATTGCTTTGTGCGGCTTCGTTCGCCCAAAACGCGCCGTCCGCCCAGAACCCGAGCGGTCCCCCGGAGCAGCCACAGGCGCAACCTGCCCCGCCGTCACCAGCGCAGCCAGAAGCGCAACCCCAGCCCCAAGCAGCTCCGCAGGCGACTCAGGCTCCCGCCTCCGCTCCCGCCTCCGCTCCCACCGGCGCAAATCAGGCACAGGCCGCGGGTGTACACAGAATTGCCCCCGGAAGCGTGATCCCGGTGCAGTTGACAAAAACCATCGATGCCAAGAAGGCCAAGCCGGGAGATCAAGTCGCGGCCAAGGTCACGATGGATCTGAAAGCAAATAGTGGAGAGGTGGTCGTGCCCAAGGACACGGTGGTTATGGGACACGTGACCGAGGCACAGACGCGCAGCAAAGAGCAGAAAGAGTCTCAGGTAGGAATCGCTTTTGACCGTGCGGTTTTGAAAGACGGAGAAATATCTTTGCCGATGTCGATCCAAGCCGTCATCGCTCCTCCCAACAACAATGCGAATAACGGTGGCGCCTCTGAGCCGGGCGCGCCCGCTACCGGTGGCGGCACCGCCGCCTCCCCGATGGGTGGTGGTGGACGTAGCGGCTCCCAAGGCGGCGCGGCGCAAACTTCGCCCTCCAGTACCACGCCAAACGCCGTGCCGAAAGAAGGTACAAATGCTTCGCAGGAAGGTGGCGCGCGTCCGCCCATCAACGGGAACACGCAGGGTGTCGTAGGGATCTCGAATCTGAAGCTTGAACCCGCGCAGACTGCGGCGCAGGGTTCGGTGTTGAGTTCGGAGAAAAACAACGTGAAGGTTGAAAGTGGCACGATGCTGCTTCTAAAGGTCAACTAGTAAGCACGTTGTCCGTTCGCGAATCTATTCGGAGAGGCGGCTTCCCTGTTAGCTTGCCTCTCCTACAACCCGCGACTAAAACTGGATAAGCGCCCGCCCACTTATTTCCGCAGCAACAAATCCCCCGCGACAAACACAAAAAACAGCACCGAAATGACGCCATTCATGGTGAAAAACGCGGCATTCAGTTTCGACAGGTCGTCAGGCCGAACCAAAGAATGTTCGTAGAGCAGCAGCAAGATCACTGCCAGAACTCCGCAGGCTGCCAGCTTGCCCATCCCGAATACAATCAGCAGAGCGACCAGCAGGCCCACCATCACCACGTGAAAACCGCGCGCAATCCACAGCGCGCCGCGAATCCCCACGTATCGCGGAATGGAGTGCAGGCCGCTTTGGCGGTCGAACTCGAAATCCTGGCAGGCATAGAGAACGTCGAAACCGCCCACCCAGAAAGTCACCGCAGCAGTGAGCAGCAGGATGCGCGGATCCAGCGAGCCCCGTACCGCGATCCATGCCGCTGAAGGCGCAATGCCGAGCGCGAATCCCAGCACGAGATGCGACCAGCGGGTCACCCGTTTCGTGTAGGAGTAAAGCAGCAGCACAGCCAGAGCCACCGGAGAAAGCCAGAGCGCGAGCCGATTCAACTGGCTCGCGGCAACAATGAAAATGGCGCTGGAAACCACCACGAACGTAGCCACAAACGCGGGCGTGAGGTGTCCGGCGGGCAAGGCACGAGCGCTGGTGCGGGGATTGGCGGCGTCGATGGCAGCGTCGGCCCAGCGGTTAAACGCCATCGCGGCAGAGCGCGCGGCGACCATGGCAACCACGATCCATACCAGTTGATGCGACGAAGGAAGTCCTCCGGCCGCCAGCATGGCTCCGCATAGCGCAAACGGGAGCGCGAAGATGGAGTGCTCCCACTTGATCATCTCGAGCGTTACGCGCAGGTTGTGCAGGACGGGCACGAGTAAATTGTAATGCAGGTCCTGCCCCTCAAGGCCTTGCTCGTGTGGCCACCAACTTCGCGGCATGCGTCACCGAGTCATCGTGAGCGAAGCCAAGGACCCATGTAGTTGACCGGACGAATGCATAGGTCTTTCGCCTCGCTTCAAGATGACAGGCCACCTCGTGTCGCGGACTCTAAGACTCCGATCCCGAAATCAACGGAACAAAGCGGCAGAGTTCGCGCAAGCTGATCCGCGGTCGGCCGTTTTCCTTGTGGATCACCTGCAACTGCTGCGAATCAGTTGGGCCAACCGGAATGATCATCCGTCCGCCTTCCGCCAGTTGTTCGATCAGCGCATGCGGCACCTCCGGTGCCGCAGCAGAAACGATGATCGCATCGTAGGGCGCACCCTCGGCAAGCCCCTGACTTCCATCGCCCACAATCACTCTTATGTTGGTGTAGCCCATGCGGCCGAGCAACTCTCTGGCCGCATCCGCTAGCGCAGCATGGCGCTCCACCGAAAAAACCTGCGCCGCCAGTTCGGCGAGCAATGCCGTCAGATAGCCCGATCCGGTGCCAACCTCAAGTACTCTGTCGGCCGGCGTAAGCCCCAAAGCTTCCAACATGCGCGCAACAATGTACGGCTGAGAGATCGTCTGCCCTTCGCCAATGGGCAAAGGATGATCTTCATACGCCTGATCTCGATAACGTTCAGGCGCGAATTCGTGGCGCGGCACCCGCAACATGGCATCCAGCACCTGCTCGTCGCCCACACCGCGCGCCCGCAGTTGGGACTCGACCATGCGCAGCCGCAAGCGCGAGAATGCGGCAGTTTCGCCAGAAGAATTCATGCGGAAGGACTCTGCATCCCGTCAGAACAATTCTATTTCTTGCGCTGTCGAACGCGGACATCGAAGCTCACCACGCCGTTCTGATCGCGCGTGCCCACCACCGAAACATTGCGATTGACGTAGTATTCGCCCTGAATGATCTGCTGCGAACTCTGCGAAACGTTGGTGCTGTAAGTGAGCGAGATATTATTGGCGAACTGCTGCTCGATGGTGACCTGCGGACCCCGCGCCGTGGGATTGGTTTCCGTAGTCAGCCCCTGCGGATCGATCTTGATCCGGCTGACTCCGAAAAGCTTTTGCATGCGGCTGCTCACAGTCGCATTGATCGCCTGGCTGATGATCAGGTTGGTGGCCTCGTCGGTGAACATGCCCTGGCCCGACTGCTGCTGCAACTGCTCCGACTCTTCGCTGGTGCGGCCCAGCGCCAGCAGCGCAATGATGTCCGACTTGGGCAGAGGCGGCTCCGAGCGATAGTTGACCGCCAGCCGATCGGGTGTCCCCGTAACCGTGACGTCGAGATCATAGTTGCGTACGTGAGTTGTAGCCTGTAAGTTCACCTGGGGTTCAATCGCCACCGGATTCGCAAACGTAATATCGCCGCGCTCCAGCCGGAACTTGATGCCGTTGAAAGTCGCGTCTCCTTCCAGAATGTCAGCGCGCCCAAGAACGCTGGGACGCGCCACGGAACCTCGCAGACGTAGATCGGCGTCCCCTGACAATCGCGCTACCGCAGTCTTCATCTGAAGTTCGGGCGCGGTCCGTACGGCCACATCGAGCTTCACGTTATAAAGCGGCGAATTGGCCGGGGTGATCGCCGCCGACTGGCGGCTTCGCTCCAGGTACGAACCAAAATCAAAGCCCGGCGTCACCGCCAACTTCGTGACCAGCACGTCCCCGGAAATCATCGAAACGGAGCGGCTTCCCACCCAGTGCAATTCAGTGGTCGCCGTGGAACTGACGCCCGGCGGATAACGCAGCCGCACCTCTTTCCCCACGGCCGTGAGGTTGAAATTGAGCTGCCGGTTGTAGTTGGTGGCGTCGCCTTTCAAATCCAGCGTTCCGCCGCCCGTGCGCGCCGTGAGCTGATCAATATGGACCCGATCCCGCGTGAACGACAGCGAGCCGTTCATCTCGCTGAGGCCGCTGGGCAAGCCGGCGTAACTGGCTGCGCCGTTCTTGACCTCGATGCTGCCTTGTGGGAGCGGCTCACTCAGCCTGCCTCCCAACGTCAGATGGATCGTCGTCAGACCGGAAACGGTCAGATCCGGGACCATGCTGCCCAGCAGTTTAAGGTCAACTTGCCCGTCGGCCGACAAGTCAAGTTCCTGCGCCCCCACGAAGCGAATCGAACCGTGTCCGACGACGTCCGTCCCCTCTCCCGCCAGATGCGCCGGTTCGATGTGAATTGTCTGGTCCGCATACGTAAAACGCACCGGATCCTGGTTGTGCAGCTTGGCATATTCCACGTCGACCGCAACGTCGGTCACGTTTCCATTGAGCGTCCACTGCCGCGGATAACGCAAAGGCCCCTGCATCGTCACCGTACCGCCAAACGCGGAGTGTCCCGTAAGTTGTCCGCCCAAATAGGCGCGCCACAGGGCATCGAGATCGATATGATCCAGTTGCGCAGAAATGTTCGCAGGATAATCTCCGTGCATTCCAACGCTTCCCGCAATGGAGAGTTTGCCGTGCGGAAATTCGGAGTGCCCGCTCAGGCGCAGTTCGCCGTTCTTCGTCGTGGCCTCAACATCCAGTCCACCCGCGAGTTCGTGGTCGAACGTGAGCTCGTTTACGTGAACGAAGGCGTTGATCTCCGGCGCACTGAGTGTGCCCGACCCCTGCAACGTAAAGTCGGCGTGGCCCTCCACCGGCAAACGGTCCAGATGAAGCTGGCGAACCCGCGATATGTCAAAATTCTTCCCGATCAGGTCAACCCGGAAGCCGCGCGTCGCCGGCGTATAGGCGGCACTGCCAGAAATGTCGACATCCTGATGGGTGAGGTGAATATTGTTGAGAGCAGTCTCGCTCCCGGCAATGCGAAGATCCGCCTCGAACTTCTCGATCGCTTCTCCATACGCCGAGGCATTCGCCGCGTGAATGTGGCCCTGCGCCCGAGGATGCGCCCGCGTGCCTGCAATCTGAACCGACACGTCTGCCGTCCCCGAAACCGGATAGTCGAAACCGGCAAGAGCCGCCGTCGACGCCACGTCCACATTGTGCAGGTTCACGCGTGCTGTGTAGGGGCTGTTTTCGGTGAATTGTCCTTTTTGCAGCACAGCACTGAGCTCGAAGTCCGCGTTCGTGTCCCCACGACGCAGGGTCCCGCCCCGCAGCGCAAGCTCATTAGAAGAGAATTGAATACTGGCCGCAAGGGAATCCCAATGCACCTGTTGCACCAGTGTGCGCGACGTCGCCGGCATGGTGAATTCGAAGTCTTCCGCTACCAGCGTCCCGGCCACCGTGGGATCTGAAAACGTGCCTTCGGCAACGCCGTTGAACGTCGCATTCCCGTCCACCCGGAATGGCAGGTTGGTGGGCCCGCCCAGCGCCGTCACCAGCGGACGCCATTCTTCCAGGTTGGAAGTCGAAACGGAAAGGTGCAGCGTCGAGGTAGCCGCCAAAATCCCTGAAGCTTGAACCCGCGACGCCGGCGTAGACAGGCTGAACTGACCGAGTTCCAGCGAGTCGCTGCCGCCGAAATACTTACCCTGAGTATGGGCCGTTACGGGTAATTCGCCCTTAGCGGGATGCAGCGGAGGGTTCACGTCCGCCGTAAATCCGACCTCAGCATCCTTCCACGATCCTTTCCAGAACGCCTCCACGGTGCCAGTGGCTAATCCTGCCGGGTGAAACCGGCGCAGCGGATGCGCAGGTACGTCCAGGGCCACCGCCATCTCTCCGGCGGAAACATCTCGCAGACGAAGATGCACCGCCCCGTTCTGCACTCCCGGAAGCTTCGCTCTCTCACCTTTCTTGGCTGGTGGCCGAGCCGCAGTAATTACGGGAAGGTCGTCCCTGCCCTGCTTCGCTCTTCCCGCCGGCGGCAGCGGTACGCTGTGCAGCCAGTTGTCCACCTGCGCCTCGCCCGTGAAACTCCCGCTAAACAACTTTCCCTGCAGCTTCCACAGCTTGATCTGCTCATCCGTCACCGAATAATCCGACGTCGCACTCGCCCTCTTAATCACAATCTGAGCGTTCTGCCAGCCGATGTCGCGCAACGCCAGAGTCCCCGAACTGGTGAACTGCTCCAGCGACCAGTGGCCGCTGCCTTTGAACTCGGCCGTACCTTCGCGCAGGTCGTGTCGGCGCGCAATCGCGGCAGACTCGGCGAGATCGACGTGAGCGTCATAGCTTCCGTCCAGGTGGGGATTGCGGAAATCGCTGATACGTCCGCTCGCCTCCAGGGATGACCGGCCGGAGCTCCATCTCAACGATTTGATTTCAGCGAAGGTCGGCCCCAGGCTGAAATCGACTGTAGTCATCCATGCGAATGGACGGAGATCCTCGACCACACTGTCGACTTTGCCCACCGTGAGATGGCTTTCATAGCGGCCGCGCAGGAACGAGTAATCCATCTGCAAACCGGTATCATGAACGGCAAAGTTCAGGGGAATCTTACGGTCCCCCCACAGCATTTCGCCGTTCCGCACCGACAGATGATCAATGGACAGCGCGAACAACTGCTCGATCGGCGTGCTCTCCGAAGCCCTCGCGGTCACCCTCGGGGCGGGGACATTCGTGGCACCGTCAAGCCCGACGGCAATGTGGACGACCGGATGTTCGAGAGTCACCGAATGGAAGCCGAACTCAGTGCGCAGAAACGAGATCACTTTTAGCTGCGCGACCAGGCTGTCCGCATGCGCCAGCGGCACGTCGCTTGCAGCTTCCTTCCCATGCACCGTAATGTTGCGCACTTCGACTTGCAGGTGGAACGGGACAACGTGGAAGCTGCCAATTTCCGCGCGGCCTCCCGTAATCCTCTCCATTTCGGCGACCGTGCGCCTACGCACATAGGCTTGAAAAGAATTTGTGGTGGTGTACCAGAGTGCCGCCAGCACGGCGACGACGATGACACCAGTGGCAAGCAGCAGATATTTCCACCAGCGTCGAGGCCTGGCGGCGGGCTCCGTCACCGCGTCTGTACCCCATCCCCAGCCCCGCTCGCGCCGGGGACGCTCACTTTGCTTTCCGAGCGCAGGGATTGCAGCCAGGAAACCATCAGCTCGTTCACCTTTTCTTGAGTGAGCAGCTCGCGGATCTTGGCGGCAACATCGGCCGAGGGGATCTCGGCTACGATGGATTGCTTCAACTGCAGTACGAATTTCTCTCGGTAATAGGCTTCGATCGTTTTGGAATCAATCTGCACCGCGGGACGAAGGTGAGCATCGACCAGTCGCATGTGATCGATCTGCTGCTGCACATGTGCAACCAGATCTTTTTCCGATAGCCCGAACCTGCCCAGCACCAGCTGCCAGCCCTCATCTGTCGCCGCTTCCGCATACTGCTTCCGCGCCTCTGCCACCCGGGCGGCCGCCTCTGACTCGGAGGCATGCTCGAAAGACGCAGACTTCATCTGCTCCCCGAGCAGTTCGTGATCAATCAGACGGTCGAGAACGCTCCGGCGATCATCGTCAGTGAATTGGTTCAGCGCGCGGCCGTTGAGCAGGGCTTCGTAGCACAGCGCTTCGTCCCAGTCGCTCTGCAGAATGATGTGCCCGTTGACCGTGGCCACGATGCGGTCGATCACCTGGCCGGCTCGGGCGGACGGCAGCATCATTGCGCTCACAAACAAAGCGAGCGCCACCACTGCGACCATTTTCTCTGTACGAACTCTATCCATCAGAATGGCTGGCCTATGCTGAAAAATACGTTGAAATGACGCAGGCGAGGCGTCTCAAAAGTTATCGGCTGTCCCGACGAATCAAAACTGCTCCCTTGAAAATATCTGGTCGGATTAAGATTGTACCCGAAGTCAAAACGCAATGGCCCAATGGGGGTCTTGTACCGCAACCCCACCCCGAGCGCCTGTGAAGTGTAATCATAACCGGAGTTATTGAATTGGGTGTAACACCGGTGGTTCGGTGTACCACCGCTGAGCAGACACTGAGCCGGATCAGTCTGGTGCCAGCGCATCAGTCCCTTCAACATATCGTGCGGCGCCGTGAACACATTCCCCATATCGTGAAAAATGGCAAAGCCGAATCCCTCCCCCAGATAGGGCAGAGTAGTCTGGGGAAAGCGCAGTTCCAGGTTGTTAACGAAAAGCGCCGTACCGCCGACGGGAAAACCTGAGCCTGGATCTCGAGGGCCTGCCTGATTTAACCCGAATCCGCGATGAGAGTTGCCGCCCCCGGCGAAGAATTGTTCGGGTAGCGGTATCAATGAAATCCCCTGGCATATGGACTCGTTAGTATTGGGATTCGTGGGACATGCGCCCGGGGTCACGACCCTGGTACCTCCGAAGGGCTGTTGCAAGCCAATGCTTGTCGAACGGGCAAACACAAACTGATGTCCGGTCTTACCCTTTCTTCCAAACGCATAATAGGTGGAAAGCTGACCGAGTGCGCGACCGAAATCGGCTTCCGAGCCGAAGTAGGTGGCAGAGGCAAAACCATCCAGCGTGAAATAGCTTCCCTTGGTGCTTTCCAGGGGATTGTCCCGCTTATCATGGATAAAAGTGAAACCCGGTCCGCCCACGCGGGCCGGGAGAGAGAGCAGCGTAATCTCGCCAGGTGAAAATCCTTTCGCGGGGAAGTGGCTGGCTTTCACGAGACGGAAATCGAACCGATACGTCATCGCATTCGGTCCCGGCCGGGTCCCAGGCTCCGTACCAGAGTTTCCGAACTGCTGCCGCAAGTCGATTTTTCCCTCGAGTCTCTGCGAAGTGAACGTAGCCACATCCAGACTGTTGTCGTAAAAAGCGGTGTAGATCAGCTTGAACTTATCGTTATCGAAGAGCTTCGGAATGGCGTAACTTACCAGCCCACGCTGTTGCAGTCGTCCCACATGGGACTGGAACGTCAAGGTCTGGTTGCGCCCGCCAACGTTCAGCCGCGTCACATCGAACTCAACTCGGGGGCTTACTCCCGTGGTCCCCTGCGCTGTCGACCCCCCCGGTTGCCCCGTCTGGAACTCTAACCCAATTCCATAAGTGAAGGTGTAGCGCTTGGCCTCCTGCACCTGCACCAGTACATTTTTTTGGGGATCGGTTCCCTCAGGATTCTGCACCGCCGTATCCACCTGGCTGAAGATGCCCAGATCGTAAAGTCGAGTCTGCGTGCCGAGAAGATCCTGCTGGCTCAGCGCTTCCCCCTCGTGAACTTGCAATTCTCGCTGCAGCACGTAGTCGCGCGTGTGTTCGGTTCCGGCAACCATCACGCGATTCACCGTGAAACGCTCCCCTTCCTGAATCGTGTACGTTACGTCTTCCTGATTGGGCTGATGTTCGGAAGGCTTTGTGGTGATCTCCAGCGCGGCGTTGGGAAATCCGTGATCGAAGTAAAAATTAAGGATCCTCTCCCGATCGTTCGCCAGATCCTGTTCGGAATAAGCCTGGCCCGGCTGCGTGCTCAGTTCGGGCAGTTCGTTCACCGCGATTTTCTGGGTGCCCAGAACATGGAGCCCGCCGACGCGCGTTCGGACTCCTTCTTCGATGTGAATGTGAACTGCCAGCTTATTTGCCACTCCGTGGTAGTTGTCGTCCACTTTGGTTTGAATCTGGACCTGGCGGAAACCGCTGGACCGGTACAGCTCTTCCAAAGTCGCGACATCACTCTTGAGCAGGGATTCGCTGTAGCGTCCATGGCTCAGGAAGCGGCTGGCCGCCTGAATCTGCAGGTACGATCGCAGCTTCGCCGTGTCCAGAAAATCCCTGTTGCCGGTGATCTCCACCAGAACCAGTTTATGCAGGGTCCCGGGATCGATCTGGTAGATCACCCGCATGGTCTTCGCGTCGGCTTCCTTCTGAATGTCCACCTTGGCCTCGAAGTGGCCGCGCGTCTGCATGTAATTGAGCAGGTTCCGCCTGCCTTCATTCAGCAAATCATCATCCACGGCATTCTCTTCGTAGACCGGAATTTCCTTCCTCAGTGCACCGCGGCTGATGTGGTAACCGCGGGCGTAAATCACCACCACCAGACCCGGATCGATCTGGAAGGTGAAGTCAACACTATTGGTCTCTGGATGGTATAGCTGCTCGGCAATGGAAACCTGCGCCAACGCGCGATTTTGCTTCTGGAATCTCTTGCGCAGCCGTTGCAGCGAACCCCTCACTCGCTCGCCGGTAAGCCGGTCACCGCGATTCATGTGCGCCTTATCCTGCACTTCCAAGGATGACAGACCGGATGTGCCGGTGACCCTCACCTCACCCACCCGCGCCTGCTCACCCCGGCTGATATGGAAGAGAATATTCACCTGCTGCGTCGCCGGGTTCGACACACTCTCGGCGGTGACTCGCGCCCGGTAGTAACCGTTCTCCTGCATGAGTTGCCGAACGTTCTCCAGCGCGCGGTCCAATTTCTCCTGCGTATACAGTTCTCCCAACTGCAACTTCGACGAGTTGACGATCTGGTTCGAAGTGGGACGGGCGGGCGCGCCCTCCACCTCGACCGCGCCCACAAAAAAGTTAGCCGTGGTCGTGAAAGCGAGCGTTACGCCCTCTCCCGATGGCGCAACCACCGCTTGGATGTCGGCAAAGCGCCCGGTAGCATACAGCGTGCGAATGCTCTCGCGGACGCGCCCGCGATCCAACGGTTCTCCCACCTTCTGCGGCAGCAACTGCAGGATGTGCTCGCGATCCCTTTCCGCCGCGCCGGGAATCTCGATGGATTGGACAACTTTCCCTTCATACCCGGAAATCCCAGCCTGAGACGGCAGTTGCGCCTCTTGCTGCACCGTGGGGCCGGACTTCAACTGAGATGGACCCGATTGGATTGGACTCGATGGAGATGGATTCGCTCGCGACGTATTCTCTTGAGACGCAGAGGATCCACCCGCCGGCACCGCAGTCCCCGACGCATTCTCCGACGCGACGACCGCAAACCACAGCAGGATCATCGTGGTCAGTAGTGTCGCGTACGGTTTCAGCAAAAGTGTCCTTGGGCCCAGGCGCGATTTGACTTCGATGGAATGCGCCCGGCTGTTTTTACTCGAACTGTTCCGGCCCCGGGCTTTCAAATCGAGCCCAGCATTGGCAATCATCCACCGCCAAGCCAGCCACTTATAATAAAGGTTTTACAGCCTGACACTGGTGACCTCTTTGGCACAGCAGACGCAACCGAACGAACGAATTGCGATGTCGCAACGGAATTCTTCCCCGGATGAACGCTATTCGCGCCAGATCCTGTTCCGCGGCATCGGCCCCGAAGGCCAGCGAAAACTGGCAAGCGCCCGAGTGGCGATCGTCGGATGCGGCGCTACCGGCTCCGCCTTGGCCGGACTGCTGGCTCGTGCAGGCGTGGGAACTTTGCGCATCGTCGATCGTGACTACGTCGAGCCCAGTAACCTGCAGCGCCAGTCGCTCTTCGATGAGATGGATGCCGCGGAGTCTCTTCCCAAGGCCATTGCCGCCTCCCGCAAGATCGCCGCCTTCAACTCTCAGATTGTGATTGAACCCAAGGTTGAAGATCTCGTTCCCGCAAATATTGAAGCCTTGCTTGGCGGAATGTCGCTGATCCTCGACGGCACCGACAACTTCGAAACTCGTTATTTGATCAATGACTACGCCGTGGACCGCTCTCTTCCGTGGATTTATTCGGCCGCGGTGGGAAGCTACGCCGTCACCTTGAACGTCCTGCCCGGTCAAACCGCCTGTCTGGCCTGCCTTTTTCCGGATTCGCCCGGAGGGATGGTCGAAACTTGCGAGACTTCCGGCATTCTCAACTCGGCCGTGAGCCTCGTAGCCTCGGTCGCCGCGACCGAGGCGCTCAAACTTCTGGTCGCTGGCCCGAACGCTCCCCAATTGCGGCAGACGCTGCTTTCCTTCGACGTCTGGACGAACGAGCACGCCGAAATCTCTGCCGCCAAGCCCCGTCCCGGCTGCCGCGCCTGCGGTGAGCGCGATCTCGTCCATCTCGCCGGCGAAGGCCGCCCGCACATCACCCTGTGCGGCAGAAATTCCGTGCAAATTCATGAGCGCCAGCGCCCCATCGATTTCGCCGAGATGGACCGTCGCCTGCAGCCCCACGGCGTAGTCCGTCACAACGACTTCGTCCTGAAATTCTGGCACGACCCCTATGAGCTAACCCTGTTTCCCGACGGCCGCGCCATCATCAAAGGCACCACCGACACGGCCGTCGCGCGCAGTCTCTATGCGCGCTATATCGGAAGCTAGACCGCTAGAAGGTATCTCATAAATGATTTTGGGAAGGGCACGGCTTTAGCCGTGCCGCTCGTAGCCGCAAATGACGCGGGCTTTAGCCCCTGAGGTTCGATTCAATTATGAGATCTCTTCCAGCACTGATCGTCAATCTTCTTTGAACAGAGCTCAGTTAACGGTCAGCATCAGTACGCTGCTGTTCCCTCCGCTTGTGCAGCCCAAGTCTCCGGTATTCCCGCTCGGAGTCTGCACCATAACCTTCACCGGTCCAGCGCCGGATATCACGTCGGTCGTAAGCTTTACTTTCAGTTGCTGATCGCTGACCACGGTCGCGCTTAGAGGCGTCGAGTTAATCAGGACTTCCGACGCCGAAACAAAGTGGCTACCATTCACGGTAAGCATAGAGCCCTGCTGCACCTCGGCAAAAGTCATCGTGCTGGGCGAAAGGGAACCGATAAGCGGCGCCGGCCTGGCACTCCCGCACAACGGGTTGAGGGTGTTGTTGCAGCCAACGATCGAGACCGCGAGAGCAAATAGGCAGGCACAGGACAGACCACAAGTCCGCAAACGCATGGGAGACACTCCTTTAGGATGGGATTCCCCGTCCGGTTGTGTGAGCACAAACATCCGAATCCGGGGCCGAAATCGTTGTTCGGACAGATGCAGGCCGAGTGCCAATGTGAGGCGGCCCGCGGCAATCTCTTAATTGCATTCTTTTTAGGAAGTTAAGCGAGGACACGGCAGGCTGAATGCGCCGCCACTCGCCGCTCGGGTGGCCCAGTTCCACCACAGGTGGTGGTTTTCGGCCAAGGGTCTGCGATCTAAATGGGGCCATCAAAACCCGACCGTCAAACAAGCCCTCAGTCTAGCGCGATTTTCGCTGCTTCGGGTGACTCGCAGCTGTCCTGGCGGCACTTTGTTTAGCTAGACGCCAGCAGCTAGGAGCTGGAAGCTACTCTCTGCTAATCTTCTCTGCTCGTCATCCCCGGAGTTCAATCTGCTCGGAAAAGAGCGCTGATGCACGAAACCCTTCGTCCTGAGCCCAGCCGCCTGTATCGCTGGATGGTACTGGTCTTCCTCAGCTTGGCCATGTTTGGCAGCTACTATGCCTACGACGCGCTCAGCCCTCTGGCCGACGTGTTAAAGCAACAACTCGGCTTCTCGGATGAGAATATCGGCCTGCTCCAGGCGATCTACAGCTTTCCAAACATCTTTACCGTCGTGATCGGCGGCTTCATCATCGACCGCCTCGGTTTACGAAAATCTCTGATGATCTTCGGCGTACTCTGCTTGATCGGCCCTGCCATCACCGCGTCTTCAGGTCACCTCTCGGTCATGGCAGCGGGACGCCTCATCTTCGGCATGGGTGCCGAATCTTTGAATGTCGCGGTCACCGCCGCGCTCGCCCGGTGGTTTAGAGGCAAAGAGCTGAGTTTCGCTTTCGGCATCAACCTCACCATCTGCCGCTTGGGTTCTTTCGCCGCCCTGAACTCCCCCACATGGGCACGCGCCGCTTATGCTAACTGGCGCTGGCCGTTTCTGATTGCCCTGGGCCTCTCCGCCTTTTGCGTTGTGGGCGCAATCATCTACTGGGTCATGGAGGTGCAGGCGGAGAAAAGCTTCCACCTCGGCGACGCGTCTACCGACAAGGTCGTCTTTGCCGATCTGTTCAAGTTTGGTGTCAGCTATTGGTACATCGTCGCTCTTTGCGTCACTTTCTACTCCGCCATCTTCCCCTTCCAGACGTTCGCGGTGAAATTTTTCATCGAGGCGCATGGCACTTCGCGGGAGTTCGGGGGATTCTTGTCGAGCATGCTGACCCTCTTCGCCATGATTGCCACTCCGCTATTCGGCCTCTGGGTCGACCGCATCGGCAAGCGTGCCCTGCTGATGATGTTCGGTTCCATGCTGCTCATCCCCGTCTACCTGATGATGGCTTATACTCACGTGAACTTGTATGTACCCATGGCGCTCATGGGCGTGGCGTTCTCGCTGATTCCCGCCGTGATGTGGCCTTCGGTCGCCTATATCGTGGACCAATCCAAGCTGGGAACCGCGTACGGACTGATGACGATGATCCAGAACATTGGCCTGTTCGGATTCAACCTGATGGTTGGCTGGGCCAATGATTACAACCACGCTGGTCCCGATCACCCCAGCGGTTACAACCTCGGAATGTGGATCTTTTCCATCTTGGGATTCTTGGGCCTGACCTTCGCTTTCCTGCTCCGACAGCGCGAGTTAGGACCGCATGGACACCGACTGGAGACGATCACCACCAGCCACAACTAATGTTTTTAGCGCTAACAGATTTACCATTTTCCGAAGATCGCGACTCTAATTTTGGAATCGGGTTTATAGCTCCGACAGCAGAGCTGTTTAACCCTGAGCAAGCAAAGGATTTCCGGAGGCGGAGCATCGAATCGTAGAATCCCAAGATCGGTAGAATTGCTCTGATATTCTGAATACAGGGATTACCTTAGTTCCTCCGCAATCGGCTCGCAAGCCATACAACGCAAAGATAGTTAGCCGCATCTCACGGGGTGCGGCCGGAAAAGGCGACTTGACCGACCCAGTACAGCGACAGGGCAACGACTCGAGCGAAGCCGAGCTCATCGAAAAGGCCAAGCAAGGGAACGCCCAGGCGTTCCAGGCTCTCTACGATAAGCATAAACGGCGGGTGTATTCGCTCTGTCTGCGCATGACGGCGAACACTGCCGAAGCTGAGGATCTGACCCAGGAAGCGTTCCTGCAGCTCTACCGTAAGATTGGGACGTTTCGTGGTGAGTCGGCATTTTCGACCTGGCTGCATCGCCTGTCAGTGAACGTGGTGCTGATGCACCTGAGAAAGAAGAGCCTTCCGGTGGTTTCGCTCGAAGAAACCACGCAAGGTGGCGAAGAAGATACGCCGAAGAAAGATTTCGGGGCAGAAGATTTGGCGTTGGCCGGATCCATTGACCGGCTGCAGTTACAAAAAGCAGTCGACGATCTCCCTCCCGGTTACCGCACGATTTTTGTCCTTCACGACGTGGAAGGTTACGAACATAATGAGATCGCGACCATTGTGGGTTGCTCCATCGGCAACAGCAAATCGCAGCTGCACAAAGCACGCATGAAGCTGCGTGATCTGCTCAAGATGAAGCGCGCCGACAAGACCGAGAAATCCTGAGCGGCGCGAGTCGTAAGCTTCGGACGGTACGTTTTGACGATTTACGTGAGCCGGCACAGACTGGACACGGCACTAACTTTGGCTGCGGCGCGCAACGCTGCCAGCTGATTTGAAATGGCAGTACTTTGGTTCGACAGAGGCTTGGGGGAGAGCGGTATGAATTGCTTTGAGTTGCAAGCGAGCCTGGTGGAGATCGAAGACGGCCGAAGCGCCCAACAGCGGGATCATCTGAAAACCTGCCTGGAGTGCTCAGCTCTGGTCACCGAATTGATCCTTATAGCCTCCACCGCAGTCGAACTGCGCGCGGTCGACGAGCCCGGTCCCCACGTTTGGAAATCCATCGAAAGCACCTTGCGCAAAGAGGGAGTCATTCGCCCTCAGCGTGCGAACCGCTCCCTTTTGCCTTCACTCAGCAGCCGCTGGGGTTGGGCACGCTGGATGGTCCCCGCGGCCGCGGCCTTGCTGATCACAGCGGGCTTATATGTTCGCCAGCATTCGCTCTCCCATCAGCTCGCCCTCAACACCCCGCCGGCTGCATCCGTTTCCGATCTGGCGATTGCGGGCCTGAACGACGACGACTTGTTGCTGGAAGTGGCCCAGCAGTCGCCGGCCTTAAAGGCTCAGTACACCGACAATCTTCGTCGCGTCAACGAGTACATTCAGGACGCGAAGGGCGTGGTCGCCGCCAATCCGAACGACGAGGAAGCTCGCCGCTCGCTGATGGAGGCCTATGAGCAAAAGGCCATGCTTTTTGAGTTAGCCATGGATCGTTCTTTGCCATAATGTAAGCAATTCTCGACCCGCCAGCCTTGCGCTGCGCGGACCGACAGGGGCATTCGGGGGAGCTTTAATGAGCGGGCGCACAATCCAACTTGTCGCAATCAGTGCGATGCTGGCCGGGACGCTGGTAGCCGAGAGCCACAAGGAATATCGCTTTAACGTAGGCCCCAAGGCCGGTGTTTCCGTCAACAATCCCTACGGCTCGATCTCCGTCAAACCCTCGACTGGCAACGTCGTCGTGATCAGTGCCTTGCTCTATTCCGACAAAGTCGAAGTCGACAAAAACCTGGTCGGCAATCGTGTCGAGATCCAGTCCCACCTGCTCCCCGGCGCCGACGCCCAGTCCGGACGCGTGGATTACGAAATCCTCGTGCCCGCCGATGCCAGTATCACCTTGCACTCCAGCACAGGTCCCCTGCGCGCCGAAAGACTTCACGGGGATGTAACCCTGGAAGGCGCCGCCGCCACCGTCGAAATCCGCGACATCACTGGCGCCCACGTGCACGTGAAAACCCTGAATGGTCCCGTCACGCTCACCAATGTGCAGGACGGCCATGTCGAAGTTGACTCCTTGAGCGGCGAAGTCACTCTCAACGGGGTCACCGGACCTCTGGTGCAGGTGATCTCCACCAGCGGGAGCATCAACTACATTGGCGACTTTGGCGACCGCGGCGAGTACCGCCTGACCAGCCACAGCGGCAACATCGAAGCCACGGTGCCGGAGTCCACTTCCGCCGACGTGAGTGCGCGCTCCGTGCGCGGTGAAGTGCACGACGATATTCCTCTCCAACCCAAGACCCACACCTGGTTCGTCGTCAAAGAGGGCAGTGCCTTTTGGGGTACCATGGGCCGAGCCGCGGTCTCATCGACCGTGGTACTGCGCAGCTTCAGTGGTAAAATTCACCTCAGAAAACGCACCGCAAAATAGCCACGAACAGCTAACTTTTGACCAAGGCTTCTGGCAAAACGGTGAAGGCGACGCCACGCACCCGTGTGCGGCCCAAACGGTCGTCTACCGTGGCCCTCGCTCTTCCGGGCAACGTTGTGTTTCTGGTCGGTTTCATGGGAGCCGGCAAAAGCAGTGTGGGCCGCGTCCTCGGACAGCGGCTGAATTGGATCTTTGAAGATCTCGACGACCGCATCGAGGCGCGGGAAGGACGAACGGTAGCGGACATTTTCCGCGATTCGGGAGAATCCGAATTCCGCCGGGCCGAGCAGGCAGCTCTGCAACAAGTACTCGAAGAGTTGCGCGGCGGAGTCGCCAGAATCGTAGCCCTTGGCGGCGGAGCCTTCGTGCAGAAACAAAACGCGGCGCTGCTGAGTGCATCTGGCGTGCCAACGGTTTTTCTGGACGCTCCGGTGGACGAATTGTGGCAGCGCTGCTGCTCGCAGGCCAGCCAGACTGGGACTGAACGTCCCTTGCTCCGCAGCCTGAAGGCGTTTCGCAAGCTCTACGAGACTCGGCGCAGAGACTACTCGAAGGCGTCCTTGCAGATTCAAACGGGAAGCCGTACCGTGGATACGATCGTGGCCGAAATTGCGGAAACGCTGGGCCTGAAAAAAATCGCGATGCGCACGGAACCAGGAGAAGTCGAGTGAAGTTTGAAACATCAATGCGCCGTGCCGCCGCCCTGCTGTTGATTTCTTCCTTTGCAGCCTTCCCCGGCGCAAACGCGGCAGACAAAAAAGACAAGGCGAAACCCGCCCCCATGCAAACCGTCGACTCCGGTTCGTTCGGAGTCTTCATCAAGGGCCAGCGAGTCGCCACCGAGACCTTCAAGATCGAACAGCAAAACGGCGCCAGCGTCATCAAGTCCCAACTCAAGGCAGCGTCCGGCGCGGATGCCGCCAGTCAGAAGTCGGAAATGGAAATGACTGCCAACGGCGAGTTGCTGCGCTACGAATGGAGCCAGTCCTCCGGCGGCTCCCTGACCGTGTCTCCGAGCAACGATTTTCTGATGGAGAGAATGACCGCGAGCGGCATCGGCAAGCCCGCCGAACAACCTTTCCTGATGCCCAGTACGACCGCGATTCTTGATAACAATTTCTTTGTGCTCCGCGAAGTGCTCGCCTGGCGCTACCTCGGTGCCGCCTGCAAGCCTGAGGGCGGAACCCTGAAATGCCAGCAGGGCGCCGTGCAGTTCGGCGCGCTCGTGCCCCAGGATCATATTTCCATCAGCGTCCGCATGGAACTCGTAGGCAAAGAAAAAATCACCATCCGCGGCGCGGAGCACGAACTGCTGCGCCTCAACCTGACCGGAGAAGATTTTCAGTGGGCTCTGTGGGTAGACGATCACGATCAGTTCAAGCTCATACGGGTGGCGATTCCTGCCGATAGTACGGAAGTGGTCCGGGATTAAAGCTGTACCTCCCCGGCGGCAGAATCGAGATCGCCCTGGAAAACTTATTGCTGCTGGCTGACTCACGTACGGCGCGGGTTCTGGTCACGGTGCTCCTCTTCGCGCTGGGGCTGGGGTTTCTCTACGTGGCCCGCGCCACTCTGATCGCCTTTCTGTTCGCTATCTTCTTCGCCTACCTGATGAGTCCGCTGGTGAACTCTCTCGAGAAGGTGCTGAAGGGCCGCACGCTGGCGATCGCAGTAATCTACACGCTGCTGCTGGCACTCGTCGTAGTGTTCTTCGTGTTGGTAGGTCCAAGCGTGACCCACGAGGGAGCACGGTTGGGAGAATCGATTCCTAACCTGCTGGCGCAGCTTAATTCCGGAAAGATCACCGAGCAACTACGGCAACAGCACGGCTGGAGCCGCACCACCACCGATTTCGTGCAATCGTTTCTGGTCACCCACAGCGACGACATCACGCAACTGGCGCAGCGTATCGGTCTCCGCGTTGCCGAAGTCGCGAAGCAGGCCTGGCTGTTCTTCGTGGTGCCCCTCCTGTCGATCTTCTTCCTGAAAGATGGCCGCTCCTTTAGCGACTTCCTGCTCTCCACCATCCAATCGCGGCCGCAGCGCGAGTTTCTGGAGAACGTGCTCAACGATCTCAACCAGATGCTCGCCCACTTCATCCGCGCACAACTGAGTCTGGCCGCTCTGACACTGCTCATGTATTCCGCGTTTCTCGGCCTGATGCGGGTTCCTTACGCTCTGGTTCTCGGCACCGTGGGCGGAGTGCTGGAATTTATTCCCGTGGTCGGCCCTCTGGCCGCCGCCCTGGTCATTGTGAGCGTGGCGCTGTTGATGAGCTACAAACACTGGCTGATCCTCATCATTTTTCTCGGCATCTGGCGCTTGCTCCAGGACTACGTTTCTTCTCCCCGCATCATGGGCGAGAGCATGGAACTGCATCCTCTGGCCGCGATCTTCGGTGTCATGGCCGGAGGCGAAGTCGCCGGCATCCTGGGCATCTACCTTTCCATTCCCGTGATGGCCAGTCTGCGCATCGTTTTGCGGCGCTGGCGCCTGTACGCCGAGAAGAAGAAGTTCGGCCCCCTCACCGAATATCCGTTCCGAGGTCAAGAGACGCACCGTCCGTAGCTGGCCATCGCCGTTCTGGCGAGTTGCAGAAAAACGTCCCATTCGCTAGGAGATTCCGGTTGGGATGACGCCAG
>CABEDQ010000564.1_pt1 | contig 29085 bp, 19 predicted proteins | sample 3423111 | NCBI WGS metagenome assembly CABEDQ01 (sample SAMEA5534331, study PRJEB31848) | metagenome | biome: tundra; feature: field; material: soil | place: USA | collected 2013-05 | depth 0.15 m
CTCGTGGTCGAAGTGCCGATTTCAGGACTCGAATCTCGCAGCGATCCCAACACCAATTTACTGTCGTGGCACCTATCGATAGTTTCGGAAGTCAAGGATAAGTCCGGGGCGGTGGTTGAGCATTTCAGCGAGGATATTCCGGGACGTGGAGCGCTCGATTCGAAGCAGGAAGTGCTTCTTGGGAGTGCCACCATGCAGCGTCATTTCGCGCTCCCGCCCGGTGAATACTCGGTCGAAACTGCCGTGGTCGACCGCCATAGCGGAAAGATGGGCGGAGAACGAGGGCCATTCCAAATCCCGAATGCCGCCTCGGGTCCTTTCTTGAGTGATATTGCGCTGGTTCGGCGCATCGATCCATCTCCCGAGGAGTTGGATCCTTTTGAGCCTCTCCGCTATCAACACGGCAAGATCGTTCCAGGCCTTTCCGGCCAGGTGGTGCCTGGAGCGAAAAACACAACTTTCTTTTTCCTGGTACATCCGGATTCGGCTGCCTCGGAGCTGGCGATGCTCGAAATGGAGGTCTTGCGCAATGGAGAGCTGATGGGGCAAGTGCCGCTGCAGCTTCCCAAGGACATCGGTGATGCGTTCCCCTATATTGCGTCGCTCCGAACCGATTCGCTGCCGGCGGGAAACTATGACGTAATCCTGTCGCTCACCCAGGGTGGGAAAATCATGGAGCGCGAAAGCCGCTTTAGCATTTCCGGGCCGGAGTTGGCCAGTATCGCACCCGCGAAAACGGAGCCAGCCGGGCAGAGCACAGCAGCGGCCAGCGTTGTCGATTCTGAACTTGGCGTCGCAGAGATTGCGCCAGCCAGAAGACAGCCCCTGGCGATAACCTCCCTGCCCACGGATTCGGTGACTCGTCCCTCGGACGATGAGTTGAACGCCATTATCGAGGCGGCGCGAAAGCATGCACTAAATTATTCAGCGAAGTTGCCGAATTTTTTGTGCATGGAGATCACAGATCGTTCGGTCGACGCGTCGGGAAATGGAAAATGGCGGCGCAAGGATTCTTTCGGAGAACTATTGCGTTACGTCGATAACCACGAGACAAGGAAGACGCTGGAAGTAAACGGCCAGACCAGTGCGGTGAAACGGGATGATCTGAACGGGCCGATATCGCTGGGAGAATTCGGTCATCTTCTCAGTCTGGTATTCCAACCAGCGTCGAAAGCGGAATTTCACTGGAAAGAAACCGATGCTTTGGCGAACGGCACGGTGCAAGTCTTTGAGTATCGCGTGGACCGCAAGAATGACAGCATGAGCCTCACCGATAGCAGCAGGCAGATTTACTCGGGCTATCACGGCCTGGCTTATATCGACAGCTCAACCCTGGGCGTCCGGCGGATCACAATGGAGGCGGACGACCTTCCGCCCGATTTCTCGATCCACACAGCATCGATCGCTGTGGATTACGACTATGTGTCGATTGGAGCGCACGACTATCTCATGCCGATGCGCGGAACGATCCGGCTGCAAAGGGGCCGGCACGAAGCTGATCTCAATCAAATCGTCTTCCAGGATTACAGGCGCTACGCTTCACAATCGAAAATTATCTACACCCCGTGAGCGGTTTTCTGCTGCACAGCTTCTTCTGACTTGCTTTTGCTTTCACCGCTGTGATGCGGAGCCGGGGAATCAGGGTGTGCTGCCCGAAGGTTCGGGCGCCAGCGGCAGCGGAATCTCCATGGTGCCCATGCGGTCGGTGGACAAATCCCGCACTCCGAGCCGAAGGGAAGTGGTGTTAACCGGCACATCAATCTTTTGCTGAACGCGAAAGTAAGTAAAGTTAGACTGCGCATCCGACGCTGCGGGACTTGGTGCGGAACTTGCTGCGGGACCTGCTGCGGGATTTGCCGATGATGCTTCTTCGACGTCGCCGTTGAGTAAGCGGCCCTCGTCGTCGTAAGCTCCAGCCGCGACTTCCAGGTTGGGAACTCGCGCGATTACCTGGTAGTCAACCTGATAGGTTTGTACTTCTACCGGGGGCAGAGGTTTATTGGGATGTTTCCTTTGCCGTTCCCGGAAGTAAGTCGGTTGGTCCACGAGATTGGCCATCTGCGCCGGGGTGGCAAGTTGTAGCGGGCTTAATGCCTGGACGTGAGCGCGGAAGTATACCTGGCGCGCGGTTGGCGCCCCATGCTGCATATAGGCGGCGAGCGAATCGCCGATTGGCCTTAGGTTTGCAGTTTCTTCCTGCTTGCGAGACTGATACCGGGACGGCAGAATCGGGGACTGAGGTGCGGTGGCCAGGTACCCGCGCCGATATTCCAGGCGATAACTCTTGTTCGCAAGCTCGACCCGGATCGTACGCATCTTCCCGTCAAAGTTCGGATTTGAAGGCGAGTAGGCCAGCGTGTAGTAGTCGGAGCCCGCTTCAGTCGCCTCTTCCAGCATGTTTCCGACGTCGTTTCTGCCATAAAACGCCCGCCCTCCAGTCATCTGGGCAACGACATCCTGGGTCGTGCTGTTCGTGTATATTGACTCGCCCACCGAGCCTGCAATTTGCGACTGTGCGGCGATTGTATGGGTATCTGTCGCAACCATCCCCGGAGGGCCGCTGGCGGGTCCCGCGCCAGTTGTGGCTCCGGTTAGCCTGCCCGCGGGAAAAGGCTGCACCCCAGCGACGTCGACCGGATAGATAGCAGACTCGCTTCGTGTGAGGGCATCCAGCGTTTCGGTTGCGTCAGCACGCGTATCAGGCCGGTCATCGTTGTGGGCAAACAAATCCAGAGGAAACTTCCCCGACGCCCAGATTATGTTCTTTCTACCCGGCAACCCTTCGAGGTAGAGAGCGATCAGTTGAAAGGCGGAAAGCATAGTGACACCATCGCCCCTGCCATAATTCGCTCCCAACAGGAATATGCGCGGGACATGTGGTACGGAATGCGACGGGTCCAGGGTCTCATGCAGCCGGTCTCGATCCGCCGTGAAACCCTGAACGAGATGCAGGCCATCGCTCAGGACGAAAACGGCAAACCGCGTGCCTTGCGGCTTGCTGTCGACGAATTTCAGCAACTGCTTGCGGGCGTAGGGCTGATCATCCTGCTCGGTGTTAAGCAGATCGAGCAACAGCACATAAAGCGGACCTCTTTCCGGCTCCGTAGCGACATTCACAAATGTATTCGGCGGCATGGACGGGAGCTTCGCGAAATAGCTCGGATTCGAATCGAGGCTGTGCACATCGAAGGACAAAACGTTCTGCGGGCCGCCATCTTCGAAAAGCGAAAAATCCTGCTTCGATAATCCATGCACAGGTTTGCCGTTCGAGTCGGTCACCACGACATCGACCACCACACGGTTGACACTTAGCTTGAACGTGTATTGGTTACTGGACTGTTGTGCAGAAGACGTTTGCGGCCTTGGAGTCGGATGGGAATTCCGCTGCGCCAATAGTGGATCGGCGAGCAATAGAGCGAGTCCCAACGGCAGGATCGCGGCGCGGAGCCAAGCCAACAGAATGGTCATGAAAGCTCCCCAGCGAAGTCCTGGAGCACAATGTTGGAACCCGGGAGATACCAATTAGTTGCTCTTCGCCTTGGAGGCAACTCGTTGTTCTAATTGCGCGATTTGCTGCTTCAACATATCTAAGTTCGGCCCGGGTGGAACGTATTTCACGCTGTTGCGCAGATGGTCGAGAGCTCCTGCAAGGTCGCCTTTTCTAGCCAGAATCACTGCGAGTAATTGTTCGGTATTGAGCACCGTATGACGAGGGTCAAGAGCCAGGGATTTGTTGGCGCTGGCTTCGGCCAGGTCGGGCTTACCCATCTGGAAATTCGCCAGGGAGTTGAAGTACCAACTTTGCGGAGTTCCTTCTGGATAGAGTTCCGCCAAGTGGTTGGTGTTATCCAGGACCTCCTGCCAGTTGCCGCTTTGAGCCGCGAGCGCCGCGAGTTGTTCGTAAGGAAGTACAAATTCGGGATCTGCGGCCAACGCTTTCGAAAATGAATTCTTGGCCGCCTGCGGATCTGAAGCTTGTTGCATTTTGCCCAGCTGCAGCCAGGCTTCGGCAAGTCCCGGATCGGTCTGGACAGCTTTTTGCAGGTCGCGCTCGGCACCCCCGGGGTTGTGCTGAAGCATTTCGGCCCGCGCCTTTTCGAAAAACTTGGTCGCCTTCGGAGACGCCGTTTCGGTAGTGCGGCTCAAGGTGGTAGCCGAGCCGCGCCCGATCCGAGAAAGCATGATCGTGCCAATATCAGGCTCCTCGCGGAGCATGTGCTGCGTGATGGTGATTGCAGTCGAATGAAAGCCAGGAACGGCTCCCTCGATGACGCAACCTTCAAAATGCGTCTGCATTTGACGCTGGGAGTCTCCTTGCTTGCCTAGCGCGCCCGGCAACGTCAGCCCAACAATTGCGAAACTGCCTTTCGCATCGGTCTGGGTAGTGTAGTCGACCTTTCCGCCACAAGTTACGGTCATCAACAACGGCTCCCAGGGAAGAGACTCTCCTTCCACTGCGACTTTTCCCAATAAGGCACCTCCGGCGCGGCCTTGGCCTGACATGTCTGCCCAATAATCGTATAGACCGCTGTCCTGAATGGACCCGGGTCGGGTGATGGTGTCCGATGGGGTGGGAGTTGAAGTGGGACGGGTTTGCCCTACCACAGTTATGGCGAAGGAGAAAAGAATGCAGGATATGCTTCCTGGTAATGCCTTATGAATCATGGCTCGCCTCCCCAACCGCATTTTATTCTACGGCGGGGCAGGCATGCACGATGTGAGTTAACCCGTCAAGCTTGGTTCCGGTGGCTTCGGAATGTTGACAAGACCGGGGAGATACTTGTTGTACAATCCGAGGAATTCACGATCCGGGCCGCCACCGCTGAAAGGCTAAAGCGGGTGAGGTGAGAATCTATGTGGAAACCCGCCCTTGCCGCGCTCCTCCTGAACTGCCTGTTGCGAGCGGCATTCGCCCAACAAGCCCCCGCGAATCAGCAGATGCCGACCATCCGGACGACAACCAGAGAGGTCATTCTGGATGTGATCGTCCGTGACAGACACCACCATGCTGTGGCCGATCTCCGCCCGGACGAAATCGAAGTTTTTGAAGACGGCGTGAAGCAGAAGGTAAACGCGTTTCGCGACGTGCAAGGCTCGGAGCAGTTACAGACGGAACAAGCCTTCGCGAAGGACAACGCTCCGGTTCCTTCCTCCGGAGCGCCTAAGTCGGCTGCCACTGCGCTTCCCGAGCTCAATTTCGTTTCCATAGTTCTTGCCCAAATCGCTCCGTTAAATCTGGAATTTGCGCGCAAGGCGGTCTTGGAATTTCTCAAGAGTGGCCGCTTGCCGAACACCTACGTAACGATTTATCGGTTGGATCGCTCCTTGCAGATTGTTCAGCCTTACACCGCTGATAACACGTTGCTGATGAAGGCCGTAAATGCGGCTGCGAAAGGCGTGAATACGGGAAGCGGGGGTAGCACCGCCGCCACAGTGGCAGCCGGAGTGGACGCCGCCGTCCAAGCCAATGCCGTAAACCTTCTGGCCTCACCCGGGATCAGCCCCCAAATGGCGCAAGGCGTCCAAAACATCCTTATGGATCCGACACAACAAATTGTGACCGATCCTCTGTGGGCGCGAAATGCCGCGTCTCAGGATGCTTCACTGGCCGTGGGAAATGCCCTTGTGACTCAAGCCCGCCTGGCCAGCGGGGTGCGCTTCGCCGAGAGTCTCTCCAATGGCATGGACGCATTCGACGCGCTGCGGGACCTGGTACGGATTCAGTCAAAACTTCCAGGGCGGAAAGTCGTTTTGTATCTTGCGGACGGGTTGACTTTACCGATGAACCGCCGGGACGTTGTGGATTCCGTGATCAGTTACGCCAATCAGATGGAAGTTGCGTTTTACGCGGTCGACACGCGCGGGTTGAGCGTTGACGATCCTTTGGCGCAATCGCTTTCCGACCAGGCACGAGCCGGAGCAGAGAGTTCCGCGAACATTGTCAGTCCGCGATTGGGGCACTTGGAGGGCGACGACGTGCAACTCGCGGCGACTTCCGATAAGCAACTGGCGATGCAGGAACTGGCGGAGTCGACCGGCGGTTTCGCCGTCACCAACACCAATCAGATCGCGCTGCCCATGCAACGGGTCATGGAGGACATCCGCACTCACTACGAAGTCGCCTATACGCCGTCGGCAACCAACTATGACGGGCATTTCCGAAAGATACAAGTGCGCGTTACCCGCCCGCACGTCACCGTGCAAACCCGTTCCGGATATTTTGCGTTGCCCGGGATCAACGGCGAGCCTTTGCAGCCGTTCGAGATGACAGCCTTGCATGCCATCAATGCCCGGCCGGCGCCGATGGAATTCCCCTATCAAACCGCGCTGCTCAAATTTCGGCCAAAAGCCGCTGCGGTCGACTACCAAGTTGCCTTCGACGTCCCTGTTTCCAGCCTGCGAGCGATCACGAACCCGAAAACCGGGAAGGAAAGGATTCGGGTATCCCTGGTGGCGCTGATCCACAAGAGTGACGGAGAAGTTGTAGGCAAAGTGAGCCGTGATCTGGTGCGGGAAGTATCCAAGGCGGATCTGCCGCTCCTCGGGGATGACCATATTCTCTACGCTGAACCGGTAGAATTACCGGGTGGACATTACGTAATTGATATGGCGGTAACCGACGAATTGGCCGAGAAATCCGCAGTCCGGCGGGTCTCGGTATTCGTCGATTCTGGAAAAGACCTTGGCGTCAGTTCGCTGCAGCTGGTGCGACGAGTTCAACAGTTGCCAGGCCCGCCCAACCGCCAGGATCCATTTCAAACCGACTCGGGGCGTGTTGTGCCGACGCTTGCGGAGTCCATGCCCTCGGGCAAGCCGATCGATGTGTATTTTGTCGTGTACCCGGCGAGCACCTCGGAAACCGCGCCCACCGTCACGCTTCAGCTATATCGCGATGGCCGTGAAGTTGGACAGAAGACCCTATCTCCGCCACAACCGCAAGCCGACGGTTCCATGCCTATGTTTCTCCGGATCAATCCCGACCCCGGGCAATGCGACATGGTCATCACCGCACACCAGGGACCTATGAAAGCGGAAGCGTCGCTCTCGGTAAAGATCGCCCCCGGCGAAGCCGCCAATCCGAATTGACTGGTAGGTTGGGACTCGAAGGTGGCCCATTCGTGGGGTCGAAGAACAAGGGACCTGCATGAATTGGAACGTAAGACGACCGTGGGTTAGAGGATTCCGTTCCGAACCGTTCGCACAGCGCCCCACAATCGGGGGCGCTCCCATGTTGCAGAGCTGCCTAGGCTGTTTGCTGTGCGCAACCCTGGCGTTTTCCGCTAGCACGCAGGCGGGTAAAGATCCAAAGAACGCGACGGAGTGGTTCCAGCGCGCCGACGATGAAATGAATCTACGCGCACCCGGCTCGACTCCCTTTCACATGAAGGTTGCGTTTCATGCTCTTCCGGGCCTCGTTTTGGATAAGGAAGAATCGGCTCAAATCATTTCCGGCGATGGAACCTACGAGGAAACTTGGGTGGCCCCAAGGAGGTGGCGGCGCGAGGTGACGCTGGGCAGCTATCACGCAGTTGAGGTGCAGTCCCAGACCGCGCGAAAAATGCAGGCCAGTTCAGAATACGAGCCAAGCCGAGTGCTGATGCTCCTCGAAGCCCTGCTGTATCCCATTCCGCGCGACCTGTCCTCGCCGTCGCTCAGTGAGGGGCACCAGAAGTGGAAGATTGAAAACGGCGCAGTCGGCGGCCTGTCTTATGTAAGGATCAGCCGCACCTCAGGCCCACAGGATGTCGTCCACACTTATCTCTTTTTACCCACTGGAGTCCTGGTCCAGAGCGTTGAGGTTGGTATCGTGACCAGTTGGCAGGACCAGACAAGCTTTGGCGGAAAGTTGGTTCCGCGGCACTTTGGTGTACAGGGTGGTACGCGAGAGCTGCTTACGGCACACCTGACGGTTGAGCCTGCCGGCACCGTCAATCCAGCAGCGTTCGAACTTCCCGGTGAGTCGGCGGAGCCGGGGACGACCCTACGTCCGATTCACGCGCACGAGTACAGCCTTTCGCTCCCAATGACGACGTACAGTTGGGGGGGCAGCCAGGTTCTGACGAGAGGTATCATCCGGCACATTCTCGACCGTCACGGCGTGACCAGGGAGGTGGAAGTCCTCGACTCGCCAAATCCCGAGGCCCTCGAAACCTTCCTGCGTCTCATCAGGGGCGATCGGTTTCACCCGGCGAAGATTGACAAGAGCCCCTGCGAGGTCGCCCTGTGGAAAGCATGGTGATGCCGCAGCAATTCCCGCTTCGAAATCACTTGAGAACATTCCGCTTTGCCCGAGCTGCGGTATCCTAGTAAATCATGCGTCTGCTATTCATCCTGGCTTTGTTGGTCAGCGTTTCTTCGGCTCAGCAGCAGGATCCCGGCCAGCTTCTGAGCGACGCGATTCAAGCGCAGCAACGCGGCGATTATCAATTGGCGATAACCGAGTATCGTCAGCTGCTGGCGGCTCGTCCTGACAACGTCCAAGCGAAGGTGAATCTTGGCGCCGCTCTGGCGCACGTGGGCCAGTTCGATGAAGCGATCGAGCTGTACCGGTCCGCACTTCCTGCCCTGAAAGATAAGAACGTCGTACTCCTCAATCTCGGTCTCGCTTATTACAAGAAAGGCGATCTGCCGAATGCGCGCGAACAGTTTGCGGCGCTGCATCAAGCGGCGCCCACGAATGTTCAAGCCGCGATTCTTCTCGCTGATACGCAGATCAAGTTGGGGGATGCCGAATCCGCAGCCAGCATGCTCGAACCGCTGGGGCAGGCGAATGCGCGCAATCCCGATTTCGAATATGTACTCGGTTTGGCCCTGATCCGGTCCGGACACGGGCGCGACGGCGCTCCACACCTCGAGAAATCCGGCGAACTCGCGAAGAGCGGAGATGCATACATGCTTGCCGGATCTGCTCTTTTGGATTTCAACGAATTCGAGCAAGCCCGGCATGATTTGGAAACGGCACTGCAATTGGCGCCCAAGCTGCCTCGTTTGCATACGCTGGTGGGGATGGCACGAGATAAGACGGGCGATCAGAAAGAGGCCGAACCTGCGTTCCGGGCCGCCATCGAGGAAGACCCGGACGATTTCGATGCCAATCTTTATTTGGGCGCGCTCCTCTATAAGCAGCGTCACTTGGAGGAGGCTAAGGTCTATCTTGACCGCGCCGTCAAACTAAAACCGAACGACACCATGGCTCGCTACGAATCCGCGATGCTGAAAAGTACTTCCGGAGATTACGAAGCCGCCGCGAAAGAACTGGAAGAAGTCGTGAAGGACAATCCCGACTGGTTGGAGCCGCACGTTGAGCTCACTTCCTTGTACTACAAGCTGCACAGACCGTCTGATGGCGCCAAGGAGCGTGCCATTGTGGACCGGCTCACTGCCGCGCAGCAAGCCAAAGGGCCGGGCAAGTAGGAACTGGTGGACCAGTGTTCAACTCATGCTTGCGTTTGTTACTCAGCAGTGTGGAGAATCGATGTGCCTCATCTTTCTTAGAGGCGAGAAGGTAGGCCGGGCTACTTTTTCGAATCTGGTTCGGTAACTTCAACCCGACGATCCGCATCGACGCCGCGCAGCGTTTGAACCACACCTGACGGCCAGTGGATTTCGATCTCTTCAGCGCGCGAGTCACTTCCAAGGCCGAAGTGGACTGGACCGTCACTGGATGACGCATACCCGACACTGGTCGTCATATGGTTGTACTGTACGCTACCTTTCGTTACAACTTTGATGCGAGCACCAATGCCGTCACGGTTGCTCTTCGTTCCATGCAGCGCAATCTCAAGCCAGTGGCCTGACTTCTGGGTGCGGTTCATCCAAATCTCGGCGTCCCGGCCAATCGCGCTGAGCACGATATCGATCTTTCCGTCTCCATCCAAATCAGCGAAGGCGCAACCACGATGCCGGGCGGCTGGCGATGCAGTGAACCCCGCCTTGTCCGTCGACGCCTTCCATTTTCCGCTGCGTCCCGGGTTACGGAATACTGCGTTGTATTGGTCAATTGGCTGGCCCGGGAGGGGCACGGATTGCACGTGGCCGCCGCTTACGAATAGGTCTTTCCACCCATCATTATCGAAATCGTACAAACCAACGCCGTATCCCGACATTGGAAGACTGGCCTCGCGCATTCCGTTCTCGGTAGTGACTTCCTGAAAAGTTCCTTTGCCGGTGTTCTGAAACATCGGGAACGTCTGGCCAACCAGGGCAGCAAACACGACGTCGGGATAGCCGTCATTGTTGAAATCACGAAAGTCAGTACCCATGGCGGAGATAAAGTTGCCATCTTCAGTTAGAGCCACTCCGGCTTCGAAGGCAACTTCTTCGAACTTGTTTCCTCGATTATGAAAGAGAGAATTGTAGGAAGCATCGTTGGTTACAAACAGATCTGGCCGGCCGTCAAGATCGTAGTCCGCCATGCCTACCCCCATGCCCTTGCCCACATGATCGCGAATGCCCCATTCTTTGGAGACATTTTGAAACGTGCCATCGCCTTTGTTTAAGAAGAGCTGGTTCGGCTGACCTTTAAAGAACTTGGGGTGGCAATAGTCTCCTATCTGGTCAAACTCGCAGCGACGTTCTGAGTAGTAGTTCCACTGCAGATAGTCCACGACGAACAGATCGAGCAACCCGTCATTATTCACATCGACCCAGACGGCTGTAATGGACCACCAGGGGCCAAACTCAGGATCCGGATGATTCAGAGAAGCGTCCAGACCCGATTTGAGAGTGACATCAGTGAACGTTCCGTCGCCGTTATTGTGGTGGAGCGTGCTGTGGTGAACTCCGGCAACAAACAGATCGGGATGGCCATCATTATCGTAGTCGGCAACGGCAACTCCGATATCGTATCCGGTACCGTCCAGACCGGCAGCCTCGGTCACGTCTGTAAAGACACCGTTCCCATCGTTGCGAAAAAGACGATTGCGGAATTTGGGCGAGTCCTTTTTCAGGGTTGCAACGTTAGCGCCATTTGTAAAGAAAATGTCAGGACGCCCGTCGCCGTTATAGTCGAAGACGGCAACTCCCCCCAGCATAGTTTCGGGCAGGTTTTTGGCTGGAGTAACGCCATTTTCCAGCCGGAATGGGATCTTCGTTAGCTCAAAGTCGATGGAAGCGTCCGCCAACGAACCCTGTCCGAAGAAAAACTCAGGAAAGACCGAAGTTGAACCAAGCAGCAGAAGTAACCCAAAGCCGACCTTTGCGAAAAACTTGTCATTCACTGGAGAGAGCCAAGACCAGCGATCGCAAGCTACCACTTTTGACAGCAAGCGCCGATTTTATGGCATAGCGTCGGTGGCCTTTTTGCTTTAAATGAGTATAGTAACGCCAAGTTTTACCTTTGATTTGTATAGTGGGAGAAAAACCTTGCTTTGGCGCGGACAAACGCGAATTGGACAAAATTGGACCGGATGCTGAAAGCTCGGAGTTGGCTTCTGTCTTCTGACAGAAAGACGCTCCGACGCCGCGTCGCGGCATTGCCGTAAATCCAAAGAAACACCGTATTTTCAGCGGACTAGATTTGATTAACGCAAAATCACTATACAATATTAGAGATAAATTTCGCCAGGAAAGCCGCCAACTATACTAATTGAGGAAAACGACATCCGGTTTATTGGCTTCCACTGATCGGAGGGCCGAAAGCTTACCATGTTACTTGGGCTCTGCGATAACAAGTAGTTGGTTTTCCCTCAGGTTCTCGCGGACCCTCTGCACCTGGCCCGAGGGCCACTGCACTTCTACACGTTCGATTTTCGCTCCGTCCCCCAAGCCGAAATACAGCGGCAGCGCGCTCTGTGACAAGTAGCCCGACTTCCCGTCGTTATATTTTACGTATGTTTGGCCACCGGCTGTGACGCGCACGGTAGCGCCCAAACCTTCCCGGTTGGACTTGCTTCCGATTAGCGACACCTTCAGCCAATGAATCTTTTTCCGTTGTGCCAGATTGCTCATTAGAACCTGGGGCTCGGAATTAAAGTCGTTGGTTACTATGTCGAGGGCCCCGTCATTGTCCAGGTCGAAGATGACCGAAGAGCGGCTGGCCTTGGGCACCATGACCATGATCTTGGTGTTGTAGCCCTCGCAGATCTTTTGTCCTAACCCGCTGGGTTGTATGCTGCAATCCATACCAAACCACTGCGTGTACGGTACGCGGCGAGGTTCGATGCCCAGCAGAAACTCCGAATCGAGGAAGTTCGCGCCACGATTGTTCAGCAGCATAGAATTAATGCCGTAGCGGAAGGGAAAATTCATTCCGGCAGTAACAAATATGTCGTCCCAGCCATCGGCGTTCACGTCGCCCACGCTGACTCCCCAGGGCCAGTACGTCTCCACCCCGATTTTGTCGGAGATCTCCTCGAACTTTCCTCCGCCGAGATTGTGATAGAACGCGTTCCCGAACATGTAATTGCTCGCTGGTCCGCCTAGCGTGGTGTCTGGCGGCGTCTTCGCCTCCAGCTTTTCCTTCTCGCGCTGGGGTGGAACGTCTCCCCACATGTCCGAGTGCATGTCGGTAATGTACAGATCCATGCGGCCGTCATTGTCATAGTCGAAAAACTTGATGCCCATCGCTCCCCAGGGGGTCCTGGGAAAATACGTGGAGGTCTTATCCACAAATCTCTTCCCGCCTTGATTTTCGAAGTAGTGGTTGGCTCCCTGCATGTTCAGGAAATAAATGTCGGGCCAGCCGTCTCCGTTCAGATCCACAACATCCGCATCTCCGCTCCAAATCCTGGGATTCAGTCCCACTTCCGCAGTCACGTCCTTGAAGCGGTAATTTCCCAAGTTTTTGTAGAGTACCGGGGCCTCGAATCGCTCCGCATGTTGGTGTCCGAAGAAGGCGTCCCTCAATCCGACATACTCGCCTGCGGGGCCTTTCTGGTCATTGGTGTAAATGCCTACGTTACACACCAGCAAATCCAGTAGGCCGTCGCGGTCGTAATCAAAGAACAGGGCGCCCGATGAATGTGCCGCCAAGCCGAGACCGGATTGCGCGGTCATATCGGTGAAGTGCCCGTTGCCGTCGTTCCGGAATAACACATTGCCTTGGTCCACGGTGGTCACGAACAAATCTGGACGGCCGCTATTGTTGACGTCCGCAAACGAAGCCGCCACGCTGATGCGATCCTTCAGTCCCACACCGGCCTGGTCGGTAATGTTCTTGAATTTTCCGTTGCCCAGATTCTTCCACAGTTCGTTGCCACCAACTTGATTCACGAAATAAATGTCATAAAGTCCGTCACCGTCGACGTCGGCAACCGCTATGCCCGTGCCGTGATCGTAATGCACGGGCATGTAATTGTAGGTTGCCTCGGGCACGGCATGATGCACGAATGTAATTCCGCTGTCTTTCAGCTTGTCGGTGAACTGAAAATCGTAGAACACCTTGAACTGCTGAATTGTTTCGCGTTGCGATTTAATTCGGGCTTCCATCGTGTCCAGCGCCACATCGACTCTCGGATACCGCACTTCCGGCATGTCCGATTCGTCCGCGGCATGCATGCTCGCAAACAATCCTATACATCCCGCGCAAGCCAGAACTGCTGCCCACGAACCTATCGTCGGCGGAGTCATAAGGCCTCCTTCGTTATCGGACCCGTAACCGCCGAGCTCTCTGCGCGGACGCTCCTTAGCAGCCCGGGGTGGAAGTAGCTAATTTTCGGCACGACCAGCCGCACCGAGCCGCGAGTCGAGCTTCGTGATTTGATGACCGATTTCGTACAAGATATTGAGATTCGGCTTCCGGAGCGCCGATTTCGATTTTCCCGGCGAGTAAGTAGTAAACAACCAGCAAAAAAAATGCGCCCCCTCGAGTCTTTCCACTGCCGCGGCGTGCCCGCACCCAGCACTTTGCGCAAGATCAGGCTCAAGTTGAAGGCCCCACATGGACTAAGTTGCCGCTTGAGAATATTCTCGTGTCCGCGTAGATGAGTCCGCCTCATGCCGCCCGTCTCTTAGCAGTGCGCAAAGCTGCATTCCGCCAGGTCGCCTCGCCGCCGCAATGAGCTTTTGCCGTCGCCACCGCGCACGCACCGCCGATTCTGGTACACCGCCTGTTGCCCTTCGGTTTTACCCTCCCAGTGGCGCTGCCCCGCTTGTTTCTCTTCCGGAATGTAAGTACGTACTTCGTAACTCTTCACCCGCTCCAAGACCGCGCCGCTGTGGTAGCCTTTATCGGTCACCAGCTCTTCGATTCCCTCGACGTTGTCCTTGGGAGGATCCTCGGGACGCCGCTCTACCTCGCGGCTGACTAACTCCGCCACCGCCATCCCCGCCTCGCTCAGCGTCTCTTCCAGCGTCGCCGTGTCGCCCAGGTCGGCTGCTTGCAGGGTTACCGCCGCCACCGCCGCACCCGTATCCAGATCAACCGCGTGCTCGGACTTGTGCGCCAAGTGCGTGCGCCCGTCCTTCATCTTCGCAATCCGCGCATCCCCATCCACCGGGCTCTCCCACTCCTTATTCGACGTCCGTTTCTTCCGCTTGCGGTCCAACCGTGCCAAGTCTTTTCGGCTCGGCGTCTCTATGCCCGAAGCCTTCGCCAGACCACGCAGAAACTCCTCCCAGCTTTCCCCCGTGTCCCGCCGCACAATCGAGCGCATCGCCGCGTTCGCCTCCAACGTCGTTGCATCGATCGCGATCCGCTTCCCCTTCACCAACCTACGATCGGCCAGCACCCCCAGCACCAAGCCGAACACTTCGCGATGCGTTTCCACGTCGAGCAAACGGTGGGTGCGCGAAATCGTCGTGTGATCCGGCGTGTCCTCATCCAACCCAATCCCCACAAAGCGCCGCAGCCCCAGCGAATCCGCCAATTGCCAGGCAATCCCGCGTTCACTGTCGATGCCTTCGAAGTAGCCCAGCAGCAGCGACCGGAAGTAGATCCCCGGGTTCAGCGACGGCCGGCCATACTTAGCCGCATAGAACTTCGCACACCGTCCCTCCACAAACTCATCAACCGTCTCCCCCTCCAGTAGTTCATTGAGCCGCTGATGGAACGGATGTCCTAGAGCCGAAGGCAGCTCCGTATGAGCGATCCAAATGTCTTCCTGCTCTTCCCGCCGCTTGCGCGTTCCCATCGCCATACGCGCATTCGACGAATCCTACCTGTGGATACCTCAAATTTTTTCGCTCACGCATCTGGACTTTCACCCCGGGCTGTTAGCACGCTAATGCTACTTTTCGACCGTGTCACGGGCTATGGCAATCGTGTAAAGAATCTTAGCGCACATAGACACTTACGTGACAGCTCCTTGTTGCTTTAAGCGTCCAAAAAAGTGTCGACGTGATGATCACCGCCAGAGGTCCCAGTGTGAGAAACCCAAACTCATACCGCCACGGCACCGGTATTGTGCAGACCTTTAGGTCGATCAAAACGGCAACCGTGATCATTACGATCAATGCGAGGAACTTCGTTGCGCCGCGGCGAATTCGCGCAGCGACGCAACCACCGATTGCGCTGGCCGTGAGAAACACAACCGACGCAAGAACGACGTATGTCGTTGGCTGTGGGGCAACCCACTTCGAGATGGTCAGGTCGGCGGCATACTCGAGGATTTCCATGACGATGTACACACTCATAGCGATGCTTATGCTGATGAGGCAATCGCGGCTCCGAAACGAGGACCAGACCATGGGCGGGACAGAACGACAGGTCTGACTCCAAAACCAACGAGACGCGGTGAATAGCGACGTGGGTGGAAAATTTACAACCGTAAAGTAGCTCTGTCAGTTTCGAGAGAGGTTTACCTGTCATCTTTCCTTCCCGGACCTATTGAGTCCGAAGCGCTTCGAGGCTGTGTAGACCGCTGCATTGGGCGGCTCTCACGACCGACGTCAACAAATCCCCGGGCTTACCTCCTACGTGCGCAGCACTATACCGCTCTGACCAAGCCGATGCCGAGCGAAACGGCCGCTACGGCAAGAACGATTGCTCCAACGTAGATCAGGGAGGCCGCCCGTTGGCTTGAGTTGCGGCCGGAGGAAGCACGGAAAGAAGAAGCCCGTCGAAACGAGAACGGCAGCGAGCGGTACTCCAATTCGGACGAACCAGAGGAGGGGAACAGGGAGCCTGGCTGAGTCGGCAAGCATCTCGCGAGGGGTGAGCGACGCATGACAGTCCCGGAGCGGGAGCTTCCGAGCCGCTCGTTCATTTCTGGGGGAAAGACCAAGCGATTACTCAGGGCAACATGCCATCGAAACGGCCCCGGGGATAGAAGGATAGCCGTATTTTCAGTCTTGCCCGTCTTGTAGCCACATGTCGAGCCCGTCAACGGCAACCTGCCTGAAAACAGAGATTCTGACTGAAGAACTGCATCACATGATTTTGGAAGCGATCCGCGACTCTGCTGGTATGAGTGCCCGGATAAACTTCGAACTTATTCGCGATTCCATACTTGTCAAGAATGTCATGCAGTTTGGCGGTATCGACGCGTAAGCCGTCCTGATCACCGACGTCGATCGAAATGCCGTGGTACTCGCGCAAGCTGTCGACGTACTGATCTACAAAGGCAAGGGGGGAGTTAGCCGTCCACTTCGCGAGCACATCCGGCTGAGGCTGACCGTCTTTGGTCGGCAAATCAAGATACAGCGGTGGATTCTTCGGGTTAGGGGACCATGCCGCGGCCGTGGCTAGCATGGCGCGGGGAAAGAATGGAAGCTTGGCCGAATCTTCCGGCGTCTTCACGGCCTCCAAAGCCTTATCCACTTCTGGATTCGCCGGGCCGGCGGGCCGAGGCGACAAGCAGCAGGGGCTCATGATGTAGAGACTGCCGAACACATCCGCATGCTTCATGCCGATGCGTGTCGCGCCATAGCCTCCCATAGAGTGACCGACCAGGCCGCGGCTTGCTCGATTTGGAATCGTGCGGTAATGAGCGTCGATGTACTCGACAACATCGTGAGCGATGAACTGCTCGAAGTCTCCGGTAGTGACCGAACTCGAATACATGGAACCGTTGTGCAAGGTTTTCGAATCGGGCAGCACGACGATCATCTCTTTCGCGCCCTGGGCAAAAGCGCCTTCAATCGTCTGCGGAACGTGAATCTCGTGAGTCCACTGTTCAGCGCCGATGGAATAGCCATGCAACGCATATACGACTGGGTAGCGTCGCGACTTTTCCTTGGCGTAACTCGGCGGCAAAAACACGAATACTTCGCGGTCAACGGCGTCGCCCTCTAAATTCCCTTCGAGGGCTTTGCCGTGGATCTTTATGCGCTCGACCGATACGGGCTTTGCACCGGGAACGACTGCAGGGACATCAGTCTGGACTTGTGCCGCAACCCGAGGCCCAAGGCCGACGGCCACTCCCAGCGTTAACAGATAAAACAATTTGTTCGCTATCATCAATGCCCCTCCTCGAAAACTTATCACGCAAACGAATGCATTGGGCCGGCAATGTCGGTGCACGCAGGAAACAACCATTTCAAGGTTCCACTATCGAAATTGCCTTCCCGATGTACTCCACAGTCCTGTCGGGGTTGACCACTAGTGCGGCTGAGGCGCCGTGCCCGGCAGACACCCATACGATATTGATTTGAATGCTCGCAGGCATTTCGGAGTACTGGCCCTTCCGATCACCGATCGTCAGAGTTTTGGTTGACTCAGACCAGCGCAATGGAATGACAGCATGCGCACCTTTTTCGTAGTCATAGCTGTCTCCCGCGTCCTGGTACAGATCGAACGTGCCGTCGGCTCCCTTGTAAATCCGAAGCTCGATGGGTCCTGCGGGCTTCTCGTTGGCATACTCAATTTCCGGGCCAAGGGGAATGATCGAACCTGCACGTATGTAGAGTGGAATGCGGTCGAGAGGAGCATCCGCGTCAACTTCACGGCTTCCCTTCTGCGCTGCTCCCGTCCAAAAGTCGTACCACGCTGGGGAATCTGGCAAGTACAGAGTTCTGCGAGTAGCATCCGGCTGCAGTACGGGGCTGACGAGAATGGCAGGTCCAAACATGAACTCATCCCCGATGTCGCGGGTATTCGGATCAGTCCGCCAGTCCATCACCAGCGGCCGCTGGATCGTGTAGTCCTCATGGGTGACGCGCCAGGCGAGGGAGTAGATATACGGCATCAGCCGATATCGAAGCCGGTCGTAGTCGACCAGGATCGGCCGGACTTTGTCGAAGGCCCAGATCTCATTTTGCGGCCGGTGCCCGTGAGTACGGAAAATCGGACAAAATATTCCGTACTCGAACCATCGTGCGTAGAGTTCCTGGAATTTTGGATCCTCAAGAGGATTGTCGTGCGGCGGCCAATAGCCCCCGATATCCGTTGTCCAATACGGATATCCGGAGAGCGCAAAGTTCAGCCCGGCGGCCACCTGATGGCGCAATCCCCAGTACGAGCCATACACGTCGCCCGACCATACCGTCGCCCCGACTCGTTGCTGGCCGAAGAAAGCTGATCGGGTCAGGAGAAAGACCCGCTTGCGGTCCGTGGTAGCTTTCCAGTGCTGCTGGATCCCGAGAGTGTGAGTAAAGGGGAATATGTTCGTGTACTCGGCTCCGTTGCCGATCGCAATCTGCTTGTTCTTGAGAATCGCGTCGCCCCAATGCGGCCAGTATTCTTCAGGCTCTGCGCTGTCGAGCCAGAACGCATCCCATCCCTGCGAAAACAGTTTGCCGACTAGGTTATTCCAGTAGAAATCGCGCGCCTGCGGATTCGTCGAGTCGTACACGCGAGCGTTCGGCACGTCGAAATGTTTGGCGATGAGTTCCTGGAAATTCTGCGCCTTCGCATCAAACATTCCCCATACCGACAACATGGTGTGAACGTGCTCATCGTGCAACTGCTTCAGTTCACCGGGAACATCCGGGAAATTGGATGTGAAGACAGGATCGCCTTCCGCTTTCCACCAGAACCAGTCCTGCACGATCGCATCCAAGGGAATGTGCTCTTCCCGGTACCGATGCGCGATGCTCAAGACCTCGTCTTGTGAAACGTAGCGGTCCTTCGACTGGAAAAAGCCGTAGGCCCACTGGGGAAGCATGGGGGTGTGTCCCGTAAGGTTCCGGTATTCATGGATCATCTGATCCATTTCTGGACCGTAGATGAAGTAGTAGTCCACGGAATGCCCTGCGAGCGACCGCAGGTCAAGGTCAAGCGGGAAGCGATTGTCGACGTAAGTGAGGGAAGCGGTATTCCACATCAACGCGTAGCCCTTGGTCGACAACAGCAACGGGATAGCAACATCAGTATTGTTCTGGCCGAGTTCCACGGTCGCTCCGCGGTAGTTGAATAAGCCACTCTGATGCTGTCCCAGACCGTAGAGCCCCTCCGAGAAGTCCTCCGAAAAACGATCCTCGACGTGGAATGTTTTCTCGCCATTCAACTCGACGGGTTCATAAGTCCGCGGGATCGAGTTTCGCTCCCGCAAAAGGGTCTCTCCTGCCAGCGTGCTGTATTGCACGTTTCCCCACTTCAACGAAAACTCGATCTTCAGGGCGTCGGTTGAGAGTGTGACCGCATCGGCGGTCTGTGATATCTGGAATTTTGCCCCTGGACACGACTCCTTCGAATCGAGCATCCATGGCTGGCTCTGTCGGATCGCGCGCGATGGCTCGGGATTCGCGACAAAATGTATAACGGCGGAACGGCAAACGGAAATATGAACCTGCTCGGCTCCCACCGAGACGGTCATACCATCTGCGGCTGCAGCATACGTCACAGGAGGCGGCGGAGGCGTCTCCCATAGCTGCGCCCGGGCATCCGTTGGACTCCACAGGAAACAGGACATCGCGAGGAGGACAGAACTGCTGATACTGAATAGACCTGGACGGATAACTCTCATGGCACTCATCGCGCGAAATACCTCTGCCATTGTCATCGATACGCCTTTCGAGAGGTCTAGCAAACGCATGTTTTAGATCAGGAGCCGTAGCTGGGTAAAGAGAAATTAATCCTGAAGTCTATTTCTTGTCGAGCATCAGGACGACGCTGGCATGTGGCTCAAGCGTAGTGCTGACGCGAACTCCGGCAGGCAAATGCGCGCCGGTCCAGACGTTCTTTATGTCGTACTGCCCTGCGGACACGAAGTCCGACAAAGGGCGAGCGAAAGTAATGGCCTTTTCGCCGAGATTGAATGCTGCGAGTGCACGCTGGTTTCCCGGCAAGTCCGCAGTCCAAATCACGAGATCGCCCTCGTGCAGCACTTGCCGCGATGTAGTAGCGGTCTGGTCGATCTTCAAGATGTCGGTATTGCACAGCAGGCGCAGGGTGTCCTGATCGAGCAGGCTGAGATTGGCGCCGATGATCAGCGGACTGCGCGCCACAGCCCAGAGGCTTAGCTGCGTTTGTTGCTCTGCAGGTGTGAGGCGCGTATGGCGCGGTCCTGGGCCGACATCGGGGTAAGGACGCAACTCGCCGACCGGCAGCATGTCCGCGTCCGGCCAGTTTCCGGGCTTCGTATATTGAGCCCAACGTGCAGCGTTTTCGAACTGGTTCTTTATGCCGATGGGGAAGTCCGAGTTGCCAATCCAAAGGTCCCAGATGTCGTTCGATATGCGCCACATCTGGGCAAAGTCCGCGACTTCGGCATGACGCTCGATGGCGGTTGGTCCCGGCGAGAGACTCAGCACGATGTCGCGACCGCTTCTCTGCCAGCTTGATCTGCTGAATTTCGCTGGCTTTGTATGGATGATCCGCGATGCAGTCAACCTTCAGGAAATCGACGCCCCAGGTTGCGTATTGACGAAGGAGAGAGTCGTACCATGCCTGGCCGGCAGCGGTGTCCTTGATTCCCCAGCTTGTGGGATCCCAAGGACAGGCGTCATTTTGGTCGGCGGCATCCTGCGCTTTGAAAGCTGAACCATCGATTGGCAGATTGCGCACGACACTCTCCCGGGGAATGCCGCGGATAATGTGAACTCCGAACTTGAGGCCCTTCGCATGGACCAAGTTCGCGAGGTCCTGGAAACCCGCGTTCCTGCCATTCTGCAGAGCGGATGGGAAACGCACGGTCATGGGAATAAACCGGCCATTCTCGTCCACCGCATACTTCAGCAGGTCAGGCTTGGGCCTGTCCTCAGGATTGACCATATACCAGCCCTCGTCGATGACGGCATAGGTATAGCCGAAGGGCTTCAGTTTCGTAGCCATGGCCTCGACATTCTCGCGGAACTGCTGTTCGTTGATGCGCAAGCCGTAGGAATCCCAACTATTCCATCCCATCGGAGGCGTTGGCGCGACCACTCTACTCATCGTGCGAGTCTCTTGCGCCACTAGCTTGCGCTGAAGACACAGATTGCCGGCAATCAATAGCGCAGCCATCAAATAGCAGAATGAAGAATTGCTTGATCTCATGGACCCTCCTTCGATCGACGCCAGCCGCGCAGTTCGCTATCAAAACGTCAACCGGAGCACGTATGCAAACTTGGCCGGTGGCTGCGCGGGCAGTTGCACGTGCAATCCATCGGGGCGCTGCTGGAACTCTGGCTTTGCATCGCTTCCCAACAGCGACACGCTTCGCACGGATTGACTTCCCACTGCCGCTGCCAGCGAGCGGATCACGGCTTCTCCGGTCGTCGGCCACGCGAGTCCGATCGCATACAGCGCGTGGTCTTTGGTAGTGAAGCGAAAATCCTCAGCCGTGTAGTGAGTGGTGTCGGTGTCGTGAAACGAACCCGCCGCCACCTTTGTCGGTCCCTCGCCATAGGTTCTCCAGGGGCGAGTGCCGTAGATGGCGTCTCCGTTGACATTCAGCCAGGTGCCCACATCCAGCAGGACTTGTTGTACTTCCTCCGGTATCGTTCCGTCAGAACGCGGGCCGATATTCAGCAACAGATTTCCGTTTTTGCTGACGATATCAATGAGTTGGTGAACGACGAATTCGGGCGACTTGAAGGTGTCGTCCTTGATATAGCCCCAAGACTTGTTGCTCACCGACGTATCGGTCTGCCAATAGAGCGGGCGAATGTCACCGAGTTGGCCACGCTCCAAGTCGAGCACCGCCGAGTGCTCCTGCATAGCGTAGTCCTTGTAGTTGATGACTCCGACGTGATCACCATACTTCAGGGAACGGTTGTAATAGAACGCCGCAAAGCGGGTGAGATTCGGCCGGATCGATGCCTGGCCGATCCACCAGTCGAAGTACACGATATCGGGATGATATTTCTCGACGAGTTCGGCGCCGCGCGCAAGCCAGTCGTCGGCCCACGCCGACGAAACATAGGTGAAATCATTGCCGACGGGAGTTCCCCAGTTGATGACCCCCACTTGTGCTGGACCATAGAAGGCGGCGTACTGCGGGTCGTTAACGTCTGATGGGATCTTGCGGCCCACGCCCATGAAGAAATCGTGTTCCACGCGATGCGACGACACGCCAAAGTGCAGTCCCTCGGCTCGGACTGCCTTGGATAAATCACCAATCACATCGCGATGCGGTCCCATCTTGGCCGCCGTCCAGTCGCTCAACCCGCTATCGTACATGGCAAAACCATCGTGATGTTCTGCGACGGGCACGACGTATTTTGCGCCTGCTTTTTTGAACAGCTCGGCCTATGCAGAGGGATCGAAGCGCTCAGCCTTGAACATGGGAATGAAATCTTTGTAGCCGAACTTGTCCTGCGGTCCATAGGTAGCAATGTGGTGCTTGTACGCGTCGAATCCGGGCTCATACATATTTCGCGGATACCATTCGCTGCTAAAAGCCGGAACCGAATACGCTCCCCAATGAATGAAAATGCCGAACTTGGCGTCCTGGTACCACTCAGGAGCCTCATATTTCTGCAGTGAGTCCCAATCCGGCCGGAACGGGCCTTGGTCAGCAATGGCATCAACTTCCTTCAGGAGAGCGGATCGCTCTGCGTCGTACTTGCTGCTAGCCTTCTGCCAGATCTCATCAATCTTCGCCGGGTCCTCGGAAACGGTGGGAGCCGTGGCGCTCTGAGCGTGCAAGACGGACGACGCGGAAAAAACCAATACGATACCGCCGAACCTACGAATCAATAACGATGAGAACAGTTGATGCAACCTCATGATCTCCTCCGGTCGACTCGGTGCGTTGCCGTTTCCTGAAATGCAACGTCTCGCTTACTCCGGGAGCGTTTTGGATCCTTTCACTTGAAATGTTCCCGCGACCGATGGTGCGCCGGCATTCGGCTGACCTCCGCCGATGCACACCGAGTACTTCCCTTCAGCAATGATCGGTTCGCCGGCTTCTGTGACGATGCTCAAGTCTCGGTCTTTCACATCGAATTGCACTGTCTGCGACTCGCCGGGCTTCAAATGAACACGTTTGAATCCACGCAGCGCGCGCAAAGGAGCACCCTCTACGTTCGGGAATGAGAGATACAGCTGCGCTACCTCATCTCCTTCTCGTGTGCCGGTATTGGTGACCTTCACTTCCGCGGTGAGGGGCTCGCCCGCCTTGATCGCGCTCTTCGGAAGACTCAGGCCGCTGTAGGAGAACGTCGTGTAGCTCAGGCCATATCCAAACGGATACAGCGGCTTGCCCTCGAAATAGCGATACGTCCGCCCCTGCATTGCGTAGTCTTCGAAGGGCGGCAACTGTTCGATGCCGGTGTAGAAGGTGACTGGAAGGCGCCCGGCTGGATTGTTTTTGCCGGAAAGAGTCTCCGCGACTGCCGCGCCGCCTTCCTCGCCCGCATACCAGGACTCGAGAATCGCATTGGCGTGTTCGCTGGCCCAGTTCACGGCGAGCGCGCTGCCGTTGGCCAGCACCAGAACCACAGGCTTTCCAGTCGCGGTCACCGCTTCGAGCAGGTCCTCTTCAGGTTTCGGCAGATCGATACTCGTGCGGTCGCCGCCCTTGAACCCTTCCTCGCTGACCGGCATTTCTTCGCCCTCGAGTTCGCTGGTGATTCCCAACACTGCGACGACAACGTCCGCGGCTTTTGCGGCTGCAATCGCCTCTGAGCTCGGCTTGGGATCGTACTTCGACCAGATCAGTTGTGCTCGTATCGGACCGGTGTTGGGTTGCGAGTAGTCCACCTTGAGCGAGACCTTCTTTCCCTGCTCGAGATGAACGTGCCCGACTTTTGCCTGTCCCACGTCGCTGGCGCCGACCCATCCCTGCGCGACGGGCTTTCCATCCACTAAGACCCTCGCGAACCCTGCTTGAAAGCGCACTCCGACGGTGTAGTCGCCGGTCTCGGTGGGCGTGAGAAAACCGTTCCACTCCGCCCGCATCGGATACTTTCCGGTGGCTTCCTGGGGAACGTTTTCCGCCTTCAAGTCGAGTGTAGTTACATCGCGGGTGGCGAGAATGGTCGGTTTTCCGCCGAATATCTCCCCGGTTGCAAACTCCACCTTGAGACCAGGCTGTCCATCGCTCGTGGTAAGCACCGGCGCGGGAACTGCGTCGCCATCGTTGCGCAGGAATTGCGTCCCCGTGACAAAGCTGATCTGCGCTTCCGGAAATTCCCGCTTCAGGCCCTCGAGTACAGAGACCGTGTGCGTCGGAGATCCGTTGTAGTTTCCCAGCAGGTATTTGGTTTGATCTGCGAGCGGCCCCACCAATGCGATTTTGAGAGCTCCCGGCTTCAAAGGAAGCGTGCCGTCATTCTTGAGCAGCACCATCGATTCATTGGCGAGAGCACGCGCCAGCGCGCGATGTTCAGGAGTGTCGAGTTCTTTTTCGTCAATCGTCGAGTATGGAACCATCTCCGGAGGATCGAACATGCCCAGCTTCACCCGCGCCGTGAACAACCGGACCAGCGCGGTGTCAATCTCGCTTTCTTTCAAGAATCCCTGCTTATATGCGTCGAGGTAGGGCTTGTAGTCGTGATCGTCTTTTACTTTTGCGAAGTCAATACACTCGTTATCCATGCCGCGTTGCACGGCCAGCGCCGAAGCTTCAGGCTGGGTCTTGGTGAAGTGATGATCCCGGAAGATGTTGATGACTGCGTCGCAATCTGAAACCACATAGCCCTGAAAACCCCACTTGCCGCGGAGTTGATCCTGCAGCAGAAACTCGTTTACGCAGGCTGGCTGCCCGTTGATGCTGTTATAGGCGCACGTCACCGAGCCGGCCTTCCCCTCCGTGACCGTCGCACGGAACGCCGGCAGGTAGGTATCGAGTTCGTCATGCTTGCTGACCTTCACGTCAGCCGTGTGGCGCGTCGGCTCGGGGCCGCTGTGTACGGCGTAGTGCTTGGGAGTCGAAATGACACGATAGTAGTTCAGGTCGTCGCCTTGCATCCCGGTGACAAACGCTACGCCAAGGCGCGCGGTCAGAAATGGGTCCTCGCCGTAGGTTTCCTGACCGCGTCCCCAACGAGGATCGCGAAAGATATTGATGTTCGGCGCCCAGAAGTCCAGTCCTTCAAAGATGTCGCTGTGCCCATCGCGCATGCCGCGAACGTGACTGGCGCGCCCTTCGGTACCGATCACGATGGCCATACGGTGGATCGCATCGGTGTCAAACGTTGCGGCCAGGCCGACCGGCTCGGGAAATTCGGTGGTTCCGTCCCGAGCCACGCCATGCAGCGACTCGCTCCACCAGTCGTAGTCCGGCACATTCAAACGCGGCACTGCCCGAGACTGGTTTACCAGTTGGGACACTTTTTCTTCCACGGTCATGCGACGAACAAGGTCCGCCGCACGCTGCTGTGGCGACAAGCTCTGGTTCAAATATGCAGGTTGCGCGGTGTTTTGCGCGTACAAGCCGCTGACGGCTAGAACGATAAACATCGAAATCAGAAATCGCGAGTGAGGTGCTTTCATATCTTCTCCAATAATGTGGCCCAAAGAATTAATAAATGGGGAAGTTCGCTCCATCAGGAATTGCTCTCATGAATCTCGTGGTATACGGAGTAGCGTTCATGCACGATGTTCGACAAAGGCACAAACGCCACGGCTTGATTTTGTGAAGCTGCGCGGAACGTGAGTCTTCCGCTCGCGGGTTCGAGCCAGCTCGCTGGGTCGCTGGGTTTGCCCTTGAACTGCAGGGTGGGCAAGGGCTCCTGCTTCTCTTCCGAAGTAAAGTGACGGTACCACTTCTCGCGTGGTTCTTCTTCGAAGCGTGCGGCCAATACCAGCGGGCCATACATCGCCGCCTGAAGACTTTCCTTGTCGGGCATGGGCGCCGCGTGCAAGTGCATGGGAAGACTTAGTTCGATGCGGTCACCGTTTTTCCAGGGCCCGCGCAGAACGAGGTAGCTGCTCGGCTCCGAGAAGGCGGGCACTGGACGTCCATTTACCTTCACACTGCCGCTTTTCGCCCAGTACGAAATGCGTAACTTGAGATCGATATCGACAGTCCTCGCCGCTGACACGATCAGCGTGGTTCCTTGTTCTTCCGGGAAAGAAGTCTGTTGCGTAATGCGAACGCCTTGTTCCGGCCAGTTCACCTCTGAGGGGATGTAGAGGTTGACGAAGATGGAATTGGCATCATGGAAATAGATGCTGTCCGCCAGCTTGGCGAATTCCTCCGCGCCCGTGCCGTTGCAGCACCAGAAAGAATCGAACGGCTTGGCGTAGATTTTGGAGTAACCATTTCCGAGCGGCAGGTAGTAAACGGTTGTACCGGTCTCAGGATCGATCGTGCCCCTGCGGTGGTTGAAGAGCGCACGCTCGTAGTAGTCCATGTATTGCGCTCGCGGGGACCACGCGAACAGGTGCCGCGTAAGCTTCATCAGGTTGTAGGCGCAGCAATCTTCGGACGTTTCCGAGCTGAGTTGCGTGGAAAGCACCCCCGGATCGGATCTCCAAAGCTCGAAATTGCTGGTACCTCCCGTGCAGAATGAACGTTCGCTCGTAACTTCGTCCCAGAAGTAGTCGGCAATGTTCCAATAGCGCTTGTCCCCGGTGAGTTCATACAACCGGGCAGCGGCAATCACCTGCGGAACGTGCGTGTTCACGTGCAGGCCCTTGAGTTCGTCGCGGTGCGCCGCAAGCGGATCAAAGAATCCCTTCTTGTTGAAACGTTGCGCCAGATCCAGATACTCGCGCTTTCCCGTAACCCCATAGAGATTGGCGAGCACTTCGCCCATTCCGCCGTACTCCACTAGGAGCACGCGCTGCATTTGTGGTTCGCTCAACGGGTCGGACCAACTCCGCACCCAGCGCGCCATCTTCTCGAGTGTGTCCAAAGCCTGCTCGTTGCCCCCCAGCGTGTACATGTCAAGATGGCCGGCCATGATTTTGTGGACGGTGTAGAACGGAGCCCAGACGTTGACTCCGTCGCGAAGGCGGTCGAACAATTCCTGAGGGAAGGCGCTGAGATAGCCATTCTTGTGTTGCGCCTGACACTTGGCCAGTTCGGTAACCATGAGATCGCCGTTACGTTTGAGATCTTCGTCTCCCGAACTGGCGAATGCCAGGGCGCAAGCTGAAAGGTAGTGGCCGCCGGCAAAGTGGCCGCGCAACTCGCAGTCGGGCTTTTCCCAATCGCCCAACGGCTCCGCGGAAGATGGCAGACCAGCCGTGAGGCGAAACGTATGGAGCAGGCGATCGGGAGGCAGAGTCTTCAGGTATTTCCGATTGACATCCGCTGCCGCGCTGAATGCTCCCGGTAGAAGTTTTACATCCTTCAAAGGGAACGGACTCGCCAGCGGCACAACGACCTCATGGTTCACGCCTTTGGATGCGGCCGCGGAACTGGCGCCGGCGCTTTGATTTTCCAATGCAAAGGCGGGCACACGAAGCATTGCGCCCGCGCCGACGGCAGCGGCGGTCGCGACGAACTCACGGCGGCTAACGGTTTTCATGATGCTCTCCTCTGAGACAAGGCATTCTGTTCCTTATAAATAATTACTGCACCGCAAATGAATAGATATTCACGCTAAATGGCGGCACGGCAGACGCATTAGGCATCGACGTGAGTTCTTGCTCCTGCACCTCAACTCCCGGCTTTTGTCCGACGGTGATGGTTGCATCGACGCTGGATGGAGCCATCCGCCAACGATGGCCCTGGCTTGCGAGCTTTACGCCGTTTATCGCGAGTTGCAACTGCTGCTCCGAATCTGACGGATTCAGCACGGCGAACGTGAGTGTTCTGCGGTCGTCACTAAGAGCAGCACTCACATCTAGCGGGTACGTATCGCTTCCCGGATTGACCGCCGGCTGATCGCCGCCGGCGGGGTAAATCGGTTTGGGCTGTGGCGAATCTCCGGAGACCTGCACGGGAATCGTTCCGAAATGTTCGCGATACATCTTGAATAGAAGACCGGTCGGATTCAGAACCGCGTCGGTGCGGTTTTCGCTGATCATCGCGGTCGCGAAGGTGAACGCGCCTAGCTGATAAAGATCAGAATGGCGAAACATTTCGTGAAACGCCCAGGCATAGGCGGGAACCACTTTATAAGAGTTCGGGCCGCCGCCCATGTAGGCCCATTCGTCGATGGCGATGGGAACCGGTTTGGCTTTGAGTCCTGGGATGAGCTTCAGATACTGCTGGTAATGCTCATATTTCACGCGCACTTGGGTTGCCGGCGCGCGCTCCCATTCCACCAGGGGCTGCGGACCGATGTTGACCTTCTTGCCCGTTTTAAGATCGAGGTGCATGTCACTCGAGGAATAGTAGTGCTCGCTGAGCATGTCGATGTTGTCGAGGCAGTGGGCCAGCAGATTTCCGCTCCAGTCTGCTTTGGACAGATAATCCGGCACGATCTGACCGTTGATGCGTCTGGACTGATCGGCGCCGGCCATGACGTCGGGCATGGCTCCGCCCGCAATCAGCTTGATCGACGGATCGACCCTCCGCATCGCTTTTGCGAAGAGATTGTGCTTCACCTCATATTGATCAAGCGCCATCGCGCCCATTTGATAGTTGCCCCAAGGCTCGTTGCCAATGCCCCAGAACTTGACGTGGTAAGGCTGCGGATGGCCGTTTGAGGCGCGCCATCTCCCCATCGGTGTGGTAACCGCTCCGTTGGTGTATTCAACCAGTTCCGCTGCGGACCACGCGTCGCCGAAGCCGGCGTTCACTGTGATGTAAGGCTCGACATCGAGCAAGTGGCAAAGCGTTAGGAACTCGTCCGTGCCCACATCGTTGGGCTGCACCGCGTGCCAGACCGGATCCATGATCGGCGGACGCTTATCCGGATCGCCAACCGCATCGCGCCACTCGTGTGCGGAAACAAAATTGCCCCCGGGAAAGCGATACACGCCGGAATGCAGTTGCTTCAGCG
>CABEDQ010000573.1_pt1 | contig 29005 bp, 16 predicted proteins | sample 3423111 | NCBI WGS metagenome assembly CABEDQ01 (sample SAMEA5534331, study PRJEB31848) | metagenome | biome: tundra; feature: field; material: soil | place: USA | collected 2013-05 | depth 0.15 m
GTTATATCCGCTATCCCGACAACACCCTCTGGCGCAGCCATCTCGATGGCAGTGAAAAGCTGCAACTGACCAACCCGCCGCTGGCTGCTGACATGCCTCGGTTCTCCCCGGACGCCACCCGCATCGCCTTCCTGGCGATTATCCGCGGCCAGCCGGCAAAGGTCTTCACGATTTCTATCAATGGCGGAACTCCCGAAGAACTCCTCCCCGGCGATAGGCACGGCCAAGACGATCCCAGCTGGTCGCCGGATGGCAAGACACTCCTGCTGCAGCAATATCCGGAAGGCGGCATCGGCCCGGGCTCAAATCCTTCCGATTACTCCATTCTGAAAGTTGATGTTCAAACCCGCAGCGTCTCAAAACTCCCCGGCGGGGATGGTCTTTTTGGCCCGCGCTGGTCGCCCGACGGGCGCTACATTTCGGCCTTTTCGGTCGATGACACCAAGGTCATGCTATTCGAAGTCGCTACCGGCAAATGGTCGCTGCTCACGACCGGCAATGCTCTCCAGTACCCCAACTGGAGCCGTGACAGCAAGTATCTTCAGTTCGAGGATACCGGCAGCGACCCTCCGGAGCTTGATCGAGTCGCCATCGCCGGCAAGAAGAAAGAGCGCCTCATTCTGCTCAAAGATGTTCCCCGAGTTTCACTCTACAATTCCACCCAGCCCTGGAACGGAATCGCCCCCGACAACTCCCCGCTCATCATGCGTGACGTCAGCAGCACCCAGGCCTACTCCATCGACCTGGAACTGCCATAGAGAGAGCCCGCTACTCAACCAGCATGCAATCCCCGTAGGAATAAAACCGGTAGTGCTGAGCCGTACGATCGGCGCTGGAGCTATCTGTTTTACGAGAGACCGGAAGGAGATCGTTGTGGGCGTGGCCTCACTGTTAGAGCATTTAGACTGTTAAATCTGGGTGAATGATCGTGCGGAAGATCGGTCAACTTCCGCTATCAGGCGATGTCACAAGCTTGCGCCGTCTGTTCGCCCGTCAGCTGGGGTTTTGAGCGTAATTGATTCCATAACAATGTCGGCTTCCACGCCCGGATAGACTTTGGTGGTGCCCCAATCAACCAAGGCCCGGAGCACTTCTCAGACTGGCTCGCCGTCCTCTTGGGAAAACTCATCCTGGGTCTCCAGGCTGACCAGAGTCTGGCCTTCCAGCTGCTCCTCAATTGAGAGGAGAGCGGAACGGCGGCCAACCATATTCTCCATGTAGAAGCCTGAGTGTTCGCCCCCACCATTATTGTCCATGAATATTTAGTGATACTGCGGGCCCGGAAAGTTCAAGGATTTCATACCAATCCGTAATACGGTGTAATACGGTAAATGAGCTAAAAACAGGGGTTCTACGGGGTAACAGAGGGTACCGTATAGACTAAATAGATGATTTATAAGGCTGGCCGTTGATAGTAAAGGGCGCTGAGAGAATCCCTCCCTCTCCGCCAGCAAGCCAGCAGCCAACGCCCTTGGAAGAGGAAGATCGGGACGCTGAAATCCGTACCCAGCGAAGGCAAGTCGGAGTTCAGCTGGCTGCCGTTCGAGTATCGTAGCTGGGAGCTGATCAGGAATCCCTCGGGATCGGAAGACGCGGCGGTGCAGCCGAGGACGGTTGTCGGCGATACGTTCGGTAACGCCGTCAACGTGATGTTGGCGACCGGGGGAATATCGCCCGGCTCAGAGACCGCATTCAAGGATGCACCGGTACTTAGAAGTCCAAAAAAAGCTTAATCAAAGCGATATCCGGGCTTAGGCGTGCAGCGGTAGACCCGCCCTCTGTCGAGATTGGCGCCGGCATCGCAGGTGGCCCAACTCAAGAGCAGTGGCGGTCCCAGTGGAAAAATGATGGTCTGCCCGTCGAGGTCCGCCTCAATGCTGACACTCTGTGCCGCGGACGGTAAGGTGAAGGACAGTCCGTCCCCGAAGATGGCCGGATATGACCAGTGTTCCATCTGACTCACCATGGGGCGAAAGACCTCGGCCTCCACCAGAAAAGTAGTGGTGTCGGACCAGTCACGGGCCGAAACCATGAGGATCTGGCCGCCCTGCGAGGAGTGGTCCGAGTCAATTCTTGTGAAGGGACAAGGGCCAGCAATGCACGACGCACGGACGTTGCGAAATTGATTGCCCACACCAGCATCCAAAGTAGCCGAACCGACGGCTGCCTTCCATTTACGGTCGGGTGAGCAGAGGCCCTGACCCTTGCAAGGCACGTTCCCACTGTTCTCAATCTGGAACGTCTTAGTTGCACTCCCCACATTCAGCTCAGTCATGGCGTTAATCGCATATCTTATCCGCACGTTGGCCACCTTAACTTGCGGTTGCGTCGACGAAGCGGTTTTAGTGGACAGCGGAAGGAGATGAGCGACGTACAGCTTGTCTCCGACAAAATCGTTCAGGTCAAGCGGCTGGTATTGTGGGTGACGAAACCCGAGAACAATGGCGCTGCCCCTGCGAATTGGTTTACGCAGCTTAAGAACGAAGAATCCCGAGGAGTCAGAAGTGGCCTCGGACGTAGCGAGATCGCCAGCAGAAACTGCCACTCCCGGGATCGGCTGCTGTTTTCGGGGATCCGAATTCTGAACGAGGACGGCTCCCCGAAGCGAAATCGTCTTTTGTCTCTGCCAGCGGATCAGCGCCAGGATGCCGGCGGTAAGCAGAACGGCGACAAGCAACGCGGTCCAAGCTTCGATTTTTTGAGAACGAGTCATGTGCACACTATCAACGGCATCTATATGATGACGGCTTAGCCTCGAACGTTTCCCCCAGGTGCGGCAACGGCGGTAACTTTAGTCCTTAAATGGATATTGTAAACATGGAAATTGTTATCCTTGATGCTTCGTCGATGCTTCGTCCGTAAATGGTATCGAGCTGAGTTGGGTTATTCTTCCTAAATTGCCATGATCAACGGAAACGTAAACGCATGACTGATGTCAAACCCCACCTGGTTTCGCGCCGACAGATCCTCCGTCAGGTTCTGGGGACGAGTCTTTGCCTACCCTTTTCAGAGTTTCTGGCAGCCTCGTACACAGAGGCGCAAACCTCCGCTCCAATTGGCAGTGCCGCTGGGGCGCCGGTTCTATCCGCCGAAGACGATCAGTTTCTGAACGATTTGGAGCACGCAAGTTTCCTTTTTTTCTGGGAACAAGGGAGCCCCAAAACCGGCATGGTCAAGGACCGCTGTAACGTTCACAACGACAACCAAGCACAGGCGGCCAGCATTGCAGCGACGGGCTTCGGCCTTACGGCTCTCTGCATTGGAGAACAGCGCGGTTTCATCTCCGCCGGAGATGCGCTCCAGAGGGTCTTCGCCACTCTGCGCTTCCTGTGGAGGAAGCTGCCCAACCACCGCGGGTTTTTTTACCACTTCGCCAACCCCGAAACCGGGGAACGCATGTTCGACTCCGAGGTGTCTTCAGTGGATACGGCTATTCTCCTGTGCGGGGTACTTACCTGCCGCCAGCACTTTCGCAATCCTGGAGTCGCACAACTTGCAAATTTGATCTTCAACCGCGTGGACTGGACCTGGCTCTCGGAGGACACGTCCTTGCTAACCCACGGATGGACTCCAGAGATCGGATTTCTTCCCTCTCGATGGGAATACTACAGCGAGCTGATGATGATGTATCTGCTGGGCATGGGGTCGTCCGCCTACCCTCTGAAGCAGGAAACCTGGAACGCATGGAAGCGTTTGACGTTTGAATATGAGGGCATGCGGTATATCGGGTCGTTTGCGCCACTCTTTGTGCATCAGTACTCGCAGGCGTGGTTCGATTTTCGCGGCCAGCGCGACAAATACGCTGACTATTTTCAGAATTCTGTGACCGCCACTGAAGTCCATCGGCGTTTTTGCATTGAATTAGGCAAGCAGTACCCCGATTATAGCGAGGACCTGTGGGGAATTACCGCTTCTGACTCCCAGCACGGGTATGTCGCTTGGGGCGGCCCTCCCGCCATGGGTCCAATTGATGGCACCGTTGTTCCGAGCGCAGCCGGGGGGGCGTTGCCCTTCCTGCCGGCAGCCACAATGCGTGTTTTGAATACCATCCGAAGCCGCTATCCCGCGGCTTGGACCAAGTACGGGTTCGTAAACGCCTTCAATCCCCTCAAGAACTGGTATGATTCCGATGTGATTGGCATTGACACTGGAATCATCTTGTTGATGGCTGAGAATCTGCGAAGCCGGTTTGTCTGGGACACCTTTATGAAGACCGCGGAAGCGCAGCGTGGAATGGAGCGAGCAGGGTTCCATAAATACTAGCGATCATCGCATCGAGTTGCACTTCCCGGGGTTTTCTCGTCCGACCAACCGTAAACACTGTTTCTTCATCCAACCGTCGCTTGATGGTGTCGATCAGCCAGCTTGGCTTGCCCGAAATTGATTCGGCTGTACTGAAAGTATCCGCCAGTTCGATTGACACCTGGGTCGCGTCGTTTCAAATACCGGAGGTGATTCCTCTGGCTACCAAGTGCGGGGATCGCGTTTATGACCGGGGCACCTGAGTTCTGGGGCGGATGGCGGGAGCGCTTCTCAGCGCTCCGCAATGTTCCATCTGTTCTACGTTTTGTGTGGGAGTCCGGGCGCACAGTCGTCGTGCTTGGCCTCACCTGCCGAGTGATTGCCTCTCTTCTCCCGCCCGCACTGTTCTGGGTTTCTAAGCTCATTATCGACAATATCTTCCGCGTCCTCACTGCTCATCAGCCGGCCGGAGCGCGGCTGTGGTGGCTGGTCGGCGTGGAATTTGCCATCGCCGTGACCGCCGGCGTACTCGGCCGTGTGATCGATTACCTGGATGCTCTGCTCGCCGGCAGGTACACGCACCACGTGAGTGTTCGCGTCATGGAGCATGCAGCCGGGTTGGACCTCATGGCCTATGAGGATCCCGTGTTTTATGACCGCCTGGAGCGAGCCCGGGTTCAGGCTACCGACCGCCTGTTCATGATCCAGGCGATTGGACGCCTCATCCAGCAGGTGATTACCACGATTACATTGTCGATCTCGATCATGGTGTTTTCGCCCTGGCTTTTGCTCTTGCTGATCGTCGGTGTTATTCCGGCCTTCGTGGGAGAAACTCACTTTGCGTTCCTGGGATACGCCAAGAACTTTCGCCAGACTCCCATTCGGCGCCAACTCGACTACCTTCGCATTCTGGGGGGCAGCAAGGAAGCAGCCAAGGAATTGAAGCTGTTTGGCCTAAAAGACTTCCTAGCCGGGAGATTTAAAGGGCTTTCAACTCAGGTGTACGAAGAAGACGTTGCCCTAGCGCGCCGGAAGGTAACGACCGGTTCGGTCCTTTCCGCGATCGGCACTGCCGGCTACTACACGGCTTACGTGTTCGCGGTTTGGCAGACGGTAATCGGGGTGTTCAGTTTCGGCACTCTAACTCTATTGGCGAACGCCATTCGTGAGGCAAGCTCCAACCTGCAGCAAACCTTTTCAACGCTGTCGACGATCGCCGATCAGGCCTTATTCCTCACCGACCTCATCGCATTTTTCGAGATGCGTCCCACAATCGAATCGAAGCCCAACGCTTTGCCGGCGCCGCGCCCTATCCAGCGCGGATTTGAATTTCGGAATGTTTCCTTCCGCTATCCCGGGAGTTCGCGCCTGGTTGTAAACGGATTGAATTTTCAACTGCGACTTGGCGAGCGGGTGGCGCTGATCGGTGAAAATGGGGAAGGCAAGACCACCATCGTCAAGCTGCTGACTCGCCTCTACGACCCGCTGGAAGGACAAGTGTTGCTGGACGGAGTTGACCTGCGCGAGTACAGCCTCGAAGATCTTTATCGCGAAATTGGCGTCATATTTCAGGACTTTATGCGCTACGAGATGACCGCACGAGAAAATATAGCGGTCGGCCGGATTGAGCTGATCGATAATCTGCCGTTGCTCCAGCAGTCTGCTCAGAAAAGCATGGCCGATGAGGTTGTGGGAAAGCTTTCCTCCGGATACGAGCAGATGCTGGGCAGGCGCTTCGATGGCGGAGTCGATCTCTCTGGTGGCGAATGGCAAAAAGTGGCGCTGGCCCGAGCCTATCTGCGCGATGCGCAGGTATTGATCCTCGATGAGCCCACTTCGGCGCTGGACGCGCGCAGCGAGTATGAAGTGTTTCAGCGCTTTGCCGAATTGACCGCCGGAAAAATAGCCTTATTCATTTCGCACCGATTTTCGACCGTACGGATGGCCGATCGAATCGTAGTGCTGGAAAACGGACGCGTCGCGGAAGAGGGCGACCATGATGCCTTGACGCAACTCGGCGGCCGCTACGCGGAAATGTTCGAGCTCCAGGCCGCCAGTTATCGGTGAAGGCGCTCTTATTCGAGATCAACGCAGATAGACTTACTCGGCAAGGATGGATTCATTAAGTATGGTTCCCAACCGTCAGACCCACGGCATCATCGGGGAAGAAGAGCAGTTGCATTCTTCCCCCGGCAATGGGGCAAAGGTTCGGACTATGCGCGTCGCAGCGTTAGAACTTGCCGCGCAGTTGGGATGGTTGCCTGGGGCCTCGTCGGATGCTTTCTCGGTCCGGTGCCGAAAGGTCGCGGCCGATTTCAAGACCTTATTCCAAGGCGTGGATGCGGCCTTCGCCAAGCGTCCCAGTTCGGAAGATCTGCTCTGGCTCCGGGACAACGCGCCGCAACTATCCTCAACCGTGCGCGAGGTTGCGACCGATCTTGGGCCTCTGACCCGCATTCCCCATGTCTCCAATAAGAGCGAAATCCTGCCTCGAGTACTGGCTATAGCGGATGCTTTCTTCGAAGAAACCAACGCCACCTTTTCGGAGACGCGGTTCACAGAATTTTGTCTGGCCTTTGAGGAGACCTCGCCTCTCGAGTTTCACGAGGTGGGCTCCCTCGTACCATCGCTAAAGCTTGTTTTGCTCGAAAAGATCGCAGTCCGGGGCGGCCGCCTGATGCACGATCCGACCTCCACGCCCCGCGAGCGCATTTCCACGTGCATCCGCACCTTGGAAACGGTTAGCCAAACTTCCTGGAAGAAGGTGCTTGAGAAGCTCATCCCTTTCGACAGAATATTGCGCCTGGACCCGGCTGGAGCCTATGCCGCGATGGACATTGAGAGCCGGAATGTGTATCGCGAAAAAGTGTCGAAGATCGCTAAGCGCTCCGATCGAACAGAGCTGGAAGTCGCGGAGGAAGCGCTCGCTCTGGCTCGGCAGGCTCACGATAGAACATACAGCGACGCACGGATTAAATTGCGGGAATCTCACATTGGCTACTATCTCGTCGGCGAAGGAGCGACACTTCTCTGTCAGAGGGTCGGCTCGCACCCCACCTTTGGCGAACGCGGGCGGACGCTGTTACGTCAGCACCCGAATGAATTCCTCCTTTTGGGAATTGCGGTCCTCACGTTCGTCATCATCACTGGAGCCGTCTGGCTACTGACGGCTGCCAGTATTTCTCTGTTACTCGTCCTGCTTTCGATGTTGTTTCTGTTACTGCCAGGTTCTCAGGCGGCGGTTCAGGTCATGAACTATTTGACCACCAACTTGTTGCCCGTGGATTCGCTCTCCAAGCTGGATTTTTCGGAGGGCATTCCCGACGATTGCATGACGTTAGTTGCCATCCCAACGCTTCTGCTCAATGAAAAACAAGTGCGCGCCCTCGTGGAAAAATTAGAGGTACGTTTCCTTGGCAACCACGACCGCAATTTGCACTTTGCACTCGTCTCCGATCTGCCGGATACACCCAAGCCCGCGCCGGAAGACAGCGCGCTGGTGGAATTGTCTTTGACACTGATCCGCGAACTGAACGAACGATACTCCGGGAAGAATATGGGCTCCTTTTTCCTTCTCCATCGCCATCGGGTTTACAACCCGCGCGAAAGAGGATGGATGGGATGGGAGCGCAAGCGCGGGAAACTGCTCGATCTAAATCGGCTGATGCGAGGGCAATACGACAGCTTTCCAGTGAAGGTTGGGGATCTTTCCATCCTGCCCAAGGTCCGCTTTGTAATCACGCTCGACTCCGACACCGAACTGCCGCGCGGATCGGCACATCGCCTGGTAGGAGCGATTGCACATCCTTTGAATCAGGCCATCGTCGACCCCGTCAATAACGTCGTCGTTGCCGGATATGGCATCTTGCAGCCTCGCGTCGACGTGAGTGTGCAGAGCACGGCGCGCTCGCGACTGGCGGCCATCTTCGCCGGCGAGACCGGCCTTGACCCTTACACCCGCGCCGTCTCCGATGTCTACCAGGATCTGTTCGGCGAAGGTACATTCACCGGAAAAGGGATTTACGAAGTCGATACGATGGCGCGCGTTCTTGGCCGGCGTTTTCCTCGGAATGCCCTGCTAAGTCACGACCTGATCGAGGGAGCATACGCACGTGCCGGATTGGCCACCGACATCGTGGTAATCGAGGACTATCCTTCGCACTACAGCGCCTACAGCCGCCGCAAACACCGCTGGCTGCGGGGCGACTGGCAGATTGTGGAATGGCTGACGGACCGTGTGCCGGATGAATCGGGCGCACGCGTTCCCAATCCGATCTCTTTGGTTTCGCGCTGGAAAATTTTCGACAACCTGCGTCGGAGCCTGGTCGAACCCGCAACTTTTGCGCTGTTTTTGTTTGGCTGGTTTGTGATGGACCACCCTCTTCTGTGGACCCTCGCCGCGATTGGCATTTTGTTCGTTCCCGCGTGGGTCGAGTTTGGCTTCGGGCTGACTCGCGCCATCGTGACGCGCCGAGGGAGAATCGCCCGTGACGCACTGAGCAACCTCTTTGCAACCAACTTTTCCGTCTTGCTTACTTTGACACTTCTGGCACACCAGATGATGTTGTCTCTCGATGCTGTCATGCGGGCGTTGGTCCGGCGTCTGGTTACGCGCGAGCGCCTGCTTGAGTGGGAAACGGCCGCCGAAACAGAACTTGGAGAGCGCCGCACTCAGATCGACCGGTACATCGACTGGATGCCTCTTCTGGCAGCCGGTCTGGGCCTGTTGATTTGGTTCACGCGCCCTCATTCGCTGCTGGCCGCGCTTCCCATTCTTGCGCTTTGGGCGGGCAGCAAAGGTTTTGTTCTCTGGCTCAATGCGTCTCCGATCGAATCGGCGCCCAGGATTACCGGCGGGGATGAATGGATGCTTCACAGGTCCGCCTTGTATATCTGGCGATTCTTTGCAGAATTTTCTAACCAAGAGCACAACTGGCTCGTGCCGGATAACATTGAGGACAAACCGCGCAAGGTGGCGGCCAGCGTATCCCCGACTAACGCAGGCCTTCTTCTGAACGCGAGGCAAGTCGCGAACGAACTTGGCTATATCACGGTCCCGGAGTTGGTGGAACTGACGCAGAAGACCTTGGGTACCATAGCCCGCCTTTCCAAGTACCGCGGCCACCTAATGAACTGGTATGAAACCCGCACTCTCGAACCCAAACCGCCATTTTTTGTTTCGTCGGTCGACAGCGGCAACCTGGTAGCCTCTCTTTGGACTCTGCACCAAGGATGCCTGGATGTCATGCGTCGGCCGCTTGCTTCAAGAACCCTGGCCGAGGGCGTGCTCGACCACCTCCGGGTCCTCGTCGAACTGCGGTCCCTTCCGAAGCGGGTATTGTCGCGCTGCGAGGCGGAGTTCCAAAACGAGGATTGGCTGACCTCTGTGTTGAATTTCCGGGAGGACGTTCTGAACCCAAAGAAGCCTCCGCCCGCGTCTGACATCTCGCCCGATATTGCATGGTTCCGCGAGCAAACGCGCTTGCGAGTGCGGAAGGTCCACGAATTGGTGGAAGCGTATATGCCCTGGAAACTCCCTGATTTCGCAGCGCTGCGAAATGAACTGGAGAGCGGCGGAGCAATCATTGACGATGTCCCGTTGCAGCAACTGCCCGACTTGATTTTAGACCTCGAGCGACGTCTCGGTCATACCCTTCGATCTGTTCGAAATGGGATTGGGACGGCAGGCGAGCGCCTCCTGCTCATGCTGGCGGAGGCTCTGCAGAATACCCTCCGCTTGACCGAGCATCTGCGGCAAACAAGCGATCAGTCAAGCAGCCTGGCCAATGCCATGGATTTTACGTTCTTGCTGGATAGGCAGCGTCTGCTGCTCACGGTGGGCTTCGATACCCAGTCCGAAGAACGACAACCCTACTGTTACAACTTGCTGGCCACCGAGCCGCGAACGGCGGTCTTCATTGCAATCGCTAAGGAAGATATCCCACAGGAGTGCTGGTTCCGGCTTGAGCGGCCGTTCACGCGCGATCACGGCCACCCCGTTTTACTCTCGTGGACGGGAACCATGTTCGAGTACCTAATGCCTTCGATCTGGATGCGCTGTTATCCCAACACATTGCTCGATCGTGCGAGCGTGGCCGCCGTACGATCGCAACAGGCATACGCTGCCAGCAAAGGTATTCTCTGGGGCATTTCTGAGTCTGCCTGCTCGAAGCGCAATGAAGCAGGAGACTATCACTACGAAGCTTTCGGGGTCCCGAACCTTGCGCTGAAAACAACCGGACCAGGGCGGTTGGTCGTTTCACCGTACTCTACATTTCTAGCCTTGAATGTGGATCCTAAAGGCGCCCTCTCAAATCTGCGCCGGATGGATGCTCAGGGTTGGTTCGGCCCGTACGGATTCTATGAGGCAGCAGACTATACTCCCCCTCGCGGCCGCGCACGGTACGATCTCGTCCAATCCTGGATGGTTCACCATCAGGGAATGAGTCTGCTTTCTTTGGCCAACTTTCTTTGCAACAACGTTATGCAACGCTGGTTTCACTCCGACCGGCGAGTGCAGGCCACAGAACTCCTCTTGCAGGAGAAGCCAGTCTCTCACTGCGCGGTGCGGGAATTCAATGAGCAATAGCTCCCGCTGCCCATGGAAACGAATGCCTGCGCTGCCCTGGTACCTATTCATTCCGTTTTTCGAGACTCTGATTTAGGCCCGCCGTGTGAACATACTCCCACATATTTGTTAGTGACGGCGTTCACTTTCCCGCGCAGTGCAAGGCAACGAACGAGCAGGCTGGGCTACCGCCCGCAGATGCTCTTGGTGGTACGAATATCCGAATGCCGAATGAGCTTCTGTTGCCGGCAATCGGCGCTCCTACGGCGTCCAGCCATGAACGGCACGTGCGCCTGAAGGCATGGGTGCCGAGAGCCCGATTGCAGAATCGTCAGCGGCGGTGCATTACAATACATCCATTAAGCCCGAGTGGCAGTCTTACATATGAGGATGATACGGACGACGGAGCCTGGCGAAGCGCTCGTTAGTTTTGAGCCTCCGTTAGAGATCTGTTGCGCCACATTCAGTGCGCTTTGATCTCAAACCTTATGCGCTCCAGGCACTTTCGGATATTCGCCCCAGCCGCAATGTGTTTTCTATTTTTGGGGGCAGGCCACGGGCAGAACACGACGCTGATCAGTCTTGATCAGGCCATCGATCTGGCGCTGGCGCACAACCATTCCATCAGAGCCACTCGAACCCTGATTCTCCAGAATCAGGCCCAGGAGATCACCGCGAACCTCCGCCCAAATCCAACGTTCGGCGCTGACACCCAGTTCGTCCCATTTTTCAGCCCGCAGGACTTTTCCGGCGAAAATCTCAACCAGACGCAGCAGTTCGACCTCGGAATCGGGTATCTCTTCGAGCGCGGTCACAAGCGGCAACGGCGGCTGCAGGCTGCTCGCGATCAGACAGCCGTCACTCGTGTCCAGGTCACCGACGCGGAGCGAACTCTGGCTTTTAACGTTGGCCAGCAGTTCGTCAGCGTTTTACTGGCGGAATCCACTCTTCAGTTCGCGCTTCAGGATCTGCAAAGCTTTCAGCAGACCGTTGACATTGGCGAGACGCAGTTCAAAGCTGGCTACATCGGCGAAGGCGACTATTTAAAGATCAAGCTCCAACTCCTTCAGTTTCAGACGGACGTGTCCTCCGCCCGCCTGGCGAAAGTGCAGGCGCTGGTCGGACTGCGTGAATTCCTCGGGTACAACGCGGTACCGGCCGATTACGACGTGATTGGCGATCTGGCCTATCAGCCGATTCAGGCGAAAATGGAAGACTTGCAGATGAAGGCGCTGCACGATCGCCCCGACTTCCGAGCCGCGGAATTGGGGGTCACGGCGGCGCAAAGCCAGATCTTGCTGGCCAAAGCCAACGCCAAAGTCGACGTAAACGGTACTTATGATTTCACCCACGTCTCCGGGGAGAACACCGCTTCCATCTTCGCTAATTTTGAGTTGCCCATCTTCAATCGCAATCAGGGAGAAATCGCGCGCACCGGTTATGCGCTCGCGCAAGCTCAGGAACAGCAGCAAGCGGCCAGCGACACCGTTCTCTCCGATGTGGCCAATGCCTACGAGGCGGTCAAAAGTAACGATGAAGTGGTGCAACTCTACACTTCCGGGTATCTTAAGGAGGCGCAGGATTCGCGTGATATCAGCGAGTATGCCTACAAACGCGGCGCTGCCAGCCTGTTGGATTTTCTCGACGCCGAGCGCAGTTACCGGGTGGTTCAGTTGGCCTATCGGCAGGCGCTGGCCTCTTACATGACCGCGTTGGAGCAGTTGAAGGAAGCCGTGGGGACGAGGAACCTTCCATGAGCATGCGCAAGCATCTTTTTGAACGGTTGGCAGCAGTGGCCGCCGTATCTGCGATCTTGCTGGCGCTCGCTGCCTGCAATAGCTCAGGATCGAATGCCTCCGCGAACTCGGGCGGAGCGAAAAACTCAAACAATCCCGAACTGTTTACCATTCCGCAGGGCCAGATGTCGCATGTGCAGGTACTGACCGTGCAGCCCACATCCCTGACTCGGTCTCTCCGGCTGACCGGAGCCGTAGCGTACAACAGTTTTCGCACGACCCCGGTCATTACACAGGTTAGTGGACCGGTCAGCAGGATCGTCGTCGTTCCCGGCCAGAAGGTAAATCAGGGCGACCCCATGCTGTACGTGGCAAGTCCAGATTACTCGCAGCTCCGCACCAACTACCTGAAGGCCAAAGATGCTTACGCCCTGACACAAAAGGCCAACGCCCGTGCCCAGGACTTATTCCAGCATCACGCGATTGCGGAACAGAATGTGGAGCAGGCGCAGTCGGCCGAGATACAGGCCAGCGGCGACCTGGTGGCCGCGCAAGCGGCACTAAAAGTCATGGGAGTTACCGATCCCGACGCTCTTGTCAAAGCTCCGCCTTCCTTTGAGGTTCCAGTAAAAGCTCCGATTGGTGGCTTAGTCGTTGAGCAGGATGTGTCTGCAGGTCAACTCATTCAGCCCGGCAGCACGCAATGTTTCATGATTTCCGACGTCAGCACCGTCTGGGTGCTGGTCAATGTCTATCAGAAAGATTTGCCTTACGTGCGCGTTGGGGATCAGGTCTCGATTCAAACGGATACGTATCCTGAAGTGTTCCATGGACGCATTGCGTACGTGGCAGCTTCGCTGGATCCGAGCACGCGGACGCTGCAGGCGCGCATCGAGACCAACAATCCGGGCGAGAAACTCAAGAAAGACATGTACGTGGTAGCGACCGTCAATGCAGGCTCGATTGCAAATGTCATAGTTGTCCCGGATGCTGCCGTGCTTCGCGACACTGAGAACCAGCCTTTTGTTTATGCCGCGGCATCGTCGAACCAGTTTGGCAGACGCTCGGTGACCCTTGGGGAAAGTTTGAATGGGCAGACACAGATTACCAGCGGGCTGAAAGCGGGCGACCAAGTCATCGGAAATGGCAGCTTGTTCCTGCAGTTTGCGAATTCGCTGCAGCGCTAGGTGTGTGGGCAGACTTTGACAAGCATTTCAAGGAACTCTGGCAAGAATAGTAGCCACGACATCTGAATGATCCACCGAATAGTCCAAGCGGCACTGCGGCAGCGGTTCCTGGTACTGATGCTGACCGCGTTCATCACGGTCGGCGGAATCCTGTCATTTCAGCGGATGCCGGTGGACGCCTATCCCGACCTCTCGCCTCCGCAGGTCGAGATCATCACCCAGTGGCCAGACCACGCAGCGGAAGAAGTCGAACGTTTGGTGACCCTTCCGCTTGAACTCCAGATGAACGGCGTTCCGCACATGGTGGTGATGCGTTCCATCTCGCTTTATGGGCTGTCCGATCTGATCCTGACCTTTGAGGAGAGAACAGACGATTACTTTGCGCGACAGATTGTTTTTGAGCGACTCTCTCAGGCCACACTGCCGACAGGCGTGACCCCGAGTCTTGCGCCCCTGTTCAGCCCCAGCGGCCTGGTGTATCGCTACGTGCTCGAAAGCCCTGACCGCAGCCCTCAGGAACTGAAGACGATTGAAGATTGGGTGATTGAGCGATCGTATCGATCGGTCCACGGTGTCGCTGACGACTCAGGCTTCGGTGGAACCGTGATGCAATACCAGGTGCTGCTCGACCCGGCGCGCATCTACGGGTACCACCTGACGATTCCCCAAGTCACAGCCGCTCTGGCGGCCAACAACTCGAACGCCGGTGGCGGTTTTTATTCGCAGGGCGGGCAGTTTTATTACGTTCGCGGGATCGGGCTGGTACGGAACACCGATGACATTGGAAACATCGTAGTGGGCGCGAACAAGGGCGTGCCCATCCGAGTGCGAGATGTCGCGGATGTAACCATCGGGCATGCCCCCAGGCTCGGCGAATTCGGATTCCAAAAGAATGACGATGCCGTCGAGGGCGTCATCCTCATGCTGCGTGGGGAACAGACGCAGAACGTCCTCAAGGGAGTGGAAGCCAAAACCGAAGAACTGAACCACCAGATCCTGCCGCCTGACGTCAAAATTCATCCTTACTACGACCGCAGCGAATTGGTAGACCTGACCACCGACACGGTGGAAGCGAATCTGCTTCGCGGCATGGTGCTGGTTCTGATCGTGCTGATCTTCTTCCTGGTCAGCTTCCGCGCCGCCGTCATTGTTGCCCTGACCATCCCCCTCTCGCTTTTATTTGCCTTCATCGTGCTGCACGCGCACGACGTTGCCGCGAATTTGCTCTCCATCGGCGCTATCGATTTCGGCATTGTCATCGACGGCACGGTGGTGATGATTGAAAACATTTACCGCGAATTGGCGTTACGGGAGGGACAGCAGTACAACTTGAACGAAGTCATTCTCGCGGCTGCAAAAGATGTGGACCGGCCGATCTTCTATTCGGTGGCCGTCATCCTCGCCGGTTATCTGCCGATTTATGCGCTCAGCGGGCCCTCGGGGAAACTGTTCCATCCCATGGCTGAGACCATGTCCTTTGCGCTGGTCGGTGCGCTCATCTTGACACTCACACTGATCCCCGTGCTCGCCTCCTATTGGTTTAAGAAGGGCGTCCACGAGAAGCCGAATCGCGCATTCGAATGGATGAAGCGGAAATACGCCGTCCAGTTGGATTGGGTCCTGGATCGGCCCAAGACCACCATGGCAATTGCGGCTCTGATCTTCGGGGCGACCTTGCTGCTCGTGCCCTTCATTGGCGGCGAGTTCATGCCTCACCTCGATGAAGGCGCGCTTTGGGTGCGGGCCACCATGCCCTACACCATCTCTTTCGAAGAGGCCAGCAGCATTGCTCCACAAATTCGCGACATTCTGATGTCTTATCCGCAGGTCACTGTGGTGGGTTCAGAGCTAGGACGCCCCGACGACGGCACCGATCCCACGGGCTTTTTTAACTGCGAATTTTACGTCGGCCTGAGGCCATACAAAGACAAGTCCTGGACCGGCGAGATCAGCGAGAAAAAACAGCTCATCGAAGCGATCAACAAGAAGCTCACTGCCTTTCCCGGTATTATTTTCAACTATACCCAGCCGGCGGAGGATGCCGTAGACGAAGCCCTGACCGGCCTCAAGAGTTCTTTGGCGGTCAAAATCTACGGGGAAGACCTGAACGTGTTGCAGGACAAAGCGATCCAGATCAAGAACACACTCTCCAATGTGCCCGGGTTCACCGAGCTCACGGTTGTGCGCGAACTCGGCCAGCCCAGCCTGCTTGTCGATGTCGATCGCGACAAGATCGCACGGTATGGGATCAATGTTGCAGACGTAGAAGCTGTAATTTCAGCCGCAGTCGGTGGACAGGCGGTCACCCAGGTCATTCAAGGAGAGAAGCTGTTCGATCTTGTGGTACGCATGCAACCCCAGTTCCGCAGCAGCGCTCATGAGATCGGAAATCTTTTGGTCGGCACACCCGACGGTCAGCAGATCCCGCTCAGCCAACTTGCCAAGATTACTCAGGGAAACGGTGCGTCCTTTATCTATCGCGAAAATAACTCTCGCTACATCGGCGTGCAATACAGTGTCGAGGGGCGTGATTTGGAGAGGGCGGTACGAGATGGCCAGGCCGCTGTCAAAAAGGTCGTGACCCTGCCGCAGGGCTACCGCATGGAATGGGGCGGCGAATACAGCCAGTTTCTTGAGGCCAAATCGCAGATGTACTTCATTGGCCCACTTGCAGTGGTCCTGATTTTCATGATCTTGTTCGCGCTTTACGGAAATTTCAAATTCCCCGTCACCATTGCCCTGGGCGTAATTATGACGGAACCGGTGGGAGCGCTGGTTGCGCTGAAGCTCACCCACACTCCCTTCAGCGTTTCCTCAGTCCTGGGTCTTCTGGCGTTGCTTGGGGTTTCAGTGGAGACTGCGGTCATCCTCGTTTCTTACATTAACAAGTTACGCCTGGAGGGAATGGAAATTCGCGCGGCCATTCGGGAAGCTTCGCTGCTTCGGCTCCGTCCCATCATGATGACTGCTCTTGTCGCCTGCCTAGGATTGCTGCCCGCCGCTCTTTCCACTGGCATCGGATCGGATACGCAAAGACCGTTTGCCATCGTCATCGTGGCCGGCCTCATCTCCCGCCTCTTCATCGGATTCTTCGTCAATCCGGTGCTGTATGAAATGGTTGCGCGCGAAGGCGATGTGCTCCAGGTCTAGAGAACCCCCATCGAATGTGTCGCGCCCGGTACCGCAATCTCCGAGGCTGATGGCATCGAAATCGATGATTTGGAGTCGGACGTCAAGCGCGCGGACGCGTGCACTTTCTGCAGCCTCAGTTAAGCAGGACACGAAACGAATACGCATACTTCCCTGGGCTTTGCTCCGGCAGTTGAATGTGCAGTCCGTCCTCTCGCTGGTCAAACGCAAGCTTCGAATCCGAACCGAGCAAGACAACGGATCCGATCTTCGCTCGATCCCCTAAGACCGTCCGGCCCAGCGAATGGATCACCGCCTCGCGATTGGACGGCCACTCCGTCTCGATCGCATAGAGCGTGTCGCCTTTCTGCGTGAAACGGAAATCTTCCGCGGTATACGCCTGGGTATCGGTATCGTGAAAGGAGCCTTCGGTCACCTGAGTGGGGCCTTCGCCGTATATTTTCCAGGATCGAGTGCCATAGTTGCATCGCCATTGGTCTTGAGCCACGCGCCCACATCCCGCAGCACCTCCTGCACTTCTTCGGGGATGGTGCCATCGGAACGCGGACCGATGTTCAACAGAAGATTGCCATTCTTGCTGACGATGTCGATCAACTGGTGAACCACAAACTGCGGCGACTTGAACGTATCGTTCTCAACGTAACCCCAGGACTTGTTGCTAATGGAAGTATCGGTCTGCCAGTAGAGCGGCCGAATTCCCGAGAGCTGGCCACGTTCTATGTCAAGCACCGCAGCCGGTTCGTGCATTGCATAATCCTTGTAGTTGATCACCCCTACCGGCCCGCCACGCTTCAAAGACTCGTTGTAATAGAACGATGCAAAGCGAGTGAGGTTCTCGCGAACGGACGGTTGGCCGATCCACCAGTCGAAATACATGATCTCCGGGTGGTACTTTTCGACGATTTCAGCCGACCGGGCGAGCCAATCGTCAGTCCAGGCCTTGGAGACATAGGTGAAATCGTTGGAAAGCGGCGTGCCTTTTTTGGCTTCGACCTACCGGTGCGCAGGCCCATAAAAATCCGCGTACTTCGGGTCGTTGATGTCGGATGGAATGCTGCGCCCGACTCCCAGAAAGAAGTTGTGCTCGACGCGATGCGACGACGCTCCCAGGTGCAACCCCTCGGCCCGGACTGCTTTCGCCAGGTCCCCCCCAAATCCCGATGCGGCCCCATTTTCGTAGCGGTCCAGTCCGAAACTCCGCAGTCATACATGGCGAAGCCATCGTGGTGCTCGAACACAGGAACTACATACTTCGCGCCTGACTCCTTGAAGAGGCGGGCCCACGCTGCAGGGTCGAACTTCTCCGCCTTGAACAAGGGGATGAAATCCTTATAGCCGAATTTGTCCTGCGCGCCATACTTGGCGATGTGGTGTTTGTATTCGTCCGACCCCTGGTTATACATATTCCGCGGGTACCATTCGTTGCTAAAGGCAGGAACGGAATAAACGCCCCAGTGGATGAAGATCCCGAACTTTGCGTCCCTATACCACTCGGGAACTTTGTAATTCTGGAGCGACTCCCAGTCGGGGCGGAATGGCCCTTTGGCATTGCTGCGATCAACGCTCTCAAGAAGCGCCGCGCGCGCAGCCTCATATTTTGCGCTGGCCTTCCGCCAAGTTTGATCGATGGAAAGCGGGCTTTCGGAAGCGGTGGGAGCATCCGCGGACGCTGACTGGGCGAATACCCCAGAGGGCAGCACAGCGATACAACTCCCCCCAATCAACAAACATAACCGTCCTACAATCCGTGGAACAAACATGGAATTCTGCCTTTCCTGCCGTCCCTCTGATTCAGCACCTGGAGTAGACAAATTCCGTGTTCTTCCCGGTTGATAGGGAGTTCTCACGCAGAAGGGTTAGCGCGAACTGCGCACTCCGCCATACACTGCGCCCGCGCGTTGATGCGTCTCGGCGCAGACGTTACGAATTGGCTCTCATCTCGCTGGAAGTTCCCCCCGCTGCGGGAACGTAGCACTTCAGCGTGTAATCCATCACCATGCGATCGGCATTGAAGCGCCAGCCCAGCGTACGGATCGTCCGCTTCATGCGCTTGATCCATCCCCGCGGAAGACCATCGCGGTCGCGCTGATAATACAGTGGAATCACTTCCTCGCGGAGTGTTCGCAGCAGGTCTTCTCCGTCGCGGGCATCGTGAACGCTCATATTGGAATGCGTTCTGCCGGTTCCGATCGAGAACCCATTTCCGCCATCGAACGCCTCGGCCCACCAGCCATCCAGAATGGAGAGATTCAGGCCGCCGTTCAGCACCACTTTTTGGCCGCTCGTGCCAGAAGCCTCCAGCGGCCGGCGAGGATTGTTGAGCCAGACATCGACGCCCTGCACAAAGTGGCGCCCCACGTTGATGTCATAGTCCTCCACAAACACAAACTTGTCCCGGAACTTGGGATCCCGCATCAACTCGGCAATCTGCTGCAACACTCGCTTGCCGGGTTCGTCCAGCGGATGAGCCTTGCCGGCAAACACGAATTGCACCGGGCGGTTCGGGTCATTGACCATGGAAGCCAGCCGCTCAATGTCCGTCAGGATCAGATTGGCTCTCTTGTAGGTCGCAAAACGGCGGGCAAATCCGATGGTAAGAGCATCCGGGCTGAGCACGCGTTCCAGGCGCTGCAAGACCTCCCGCGATTCTCCCCGGCGCTCGGCCTGAGCGACCGCCCGCCGGCGCACGAACTCGATCAACTGTGACTTCAGATTGAGGTGCGTTTCCCAAAGCTCGCCATCGTCCACGTTCTCGATCCCCAGCCAGATTTTGGCCTCGCTGCCCCGCTGGTGCCAGTCCGTTCCCAGATGGCGATCGTAGAGGCGGAACATTTGCGGGGCCAGCCACGTCGGAACGTGCACTCCGTTGGTGATGTGTCCAATGGGAACGTCGTCTTCCAGTTTGTTACGGAATAACCCGGTCCACATCGCGCGCGATACTTCGGCATGCAGCGCCGAAACTGCATTGGCGCGTCGCGAGAGTCGCAGCGCCAGCACCGTCATGCAAAATAGTTCGTCCGCGTTGTTGGGATATTCACGGCCAAGTCCCAACAGGCTTTCCTTGGAGAGGCCCAGCGCTTCGCGAAGCGGTCCAATGTGCTCCTCGATCAGGCCCGCGTCGAACCGGTCGTGCCCCGCCGGCACCGGAGTGTGCGTGGTGAACACCACTTCGCGGGAAATTCGCGGCACCGCTGCCTCAAAGGAGATACCTTCCTCCTCCATCCTCATGCGAACCGCTTCCAGGACCGCAAACGCGCTGTGGCCTTCGTTCAGGTGAAGAACCCCTGGAGAAATCCCCAGCGCTTTCAGGGCTCGCAGGCCGCCCACGCCCAGCAGCAATTCTTGACGAATGCGGATGCGGAGGTCTCCGCCGTACAAGCGGGACGTAAGCTGGCGGTCCTCGGGAGCATTCCCCTCCACGTCGGAATCAAGCAGCAACAGGTCGCGGCGTCCCACCTTCACGCGCCAGACTTTCGCTCGAATCCGGCCACTGCGCGTCTCGATTTCCACGACGACCGGCCGGCCGTCCTGCCCGATCGCCACCTCCATCGGCATTTGATTGACGTCGGTCTTGAGGTATTCTTCCCGCTGCCACCCACCAACATCGAGCCGCTGCCGAAAATATCCCTGGCCATAGAACAAACCAATCCCCACCAGCGGAATGTCGAGATCCGACGCGCTTTTGATGTGATCTCCCGCCAGTACTCCCAGGCCGCCGGAATAAACCGGTAGGGACTCGTGCAGACCAAATTCCGCGGAGAAATATGCCACCGGATGAGGTCGCAGCACGCCGGCGCGCTGCGCACCCCAAGTCCGATCGGCTTCCAGATATTCCAGCATACGCCGATACGCGTAATTCACCCGGCTATGCAGCATGAGCTCCGCGGCCCGGGTTTCCAGCTTGGCGAGAGGAAGTTCGCTCAGCAGCGCAACCGGATTGTGATTGAGTTCGCTCCAGCGGGCCGGATCGAGATCGAGAAACAGGCTGGAAGAGTTGTGGTCCCAACTCCACCACAAATTACGCGCGAGTGTCCACAGCCGCTCCTGCAGCGGAGCGATGAAGCGATCGAGAGTCCGAGCTTCACTCACTACCGGAGCGACTTGGGTGGCAGCCTCCGTTAGCATGCGAACCTCGTTTTCGCTGAAAACGCGGGCTTCTATGGTTTGCACCACGAGAACACCCTGCAGCACACCCCGATCGATCAAGGGAACACCCAGGAACGACTGGTATGCATCCTCGCCCGCGTCCCGAAAGTACTTGAACCGAGGATGGTTTTTCACCTGTTGCACGACAACCGGCCGCACCAGTTCCGCCACCAGGCCGGTCAGTCCTTCATGGACCTCCATCCGCAAGCTACCGATACACTCCTTGCGAAGTCCGACGGTGGCAGCCAACACAAGATTAGCGCGATCCGGTTCCAGCAAGTACGCCGAGCACACATCGGTCCGAAACCTCTTGGCGATGAGGGCAACCACGTTCATCAGCGTTTCCGCTGGCTGGCCGCCATCTGCCGCGAGGTTTCCAATCTCTTCCAATGTCAGGACGTTCCTGACCTCGCTCAAACGCACGTCTTGCTCCTTTTCCTCCGCTACCTCGTCGTATCCGTCCAATCTAGTTCGCTAGCCTCCGTGGGTTTCTGGACCTCGATCTGTGCCACTACCTGATGAGTCGTAGTTGGCAGGGGTTTCACTATTGTACGGTGTACGAAAGAAATCGTGAATGATGTTCAGATTCTAAGCCGGGGATGCTGCCAGTCACCCTGACCTCAATCGGATTCCGGCGCCGCAGATCCTTAGGCCGAGATGCAGAAGCCAGGAAACCCATGTTTGCTTGCACAAGGGGGAACTATTTTCCCAGGATGGCAATGGGGTGGCTCACTCCCGGTCGCAATCGGACCTTCGCCCCGGGCCTAGAATCCTGCTTCTGCCGGCGCCGCCTTCCACTCTCTCAGGTATAGACCATACATGGCCGCGCATCCGATCAGTGGCACGGCCAGTCCTGCCTTGAGGGTACCGAAATGATTCGACGAAACGCCGACCAACCAGGGAAGCAGCCCGCCTCCGATGTTTGACATCGTGAACATGAAAGACCCAATCCGCGACGACGCTGGCCCAAATTCCCGGGACAATAGCGAGATCGTAATGGGATAAACGTAAGAGAGGCCCAGTCCCGCGACGCCAGCACTCACCACCACCCCACGCAGGCCGTGCGACAAAACCAGGCCCGCCATACCCGCGCAAGCGACCAGCAAACCCGCCTGCACTAGTCGAATTTCGTCGGTCATTCGCAATAGCAGTGGCGCCAGCCATCTCCCCAGCATGAGCGCGGCGTAAAAGAACGAAGGAGTCATGAGCGCCAGGGCCGGCGTCAGATTTCCCAGGCTCTTCGCATACGAAGCAACCCATCCCCCGAAACCGTTCTCGATGCCGACATAGAGAAAAAACAGCGCGCCCAGGATAAGCACGGCGCCGTGCTTCCATTGAATGGCCACACCCTTGTTCTGACCAGCGCCCTTCTTCGCAGATGGTTCGACAATGTAAGCGGGCATGGCTGCGATCCCAATCGCCACCAGAAGCGCGAACCCCGCCACCGCCGCCAGGAAGAGCGGAATCTGACGGCTCTTCGCCGCCGCCGCCACCAGAAACGGGCACGCCACCGCACCCGCACTCCAGCAGAAGTTGAGCAGATTCAGCGTGGCGCTTCGCCGGCCAGGATTCACTTCCGCTACCAGCAAATTCGCCGCCGGAACTGCCAGCCCCAGACCGCCTCCATACGCCCCGATGCACAGGATCCCCATCGTCCTTGGACCGGCCAGCAGCAATGCCACGCCCGCACTCATGAGCAGAAGGCCAGCCTTGATGGCGAATCGAAATCCCCAACGAGAAACCAGCACGCCCGAAAGTGCCACCGCCAAAGTCGAAGCCAGATACTGGGCCGTAAACAGAGCGCCTGCCTGAGAATAGTTCAGCGACCAGCGCGCGGACAACGTCGGCAGCATGGGACCGAGAAGCACGGTAGCGATCCCAATCGGCACGAACGACGCGTAGGCAGCGAACGTTAGCGCTTTGGCGGAGATTGGTGGGTCCGAGGAGGGCATGAATGGGCTGGCACGCAATGCGGCTACTATATCGGAACTGCGACTCTAGGAGGAGCCGGGCGCCTTCGCCGTAGATTCCCGCACCACCAGTTCCGGCTCGATCGCGATTTCGGAAGGATAATCTTTCTTCCCCTCAATTCGTTCCAGCAGGCTTTGCGCCGCCACCTCTCCCATTCGGTTTAACGGCTGTCGCACCGTAGTCAAACTCGGGGTATAAAATGCAGCACCCGGAATGTCATCGAACCCCATCACCGAGACATCCTGGGGAACGCGGAGTCCCTGTTCCTGCAGAGCTCGAATCGCGCCGATCGCCGACATGTCGTTGTAGGCAAACACCGCTGTAAACGGCTTGCCGCGCGCCAGCAGTTGCTTGGCAAACGGATAACCCAGCATGGGCGTCGGATCATCCGTGTCGATCTGTACGGTCAACTCCGGATCAATCTTCATCCCAATCTGTGCGGCCACCTCGCAGATCGCGTCCCATCGGTCCTTCGCATCCGAGCTCAGGGGATTTCCCTTCATGAAAGCGATGCGTTCGTGGGATAGATCCTTCAAGTGGTTCAGAGCCAGAACGGCCGCGCGTCCGTGATCGAGGACAATGTTAGTGACGCCCTTCAACTTCTTATGACCGGCAATGGCAATCGTAGGCAGAAGCGGCGCCTCCTGTACCGTCGTGTCCACCGTGATGATCCCCTCGACTCCCCGCTCCGACAGCATTTGAGAATATCGACTCAGCAACACGGGATCGTGCCGGTGAACCACCGTCAGAAAGAAATAATCGCGCTGCCTCAAATACTGCTCAATGCCGCTGATGATCGGCGAGCTGTAGGAGTCGCCAATCTCTTCCGCAATCACTCCGATGGTGTAGGTGCGCTTGTTGCGCAGAGTGCGGGCGAAAAAATTGGGCCGGTAGTTGAGTTCCTTGGCGGCCGCATGGATTCGGTTCTTGGTCTCTTGCGGAATGGAACGCGCCGACGGCGAATCGTTCAGAACCGCGGATACCGTGCCTGGAGTAAGTCCTATATGTTGCGCCACGGCCTTCAGCGTAATCACGGCTGGTTTTTGGCCAGGTGTCTTAATTTGCCCCATGATCTGTTAAATCGTTTTAGTTCAATACTTCCAAAAACTTCCGCGCGAATTATCTCACCAAATGCCAAAGCTCGTCAGTGATTCGACGCACCCCTGGGTTTTGGGATGCCCATTGTTTCCGCCCTTTAGGGCGCCCGCTAGGCCTTCGCGTAACGTTGGCTGTTCGGCTTCGATCCGCTCAAGGCAAAGTACAGAATGTACAGGTAACAGATGACCGGCAGAAAGAACGCATGATGAATGCCAATACGATCGGCAATCGCACCTTGCGCTACCGGGATAATGGCTCCGCCCACGATCGCCATGATCATGATTCCGGAACCGTCCCCCGTGAGCGGTCCCAGTTCGGCCACGCCGAGCGTGAAGATGCTGGGGAACATGATCGAATTAAAGAAACCGACCAGGATGATGCTATACATGGCAAAGTGTCCCGTGCTGAGCATCGAGATCGCGACCAGGGCCGCAGCGCATACCGCGCAAATGCCAAGCAGCCCTCGCGTACTTACCTTCTGCAAAATTGCCGAGCCGATGAAGCGGCCGACCATCGCGCCGCCCCAGTAGAAAGCGACAAAGCTGGCCGCAACTTTTTCCGTCAGACCGCCAATCTCAGGCTGCCCGAAGTAGTTCACCAGAAAGCTTCCGATGGAAACCTCGCCGCCTACATAGACGAAGATGGCGATCGCGCCAAAGATCAAATTCGGATGCTTCCAGATCGAGTCATTCACCTTCTCCCCGACCTTGTGCTGAGCATGCGCGATCGTCGGCAACCGGAAACTGCCAATCGCGACCGCCAGCACTACCAAGGCAATGCCCAGGCCCACATACGGCGTCTTGACGGTCGCGGCTTCATGCAAGCGGTAAGCCTGCAGGACGTCGGGGGCCATCGCTCGAATGTCAGTCATGGTCTTAGGGGCCGCGCTCAGAATCAGCAGCCCGCCGAAGAACGGCGCCAAAAACGTTCCCAGTGAGTTAAACGCCTGCGTCAGATTCAGCCGGCTCGAAGCCGTCTCCGGCTTTCCCAGGACCGTTACGTACGGATTCGCCGCCACTTGCAGGCACGTGATCCCTGCGGCAAGAACGATCAACGCGCCCAGAAATAATGGAAACGACGGAACACTGGCTGCCGGAACGAACAGAAACGCACCTAGCCCCATGGTGAGCAGACCAACCACCATCGACCGCTGGTAGCCGATCCAGTCAATAATCTTGGCCGAAGGGATGGAGAAAATGAAGTAGGCTCCAAAAAACGCAAACTGAATCAGCATGACCTGAGCGTAACTCAGGTCAAAAATCGATTTCAGGTGTGGAACCAGAATGTCGTTCAGGCAGGTAAGAAATCCCCACATGAAGAAAAGCGTGGTCACCGTAGCCAGCGGAGCGCCATAGCTTTGCCCCGCGCCCGGCGCCGTGGCTGTAGTAGCAGTAGAAGTGTTGGGGGACGCGATCGCCATGAGTGCAGTATCCACCTTCCAAAGTTAATCTGGGACCGCGCCATCATAGCATCGTCAGAGTGCGGTTTTACGCATTTTTCTTCCCGCCAGATCGGATCCGCACTCTACAAAATCGTTTCTCTAGCTTGACAATCGACCGCCCTTGCCGGAGACTGCACTGTCTCCACCGGTCGCGATCTCCACATCAGGCCACACTCATGCGCAATCCTGTCATCTTCGCAGTCGCCGCCCTGTTTTTTCTGGTCAGCCAAGCCGCACTCCTTGCCCAAGCCGGCATGTCATCCGTGCTTGTGTTCAGCGAATCAGGCTTTCCGACGGCCAACTCGGCCTCCCCCTCCCCACAGCAACTGGCCGCAATTTTCCCAGGCGCTCAGTTAGCTGGCGCGGACCACCTTCCTGACGCCCTGGCTGCGCCCGCAACCCGCCTTCTGATTCTTCCCTACGGCTCAGCTTTCCCTGAGCGGCCATGGTTTGCCATCAAGCAGTTTCTCGACCGGGGAGGCAATCTTCTGGTTCTCGGCGGAATGCCCTTCACTCGCACTGCCTACCGTGATCCCAAAGGCTGGCATCTTCGTGACTACAGCGTCCGCTTCATCCGTCCCCTCATGATCGACCAATATCAGGACACTCCCGGCTCCGGCGGACTGCAGTTCCAGCCGAATCCCGAGCTCACTCTGCAGCTTCCCGCCTTCCAGTGGAAGCGAGCCTTCAGTCCCGTAATCCGGTTGAGCGCGGTGGATCTCTACCACCGCGGCGGCGCCGCCGGCTCCATCGACGCGCGCCTCGACTCTTTCGCCTGGGGCATCAAAAACGGCCGCAAGTTGTCGGCGCCCGTCCTCCAGGTCGATCACTACCGAAACGGTTTCGACGGCGGGCGCTGGATTTTCGTAAATGCGGAACTCTCTAGCGAGTTCTTCGACAACGCCAGCGTCCTGCAGTCCCTTGCGCAGCGGGCATTGCAGGGCGCTGAAGAATTCACGGTGCGCCCGGCGTTGCCGCTCTACCTCCCCGGCGAGCCCGTAGAACTGCAAGTGCAATGGCACGCAGCCGTGCCACCCAAGACACCCGTCTCCCTGAAGATCACTTCCTTCCCCGAGTCGCAGCCCGCGAATCGCTCGACCGTGACCGCAACGGTCCCTCCCGACGCGCCGCTCATCCTGCCCGCCCCCGAGGGCAAGGGACTCTACGTCATCGAGGCACAGTTACTGGAAGGCGACCGCGTCCGTGCGATCTACCATTCGGGCTTCTGGATCCGCGACGAATCCTATCTCCGCTCCGGTTCGCGTCTCGCCGTCAACCACGACTATTTCGAACTCGATGGCCGTCCCCTGGCCGTAGTGGGCACCACCTACATGTCCAGCGAAGTGCAGCGCCTCTATTTCGAGCATCCCAACGTGTACGTGTGGAATCAGGATCTGGCGCAGATTCACGACGCCGGACTGAACATGATCCGCACCGGCTGGTGGACCGGATGGGATAAATTCTGCGACGAAAACGGTCAGCCCTATGAGCGCACGCTGCGCACGCTTGAAGCGTATCTCATGACCGCCCGCAAGCACGGCCTGCCGGTGCAGTTCAATTTCTTCGCCTTCCTGCCCGACGTTCTCGGAGGCACCAACGCCTTCCTCGATCCCGCGGCCGTTCGCCGACAGCAGACTCTGATTTCGTCCGTCGTCGCGCGCTTTCACGACGTGCCTTTTCTCGCATGGGATCTCATCAACGAGCCCAGTTTCTCTCAGCATCTCTGGAAGACGCGCCCCAACGGCGACCCCATTGAACTCGCAAGCTGGAATCATTGGTTGAGCGAACGCTATCCCGATCGCGCCCAACTCGCCGCGCTATGGAATGTGCCGCCCGATTCTGTTTCAGGAATGATCGCTCTTCCCACCGAAGATGAGTTCGTTCCCCGCGGCATGTACACCGGAACCACCTCGCTCCGGCTCCACGACTATTTCCTCTTCGCGCAAGAATCATTCGCCAAATGGGCGCGCACCATGCACGACACAATCCGCGCCGCCGGCTCCCAACAACTCGTAACCGTCGGCCAGGACGAGGGCGGTATTCAAGATCGCCTGTCCCCGGCCTTCTGGGGCCAGTCCGTCGACTTCACCACCAATCACTCCTGGTGGCAAAACGATTACATCCTCTGGGACTCGCTCGCCGCCAAGCAACCCGGAGAAGCCATGCTGATCCAGGAAACCGGTCTGCAACGTGAGTTGAATATCGACGAAATCGCAAGGCGCACACCCGAGAGCGAGGCCGCTCTCCTCGAACGAAAAATTGCCACATCTTTCATTCAGGGTTCCGGCGCAATCGAATGGCTCTGGAACACGAACTCCTACATGACCGAGAGCAACGAAACGCCCATCGGCGCAGTTCGCCCCGACTACACCGAGAAACCGGAAGCCTCAGCCCTACGGGCTTTCGCCCAATTCGCTGCGTCCCTGCAGGAGCATCTTCGCGATCCCCAGCAGCCGTCGATCGCAATCATTACTTCGCAGGCCGCACAGTACTCAGCGCTCGCGGACTTCCAGTTGGCAGCGCAACAGCGTGCTGTGCGCGCCCTCGCCTACGACGTCCACCTGCCACCTTACATAATTGCTGAAAATCAGATCGAGAAGTTAGGCTCCCCGAAGCTCGCCATCCTTCCTTCTCCGCAAGCGCTGAGCGAAACCGCATGGCGCGCTCTGTTGCAGTACGTTGACGCGGGAGGCAATCTTCTCATCACCGGTCCGGTCGATCGCGACGAGCACTGGCAGAGCGTCCACAGAGCTGTCGAACTAGGACTTCAATCCCACGTCGAACCGCTAACTTATCACGACGCCACGATTCGTCTAGGCGAGCGATCGCTTCCTCTCTCATTCGAGCAGCAGGATCAAAACTGGCTGGATTCCCTCCGCTTTGAAGATGGCGCCACTTTCAAAGAAGTCCCTCACGGCAAAGGACGTATCTTCTGGACGTCCTATCCGGTCGAACTCTCCGAAGATCTGCACTCAACCGACGACCTCTATGCCTACGTCGCTACCCGCCTGAACATCATGCCAATGTTCACTCTGCAGTCTCCTCTCCCGCCCGGCGTCCTCGTATTCCCCACGGCGCTGGCAGACTCTGTGCTCTATGTCCTGGTCTCCGACTCCGCCAACGACGCCACGATCAACCTCCGCGACCAATCCAGCGGCGTGTCGCTAGCATTCTCCCTGCCCGCCGAACACGCCGCAATTGCAGTCATTAGCAAAAAGGAAAAGAAGGTAGTCGCCAGATACGGCTTTTAGGTTCGCGTGGCGCCGGCATCCTGCCGGCTGCTCGGGAGCCTGCCCTGAGCTTGTCGAAGGGGCCTCTCGCCCGCGCGCCCCGGCCCGAATTCTCACTCCGACCGCAGCGCCCGCATCGGATCAATCGAAGCGGCCCGACGCGCAGGAAGCGCGGCAGCCAAAAGCATCAGCCCCATCAATACTATCCCCGTGACGCCAAACAGCCAGACTGGTGG
>CABEDQ010000024.1_pt1 | contig 24254 bp, 20 predicted proteins | sample 3423111 | NCBI WGS metagenome assembly CABEDQ01 (sample SAMEA5534331, study PRJEB31848) | metagenome | biome: tundra; feature: field; material: soil | place: USA | collected 2013-05 | depth 0.15 m
GGTAAGTTTGGAGCATCCTCGCCCCTCTGGTGGCAAGGTGCCGATGAAGGCAAGCCATCGTCTGCCGCAGCTTCTTTCTCTCGCCGTCGATTTTAGGGAATGATAGCGTCCTTTATCATTCACTACTTGGGTTGGGAACCACGCAGCAGGCTTCTGGGTCGGTTTTGCGGCCTAGTGAAGCGAGCGCATTCGTAAACACTTGCCGACATCCCGGTACCGATCCGCTGGCATCATTCACCAACCATAAACCAACACACCCGGAATGTACCCGGAATCTGGCGTCCGTAGTGTCGAGAAGAGGCAGTTGGCGACTACAACGCACGAAGCAGCAACCTATGCGACTTCCCATCGCCGAGCCACTCTCCGGGCGATTGCAAAGAACACGATGGCAATCGCTATAAGCACCAGGACCTGTGGCCAGAGATGAGAGATCGGCTCGTCCCGCCAGAAGATTTTGGTAAAGCCGTCAATTGCCCAAGCGTTGATGGTCAGCAAGCCCGCCTTCTGCATCGCTTCCGGCATCAGGAAACGCGGGAACATGCTGCCGCCAATGGACGACATAATCAAAATGACCAGCGTTGAGAGTGCGCCCAGTTGAGCGCGCGTGCGGCAGATGCTCGCCAGCAACATGCCGAAAGCGGCCACGGCCACCGCTGTGCAGACGCCCATCACAATGAATCCCGGAATGTGCGACCAAAGGTCTAGCTTGAACACAGCCCACCCCCAAAGAAACATCACTACGAGTTGCGAGAAGGCCAGCACCGAGTTGTATGTGAGCTTGCCCAACAGCAGGGAGGTCATGGTGACGCGCGAACTGAGCACGCGGTCTAGCGTGCCGCTCTCGGCCTCGTCAAGCAATGCTCCCGCCGCGCCGCTTGCAGTAAAGAGCAGGAACATGACCCCAATTGCAGCAGCATAGAACGAGACCATGGGATTGTTCTTGTTTTCGCCGACAACGGCGCGGGCGTTGACCGCAATAATTCCGCCGGCCTCGCTGTTGGAGGTGGAAGTGGTCGCGCCGCTCTCTTGCCGCTCACGCAAGCTACGGATGCCTTCGTTCAGGCGGTCGCGCTGTTCGCGCGTGAGGCCGCCGGCAAATTGATCGAAGTATTTAGATCCCTGCTCGGCCATGAGGTCGGGCATTGAGGTCATGGCAACTTTCTGGAGCAGCCCGGTGACCATCTGCGGCGCAACCATGTCGCTGCTGTCCTCAAGCAGTTGGATAGTCGGGTGATTAGTTTCTGCGGGGCCAAACGAAATCGGGCTCTCGCCGAAACCGTGGGGAATGATTATGGCAATTGGCGCAGCTCCCTCTTTGACTGCTGTCTCAGCCGTCGCCGCCGTGTATTCAGGTTGTTCGGCGCCCTTGACGGGCTCAGGGCGAGTCTTCACCACCAGTGAGCCTTCTTGCTGCAAACCCTGAACCAGCCGCCCGGAAGCGCGACTGTGGTCTTCATCCACAACGAGCACATGGATCTTGGGAGTTGAGTCGCGGCGTCCGCCGAAGATAACAGCGAAAATGCTGAAGAAGACGACTGGCAAAATGAAACTTAGGGAGAGCGCACCCCTGTCGCGGCGCAGGGAAACCATGGCGGTGCGAATAATGGCGAACATCAGTCTCGTAACTCCCTTCCTGTCAAATGAAGAAAGACCGATTCAAGATTCGGCTTGCGCAGCGACACGTCAACCAATTCGAGTCCGGCTTTTGCGGAATCCTCAAGCAGGCTTGCAATCTCGGCCGCATGCGCGATCGTGAACTGCGCAATGCCATCGGTAGTCTGGCCGCCGTGCGCGGCAACCCATGGGGCGACGTGGTCGGGCGAGCCGCCAAAATGCGCCAGCACTTGGCTGCGCGTGCCGAATGCGTTGCGGATGAGGTTGTCGCTCGTGCCGAGCGCGATGACCTTGCCATGATCGACGATGGCGATACGGTCACATAGGCGCTCGGCTTCTTCCATGTAGTGCGTCGTGTATATGAGCGACATGCCCTCGCCGCGTAGTTTTCCGATCATTTCGAAAATATTGTGGCGCGATTGCGGGTCTACGCCCACGGTTGGTTCATCCATCAGAACCAGCTTGGGCTGATGGATGAGGCCGGCTGCCATGTTAAGGCGGCGCTTCATGCCTCCCGAAAGATTCCTGACCAGCTCATGCGCACGGTCGGTCAGGGTGGACCAATCAAGGCATCTGGCTACGGCCTGCTCAAGCACAGTGCCGCCTAGCCCGTGATAGCGACCGAACGCCCGGAGGTTTTCGCAGCAGGTGAGCCTGGGATAGAGCGCCAGTTCCTGCGGAATCCATCCCAGCGTTGAGCGTGCGGCTGTCGAATCGGCCTTCGCACCAAAAATTAAGATCGTGCCGGCGTCGGGAATCACGCGACCCACGATGCTGCGGATGAGAGTGCTTTTCCCTGCGCCGTTTGGGCCAAGCAGTCCAAGACATTCTCCGCTGCGCAGTTCGAGCGTGATACCGTCAACGGCCTTCACGTGACCGAAGCACTTGACCAAGGCGTCGATACGCAACGGTAGGGATGAATTGCAGTTCGTACTGGTTGGGAAGGACAACGGATCGATTTCCTCTGCGCACCATCTTAGCAGTCGCGCCTGTAGACTCGATGTTTGGAGTCTTGCTCTCAGTACATAAAAAATATTTTTCTGGCGCCTGTGATTTTCCAGGGCCCTCGTGCGAATAACAGGTTGAGCGGTGAAAAGCATATGGCGACAACAACCAAGGGATACAAACCAAGCCGATGACCACCCCAGCACTACAGGAAAAGTTTCAAACCCTGGTGGATGAGCACAAGAAGATCCTCTACAAGGTCTGCAACTCCTATTGCAGAACCCGGGACGACCGCGAGGACCTTGCGCAGGAGATCATCATCCGGTTATGGCGGTCGTTTGGGTCCTTCGACGCGCGCTGCCAGTTCTCCACTTGGATGTATCGGATCGCGCTTAACGTCGCCATTTCCTTCTACCGTCGGGAGGACACGAGAACGCGGCATGTGCTGTCAGACGAAGAGCATCTTTTGAACGCAGTTGACGAGACCGCAAACCAGTCCGAAGAGATACAGGTTCTTTATCAATTCATTGGCGAACTGGACCCCCTGCACAAGGCACTTGTCCTGCTTTATCTGGAAGGCAACAGCTACCTGGAGATTGCAGAGGTGCTGGGCATCACTGAAACCAATGTTGCAACTAAGATCAACCGTTTGAAGCAGTCCATGAGGCAGGAATTTCGAGGAGCAGCACGAGCTTGAGGAAGGAGTGTGACATGTTGGACCTGGATGAAATGAAGCAACGGTGGGCGGAACACGATCGGAAACTCGACCAAAGCATCCGTTTGAACCGGCAACTGCTGAGTGCGGTGAAACTGAACAAGGCGCGGTCTGCATTGCAGCGCTTGGCCGCGTTTCAGGGTTTGGAGGCTGCCATTCAGCTTGTGGTTGTCGTCGCGCTTGGCTCGTTTATCTACGACAACATTGCCATGACGCGGTTTGCGCTGCCTGCTGCCGCCCTGGATGTGTTCGCGATTGCGATCCTGATCGGCATGATACGGCAGATTGCGGGTGCACTGCGAATTGACTATGACAAGCCGATTGCCACTATCCAGAAGCAACTTGAGGGCCTGCGGGTGCTCCGTATCCGGTACATCCAAGGGATTTTTCTAGTAGCGCCGCTGGCGTGGACGCCCCTCCAGATTGTTGCGCTCAAGGGATTTTGGGGAGTGGACGCCTATAGATTATTCGGTATTCCTTACCTGGTAGCCAATCTGTTGCTGGGAGTGGCTATCATCCCGCTGGGGATCTGGTTGTCGAAGAAATTCAGCGACCGTATGGGCCGGTCTCCTTTTTTTCAGCGGCTTATGAAGGACCTCGCAGGGTACAACCTGAACGCCGCCACCGGCTTTCTCGCCAGACTCTCCGAATTTGAGGATGAAAACCTGGCTAAATGATCGTCTGGGCCGGTAAGCCCGGCCTGGTTTTGCTAAGCCCATAATCCAAGACCCTAACAAATTCAACTCCGAGGTTCGGACATCCTGTGACAGGAGTGACAGTAAACAGCGCACAGGTTATCAAACAGCGCACAGGTTATCGCGGTCGGAGCACAGCCGCATGATGACCACGATCTCGACAATCTCAATTTTGTGACGATCAGCCGCAGGGTGAGAGCAACCAAGGCCAAATGGCGCATCTTCCCGAAAGACACGGAAGAGAAGATGCGCTTTGGCAAATCAGTCTGAGTTACGCGCCATATTTAATAAATGACTGTTAGGGGACAAAATATGCGACCTCACCTCGGCATTATCGGTCCTGAGAAACGCCCTACTGGTTAGAAGATCGGGGACAGGATCATGCTTTTCGCCGCGGCAGCGGAGGCCGCTTCCAATGGCGAAGAGCAAACGCAAACGAGTCCCGAAAACGGTCCTCAAATTACCCGATCTAGAACAATCGAAATCTGCGGTCTTGAACAGTCTCACGTCTTCGAGTTCAAAGCGCTCGTACGACCATGCCATTCGTGAATTCATCGAATGGTACTGCTCGGAGCCCAGGATAGCCTTCAACAGGACCGTGGTCACACGGTACCGAATCGCACTCGAACAGCGCCCGTACGCCCCGTCGACGATTAACCTGAGATTGGCAGCGATACGCCGGCTGGCGTATGAAGCATCCGATTGCGGACTTCTTAGCCCGGATCTTGCGGCAGGCATTCGGCGTGTGAAGGGGGTCAGGCGGCTGGGAGTGCGTGTCGGGAATTGGCTCACGGCGGAGGAGGGCAAGAAGTTACTCTGCACTGAGACAACCTCCACCCTTCGCGGCCGACGAAATCGCGCTTTGCTCTCGCTTCTCATCGGCTGCGGCCTCCGGAGAGCTGAGGTTACAGCCTTACGGTTAGAGGATCTTCAGCTTCGGGAAGGCCATTGGGTCATCGCTGACCTGAGAGGAAAAGGTGGCCACATCCGAACGATCCCCGTTCCGCAGTGGGTGAAGGAGGCGGTTGACAGCTGGACTGTGGGTGCCGGCATTACCTCAGGTCCATTGCTACGGTCTATCAACAAAGCAGGCAGAATTTGGGGACTCGGCTTCACACCCAAGGTCATATGGGCAATCGTGAAAGCAAACGCGAAAAGCTGTGGTCTGCCATCGGTAGCACCGCACGATTTGAGAAGGACCTGTGCGCGATTGTGTCATCAGGCAGGAGGCGAACTAGATCAGATCCAGTTCCTGCTCGGCCACGTTTCAATTCAGACGACGGAGCGATACCTCGGGTGCAAGCAGCGTTTTAACGATGCGGTCAATGATCACATCGGCCTGGAGCCGGATGCGCCGTCGTGAGGAACAGGCGTAGAAATTGATATCCGCTGCTCGACTTCCGGAGACTAATCACTGCAGCAAGACCCTCGACGCATGTTCCGGTGCCTCCGACACGCAATCTACATCCGGGGCTGGAGCTTGCTAGGGCCGCGCTGATCAAGCTGCAGTCGAAGATTCTCGAAGAGCAGCGGACGGGCATCGTCGAAGCCAGCGCGAAAATCACGGTCGGCAGTTTGCTCGAACTCATCGAGCAGGACTACTTCAGGACTGGGAAGAAAACGTGGGATGACGTTCTATGCCGCTGGAACCTGCATCTCAAGGATCACTTCGCCGACATCCGCGCGAGCGAACTCGGCAGCGACCACATTAACGACTATATCTTTCTCCGGCAGCGGGAGAAGGCATCGGGAGGCAGCATCAATCGAGAGTTGGCGGTCATCGCACGAATGATGCACTTGGGCGAGCGCACCACGCCGCCACGAGTGCGCGGAGTGCCACACTTCCCGAAGGTCAAGGAGAGCGAGCCGCGCACCGGCTTTCTCGAACAGCCCGAATACGACAAGCTGCGGCTGCACGCCCACGAGCTATGGCTGCGCGCGCTATTGGCGACCTACTATACCTTCGGATTTCGCAGGAGCGAACTCCTGCGCCTGCGCGTCCGCCAGATCAACCTGATCGACCGGACAATCAACCTACCAGCGGGCGCGACGAAGAACGGGAAGGCCAGAACGGTGGTGATGACGGCGGAAGTTTTGGCGCTCGTGACGGCGTTGATTCACGGCAAGCAGCCGGACGACTTTGTCTTCACGCACGACGACGGCACCCCAGTGAAGGACTTTCGGGGCGCGTGGGCGAAAATGTTCGCGGATGCTGGGGTCGAAATGCGCAAGCTCCACGACATGCGCAGGAGCGCGGTTCGGAATGCCATCCGGCGCGGCGTGGATCGCGACACCGTGAAGAAGATGTCCGGCCATCTGACGGACGACGTTTTTTCGAGATACAATATTCAGGCGGTCGACGATCTGGAAGATGCCGCGCGAAGGATCGAAGAGGGTGCGGCCCGAACGCGAGCAACCGACACGAAAACCGACATCTCCGAAAACGCACCTTCGGAATCGGGGCAGATGTTGCAGTAGAAAGTGGTGTTATTTCTTTCAGGCAGAAAGGCTTGAAAGTTTCACGCCGGGATGGCGGAACTGGCAGACGCAGCGGACTCAAAATCCGCCGGGCTTCGGCTCTTGGGGGTTCGACTCCCCCTCCCGGCACCAATCGTAAATACCTGCGATTCATCCGATTACTCGACAGGAAGTTTTGGGTTGTCTTCTGTCTGGTCTGTCCTCTTCTGCTCATGCATCAGCCTTCTTACGTGCATGCACTTCTTTTGGCTAGTGTGATTTTGTCCGCGTTGTTTGTCTGTTCGCTTGTGTTGCGTCTCACCCGACCTACTATGCAAGGATCCCGTTGTCCAGTCAGCCGCTTGGTATACTCGGAGGCTTCCGCGAGCTGAGCCAAGTCGTGCGTCAGAAATAGTCAATCAATAAAGGAGATCTGTCATGCAGAGCCGCATCACTGGTACGACCATGCCTGTCCTTGAATTCGCCCTCGAACCGAATGAAACCATCATCTCCGAAGCTGGCGAACTCTCATGGATGAGCAGTTCGATCCAGATGACGACGCACACCCAGTTTGGTGGAGGCGGAGGTCTCTTCGGCGTGCTCAAGCGTGTCGCTGGCGGAGGATCCATTTTTATGACCGAATACCGGTCCATCGGTACCACGGGGGAACTCGCGTTTGCTACCAAGCTCCCGGGTCACATCGTGCCCGTAGAAATCTCGCCGGGACACGAGTACATGATTCACCGGCACGGCTTCCTCTGCGCCACTCCGCAGGTTCAGATCGGCGTCGGCTTCCAGCAGTCGCTGGGTGCGGGAATTTTTGGTGGCGACGGCTTCCTGTTGCAAAAGGCCAGCGGACAGGGCACAGCGTGGCTCGAACTTTCCGGAGAACTCGTGGTTCGCGATCTTCAGCCCGGCGAAACTTTGCGGGTCCATCCCGGCCACGTAGGCGCATTCCAGGCCAGCATCTCGTTCCAGATCACGACCGTGCCCGGCATTAAGAACATGATCTTCGGCGGCGACGGAATTTTTCTGGCCTCACTGACCGGCCCGGGCAGAATCTGGCTGCAGACTCTTCCCATTGCCAGATTGGCTCATGCGTTGGAGAGGTACATGCCTCATGAAACCCGCAAGGAGACCGTTCAAGGCGGCGTGGTCGGCGGAATCGTTGGCTCCATCCTCGACAATATGAAGTAAGTGGGAACGCAGAAGTCCTGAGGCCGGGTCTTGGGTCTGAAGTGCCGGATCTTAGATCTGAGATCGCGCGCGGTCTTCGCTGACGATAATCGCTAAAGACGCCGAACTGGCGTTCCGCCAAAGTCTCAAATTTAGAATGATGAAGGTAATCAGACGTCGAAAATCTCCCGTCTCTCCCCAACCAAGCAGATGATGGTCCGCACCCAGAATCGTGTAATTTGTGCCGAGGGTTGCCGTCGGGCGGGAAGTTTCGTCTAAGGTGTTTACCTGAGTACGCGTCGCGAGAATCACTCTCCCTCCAATATTCGCAGATCGTTTCGATTTTTTCTGTTGATATGGGGCGGTCGCTTTGAGAAGCGAAACAAGCCAATCTCCCATTCTCACCCGCCGCCTGTGCCTGTTTCGGAACGCTGATGGCGGTTAAAACCCCGCGAATAGAGAAGTACCCACCGTTTTTAATACGTTGTCCTACCTGCCCCGAAAGCGGGCGTGTTGTCTGCAAGTGCCTGTGGAAAATAGTGTTCGAGCGTCACAGACAATCTCCATCGCAAAATGGCAATGTGGATGCTATGGGATTTGGTAAGGTTCAGCCGCGCACGGATTTGCGAGGGCAATACAGGAAAAAGGGGAAATCGATGAAGGAACAAACGGTTCGGCTGGGCCCACGTGAACAGCAAATCGTCGAGCTGCTTTTGCAAGGTTGTGACAACGCGGAGATTGCCAGTCAGCTCAAGATGGCGCGGCGAACTGTAAAAGCTCATTTCAACCGGTTATTTCTCCGTTTCGGAATCGCCGGCGGAATCAAGCGAGTGAAACTCGCGACCCTGTTATATCGGAGGCAAGCATGTCTGCAAATGGACGGTATGGCACCCGTGTCCCCAATGAACGCGAACACCGAGTCATCCAACTCGTTGCCGAAGGCTTAAAGAACAAAGAGGTAGCTGACGCCATCGGGACGACGGAGCATGTCGTGAAGAATTACCTGCGGGTGATTTACGACAAACTTGGACTTTGGAACCGCGTCGAACTCGCACTGTGGTATGAGTCGCGACGCAGTCCGTCGATGCTGGTAACTCAGTGATTCTCTCCGGATCCGGCTGCCAAGAACGTCGCTTCGCGAAATGCGACTGCGGCGTCCAAGGCCGGGTCTGAGAAGTAACCTTTTCCACACCCCAAGATTACTGGCATCCAAACGCCTGAAGATGTCGCAGACGTTGTCCCGCATCTTTCACTCCCTTGAGTGCTGCGGCGTCGAGCAACACACGTGCCTGATCGCAATTCTTCGAAACTCCGTCACCTTTGAGATACAGGTCCGATAGGAGCAGGGGCGCATCGCCGTTGTGTTTGGCCATGGCTTTCCACAGCCATTTCGCCGCTTCAGCGCTGTTGCGGCCCTGGCCATTTGTACCGTTCAGATAACGTTGGGCGACGGCGAGCTCTTCGGCTCCGGTTCCTGCCAACGCTTCGGCCTGAGGAGTTTTCTCGGGCCTCGGAGTCCTGCGCGGCGCAGAGGCTTTGTTCGCTCTGGTGGTTGCTGCATTGCGAACTGGTTTTGCGCGAGGTGGTTCTGCCGCGTCGCGGGAAGGGCCGGCCGCTTGATTCTCTGCCGACGCGGCCCGGTCCGGTGTATCAGTTTTCGCTGGACTTGGAGGAGCCGGGGCTGAAGTCGCGGGCTCGGTCGTAGCCGCAGGGGGAGCAGGCGTCTCCAGGTGAGACGTTTGCGATGTCGCTTGTGCGCCACGCCACGCCATGTACGCAAGAGCGCCAATAATAATCGCCAGGACAATCCCCACATAGAGGCGATATGACCCAGAGGTATGTGGAGGGGACAGAATTTCGTCCGGGTACTCGTCGTTGTAGCCGACGTCACGCATACTTTGGAACAGCGACAATTCGTTGGTGTTTAATCTCGGTTTATAGACCTCATGATCACGCGGAACGAAATGCGATTCCTGGTTCTGCACGAAGGGAGCCGGTTCAGCCTGAAACGGATTCTCCATACCCTGATCCTCAGTGTGAAGATCGGCGACGTGAAGATCGGCGACGTGAAGATCGTCGCCATGCGGATCGTCTCGATGCAGGTCGGTGGCTGCTCCTCCCTCTCCAAGACGAGTGCCGCACATGCCGCAGAACCTCTGAGAGGAAGAGTTCTTCCGGCCGCATGCGTGACAGCGAACGAGCGTCGGATGAACCTCCGACGCAAGGGGAGCAGGCGAGCCCACCGGTTCTGATCCTTGCTCCGCGACCGAAGATGGGGTGACCAAAGATGAAGCGGCGGCCTGTGCGCGCGTCGAGCTTTCCGCTTCCAGTTCACGCACTAGTTCCTGCACCGCATGCTCGCGTTTTTCAGGTGGAGCGGTGAAATAAACCTGGGCCCACCGGCCCATGTTTTCCGCCAACAAGGGGTTCAGTAGAGGGTTCAACTCGGGCGGCGGCAAAATGCTAGGCCCCTCGGAATGCTCGGTTTGACTCGACAAACAGGGTTCTCCTTGTTTACGAACACTCGCCCAGAATTGGGCGGCGGAACCTATAAGTATGATTGCACTCCCGGGGCCAGGGGTTGTCAAATTAAACCAACTGGAACCGGAGGAACCGAGCTCGAGAAGGCTCTTTCAGTCGCAGGCTTTGCGATAGGCGGGCTCAAACTGGTCCAACCGCGCATCCCGCTGCGAGCTGAATTTCCCTTTCGGGGTCTTGCCGTAAAGATCGGCGCCCGGGCAATAGTACAGTGCGGTGTGAAGATCGACCCAAACCTGCGTACCTGGATTTCCTTTGTACTCCAGTGGTTCGGGCGCTTCCGCCAAGCCCAGCTTAACCAGGATTCGGTCGAAAAGCGAAAGATCGGCGTCCGGAGCGGCTCTGCGGTGCGCCGTAGACACCGTTGGGCTGCCGGTCGCGCTCACTGAATGGCTGGACAAGATTCCCCACCGAATGACGCCCAGCACAAGGACCACGGCGACTGCCAAGTAGATGTCCCCTCGCCGGGTATTCCAGAACTGGGCCCAGGCACTCGGATCTTTGGCTGCGGCCAGTTGCTCTAAGAAGTCACGGGCGGTTGCGGCGGAACTCCAAGCTGCGGTGCGTTCCGGTTTTGCTAGAGCTGTCGGTTCTGGTGCTTCGACCTCATCTTCCTGGGTTTCGACATCATCATCTTCCGGAATAGCGTGGAGCGGAATTTCGAGATCCGCACGTGCGGAGTTCTCAAAATCTACTCTTTCCGGTGCTTCACGCAGTTCCGTGGACTTAGTCGTCTCGTCCGGCAGATACTCGGCGGTCGCAAAAGGCTCGGTGGTCGCAAGAGCTTCGGGGACTTGCTCTGCGATGGAATCGGCGAGAGACTCCGCGGCGGGGACTTGATCAAGATTCGCCTGCGACTCCTCGTGAACCACTGCGCCATTCGCAGGATGGGCGTACGGAATCTTATTCATCGCCTCCTGCATGTGCCACAGCGTCGCTATCGTGCTCTGCAGATTGGGCGCTTCGTAATCCGAACTGCGCGGCAATCCGCAGTTCCCGCAGAACTGCTCTTGTCCCACCAGTTCGTGCCCGCACTTTCGGCAGACGAAAGTTGACGCGGACCGCGCCGATGACGGAGGGCTGGATATGGCCGCAGACCCTTTGGCCGCGGGCGTGTCGGCTAGCGCCGCAAGATTCGGCTTCAGTTTTTCCAGTGCCTCCAGCATAACGGCGCGTTCGGTCGCGAGCGATTTTTTCCAGGAGACTTCTTCGTTCCTCGCCAGCGCTTCGGTCACAAGGCCGGCCATGAGTTGGCAGGTGTGAACTTCTTCCTCCGTAAAAGCCTGCGGGTTGGGGAAGTAGAGTTCAAGACTCCCGGCGACGCCGCCATCGTGAAAAACTGGAACTGCGATCATAGACTGGATGCCGCGTCGGCGACACTCGTCCCTATCGAGAGGCAGTTCAGAATTAACGTCAGCACAGCGGAAAACGTGGCCGGTCCGAAGGCAGTCGACGGAGAGCGCCTTTTCCACGGGAACCTCGGTTCCCGCGGGCAGCGCCATAACACCCGCCGCGGCCTGGTAACGCACTTTCTTGCCGTCGAGGATCCCAATCGCAGCACTCCTTGCCCCGGCAATCTGGGTCAGGCGCTCGGCGACTAGCGACATCACGTTCTCTAATTCCAAATGACGAACCTGAACCTGGTGCTGGATCTCGACGATTTGGGCAAGAGTGAGAGTGGAATCGGCTTTGGGGGGCGGCGGTGATTCTTGTGGGTGCGGCACGCCAGGGGACGAGATAGGCCTCTCTTCTGCGGCGAGCAGATCTTTCGTCAGCTTCGGGCCCGGCTCTGCCTTCCGCAGTTGGCGGTTGCGCTCCTGCATCACATAGGCCGCTTCCAGCACCTTTGCGAGGGTCTGCTCGTCCCGAAACGGTTTGTTTTTTGCCTCAGACACGATTTCTTTTTCCACAGCTTGCACCGGTTCACCCGCGCAGCCCAGCAGAGGACGGGAATGCGCTTATTCTAGTGCAAGTTCCGCGCCAATACAGAGCTCCAGGGTGCTTTAAGTGCGGGGGCTCGGCTTCACGGATCGAATACCTTGGGGTGCCTCAGCATGCAAGGCGCTCAAATCTGTCAATAGCTTACCGTCGAAACTGTCGATCTTACGAGCGTTTATGAGCGCGAGAACGGCGAGGGCTGGCATGGTAACCACTCATGGTAACCACAGTATCGCAAGAATCTGCATGCACGTTCAGGAATTTTCCTACTCAGACTGCGGGAGATGGAACCTCAGCAGCGGAGTCATTCTTGCCGCTGAGATAAAAGTGCACCGCCGGAGTGATGATCAGCGAGAGCACCATGGAGATGAGAACTCCGCCAACAACCGCGATCGCGAGAGGTTGCAACATCTGCGAACCGGCTCCAATCGCGAAGGCCAGCGGCAACATCCCGGCGACTGTAGCCAGCGCGGTCATCACGATAGGCCGCAACCGTCGGCGTGCGGCTTGCAGCATCGCTTTCTCTGTGGCCAGGCCCAACGCGCGCATCTTCTGGTCGGCATCGAGCAGCAGAATGCCATTCTTGGCCACGATGCCGATCACCATGATCATTCCCATGAACGATGAGATGTTGAACGTAGTGCGCGTAATCAGCAAAGCAATGAAAACGCCGGAGGTGGAGAGCAGTGCCGATGAGAGAATGGCGACAGGTGCCGCGAACGTTCCAAACTCAAACAGCAACACAATGAACAGAAGCAGTACCGCAAGGATCAGCACGATCACCAGATCGTGGAATGAGCGCTGTTGTTCCTCGTAGGTTCCGCCGTATTCCACGCGAATGCTGGACGGGATGTGCAACCCGGCGACGGCCTTTTGCACGTCAGCCATGCCGCTGCCCAGGCTTCTGCCCTCCAGCCGGGCGGTGACGGCTACGTCGCGCTGCAGGTTCTCGCGGCGAACCTCAGTCTGCCCCGGATTCTCAACTACCGACGAGAGCGCGCCAAGCGTGGCTGTGTGTCCGCTGCTGCCGACCAGCAAAGTGTCGCGCATGGCTTCGAGCGATGACCGGTTTGCCGCCGGAAAACGCACGCGCAAGGTGTAGGCGCGATCGTTAGCCACGACCGGAGTGGGCGCAGGCTCGCCCTCCAGAATTGCCGAGGCGTCGAGCGCGATTTCCTCGGCAGTGAATCCGGCTCTGGCCGCGACGCTCGGATCTACCTGGAAAGTAACTGCGGGCCCGCTGATGGTGTTCTCAATCCCATTCAGAATGTCCACCACACCTTTGATCTTCCCAATCGCCTCAGCCACCTTGGGCGCCCATTGTTCCAGTTGCTTGGGATCCTGCGAAAACAGTTTGATCTGGATTGGTTCCGGAGCCGAGGTGAGGTCGCCGATCATGTCCTGCAGAACTTGGATGAACTCGATGTCGAGAGCCGGTTCTTGTTGCTTGATATCGGCCCGTACGTCGGAGATGATGTCTTCAATATCCCGCTTGCGCTTCGCTTTCAACTTCACCAGAACGTCGCCCGTATTGGCTTCCGTGACTGAAGCCAGACCCAGTTGTAAACCCGTGCGTCGCGAGGTGCTCTCCACTTCGGGAACCTCGCGCAGCATCTGTTCGACGTGGCCGACCACGCGGTTGGTCTCTGCCAGCGAACTGCCTGCGGGCATTATGTAGTCGATGACGAAGCCGCCCTCGTCCATTTCCGGTAGCAGATCGGAGCCGGAAAAGGTGTAGCAAAGATAGGAAGCAACGATTAGCCCAGCGCTAAAGATGAGGAGCAATCGCGGCCGTTCGAGAGCACGACGCAACCAGCGTTCATGGAAGTTGACCACGCGAAGGAAGAAGCCGCTTAAGTGTTTGTCCTCTGCAGCGAGCAACTTCATCGCGTTGTCGTTTTCAGCGGGGACTTCACTCTCATTTGCCGCCGGCGAAGTAGAGGACTGAGGAATCTCCGATTCAGCACCCTGAGGGGCGTCCTTGTCGTGCCGTCCCTTGATGAAGTATTGGCTCAGCGTCGGAGTCCACGTCACGGCCAGTGCCAGCGACGTCAGCAGCGACACAGTCATCGTCACTGCCAGCGCGCGGAAGAAGACTCCGGTGACGCCGGTGATCACGATCAGAGGAATGAACACGACAACTGGCGTGATGGTCGATCCGATCAACGGAATCGTGATTTCTTTCAGGGCACTGCGGATGGCCTCCATTCGACCTTGCCCCGCGTCGCGATGCAGGACAATGTTCTCGACCACCACGATGGCGTCATCGATGACCAGTCCCACGGCTGCGGCAAGACCGCCGAGCGTCATCAGGTTGAACGTCTGCCCCATCATCTTCAAGGCGATGAATGTGACCATCACGGTCACGGGAATCACCAGACCTGCGACCAGCGAAGTTCCCCAGTCGCGCAGGAATACGACCAGGATGATCGATGCCAGGATGAGCCCCAACAGAATGGCATCGCGCACGCTCTTGATGGACTCGCCCACAATGATCGACTGATCGTAGAAAGGCTGGATCTGAATTCCGGGCGGCAGCGTCTTGCGGAGACGGTCGATTTCGTCGTGAACTTCTTGCGCGACTAGCACCGTATTTCCGTCGGGTTGTCGATTGATGTTCAGCAGAACTGCGGGCTTACCGTTTGCCGTGACCACCGTGTAGACGGGCTTCACCCCCGGAGCCACGCTGGCTACATCGCCGATCCTCACAGGAATTCCCGTGGGGGTATTCTTGACCACCGCATTCGCGATTTCTTCGGGCGTCCGCACCTGGCCGTTGACCAGACTGAGATAGAGTTGATGATTGCGCTCCAGGAGTCCTGGGGAGTCGACAAGATTGGTGCGTCGCACAGCGTCCAGGATGTCGGATACGGTGACGCTCGCCGTCAGCAGCTTAGCCGGGTCAGGCGTGATGTGAAATTCAGGTTCTTGTCCGCCCTGCACAATCACGGTGGAGACGCCTTCCAGACGGTTCAGCCGCGGCTTCATTTCATAGGTGGCCAACTCCCACAGCTTGGTTTGAGGCATGTTGTCGGAGGTCAGGCTGTAGCCGATGACGGGAAACGCGGCGAAAGTCAGGCGGTGGGCCTCTATCTTTACCGTCGGAGGAAGCTCGGGCTGCACCCGTGAAATCGCGGCGTTGACGTATTGCAGCGTCTGGAACATGTCGATGTCCCAGCGGAAAAACAGATCGACTTCGGCGGATCCTCGGCTGGTGATGGAACGTACGGTGAGCAGTCCGGGCACGCTGTTAACGGCCTCTTCGATCGGGCGGGTGACGGTGACCGTCATCTGATCGATGGGCATGACGCCGTTATCGACCGCGATCAGCACGCGGGGAAAATCCGTGTTGGGGAACACCGACACGGGGATGGTAAAAGCGAGATATGCGCCCAGTAGGCCGAGCGTTAGGATGACGAAGATGACTGGCCTGGAGTGCTGGGCAATCCAATGCTGATCAGTCGCATGTTGGTCAGTCGAATGTTCATCACTCGATCGACCGCCCTTCGGTAAGTTCACGCAGATGCTCCGCAGCGATTATTTTTCACTGGATCCCTCACTGGGAGCTTTGGATCCTTCTTTGGATCTCTCAGACGATCCTTCCGCCGGAGCTTCGGTAACTTCGATTTTGATCTTGGTCTTGTCGGGCAGACCGTAAGCGCCGGCGGACACCACTTTGTCGCTGGCAGTGACGCCTTCGAGGATCTGCACGTCGTCGCCGTTGCGGATGCCGAGTTTGACCGTCTTCTGATGAGCGCGGCCGTCGGAGCCTGCCAGCATGACGACGGTGGCTCCGTCTGGCGCGGTGATGACCGAACTCGCCGGAACGACGAGAGCGTCTTTCACGGTTTGCGCCGTGAGAGAGAGTTGCACGCTCGTCCCCGGCTTCAGCGCGTGCTTTGGGTTTTTGGCCTCAAGCCAGACTTCGACCGTGGTGCTGTTGGGATCAAGCGCGGGACTCACCACCGTGACCTTGCCTTCGATGGGGTTTTCGATTCCTGGCACGGTCATGGTTCCCTTGTCCCCCCCTTTCAAGGCTGCCGCATCGTTCTGCGGAATGTGGGCCTTGGCAATGACCGAAGAAAGATCCATCACCGTCAGCAGGGGAGTTCCAGCCGCGGCCATTTCGCCCGGATACAGTGGACGGTCAGTGATGACGCCGTCCATCGGACTGCGAACTTCCGAGTAGCTGAGTTGCGCCTCCGCTCCCAGATACTTGCCCTTGGCCGACTCCAGTTGTCCTGCGGCGGATTTGAGTTCCTGTTGCCTGCCGATGGCCATGAGCGCGTCCAGATGCTTCTTGGTAATCGCGGACTGGTTACGGGCTTGGGTGACATCGACCCGTGACTGGTCGAGCTCTTTTCTTGGCAGCGCGCCTTGTTCGAACAGTAGCTGGCGACTCTGGAAGACCTTTTCCTGCGCATCGAGCACCTGCTGCGCCTGCTGCGCGTCGGCCTCGGCCTTCCGGATTTCCTCCGGCAGACCGGCAGCAGTCGTAGTTTCGTAGCTGGCTTGAGCCTGCTCGTAGCTGCCTTTATTTTCCTGTGCGGCTGCACTCAGATCGCGGTTCTCAAGCACAGCCAGCAGTTGTCCCTGGCGGACGGGGCTTCCGCGCTTCACCAGAAACTTCTTCACTGGAGCGCTGATCTTGGGCACAATCGCGGCCTGCTGGCGTGGAAAAAGGATTGCCTGCGTATGAATAGTCTGCTGAATCGTGGTTTTTTCCACGGCGGCGACTTGCACCGAGACCGCCGGTTCTTGGTCGCCCTTGTCGGACGAGCAGCCCACGGTAATCAGCACGCCAGCAACAGCCGCCACACCGGCTATTGCGAGCATGCGGCGGGGCAAGCTGCCCGGCTTGCGATCTGAGTTTGGCGGGCGTGCGGTTTCGGTGCGCTTCATGCGGCTAGAAGTTTCCTGTCATAGTTTGTAAGTTCGCTACAGCGATGCGGAAGCGCGCTTGACCATCATCGTACGCGTTGCGGGCCAGGGTCAGAGTATTTTGCGCGTCGACCACTTCCAGTACGGTGGATTCTCCTGCCTGGTAACGCAAGGTGGTGAGCCGCATACTATCGGCTGCCAGCTCGGCGGAACTCGCCAGCGACTCCATTTCCAGGCGTGAAGCCTCAGCTTCACCGTAGAACTGTCGCAGGTGGCCGAGGAGTTGTCGTTGCGCGAAGGTTAACTCGACGTACGCCTGATCGCGGCGCAACTCCGCCTGCTTGAGCTTGCTGCGATCTGCGCCCCAACTGAAAATCGGAATCTGCAAAGTGGCCACGGCGGAATACCCAAGGTTCCGCACTCCGTTCGTTCGGATGGCGAATTGGTTGGAATCGATGCCGTAAAAATAGTCGATGCCCAGCGTCGGCAACAGACCACCCCAGGCCGCCGTAACCTCGTGATTGGCAACTTCGAGTGCCGCCAGAGCCGCGCGCAGATCGGGATTGTTTTTCTTTCCCGCCGCTTCCACTTCGGCAAAAGTAGGCAGGGGCTCAGGGATCTGCAAGTCATCTACCACGGCGAAGTCCTGATTGAAATCGGGAAACAGCAGCACGGCCAGATCGAGGCGGCTGCGCTCCATGCCCAGCTGAGTTTCCCGCAAGTCACGCTGCTGTTGCTGGGCCTGAATCCTTGCCTTGATTACGTCGGCGTGCGCGACCTCGCCCCCGCTCTCCAGTTTCTGACTGACGTCGAGAAATCGTCCCGCCTCGGCAGCAGCGCGCTGCGCCGTCGCGTACTTGCGCTGGGCCACGACCAGTCCGTAGTACGACTGGGTTACAGTGACCACCAGGCCGCGCGCGGCGACCTCGGCCTTGGCCCGGGCCTGCGCCAAGGCGGCGGAGGTGCGGCGATAGTCCGCAAAATTGGTGAGCGAGACCGCCTGATGTACATCCGCCTGGCCGATGTACTCATGTACGCCATTGTTGGCGATGAACTTGGACGTTGGGCATCCCAACGTGCTGGTGGCACAGCTCGCGGGAAGCGGGCCTGTGCCCTGGGTGTAAATGAACGAATTGTTGTAGTTCAGGTTGGGCAGCAGTCCTGCGCGAGCCTGTACGCGATCTTCGCGGGCTAGACCCAGATCTGTGATCGCCGCGCGGTATTGGGAATCGTTCTGGCGAGCCCGCTGTAGGGCGTCCTGCAGCGTGATCGTGAGAGGAGGCCCGCTCGCCGGGGTGGCGCTCACGCCCTGGGCCTGCGTCGTTATCGTCACCTGTGCAAAACTCGAGTGCCCAATCGCCAGCAGGACCAAAATGAAAACCAAGGGCTGTGTGCATTGTTCAATATGGGAGGGCGATTTGTTCACCCTAAGAAAGTTATTCTGACGTCTCTTCACAGGGTCACCTCGAATGGAAGGCGGGCGATGCAAAACAATGAAAACCCTTGACCACGAAGGGCATCGCTAAAAACTTGAGGCGGTGCGGCGGTGCGCCTCGCTGCGGCGACGACCGGCTGCCGGCAGCTCAGCGGCTGAGCAGATGTATCGCGGACACTCGCCATGAGTCACGTGCTTGGACCAATTCGGAACTCGGCTAGCCTATCACGGAGTTCCTGAAAGCCACATGAAAACAGCGGTTTGTCGCTCAAAGTACTATGCCCAAAGTACTTAGCTCGCGGGGGGGCGAAGGGATGCGAACAATTGGCGAAAGCCGTGCTATCTGAGAAGCCGAGTGTGATCGCCAAGTCCGCAGGAGGAGCAAATCATGATTAATCTCGATCAGGTCAAAGTCACGCCCCGCGATCAGCAGGTCTTGAACCTGCTCGTGCAGGGCTGCAGCAACAAGGAAATTGCAGGCCAGCTCAACATCAGTCCCCGCACTGTAAAACAGCACCTCCGAACGCTGTTTTTGCGCGCCGGAATCCGCGAGGGCCGCAAACGCGTGAAGTTGGCCATCGCTATCTTCACGAAGGAGGAAGCGCAGTCATGACACCTTGTGAGCGGCTCACCCCGAAAGAAATTCAGATCTCGATTCTAGTCTGGGAAGGTCTGACCAATCGCGAAATTGGCAAGATCGTCGGCACCAGCGAACAAGTGATCAAGAACCATTTGCGTAGCGCGTTCGACAAAATTGGTGTCTGGAGCCGGCTGGAACTGGCGATGTACGTGGCCAGCCACGGCGGAAAGGATTGGCCTCCCGAGACCGAGCGCCCCTGCATGCCTTATGACCACGCCGTCGGGGCCGATTAGGGCGGGCTCGCGAGTACCTTGCGAGAGCCATGCCCTTCTTGCAGGCTTTAGCATTCACTTTCATTCCAGGCAGGGGCGATACCAAGCCTCTGCCTTTGACAGGGTTCTCCTCCGGTTGAAGTCCAAACACTGCAAAACCTTTCATGACAATGGTTCAGCCCGGAAGCTCTTCATTCTGTTAAACCCATGTCCGGCAATAGTTTGCGGGATGGGCTCAGCGGCATAGGAATTGCACTAGAGAAGCCCGATCTGCCAAGTGCGGGCTCAATAGCAGCCACGAGCCGGCTTCGCGACCCGGGAGCGAATGCTGCGATGGCCTACAAAGAAGTTTTCTGGATGACCTGCGACTCCACCGAACAACTGCGGGCGGAGTACGGTCCTTTTCACACTCGCACCGAGGCCGAAATTGAGGCCAAGAAGCTCGGTTTCGGATACCTGCTGCGCTACGAGCACATTCTCGGCCAGGACGAAGAGGTTCAGGAAGTGCGATGTATCTTCGTGGAACTACCGGGGGCTACCCCGGTTGGAGTCGACCCCGTCTCGGTCACGCTCCATACCCGTTGCGCTACCTGCGGCGAATCTGCCGCGCACGACAAAAGCTGGGAGGCTGAGGTCTGGGCTGACATCCACGAATTTGAACACTCCCGACATCGGGTACGGCTTTTCGAGCATGCACGCGGCAAGGGTTTGAAGGAAATCGGCGACTGGCGGGGTTAGTTCTCTGGAACTCAGCTCTTGCTCGAGAGCGTGCTCGCCGCCGCCCGGTCCACTAGCCAAATCAGCTTTCCCTGACGCGGCCGGACCAGTTTTGAGGGATACTGCTCGGCCGGAACATCCTCTTCCAACACCGCCCGGAGTACGGTGGCTTTGTCTGCCCCGCTCACTAAAAAGGTCACGCAGCGGGCCGCATTCAGAACAGGAAGAGTCAGGGTAATGCGGCTGGCCTTCAGCTTGTCGACCCAGTTGGCGATCACGAGGCGCGATTTCTCCTGCAACGCGGCAGTGCCGGGGAAGAGCGAAGCGGTATGGCCATCCGGGCCCATGCCGAGAAGGATCAGGTCGAAGGTTGGAACTTGCCCTGGTTCCAGCTGGAAAAATTTCCGGAGAGTCTGCTCGTAGGACTCCGCAACCGCTGCAGCGTCGGGACTCTCGGCTTTGATCCGGAACACATTCCCCGCAGCCACCGGAATCTTTGACAGCATGGTCTCGTCTGCCATGCGGTAGTTGCTGTCGGGATCGGTGGGAGGCACGTGGCGCTCGTCGCCCCAGAAAAAAAACATGCGATCCCAGGGCAAAGCCGTGCGGGCATTCGTAGCCAACAAATTGTAGAGGCTCTTGGGGGTTGATCCGCCCGACAGTGCGATGGTGAAGCGGTCGCGTTGTGCCACAGCCTCATTCGCTGTGCGCACAACTTCTTCCGCCGCCGCTGCGAACAACTCCTGCGGGGTGGTCAGCATTCGAATTTCCACGGAAGCACTCACGGGACTTCGCTCAACTCTTTGCCTGGTGCTGATTGCTGCGGACCGCAGCACAGCGAGCCGCTCCCAGCAATCCAGCTTTATCATTGGTGACGATCTGCACCGGAATCGATTCCACCAGCGGGCGCATGCGGCCCTTATCGAGGAAGGATTGCATAAATACCGGGCCCGTCAACTTGGCAAGAATCTTGGGAGAGATGCCCCCGGCCAGGAACAGGCCTCCCGTGGCCATCACCTTTAACGCCAGATTGGCAGCCTCCGCGCCGTAAACGGCGATCCATACATCCAGTGCTTTCTCCGCCAGACTCTGAGTTCCATCGAGCGCCGCGCGCGAAATCACCGCGGCAGGATCGCCCTGCTTGAGCGCATCGGAAAACTCCGCCGATTCCTTCCCGCATCCGCTGTCGCGCAGGAATTCGTAAACATTCACCAATCCGGGGCCGGAGAGGATGCGCTCGTAGCTGACGTGCCCGAAGCGCGCTTTCAGGAACCGTACCAACTCGATCTGCAATTCTCCCTGAGGACCAAAGTCGGTGTGCCCGCCTTCGCATGCGAAAACATGGTGCCGGCTTCCGTTCCAGAAAAGCCCGGCCTCTCCTAATCCCGTCCCCGGCGCGATCACGGCCTGGTTGCCCGCCACAGGCCCGCTCACCCGGTTCAATGGAACGAAGTCTCCGGCGGCCAGTGCGCCGATGCCCCATGCACTGGCTTCGAGATCGTTGATCAGCAGCGTGGCCGGAAGATGAATCTGTTTTGCGAGCCGCGATTGCTCCACCACCCAGGGCAGGTTCGAGGTTTCGACGCGTCCATTGCGCACCGGACCCGCAATCCCGAAACACGCAGCGTCCGGACGTGCCCCAGAATCATCCAGGAACTGGCTCACAATTTCGCCGAGTTCGCGGTGCTCGCGGCTGGGATAGACACGCTCGGACACCATGTGCAAGTGCCCGTTCTGGGGTTGAAAATAGGCCAGCCTAGCATGAGTGCCCCCAATATCGCCGGCCAGAATCATTTCTCGAAGTTCCTCCAGCGGCGGCCGTCGCGTTCCAGCAGATCGTCAGCCTCCTTTGGTCCCCAGGTGCCAGATGCGTAGTTGGGAAAATTCCGCGGCGGGAGCGCCTTCCAGAGATCCAGCACAGGATTCACCACAGACCAGCCCGCTTCCACCATATCGGCGCGCTGAAACAGCGTCTGATCGCCGATCATGCAGTCATGCAGCAATCGCTCGTATCCGGTACTGGGCTGCTTGCCAAAGTATTCCTGATATTCAAAATTCATGTCCACCGTGCCCAGGCGCATCACCGGACCGGGAACCTTGGCCGCGAATTGCAGCGAGATTCCTTCTTCGGGTTGAATGTGCAGCACCAGTTGGTTCGGCATCAGGTGTTCGACGGGAGTGTCGCGGAACAGCACGAATGGCGCCCGCCGAAACTGTATCACGATATGAGTGTTGCGCACCGGCATTCGCTTTCCTGTGCGCAGATAGAACGGGACGTCCGCCCAGCGCCAGTTGTCAATCAGCAGTTTCATCGCGACGAAAGTCTCGGTGCGCGAATCGGGAGGAACATCGGGTTCCGCGCGGTAGGCCGAGACTCGCTTGCCGTCTTCCGTTCCATCGCCGTACTGGCCGCGCACGCTGCGGCTCAGCACCTCTTCATCGCTCATGGGCTGGATGGCATGCAGAATCTTGGCCTGCTCATCCCGTACCGCGTTGGCATCGAAGGAAATGGGCGGCTCCATGGCGGTGAGGCTGATGAGTTGCATGATGTGGTTCGGGACCATGTCGCGCAAAGAACCGGCGTGATCGAAATAACTTCCGCGTCCTTCCACCCCAACGGTCTCGGCCACCGAGATCTGCACGTGGTCGATATAGCGACGGTTCCAAACGGGCTCAAAAATTCCATTGGCGAAACGGAAGGCCATGATGTTCTGCACCGTCTCTTTGCCGAGATAGTGGTCGATGCGGTAGATCTGCTTTTCGTCGGCTTCCTTGAGCAGTTGCTGGTTCAGAGCTTTGGCCGATTCCAGATCGTGCCCGAAGGGTTTCTCGATGACCACCCGCCGCCAGTGGCTGTTATTTTGCTCCATCAATCCGGCGGCAGCGAGTTTTTGTACGATCGACCCGAAATAACTGGGCGCGGTAGCCAGGTAATAGAAGAAATTCTGGTGGGCCGAGTGTTCTTGATCCACCTTGGCGAGAAAGTCCTTGAGTTGCGGATACAGCTTGTCGTCATTGAAATCTCCGGCGAAGTAGTAGAAACGTCGTGCGAACCACTCCCAGAGATCGTCGTCCACGCATTCTCCACAGTAGGCTTTGACGTCATCGTGGACTCTTTTTCGGAACTCATCGTTCGACATCTGGGTGCGCGCAACGCCCACCACGGCAAACTCGCGCGAAAGCAAGCTGGCCCTGGCGAGGTTGTAGAGCGCCGGAATCAGCATGCGTCCGGTCAGATCGCCGGCCGCGCCGAAGATCACCATGACGCAAGGATCGCCCTGCTTGCCGATGCGCGGCGGCGCCGCCGCCGCCGGATGTTCTGCTGGTTCCGCCATGAATAGTTCCTCTGGATCTGCTAGATCCGCTCGAGAGAGAATAAAGCCGCGCCTACGCGGTCTTCTTTGCCTTGCTGGCACCCTGTTCCACGTGCCCGCCGAATTTCTGCCGCATGGCAGAAAGCATCTTCTCCGCGAACGTGTGCTGCTGTCGCGAGCGGAAACGCACGTATAGCGCCGCGGTCAACACATCCGCAGGCACCGCTTCTTCGAGCGCGGCCTGAATTGTCCAGCGCCCTTCGCCCGAATCCTGCACGAATCCTTCGTATTCCGAGAGCGTCGGATTTTCCGTCAGCGCCATTGCCGTCAGGTCGAGCAGCCATGAACTGACCACGCTTCCGCGCCGCCACACTTCCGCGATGTCCGGCAGGTTCAGGTCGTAGCGCATGTCCTCCGGCAAATCTTTACTGGTTGCGTTTTTGAAGATGTCGAAGCCTTCCGCATAGGCCTGCATGAGGCCGTACTCAATGCCGTTGTGCACCATCTTCACGAAGTGCCCGGCCCCCGACGGACCGCAGTGAATGTAGCCGTCTTCCGCGGTGCCGCCGAGTTTTTCTCTTCCCGGAGTCCGCGGAATGTCGCCCTTGCCCGGCGCCAGCGTTTTAAAAATGGGATCAAGTCGCTGTACCGCTTCTTTTGGGCCGCCAATCATCATGCAGTAACCGCGGTCCAATCCCCACACGCCACCGCTGGTTCCCACGTCGAGGTAGTGAATGCCCTTGCCTTTCAGTTCATTCGCCCGCCGCACATCATCTTTGAAATAAGAGTTGCCGCCATCGATGATGGCGTCGCCGGCCTGCAGGCGTGATGCGAGTTTCTGTACAGTCGCTTCGGTCGCACCGCCTGCGGGAACCATGATCCAGATGGCTCGCGGAGGCGTCAGCTTGGCAACCAGATCTTCCAACGAAGTAGAACTGCCTGCGCCCTCGCCCGCCAACTGCTTCACGGCATCAGCG
>CABEDQ010000061.1_pt1 | contig 23788 bp, 20 predicted proteins | sample 3423111 | NCBI WGS metagenome assembly CABEDQ01 (sample SAMEA5534331, study PRJEB31848) | metagenome | biome: tundra; feature: field; material: soil | place: USA | collected 2013-05 | depth 0.15 m
GACTTACCCGTGCTGGTGATAACGTGACTGGCAAACGGGAAGAAATACATCTGTGGATTCGCTGGTACGCCACCGTTATTCACGAATCCGCACGCGATCATGTGTCCCGAGGTCGACCCATTCACCCAGAACGCGTTATCAAATGTTCCCGAGTGTACGTTTTTCCCCGTGCAGTCTCCGGCCCCGGTCGCTGATCCCAGGTCAACGGTGTTGCTTGTGGTGGGCACGCCGGTCGCGAAGTTCGCCGGAAACTGGCTGACTGCCCCACCGATGCCGAGCACATAGCTGCATCCGGTAAAGGCGAACACCTGGTCGGTTGTGGAATTGGCGGGATCCGTGACCGCAATCGGTGGATCTACAACACCCGTCCCGGCTCCGTGCGTCACCCATCCGATTGTCTGCTGTCCAACGAACGTCTTGCCTGGGCTGGTCAGTTTGACGGAATACAGGTATCCCTCGCCGTCTCCGATAAAAATCAGGCCGGCAGTGTTATCCACGACCGGAGCGGTCAAAATCTTAATTGCTTGAGTCGAGACCGTGACCGGCCAGTTGCTCGGATCGCTGACCAGCACAGGCTGGCCGCCGCCGAATACCGGCGTAATCTTATATAGCAAGCCATTGTCGGCGCCGACGTACGCCGTATCCGCATCATAGTCGATCCACGGAGAGGAATTCGAATTCGTCGCGGTAGCTTCGATGGTGAGGGTCGTCATGCAGCCCACCGTCGTGGGCGTCGTGCACGAAGTGGGAGTCTGCGGGGTCAACACCGTTCCGGACTGCGACGGCGGCGTCGGAATCGGATTCGGCAGCACCAGAACGTGGAAGTACGAAGCCCCGCCCGTGCTTTCCACGAACGCGACCTTCGTTCCGTCGATCGAAAGCTCCGGCGACGTCTTGATCTGTCCCCCGGTCTGCGTCACCGTGTTGTACGCGAATGCCACCCACGGCGATCCGCTATTGCACTGCGGAGCCGCTTCCGTGTACAGGTTGTTGATCCCGACCAGGTTAGCCTGCGTGCCTGAAGCTCCGGTGAGCCCAAAGACAATGAAATCAGAATTGCAATCCTCTGCGCCGACATCGAATCGATATTTCGCCGGAAATTGGTTCTGTGGCACATACCCGTTCTCCAGCGAAACCGCCCAGTCGATCTTCATTCGGGGCCGAGGGCGGGGCACCCGGCGGCGAAGGTTTTCCACCGCCATTTGCCGCATCACCATGTTGTAAACATGACGCGGCTCGCGGTCTCCCGCCGCTAACACGTCCTCGGCTCGCATGCCCGGCATCACCAAGTGCCGCGAACTCCAGTCCTGCGGGTACCCCAGATGCGTCTGTTCGTGGCTCGCATCGTTCGATAAGGTACTCTTCAGCCGTGCCTGGCCCGAGACTGGAATGCCTAGCAGGAGCGATCCAGCCATTACACAGAACCAACGGAATGCGTGCCCTTGCATCGTGTCTGTCCTCAAAATTTCACCATTATGCCATCGTAACCTAGCGTGCTCATCTGGATCCCCGCTTAATAACCGAAGTGTGTGGGCCCCGATCGATTCCGTCGATCCAACCCGCTTCGACCAGACGCCGCTGATTGAGCCTTCGCCCACATCCTAATCCATCCTTTAGGCGGTAAGGTGGCTATCTTCTCCCGAAAAAGGGTGGTTTTGCAATGAGTTAGCGAGGGATTGGATCTGAATCAGGGGACCGGCTGAAGCCGCTGGCGATGGTTTCAGCATGTTGGCCGAGGGTATGCCGGTTCTCTGGAAAGACTTCTGGCAATCTGCGGTGGAGGGACCTCGCATGCTGCCCTCCATGTAGGCCAAGCCGGGGCACCGGGTGCAGGTTCCAACATGGGCGCAGGCCGAGCAGACGGTCAGATCTTTGGCGCGGATGGATCGCACGTCTTTCAACTGCGGGGAATGGCGCCAGATGTCGAGGAATTTCTGCCGCCGCACATTGCCGCTGGGAAGAGGGAACTGGACACAGGGAAACACGTCGCCGTAAGGAGAAATGTAGCAGGCAGTGTGACCCGCGCTACACGGGAAACCCTCCATAATGTCTTCGCCCGGCGCAGGCGGAGGCGCGCAGAATTCTTCCACATTGCCGACCAGTTCCGGGTTATGGAACACCTGCTTGAGGTCAGACCCCGGAATTCGCAGAGCCAGGGTGGATGTGTCTCCGTCCATTTTTGGAGTGATGGTGGGGTCGAGCGTGTAGGCGACTTCTAAGTCTTTCGCCAGAGCAATCACGCCGGGCTGATCGCAGAAATTGCCCGCCATGAGAACGTTGGCGATGGTGACCTTGAGCCCCTGGGACTTCAGGAATCGAATCGCCCGGATGGTTCGCTTCAGTGACCCCGGCAACTTAGTGATGGCATCGTGAATCTCCGGCCGATGCGAATAGACACTGATCTGGATCTGCTCGACGCCGAGCTGGCGAAGTCTGGCGGCTTCCTTCTCGTGGATCATCACCCCGTTGGTCTTCACTTTTACGTTGAACAACAGTTGCCGCGCCCGCTCCACGATTTCAAAAAAGTCCCGGCGCATGAGAACTTCACCCCCACTGAGGGAGAGGAAAAATACGCCGGCATCGGCGAGCTGGGTGAGCACATCGACGATTTCCGCCGTCGTCATCTCGCCATGATCGTCATGGTCCAGGTAGCAATGCACGCAGCGCTCATTGCAGCGGTAGGTGATATCGAGGTGAACGCTGAGAGGCAGGCCCAAGCTCAGCGCCTTTTGATTCATCTCGGCCATAAGGCTCATCGGCTCTCCAGAGACGCGGAGGAATCTATCAGTGGCTTATCCGATACCAGCAGAATGCCGTGTTGGGAGAGTTCGTCGACGAAGCGTTCGGCGCCGCGCTGCGCCTGTTCCTGATCAACATCGAATTCCTGGCAGATTTTACCCACGACGATTTCCGACAGGGGCGTGCTCCCGTCCGCAGCCTGCCAGATCACAGAAGCGACTTCATTGAGGGTGAAAAAAGTCGAGTCTGCGGTCGACATCACCATCATTTCGTCACCCAATAGGCGGGCGGCAATCGCCGAGCTTCGCGCAATGTATCTTTCTGCCATCATGATTCTCCGGCGACTAGCCTATTATGTCCCACACTCGCTGGTCGGGGACGAATACTAAGCGGCGGACGGGAACCAAACTTGCAAACTCGCACGCCGCCTGAAAAACCAGTTCCACCAGCTCAGGATCATCCGCGAAAAACAAGATGTTCCTCAGCAGCGTGGCAGCGAAGCATTTCGGCCGCCAGACCAAGCTTAGGATCCTCGCGAGCTTCCAGTGCGGATGGCATCGATGGCAGCAAACTACGAACTATGCCGGTTGAAATGGCAACTAAACTGGGTGGCTTGGACCTTGCCGCACGACAAAGCCATAGTCTCGAAAACCCTCTCATGCCGGAATGCAGGTTCTTGATAGGGCTTTTTCGTGGCGCGGGGGTTCTCGACTGCGTTCTTCTCGTTCGTGTCCCAGTTCTGTTCAGCCATAAAAAATGAGTGGCATCTGTCCAGACCGCAGAATCCGCGAACCGACGAAGCGCGACTACCAACCAGTTTCTGACGAAGTGTACGACGAGAAACGGATGTGGCCAAGTATTACTGCCGTTACTGGCCACAAGAGAGGCTGACTCACCGAAGATTGCTTTGGGCTGCGGTGGGTCGAAGCCGTCGGGGAGGACAGTAAATCGCAAATTATCTACTTGCAATTACTTCCGCATTGCCCGTGGCTCGGGAATAATCCCGAGAGGCGTCGACCATACTTTGCGAAGGCCACTTCGCTGAGGCGGGTACTTTCTTGGTAGCCAACCGTGCGGATGCCCGCAGCAGGCGTTACGCTCGTAATCCATAGCTCCGTTTATCGGGCCTAAGAAGAACGTCTTCCTGCTAGCATGCGCCCATGACCACCGAGCATGAGAAGGTCTCGGCACTCAAGATTTCTTCGCTTCTCGCCATTTTGACACTCGTCGGAATCGTTGCCCTGGCCGGAGCTTTCCCCGGGAACCGCGCGCGCGGATCGGCACTGGCATTGCCGAGGGTGACTTCGGTCGCGCAGATCACGCATGATGGAGTCAGCAAGACCAACTTATTGTCGGACGATTCCAATCTTTATGTGACAGAGTGGCCAGCCGCACATCATGTGATTGCCAAAGTATCGCTGCGACGCTCCGATCGATCACTCGTTTCCAGCCCGTTCTCAAACCTCCAGGCGCTTGATCTCTCGCCCGATCACACCAAGCTGTTGGTGTCACCGATCCAAGGCGGATCTAGCGATAATGAATTCTGGACTTTACCGGTGGATAGCGGACCTCCGGAGCGAGTTGGTAGTCTCACCGGCCGCGATGCCACTTGGTCTGTGGATGGCCAGCACCTTGCGTTCGGCAAAGGCTCGGTTCTCTACCTGGCCAGTGCAACAGGAACGCAAGTGCGGGAGCTGTTCACTGCAAATGGATCTGTGTTTGCGCCCCGCTTCTCTCCAGATGGTCAGCGGATCCGCTTTACGGTGGGTGATGTGGCGCAAAATAAGACCTCACTCTGGGAGATTGGTCGAGACGGCTCAAACCCTCACGCTCTGCTGGCTAATTGGCAGTACGGCTCAACTGCATGCTGTGGGAGTTGGACACCCGACGGCCGATACTATATTTTTCAGGCGACTCAGAATACTCCGACGACCATCACGACTCTATGGGCGTCGCCAGACTCCGGACGGGCTACTGACGCCGGTCCGCCGGCCGTGGTGCCATTGACTGGCGGTCCGATGTCATTCGGGAATGCGTCCCCGGCCGGGGACAACAAGAACATTTGGGCGATCGGTGTTCAACCGGCCGCTGAGGCCGTGAAGTACGTCCCCGACAAGAAAAAGTTCGTTCCAGTGGTTTCGGGAGTTTCCGCGACTGACCTGGACTTCTCGTCAGATGGTAACTGGGTTACCTATGTAGCAATTCCCGAAGGCACTTTGTGGCGATGCCGTGCCAACGGCGTGGAGCGGCTTCAGCTCACGTTCCTACCCGAACGCACTGCGTTGCCTCATTGGTCGCCCGACGGAAAGCAAATCGCTTACGTCAGCATGCAACCTGGACAGCCATGGAAGATATCTGTCATCCCTGCGGGCGGCGGAACTTCTCAAGAAATTTTGGTGGAAAGTCGCAACCAAGTAGACGCAAATTGGTCGCCCGATGGTACTCGGATCATGTTTGGATATTTCTTGCACGATGCCGAAGGGCTCAATATTCGAATTGTGGATGTGAAAACTCACAAAACCGTGACTGTTCCGGGGTCTGACGGGCTATTTAGTCCCCGCTGGTCGCCTGACGGACGATATATTGCCGCACTCTCCACTGATTTTACAACGGTGATGCTGTTCGACTTTAAAAGCGGAAAATGGTCGAATTGGCTGACCGAGCCAGCCGGTGCGGTGAGCTATCCAGTTTGGTCCACGGACAGCCAGTCTCTTTATTTCGACGATTTAGTCACCGACGATGAGTCGATTCGAAGAGTGAAAGTGGGGGACAGTCATGCCCAGCGCGTTTTCGTGCTTGAGGGGATCGAACGTTACCCGGGCGCGTTGGGGCTCTGGACCGGCCGAGCTGCCGACGGCTCTTGGATGTTTGTGCGTGACCGTAGCACGCAAGAGGTTTACCGATTGACCGTAGAACTGCCGTGACCCTGATCGCAAGGACTGAACTATGTTGACAAGCGAAATTGGGAGCTGTCGGGTAAGCAGGGGGGGCAGGCTTCTCCTGACGCTAAGTCAGCTTGTGATAACCGTGCTGCTCAGTGTAGTGCCCTTCGTCGCTCAGATTCAGGAGCAAAGCACAAGGGAAAGAAAGTTGATCGCTCGGGTCGAGCCTGAATACCCTGAAACTCTGAAACGACTTTACATCGGGGGAGTGGTGCGAGTAGAGGTTGAGGTTAGCCCCAACGGGGTTGTCAAGAGCACAAAGCTGCTGGGCGGAAGTCCGATTCTTGGTCAGTCCACCATGAAGGCAATCAAACAATGGAGATACGCCCCAGCGGCATCCAACGAAACCTTGACCGTCAAGGTTGAATTTGATTCCCATCGCTGAACCACCTCGTAGAGCAGACAGAGTCGTCCCTTCGCGAACGGTATACACCCGTCGACGTGGCATGAATCTCATTGTTGGACACAAAAGGGAGTTATTGGACCCCAAGTGTGTCGGTTGGGGATGCTCAGGAAACAAGCATGAACATTGATCAAGAATGGTGTGCCCTGAGAGATTCGAACTCCCGACCTTCTGGTTCGTAGCCGTTGCCGCACGAAGAATCAACAACTTGGACGGAGTGCGACGAATTGTGACCAAGTGCTACAAATGCCATGTCCAGCAAGGCTTTCCAGCGATTCGTGCGACAATTCGTAACCCTTGGTAGAGTTTGGTGGTGGGCACAAAATTGGGCACAGCGATCTGACACTCGAATCGCGAACCGAATCTTCCGGCTCGGGCGCACTCTTGAATTGTCCGACCCCACCCCCACACAGGCAGGGGCACCCCTTGTGCGCTAACTTTTTCACCCAAAAACATTTCATAACGAAACTGTCAGAATTGCGTCAGTATTACAAACCCGCGTCTCTCCGAAATTCGTTTCCGGACAGAGTAGTGTTTCGTGGCGATCAGATCTGGGTGGGAGAAACGAGAGGTCATCTTCGTCACTGATTTCGACGCCTAGCTCCCCAAAATTATGGATGGGCGTCAACGTTCTTCATATGCTCTTCCAAAATGGTTCTGATTTCCAGGCGGGCGGCGACGCGCAGCGACGACCCTATTGGGTATCCGTAGTTCAGGAGTTGCGGTAGGTGAGGTAGAGGAGTCGAGTGCGGATTCGCCTAGACCAATGAGCGATAAGCTTCCTTGGCTTTTCATTGTGCCGGTTAGAGCATCCGTTCTTAGCTAACGCCTTTGTGAATACTCCGATTTAGAGACCCGCGGTAATCTTTCGCAGGCTCCAGTGACCCGCGAATTTACGCGTCGCAACAGGTGTTCGGTGGTAACCTCCGAAAGTGAATTCATGGACGAATGCATCCTTGATTAGCACTACGTGGCCGCCGCTCCAGGCGAAATAGGAGCCCGTGGGATGCTCGTCGAAGAAGTCATGCACCTCCGACTCCTTGGCGTTGTCGAGGTCACAGGCGCAGGCCACGGAATGATTGACCAAATAGTTGGCAAGGTCCGTTCCGTTGCCGCCCATGGCCCCACTGTTTCCGCTGATCCTCAGCACGGCACCGGCAAAGGTCGTGCAGTCGAAGCCTCGACGTGAATTATTGATCTCGAACCCGTCCCCGTAATAAAAGTAATACTTACCGTCGATGGCAGGAATGTAAGCGATCGCGCCACCTCCACTGCCGTCAGGCGCACCTGTGTATTGCAGGGAAGGCGCGTCATCCTCACCCAGTTTATCGTCTGACAGATTGTCGCCCAGTTCGCCGCTGTAGGGCTGTACCGGGCAATCAATGGGTTGCACGTTGGACAGCGATACGACCGTTCCATCTCGCTCTACAATCAAGGCCGCTCTCGCCTGGGTCGCCCACAATTCCTGATCGTCAAAGATTTTCAGCAAGGCCTTCAGTTTTTCAAGATTCATCAGATCACTTTGGTGCGTCGCCCGATCTGTTAGATCCAGGCAATTGTCCTCCTGAGCTTCCGGCAGCCGCGCACCTATGGATACCGGAGGCGGAATCACATCGACGTGCAGCAGCAGAGAATAGCCGCCGGGGGGCAGTTCGCCCGTGTATCGGATGTGGTATCCTCCGGCAGCTATGCCGGTCTGCCCGCCTTTGCGAGTGATCCCTTGAAGGTGGAGCGGGTGGGCCACTTTGTTCAGCCTTCGCAAGGTCATCCCGCCGGGGTCCACAACGCCGTCGGAAGAGCCCCAGAATTTCTGAAACGATGTGATCGCCTCAACGACGTCGTCGGGACATTTGACTGGAGTCTTCGCAGTAACTGGCATCGCTGCAGGAGCGTTCGGAAGTTTATAAACGCCAACCGCAGCAAGGAGGTTCTGAATCTTGGCAATATCCGTCGGAGAGCTGTTCACGCCCTTCCCGACTTTCCCAGAAATGTTGATGTCCATGGGTTATCTCCTCATACGACCGCAGACCCACCCCGGGATTCGTTCGACCTCGAAAACGGCAAAAATTGTACACCCGTTCCGCTGTGCAATGTACAAAAGAATTGCAGTAGGAAACACGAGCGGGATGCGATCCGTACCTGGCTCGTCCTGTACAGCCTACGCCACACCTTTTTGACGCGTCTAGGCGCGGCGGGTTGCGACGTGTGGACACTCGCGCGGATCGCAGGCCACAGTTCCGTTGCTATCTCTGCCCGCTACGTGCATCCTTCCGAGGACTCGGTCTTGGCAGCGATGGAAACGCTGGGTGGGCACAAAATTGGGCACAGCGAGGAAATCGCAGAGAACGGACAGATGCCCCAAGCAGGTCTAAGTGCTTGAACGAAAGGAAGAAAGATGGTGCGCCCTGAGAGATTCGAACTCCCGACCTTCTGGTTCGTAGCCAGACGCTCTATCCAACTGAGCTAAGGGCGCGGATTTGCGCGGCAGGAATAACCGTCGGTTGATTATAGCGAAGAATCGTTTGGCTGAAAACGCGCTTCTGGTTCGCCCTCAAGGCTCACCGGCATCTTAGCGGCCCGCACTCCCAGAAACGTTTTCAACCGCGGTTCCTGGCCCATCCCGTGCGCAGGTGTGCCCGAAGTAAATCTTTCTCGGGCAGGGCAATTACTACAGAGCCGAAAATCCTATCGCCTTTTATTTTGAACGATTTGCGGGACGGCACGCCGTTTGCTTACCAAACAACAGACGAAGTGGCGCGCAACGGGGTGCTTCAGAGAATAACTTCGGCCAGAGGTTTTCTGTGAGCACCCCTTGCTTTTGTCTCCAAGGTGTTGTGCAGCCCTCCCCCGTCATAACACCGCGAAGCGGCTAGAAGAGGAACCCACGGTCCAAAAGCCGTGGGTTGGCTATTTGGACGACTAACCCCCAGCAAAGTCATAGGCTTCGAAACTCAGGCTCGCACCACTATCTCCCGCACATCCACTCCCGCGTTCCGCAACAACTTCGCCACCGCATCCCGTTTCAGGCGCGAGGCGTCGAACTCCACCTGCACCGTGCCCTCTTTTTCGTTGAACTGGACCCGCCGGATGCCATATACCTCACGCATCGTGTCGATCGCCCGCATTTCGTTCTCGCCGGGAACTGCGCCGTACCGGAAAACCACGTCCAGATAAGTCATGGGTTTAAACCCTTCGCTATGATGATTGGGAAGTGCCCGGCCCATTCCGCCGGCTGAATCCAATATAGAGCATCGGCAATCAAAGAAGACAGTTTCCTCACGTATTTGCGACATCGTACATGACGGCTTCGAATCCGACTACCGCCCTCGAGCGCGACCCGGTTTGCGGGATGAACGTGAGCCCCGCCTCCGCCAAGCATGTCCACGAGCATGCCGGGAAGAAGTACTACTTCTGCTGCGCCTCTTGCGTGGAAAAGTTCAAAGCTCATCCTCAGGAATATTTGAATAAGCCCGCCGCATTCTCATCGAACCTGGTGATGCTGGGAATGCCTGCTCCGGCGAAATCTTCGCCCTCGCCTCACCCCGCGGGCGCGCACAAAATAACGCTCCGACCCGCGCCCAAACCAACTCCGCCCGCATCGCCAGCCTACGTATGTCCTATGTGTCCCGAGGTCCGCGAGAGCAAGCCTGGAGCCTGCCCATCCTGCGGCATGGCTCTCGAACCTGAGGTCCCGCTCTCCACCACGCGCACGGAGTATACCTGCCCGATGCACCCGGAAATCGTTCGAGCTGAGCCCGGTGCGTGTCCCATCTGCGGCATGGCGCTCGAGCCGCGCACGATGACTGCGGCCGCCGAAGAGAATCCGGAATTGCGCGACATGACGCGCCGGTTCTGGGTCGGCGTCGCCCTGACCGCACCGCTCTTAGCGATTGCGATGGGAAGCATGCTCTGGCCGCACCGGTTCATGGGCGCGCTGAGCGTGAACGGCATCCGGCTAAATCTCCCCTGGCTTGAGTTCGCGCTGTCGACTCCGGTGGTCCTGTGGTGTGGCCTTCCATTCTTTCAACGTTTCTGGACATCGCTGGTCAACCGCAGCCCCAACATGTTCACGTTGATTGGCCTGGGCACGGGCGTGGCCTACAGCTACAGCGTAGTCGCGACCTTCGCGCCGCGGATTTTTCCCCAGTCGTTGCGTGGCATGGGCGGATATCCAGACGTGTACTTCGAGGCTGCCGCCGCCATCACCACGCTGGTCTTGCTCGGTCAGGTGATGGAACTCCGAGCCCGCAGCCGCACCAGCGCCGCCATTCGAGCGCTCCTCGATCTGAGCCCGAAAACGGCGCGCCTCGTGGTCGCCGAGGCGGGTGGCGAGGTTACAGAGAAAGATATTCCGCTCGAACAGGTGAAGCCGGGCGACCGCCTGCGTGTGCGTCCGGGAGAAAAAGTTCCCGTCGATGGCGTGCTTCTCGACGGTCGCAGCGCCATCGATGAATCGATGATCACCGGCGAATCGATCCCATCCGAGAAATCTCCCAACAGCCCGGTCATCGGCGCGACCATGAATACCACGGGTTCGTTCGTGATGCGCGCCGAGCGCGTCGGTGCACAAACGTTGCTGGCACAAATCGTCCAGTTGGTAGGCCAGGCCCAGCGCAGCCGCGCTCCCATTCAACGCCTTGCCGATCGCGTGGCAGCCTGGTTCGTACCCACAGTTGTGGCCGTGGCCGCCGTGACCTTCGCCGCGTGGTTCCTGTTCGGTCCCCAGCCGAGGCTGGCGCACGCCTTGGTGAACGCGGTCGCGGTCCTGATCATTGCTTGTCCGTGCGCCCTGGGCCTGGCGACTCCGATGGCGATCATGGTGGGCACCGGCCGCGGCGCCCATGCCGGAGTTCTGATCAAGAACGCCGAAGCGCTCGAGACCTTGGAAAAAGTCGATACGCTCGTCGTCGACAAAACCGGCACGCTGACGGAAGGCAAACCGAAGCTGGTCGGAATCTCTACGGCGCAACCGGACAGCGCCGATGAAATGCTTCGCCTGGCTGCGAGCCTCGAGAAAGCCAGCGAACATCCTCTAGGTGCGGCCATCGTCAATGCCGCTGCAGAAAAAAGCCTGCATCTTTCCAATCCCACGGAGTTCACCTACACGGTCGGCAAAGGCGTTTGCGGTGTTGTGGATGGGAAACGAGTCGCGATCGGAAGCGAAGCGTTGATGGCGGAAGTCGGCGCTTTCGATCGGCCCCAGACCCCGGCGAAAGCCATTGGCGGCACGAATCTCGCAGTTGCCGTCGACGGCAAGTATGCGGGAAGCCTCGCTCTCGCTGATCCGATCAAAGCCTCAACTCGAGATGTAGTACGCCAACTCAAAAAGCAAGGCGTGCGCATCGTCATGATTACCGGCGACAATCACCTCGCCGCCGCTGAGATCGCGAAGCAGTCGAACATCGACGAATTCGAAGCTCAGGTTTTGCCAGAAGGAAAGTTGGAAGTGATCCGCAAGCTGCAAGGGCAGGGAAGAGTAGTCGCGATGGCTGGTGACGGCATCAACGATGCGCCCGCTCTGGCCCAAGCTAACGTCGGCATCGCCATGGGTACGGGTACCGACGTTGCCATGGAGAGCGGCGGCATCACACTGGTCAAAGGCGATCTATTGGGAATTCTCCGCGCCCGCAAGCTGAGCCAGGCCACCATGCGCAACATCCGCCAGAATCTCTTCTTCGCCTTCATCTACAACGCGATCGGAGTTCCCATCGCGGCGGGCGTGCTCTATCCCTTCTTCGGGCTGGTCCTGAGCCCGATTTTCGCAGCCGCCGCCATGAGCTTCAGCTCAGTCTCAGTCATCACCAACGCGCTTCGCCTTCGCCACGCGAAGCTGTGAAGCGATGTGGGACGGACACTCCCTTCAGCAGGCTCACGGATGCCTCTGTCCGTGGGCGCCTCCTGCTTTCCTGACACACGTGGGTGGATTCCCGCAAATCCCACACTTTTTTCGAGTATCTACGGCAGTATCGCACTGCAGGTTCTAGCACAGGTGCGCCGTTCGTCATCCAAATTCACGGTCCATGGTCCGAAAACAAATACGCAGCGTATAGGACAAGGGAAATGAACAATGGCAATTCCCAGCAGAGTGCCCAGTTCGGGTGTGCTCTTTGCGAGGGCATATTCGAGCATGAATCGTGGTGTGCAACTCGAGATCCCGGAGCGTCGTACCCCTACCAGATCGTCGCGGACGCTACAAAGATATCGCCCGGAGACTCGTTGATACTCCATTCGCTGGGCGTCGATTGGGCGGGAGTCCATTCATAATCTGCTCTTTGAACCCAAGGCAGGGGAGCGGTAGGTGGAATTCCTATAAAGCTGTCGACGGTGGAACATATTTGCGAGCCGGGAGACGTTAAGCAGAGCGGGAGGATATCGAGTCGCCTCTCCCGCTGCTGCAGTTGACACACCTAGCCGATGGCGCTCAGTGCCCCGTCATTCAGAACCCTAAGCAGAGGAGCCACCCTGTGGTTGATAACGACCCGTGATCTGGCGCAAATCATTCCTTCAGATCAACATGCTGCACGTCCACAATCGTATGTCCTAAGAATCGCTCGCCCAGCCGACGAAACTTCTCCACCGAATCGGTGGCAAAGAACTTGAGGCGCGGAAGCCCGCGCCGTTCTTCGGCCTCTCCAGTCGCGGGCACCAACTGCTGCAGCCGCGAAGCCACAGCGCGAGCGGTAGATTCCGCCGAGTCCACGATGCTGACGTGCCCCGGCGCCACGCGATGCAGCAGCGGTTTGAGCAAAGGGTAATGCGTACAGCCTAAAACCAGCGTATCGGCGTCGCGAAATCCGTCCGCGAAAGCCTCCCCCAGGTAAATGCGCGCGACCTGCTCCGTGACCGAGTGCTCGACCCATCCTTCTTCGACCAGCGGCACCAGCAGAGGACACGCCTTTTCCCGAGCGCTCAGCCCTCGGGCTTCGAGAGCTTTGCGGTAAGCGTGGCTGCTGACCGTGGCCTCGGTTCCAATCACAACAATCTTCTGATTCCTGGTGGCGTCGGCAGCGGCCTCCGCGCCCGGCTCAATCACTCCGACCACCGGAACATGTGCAGCGGAAGTAATGCGGTCGAGCGCAAGCGCCGTCGCCGTATTGCAGGCGATGACCAGCATCTGGGCGCCGTGGGACTCGAGATAGTGCGCCGCCTCCACCGCGTAGCGGGCCACAGTTTCGACCGACTTCGACCCGTAGGGAAGACGCGCCGTATCGCCGAAATAGGCATAATCCGCGCGAGGGATCACTTCAAGTAAAGCTTTAAGTACGGTCAGGCCCCCGAAGCCGGAATCGAAGACGCCGATAGTGGGACGACGCATCAAATGAGTTCCAATGTTTCTGACTCTCAACTCCGTAAGAGTCAATTCGGGTCTTGCGGTGTACACGAAGATAGTGTACACTTAATTCGTATGAAAAACGTTACCCTCAGCGCGGACGAATCCTTGATCGAACAAGCCCGGCTCGTGGCCAAGTCCGAGAACAAGACCTTGAACGCCGCATTTCGGGAGTGGCTCCAGCAGTACGCGGCTCGGGCTGGCCGAGGCGCCGCATTCGATGCTCTCATGCGCAGGCTCGGCGACGTGCAGCCTGGCCGGCACTTCACGCGCGACGAAATGAATGAGCGCTAAATACTTTCTCGACACAAACATTTTTATTTATTCCCTGGACCCCACGGCACCGGCGAAAGCCCGCCGGGCGGCAAGACTCATTCGTGATGGTCTTGACACCGGAAACGGCATTGTATGCTATCAAGTGGTCCAGGAGTTTTTCAGCATAGCGTTCCGCCGATTTGCCAAACCGATGTCTGCCTTCGTCGCGGAAGAATATCTAAACACCACGTTTCGGCCCCTGCTGGCGGTTCACTCCTCCCCCGCGCTGCTTGTCTCGGCGCTGCGGGTCTACGCTCAGCACCATCTTTCCTGGTACGACTCTTTGATTGTGGCTGCGGCGCAGGAGGCTGGCTGTTCGATTCTGTATAGCGAAGATATGCAGCACGGCCAGAGAGTTGACGATTTGAGAATCGAAAACCCGTTTCGATAATCCTGGTCCAAGGAACTACTTTGAGCGCATCGCCTCTATTCCGAACGCCTCGTTGCCGGGGAAGGCGTGGCCGCAGCACGGCCCCGGCGGAATCGGCGCGCCGTGCGGGCAAGTCCGTGGATGACTTAGAAACGTGCAGATCTTGTCCGTTGCTTCCGGCGAAAGGATGTGCTCGAACTTGCAGGCCTGCTGCTCGATTTCCGATTCGCTGTCCATCGCCAGGCTGTCGGTGAAGAGCCGCTCGGCCAGCCGATGGCGCCGGATAATGTTGCCCGCGCGCTCCCGCCCGCGCGGCGTGAGTTCGACGATCAGCGTTCCGTCGCCAGAAGACGCAGCCACCGGCTTCAGGGCGTCGTGGCAGGGATTCACGAACGGCTTGTGATCATGGGGTTGCGGCGGATGCGGAGCCGAGACGACCAGTTCCATCTCGATCATCTTTTCAATGGCCAGGCTGACCGGCAGCGCGCCGTGCACTTCCATGCGCTCGACTTCGGCGATCTCTCCATGCTCGGCCAGAACCCACAGCTCCTCCAGAACCTCGTCGAGTTGTTCCTCGTCGGCCATGGAGAACACTTCCTGTGACGCAATCTTGCCATGATGCAACTCGATGCGCCGGTCGGCCAGTCGCGCGACTACCGGGTCGTGCGTGACCATCACGATGGTGCGTCCCTGTTGGTGAAACTCGCGCAGCAGCCGCAGCACGATTTCTTCATTCAGCGCGTCCAGGTTCCCGGTGGGCTCGTCGGCCAGAATGATTCGCGGATCATTGATCAGAGCGCGGGCAATGCACACCCGTTGCTGCTCCCCGCCGGACAACTGCGACGGCAGGTGATGCGCCCGATCCCCCAGGCCGACACGGGTCAGCGCCTCGACCGCTTCTTTTTCGTCGGTCATGCTGTGAAAGTACTGCGCCAGCATGACGTTCTCCACGGCGGTGAGGAAGGGAATCAGGTGGAACTGCTGAAAGATGAATCCGATTTTTTCCGCGCGCACACGATTCAGATCCGCTGCGGAGATCCCGGCCACATTCTGCCCATCGAGCCAGATCTCGCCTGACGAAGGCCGATCGAGGCAGCCAATCAGATTCACCAGCGTCGATTTCCCCGACCCCGACGGCCCCATGATCGAAAGCCATTCCCCCTGCGTGACGTGCAGCGAGATATGGTCGAGAGCATGAATGGAGCCGGAGCCGTTGTCCTTGCCCGATCCGTTCCCGTTTCCCGCTTCCTTGGCGGGGTAGAGCTTGGTGACATCCTTAATCTGAATCATTTCACTCTCCCCTCAGAATCACCGCCGGCTGCACCCGGCGCAGCAGCGAAATCGGAAGGATCGCCGACAACAGCGTAAGCGCCATGCTACCAGCCAGAACTACAGGCAGCACACTCAAACGCGGGACAACCGGAGCGTGAAAGTTAACCCGGCCGATCCAGGCCGCGATGCCGATTCCGACAACGAAACCGATGACGGCCCCTGTCGCTCCCAGAACCGCGGCTTCCGCAGCGAAAAATCCATTGAGCAAGCGTCCCGACGCGCCCAGCGCTTTCATGATGGCGAAGTCGCGTCGCCGGTCGAATACCCATCCCATCAGCGTGGAAAGCACGCACAATGCTGCGGTCAGGATGATGAGCGCCGCCGCGGCCAGCAGCGTCGCGCGGGTCTTGCCCAGCACGCGGGCCTCGCCCTCCATAATCTGCCGCACTGGTCGAGTATCACCAGCCGGAATCGCCTGCGTCACTTGGTTCATGATGCTGGCCACTTCTTCGGGAGAGCCGGTCGCGGCAATTTCGATCGTCGACGGCTGAACCCCGGTCCACGCCACGAAATCGGCCAGCGAGATATAAATGCGGCTGTCCTCGGACGCTCCCGTCTGCACTGTGCCCGCAGGACTCACGCGCAGCGTCCGTCCTTGAAAGCTGAGATCGAATGCCTGATTCTTTGGCGCCACCGCCGGCAATGCGCGTACGCCAATCAAGGCATGCTGAGAAGCCGAGGGCCAACCGCTCACTGACCACCACCGATCAAGCTGGCGCACGCGATCGAAATCCGTGCCCGCCACCACAATCGGCTGCCCGTCACTCGTACGCGCCACTACCAGCCCAAACGGCGCCGCAATGCCGCGCCCCGCAAGAATGGAATCCACGCGAACGAGCGCATCCGGGGGCAGGGAAGCGCCGTCCCTTCCGACGAGAATAATATTCGCACCATAGTTGCGAAACTCCCGCCGCAGTTTCGCCTGCACATCCACATAAAGATTCAGCATTGCTGTGGCCACTGCGGCAGCCACGATCATGGCGAACAATGCGGAAGCAGCGCGTCCTCGCCGCAGAACCGCCGCCCGTACCAGCATCCGCAAAAACATTGAAGTGTGCGGAACATGTGCGCGCCTGGCCGCCAGGTCCCGCGCCGAGTGAGACATGGGCGCGCTCACAATTCCCCTCGCAGCGCAAACACCGGATCCAGACCGACGGCCCGCCGGATCGCCGCAGCGCTGCCCCCAAACGTCACGATCACGGCGATCACCAGTATCACCGGCAAAAGCACCGGTTGAATCGAAATTTCGGAATTGAAGATGGAGTGCCCAATCTGATGCGCAAGCATAGCGCCGACCACGAATCCTGCCAAGCCACCAATCAAAGCCAGTAGCGTGGCCTCAGCGAAAAAAATCGACGCGATGGCGAGCTTGCCCGCGCCCAGAGCTTTCATCAGTCCGACCTCGGCGCGGCGTTCGAAAATCGTAGTGGCCATGGCCGCCGACACCGCCAGCGCCGACGCAAAAAGCGCCGCCAGCGTAATCAGGAAGATAAGCCCTTCGATTCGCGTGAGCACCGCTCCCTCGTTTTGCGAAACCTGCCGGATCTGCTCGGCGTGTGAGTGCGGAATCGCCTCCGCCAATTGAAAGGCAATCGATTGAGGATAGGGCGTGCAATACCAGCGATCATAGATCGCTCCCGACAAACTCTTGGGATCGCGACGGCCAAAGGCGTCTTCCGGCTTGGTCAGAGCACTGACGTAAACGCGCCGAACCGCGCCGGGTCTGCCCAGAATCTCTTGTGCGAGAGCAAGCGGAGCCACGATTTCATCATCTTCGGTCCCACCCGTAGAGAGAATCCCGCTCACGCGCAATGGGCGCCCCGCGAGCGCGAGTTCATCTTCCGGCTTCTCGCCCAAACGGCGGGCCAGTCTCTCTCCGAGTAAAACGTTCCGCGACGAATCGTCGGGCCAGGCACCGGAGACTTTCCACCACGGATGCGTGCTGCGCACCCCAGTGGCGAACTCGTCGGTGCCGAAGGAAAGCTGCTTCGCAAAATAAGTCCCCAGCAGCGTGACGTCCTGCCGCTTGCCGTCTTGCTCGATCGCAACGTTCACCGGAAGCATGGGCGCGAAGCCCGTAATGTTGTTGTGCCAGAAAATTCCTTTGATCTTGGGCAGGTCCGCTTCGCTGAGAAAGGCGCCGTCGGTAGGAGGCTTGAGGTTGACGCCACCAATTTCCAGGTCAAGCGAATCTTCTTGTGGGGTAACGACCAGGTTGGCGCCAATGGTTCGCAGTTCACGGTTAATCTTGTCGCCGATGTCGGTCGCCACGGCAATCATTGCGGTTGCTACGGTGACTCCCAGCGTAATCGCCGCGCCCGCCAGCAATTTGCGCCGCTTCTGCCGCCGAAAGGATTCGTAAACCAGCCGCACGAACATCGCTTACTGTGGTGCGAACATGCGACCCCCGGCCGCAATGTCCGCCTCCTCGATGATGACTGCGTCTGCCGTCTGCGTGGCCTTGAGCGGCACCGGATTGCACCCCCCGGCCGTTCCCACTGACTGCGGATTGATCGGCGCCGCGCAATTCTTGCAGACCACTCCATTGGCACTCTTGTAGAACCCGACCGATCCGCAAATCTCGCAGGCATCGAACACCGTCGCGATCTTGCCGTCCGGCTTCTGATAGAGCCAGAAGCGGATCGCGGTCCCATTCTCCTGCGCCTGGAATCGGTGCAGGTCGCCACCCGAAATCTGCGCCAGCGGGATACTCACCCGCCCATTCGCAAATGTCACCTCGGTTGCCGGGGAAAGATTGCTGACGCTCTTGGCATACACAAACTCCGCCGTGATGAGGGCGATGAAGACGAATGAGAAAGTGAGGACGGAAATCATCCACATGCGTTCGCGGCGTGCGCTCCACGCGGCCTTGCGGCGCTCCGCAGCCGAAGCACCGGCGGGTGCGGGCTCGCGCCGCTTGGCCTCGAACAGTATCATCAACGCCGCCAGCGCCAAAATCGTCACAAAGAAGAACCAATCGTTACTGACAATCGGGCCGATGATCGCCATTTCGCGCTTCGAAGAGGCAAGCACGCCGCTTTCCGAAAGTTCGTGCAGCCCCGCGATCACCAACTGCGCCGCTACCAGAAACAGGATGGCGGTCGTGATGCGGAAGAACTTCTGCAGGTTAATGCGAACGCTGCCCTTGACGAACATCACGCCAAAGGCGATGGCGGCCAGCACGCCCAGCAGCGTGCCCAGAAAACTCATCAGTTCGGTGGAGTTCAAAGACACGGCGGAGAGAATCAGCACGGTCTCCGCGCCTTCGCGCAACACCATCAGGAAGATGAAGACGAACAGTCCGAACCACGCATCGTTGCCCGCCAGCAGTCCGACCTTGCCCTCGATGTCGCCCTTCAGCTTGCGCCCCGTCTTCATCATGAAAATCACCATGGTGACGACGAAGAAGGCGGCCACCAGCATGATCCAGCCTTCAAAGACATCTTCATTCAAGTGAGTGCGGGAGATGACCACGGCCACGCCGATGCTGCCAAGGAAAGCCGCGACCAGCGCCGCGTACACGGTCTTGCGCAACTCCTGCCGCCCGATTTTGGTCAGGTAAGCCAAGGTGATGCCGACGATGAGCGCAGCCTCAACCCCTTCGCGGAGCGTAATGATGAAAGCCTGAAGCAATTAAAGGAACCCTATGATTTTGAAAATGAATTTCAATTTCAACTTCAAGGATATCCCCGCCGCGCCGGAGGCGTCAATCCGCGACCTCACAACCGCCTGTGATTAGGATCACACTGTCGCAATCCGGCCTTGAAATGCTTCTGGTTGCAGGGAAGGGCTTAGACTTGCGCGCTTCAGGCCGTTAATGAATGCCAGGGCCCTGTCTCGCCAACAAGTTGGGTTCGTTCCGGTGTTGCTTAGGGTTTGGGTGGGGCGTTCCTAGGAACTTTCGCTGTCAAGTTCCGGATGACAAATTCTTGAAACAGATTGGCGACGGCATTTTCGTCAATCCCGATTGCTGCGTTTTCGAATGTCAACCCCACTCCATTGCGATCTTGCGCTGGATAGTAGAGATTTGAAATTCCTCCCGCCGCAAGGTTTCCGAGGATATTCGAGTAATTTGCCTGCCAGCGTCCATTGTCTCCCTTACAGATAACTGCATTCACGATCGCATACACGATCCGGGATGGCGTGCTACCCCTGCCTTTGTAAAAATAACGCGGATCTTGTTTAAGAAGCGATGGCAGTATGGCAGATCCGATGAACGTCGCCGCAACCATGTCAGCGTAGCCGGCTCCGAATCGTTTTCCATAACCTTCCGCGCCTTGCCCATATCCTCTGAAGTGATCCTGCGCCTGCTCAACTCCCGCAGCGCCTCCCACAAATACGAAGGTGAATGGATCCACCGCCGTCTTCCAGGCAAGGTTGAACTTTTGCTTCGAGTTGAGCGGCACTGCATTGGGGAGGTAGCTGACATAGAAATTTGGGAGGACGCCGAGCACGCGCTGCTTCTCTTCAACCTTGACCTCCTCTTCTGCCACTTCCGTGCGGGAAAGGCCGACCTCTATCTCAGAGATACTGGTAGCCACCGCCAACGCGATTTGCGGAACAACGTCGATCTCCCGCGAACGCAGGATTCCAGAGGAAGTTTGTGAGTCGAAGCCCGCCGACGTAATGGTGAGCTGAAAAGGTCCCGGAGCGATGTTGGCAAAGGAAAATTGACCATCGCCGCCTGATAGCACCTCTTGGTTTAGAGATTGATCTTCGCTGGTACGAGTAAGCCTCACGTGGGCTCCCGCGATGACAGCTCCACTTTGATCAACAACCGTTCCGCTGATGCTTCCGGACACTCGCTGACTGGGCAGTTGCTCCCCGCTTGTAGCTGTCCCACGCTGTTCCGGACTATTTGTCGGACCCGACACAGGCATTTCGTGAGGGCTCTGTCCCAAGCAGAACGACGTCCAGCCCAGAGTGACAAGCGCGAAAACTATGAGTCTAGACTTGAACTGGAGGGTCATGAATGAATTAACTCAATCCTCTTCCGTACTCCGTCCAAATTCATCAAAAGGTGATCCCATTCCGAGTCTCCAGCGCCAAGACCGAAGCGGTGCAGCACACACCTTCGCTGCCAATCCCAGCATGGTCCTGTTTTGCTTCTCGAATTCCGCTCTAAGAACTACGATGCTTGATGTAAGGCGAACACGCTTATAACCGCTTCAGAAACGTATTCGCTTCAGCCATGCGGGGGAACAGCCTTTCCTCGGCCTGGAACTCCGCCGAGTGGACGCAGCGCCGGCTCCCTCGTAGCTTCACTGGATGCCTTAGATGCAGCATCTCGTGGTAAACGATGTACTCCAGCACATACGGCGGCACGGCGAAGTGATCGAAAATGCGGCTAATGATGATCGCATTGTGGGCAGGATCGTAGTGGCCTAGAATGCGGCGAGTCTTGGTCTGGCTCCAGCTCATGCACGGGCGAGCCAGCAGCCCGTGAAAGAAGCGCGTATTGAGTTCCTCGAAGATCGCGTCCAGATCATAGAAATGCCCGCGGGCGGGACGGAGGCGTTTGCGTCCGCGCATCTGGCGAACCAGATGCGTCTTGCGCACAATCTCTTGGCTCGCAACATACTTGCGATAGCGCGCCGCGTGACCCCGATCAATCGGCTGGCGATAGATCTTGGCTAGCAGAATATGCGCGATGGCCCGCAGAACCGAGTCCGGCGCTCCTTCCAGCAGATCCGAAAGCCGCACCAGCAGCTTCCCGTCCCGCAGCCGAATTGTGTTGTTGACGTTGGCGAAGGCAAAGAATTCGAGCTTCAGCTCGGGGATAGAGGAAGCCGGCCGCAGATCCTCATAAGTTTCCTGGAAGATTTTGAGCAGCCCTTCGCGCACGGTGAGCCTAGGTTAGCACGGGCCAGTCTTAGGTCGTGGACATACCCGCCCTTACTCGGGCTTCCCTCCATTTTTCGCGTTCGAATTCGAATTCAGTTTCTTATGCTTGGCCGCCTCTTCCTGGTCGGCCAGTAGCTTGTGATGGTCGTCCGCCGAGGTATCCACGGTCTCGAGCACATTGGTTAGAACAAACTCGTACGCGTGAAATTCCCCCGACGGAATGTCGGCGGCATCCTTGAGTGCCCGCAGCTTTGCCTGGAACTCCGTGTCGGCCTCGACGATGAGCTTCAGCGGCTTGCGAATATCGTCCTTGCGATCGACGTAGGTGTCGATATTGTCGTTGAGTTCGTCATAAAGCAACTGAAAATCGTCGAGCAAGTCATGGGTCTGTCGCGGCCGGTTCGTGGTCTTGGGATCGCTCCGCATCTGCTCCAGTTTGACCAGTCGAGCACGAGCGAACTGAACGTAGAGGGCAAGCCGTTGTTTCGGCTCCCAGCTGGCATCGCGAATCTGGTCGATCTCGGGTTGCGTAAGTGGCTCGCGGTGCCGCTGCGCCTGCAACACCGAACCGCCAGTCAGCAACAGCGCTATGCACAAACCAGACCGAAGCAGGGAAGCAATCATTTCGATCCTTTCGGAAACATGGCTGTGAGCAGATCATCGCGCACCCTCTGCAGACGGTTGATGGCATCTCGCACCGGTGCCTGGTCGTCACGACCGAGGGAGTGCATTAGGTCGGTGAGCTTGCGAGTCATCGTGCGAGCCGCAATCTCAGTTTGCTTCTGATATTTGTGCGATTGGATCGCATAGTCCCTGGCCAATTCCGAGAAAGCCACAACGTCGGTCAATGCGGCTTGGCCCTTCTCGATTTCGGAAGCGGCATAGAGTTTGTCGGCCTCCGCCAGTTGCTTCTGAGCGATATGCACACAGAGGTGAGGCCGGTCCCCAATGCCCGTCGAAGAAAGCCGGGCCTTCAACTCCTCGACCGTAGGTTCGCTACTGGGCGCCCCGCGAGCCAATACCGTCGCCGCAACGAGCGCGAACAGTGTGAAAGCTCCCGACCACCGAAATAGATAGCGCACCCCAAGCATGATCCCCGTCCCGCGCGAATTATGTTTTGGGCTCTATGGCAATGAGCCGATGCTTCGCCTGCCACTCCTGTTCAGGATACTTCCCATTGGCCGTCTTGAGGAAGAGGCGAAAATTCACTGCCGCCCGCTTGTAGTCCCTAAGGTGATCGTAGGCCGAAGCCTTCAGGAAGTAGGTGATTGGCTCGTCCGGCAGGAATTTCGCCCGGGCGTCGAGCGCCTTGATGGTCAAGGGATAGTCCTTGTTCTCACTGGCGGCGAAGGCCAAGTCGCCATAAGCCGTCCCCAGGTCCGGTTTAAGTTTCACCGCCGCCAGAAATTCCTTCTGCGCGTCGCCGAATTTCTTTTGTTCGAGCTGCGCCTTGCCCAGCCCCTGGTGGAGCGCGGCGTCGTTGGGATGCGCGGCCAGCAGCGCCCGATATGCCGCCTCGGCCTGATCATATTTCTTGGCGATGACGTACAGATCGACGAGATCGCGCTGCAGCGAAATATCCGCCGGAGCCAGCTTCGCCCCAGCTTGCAGTTCGGCAATTGCTTCCTCGTTCTTGCCCTCAGCCGCGAGCACTCGCCCAAGTTGAATTCGCGCCGCGGCCTGATCGGGACGGGCCGCGCTCAGTCTGCGCAATTCCGCCTCGGCCTCAGGAAAGCGGCGCCCACGCATGTAAATGTTGGCCAGCCCCGTCACCGCATCGGAGGCGGAAGGATCGAGCCCGAGAGCCTGTTTATATTCGTGCTCCGCATCCGAGAAGTTTTCTTGTTTTTCCAGCAGAAGTCCAGCGGCCAAATGAGGTTCGGGATCCCGCGGCTGCAAGACCGCAGCCTGCTGGTAAGCTGCGATGGCTTCCTCCGGCTTCGTCGCCTCGAGCACATGAGCTAGAGAAAGCCACGCCCGCGCCTGGCCCTCCGCGACGTGGCTTGTGGGCTTGAGTTGCGTGGCGACCCGCAGAAATTGTTCGGCATCGGCTTGGCCAGTCTTGGCGAGTTGCAATCCCAGATTCAGGTTCGACTCAAAAACATCCGGCTTGGCCGCCACCGATTTCCGATAGGCGGCAATCGACTCATCCATCTTGCCAAGGCCGTTGTTCGTAAAGCCGAGATCGAACCACGCCACATAGTTTTCCGGATCGCCGTTCACCACCTTGCGCAGCAACGGCTCGGCCGCGGCGTAGTCCCTCTTCTGAATCAACTCCTCAGCCTTGGTGAGCTCCGGCGGGGGTGCAACCTCCTCGGCAACTTTAGTGTGGTGGCCGGAATTTGCCCCAGTTTTGCGATGAGCATTGGACGACGAGTCGCCCGTCTGCGCTTGCGAATCCGTCTGGGTGCTCGACGAGGCTGGGTTCGAAACTTGAGCGCCCGCGAATGCGCCGGCGCACGCCAGAAGCACAACCGCCAGTCTACGAGCGACCATTGGAACGCGATGCACCA
>CABEDQ010000236.1_pt1 | contig 16640 bp, 6 predicted proteins | sample 3423111 | NCBI WGS metagenome assembly CABEDQ01 (sample SAMEA5534331, study PRJEB31848) | metagenome | biome: tundra; feature: field; material: soil | place: USA | collected 2013-05 | depth 0.15 m
TTTTTTCTTAGCGAAGATCCCACGAACGCGTTCGCGCCCGTGGCCCGGCAGAACCTTGCTGCCCTTACCCATAACAAGTCTGTTCGGGCAGCGGGCGCTGCCAGTCCGTCGCAAGCGACGACTCTGGTCGCTTCTCTGCGGCCACAGACTTTCCCCAACAGCGAGAGATTGAAGGCGCAGTTGAGTGATCTCGGGAATGAGTCCGACGGCGGAAGTTGCGAAGACTGCGGCACGCTGGCCGAATCCAAGACACCCACATCGGGCGGCAACCGCGGCGAAACGGTCTCTGCATCCCCCGTTCTTCCAGCCCCGGCCGGCGCATGGACCATTCGTACCAGCGTAGATCAGGTCACCCTGTTTTTCACCGTCAGCAGCCACGGGCATATGGTGAACGATTTGGAGCAGTCCAATATTCGGATCCTGGATGACAATAAGCCGCCAGAAAAGGTGGAGCAATTTGCCCCGCAGTCGAAGCTTCCTCTGCGTCTCGCGCTCCTCGTCGACACCAGCGGTTCCGTGCGCGACCGGTTCTCGTTTGAAAAGCACGCCGCGACGAAGTTCGTGGAAAAGATGCTAAACGGCGGCTCAGATCTCGGCTTCATAACAGGCTTCTCCGAGCAAACTACCGTCACTCAAGATTTCAGCCCGGAACCAGGCGAGTTGGGGAAGGGGATTGAGAAGCTCGCAAACGGAGGAGGGACAGCGCTATTCGACGCTGTGTTATTTGCCTGCCGGAAGCTGGCAGCGTATCCCGAGAACGAGCGGGTGGCGAGAGTTTTGGTGATCCTCAGCGACGGCGAAGATAATTCCAGCCACAGCAGTCTGAAACAGAGCATCCAGGTCGCGGAGAGGACGGGCGTGACCATCTACACCGTCAGCACCAGAGAGGATCGGGGCGATAAGACGGATGCCGACCGGGTGTTAGAGATGCTGGCCGAGCGCACTGGAGGAGAGGGGATGTTTCCCGGCGATATCCTGACTCTGGGCAAGTCCTTCGATAAGTTGCACGATCTGATCCGCAGCCGTTACTTCGTCGCCTATAAGCCCGCCGATTTCCAGCCTAATGGAAACTATCGCACCATCAGCGTCACCGCCGAGAAAGAGGGTAAGCGTCTGCAGGTTCGGGCTCGCAAAGGCTACCACGCTCGTCTGGCGGCGACCCCCAACTGAGGGGAAAGCTTCCTGAAACATCCCCAGGAAATCGCTTCGTCCTCACGGCACCGTTTCACTGGCTTCCTCGGACCGCGCGCTTTCGTTCCCGCGAACATCCACCGCAGAGACATAGTAAGAATAGCTCTTTCCCGGCATGACGTTCGCATCCCGGTACGCCGGCGTTTTCACCGGCTCCGCATTTATCCTTGCCGCAGGCATTCCATCTTCGTGACGATAAACGTTGTATCCGTCGAGATCGACGTCGGTAACCGGCGCCCATACAAGATCAATAAACGTCTTTTGTCCTGGCCCCGAAGACACCGCCTGTAGCCCGAAAGGAACGGCTGGCGGGAAAACATCGTGTGCGAAAACTTTGATCTCGGGCGTGTCGTCCCCTTCGATCTGTAGCTCCGGCTTGTTTTCCTCGGCAATCGCCGTAACCGTCTCCGCACGATATTCGTACGTCTTTTCCCATTCGATGCTGGAATCCGTAAGACTCAGACTGCGTTCGCTTCCTGCCGGGATTTCACCGGCAAGAATCTGCTGCGAACTGCCATCCGCACCGCGGTAAACGCGATAGATGTAATGCACAGGTGGCGTGGAACCCGCTGCCGGAACGTCTCTCGTCCAGGTCAGCACGACTCCCTGCCCCGTGACGCGCGCAGCAAAATCCTGCGGCGGTGGAAGTGTGCGGGCCAGCGAGATCCGCACCTGGTTCGAAAGCCCAGCCCCGCGACCAGCCGCATTGAGCACTTCGACGGCATAGGTAACGAACCCGGAAGGATTGTCGCTCTGAAGCTGCGCGGGGAGTGAGTCGGTGTACGATCTTGCCGCTTTCTGTTTGGAGGACTGAGTCGTGCTGGGACTCGGTTGCGCAGCGGCCTCACCCACCGGAATGCCGCACTGCGCCAACTCCTTGGCAAGTCCTCGGCAGATGCGGGTTGGACCCACGCTTCGAATCGTCTGCCGATCGGTCGTAACGCTCGGAGCCGTCCAGGTAAAAGTAACGTGATCGCCCTTGCGCGTAGCCCGCAGATCCGAGGGCGGCTTCGCCAACTCCAGCGACGGAGGCTGCGGCGGCCCAATCGTCGCGCACGCCGTGAACATCAACGGCGCACTCAGAGCCAGTAAGAACTTCGGCGTGGAGCGTCTCATGGGAAGAAAACAGACTACCAGACGCGCCGCAGTCGGCAGTCTCGAGTGTCTGGGAATGGTTTAAAAGTGGCCTTGGGAAGGGCACGGATTTTCAGCCGTGCCGCTAAACGGCCAAAACGGTGCGGGCTTCAGCCCCTGGAGTTCGCTTCTCCCAGTCGCACTTGGAAGATCAGCCTAACTCGCTAGTTCCTTCACCGCCTCGCGAAACACCTTGGTATGCCGATCCACATCTTCCACTTCCGTCTGCGGCGACATCAGCGCCATGTTGTGAAACGGCGTGAGCAAAATCCCCCGATTCATGGCGTAGAGATGCATGAATCGTTCCAGTTCGAAGTCCATCGCGTCGTGGGCCTCGGTGCCATTCTTCGGCGTCTCCGCCCCGAACAGATATTCTGCCCGGCATCCCAGACGGGTCACCTGCCACGGCAGTTCCGCCTCTGCAATCGCCCTTGCCACGCCCACTGTCCAGCGCTCGGCCATCGGAATCATGCGCTCGAACGCCTCGTTCGTGAGAACTTTCGTCAGCGTGGCGCGCATGGCAGCCAGAGAAAGCGCGTTTCCCGCCAACGTGCCTCCGATTCCACCCACGTCGCAGTCCTCGAGCTCCTGCCTGGCCACAATGCGCTCGGCAACTTCCTGCGAAAAGCCATAAGCCGCACCGGGAATGCCTCCCCCAATGGCCTTGCCGAAGACAAGGACGTCCGGCTCCAGATTCTCTGCACGCGTGTACCCCCCGGGACCAGCGCAGATCGTGTGGGTTTCGTCGATGATGAGCAGCGTCCCGTGCTTGCGTGTAAGCTCCCGTAGCGCCTGGTGATATCCCGGCTGCGGATGCACGATCCCAACATTTGTCATGGCTGGCTCAGCCAGCACGCAAGCGACGTCCCCCGGAGCCAGCGCCCGCTCCAGTGCGCCGACATCGTTGAACTCGACAACCTTGGTCGTGACCGCAGGATTCACCGGCGGTCCAATGTTTCCGCGCCGCGGCCCCGCCGCTCCGTTGGCCTCAAGAGTAATGAACGTCTCATCCACCGTCCCGTGGTAGCACCAGTTGAAAACCAGAATCTTCGGCCGCCCCGTGATTTGCCGCGCCAGCCGAATCGAAAACCGATTCGCATCGGTAGCGGTGAGCGCGAACTGCCAGTACGGCAGATGAAACCGCGTCTGTAGTTCCTCGGCTACGAAAATAGAATCTTCTCCCGGCAGCATCAGCGTGATGCCGCGCCGCGACTGCTCTTCCACGGCCTTGACCGTGGCGAATGGAGAATGTCCGGTCATCGCTCCGGTGTCACCCAGGCAGAAGTCGGTATAACGATGCCCATCCACGTCGAAGAAGTGCGCCCCGTGCGCCTCCCGCACAAACGGCGGAAACGCTCCCGCCCACTTCACCATCCAGTTCATGGGCACGCCAGCCAGCAGCGACTTGCGCGCCCGCTCAAACAACGCCTTCGACTTCGGACGCTCGTCCACAAACTTCTTCTGTTCGCGCTGCATCAGGGACTGCAGGCGGGCACGGTCAATGGTCTTCATGGGAGTAATTCGAGGCAGGATATCAGACCGTGTGGGCGCGGGCGACTCGCCCGCGCGGTTTTACGCCACCGATTCGATCAGCTTAGCATCCCACCACAACCATCGATAGTCCCCAGGGCTCGGCGCCAATAAGACCTACGGCTGCATGTCGCGCATCAGAACCACGTCGGAGTCGGTGTGTCCGCGGACCATCGCCAGTTTGCTCCCGTCCGGGGACCAGTGATAGTCCCAGATATGCTCCGCCTTGAATGACGTCAACTGCTTGCCCGGCGAGCCGTCGAGCGACTGCTGCCACAAGTTGTCCGTGCCATTCTCGCGAACCGGATAAACCAGGTACTTGCCGTCATGAGAAAAGCGGATGAAATAACCCATGCGCTCGCGCTCGAACTTCATCAGTTTGCGAACTTGTCCCGTACTTGTATCGAGCAGCACCAGTTTCTCCTCATGACCGTTGGCGTGATCTATCGTCGCAAACACCGCTGTGCTGCCATCGGGAGAAATATCAAAGAGACCGGAAAGGGACATGTCAGTGATCTTCGCAGCGGCGCCACCGTCAATCGGTATCTTCATCATCCGGCCCGCATTCTCATCCATGTAATAGACCCAGCGCGAATCCGGGGAACACACGGGATAGTTGTCCTGCTTGCCATTCGACAGTTGCTTCAGATTCCCCCCGGAGGCGTCGGCGCGCCATACGTTTTGGCCGCCTTTTCCGCCCAGTAGGCTGAGGGCAAACACGATATAACGTCCGTCGGAGCATTCCCAGGGATCGCCGCTCACGGAGTCCATCTCGGTGGCGAAAACTCCTTTGGCTCCCGTGTCAGGATTCAGCCAATGCAGCATGTTATCGGTGTCGTTAATTAAGCGGCTGTCGTGCGTCCAAGTGAAATCCGTGAAATTGCCGACCGGACTAATTTGCCGCGCGTCTGCCCCGCCACCGGTTGCGGACATCACCGACAGATTCCATCGCCCTTCGCTCAGCACGGTGGCCAGCACCTGACCGTTGGCCGCAAGGCTGAGGTCGGAATAATTGTTGGTGTCGCGAGTGATCGGACTCACCCTGCCGTCAGGATAAGAGACAAAGACGATCTGTGCCCGCGTGTAGTTGGTGGAACGGTCGCTATCCAGGGCCAGTAAGCCTTTGCCATCCGGCATCCAGGTCGGCAGGCCTAAAGCGTCGGTGGAACTCAAGATCAGGTGCTGCTGGCCGGTTGTGGCATCCACTGCCATCAATCCCGTAAGCGCATTACCAGGCTGGTTTACGGTGCACAAAATCGTCTTGCCGTCGGGCGACCATGAGGGATTATTGAGTGCCTGGCCCGTGGGACCGCTGGCGAGCACCGTTTCCGCACCTTGAAGCGAGCGCACGATCAACTGGTATTTGCCTTGCTCAGGATTGTCGAAGCGCATGAAGGCGACCTTGCGGCCGTCCGGGGAAATCGTAATATTCGTATCGACGTCCTCCGCCAATTTTTCAGGTGTGCCGCCCAGTAGCGGCGCGCGATACAGGAATTGGAGTTCGGGATTTCCTGGATCGCTGCGCACAAAATAAAAATAATCTCCGTCCGGAGAAAAATGCACCCCGTGATAGTAGAGTTCCGCCGGCGGCTGCACCTGGGTGAGGCTGTTGGTGGGAACATTGCGCAATGACAAGGTGGCCAGGCCGTTGTCGCGCAGGAGGCTGAGAATGTATTTGCCATCGGGGGAGAGCGCCGCCCACACCACGTCACCTTCCTCCGTCACCCGGGTGACGGAGAAATTGCGGAACGGCATGGTCCGATGCCGAGTCAGCAGCGAGTATATTCCGAAGACTGCGGCCGCCAGGACAACGAACCCAAGGAGAACGGTGACTCCAGTCCCTACCTTGTGACGTCCCGCAGCAGCAACCACCGCCGAACTTTGAGAAGAACCTACCCGAGATGATTCGGGCGCAACCGCAATTTGGCCGGAACCCGAGACGGTGGTGGCCGCGACTGGAATCGAGGCTGCACCGGGCGCCGCCACACTCTTTTTCCCCGATTCGAGGTCGCGCTTCAGCCGCTTCAGATCGCCGCGCAGGTCGGCAGCCGACTGATAGCGCAGCTCGCGATCTTTTTCCAAGAGTTTCTCAATGATTTCCTGCAGCTTGGGCGGCAGCGTCGCGTTCCACTGCAGCGGAGAAACCGGGTCCAGTTCAAGAATGGCGTGAAACACCACCGCCGACGTCGCCCCGGAAAAAGGCAGCTTTCCCGTGGCCATCTGATAGATCACCGTACCCAGCGAAAACAGGTCGGTCCGCGTGTCGAGTTCTTCGCCACGCGCCTGCTCTGGCGACATATAAGAGATCGTGCCCACGGTCGCGCCCGGGCTGGTCAAATGCGCGAACTGGGGTGAATCTTGGGTGGCGCCAATCGTTTCCATCTGCATCTCAGGATGGGACAGCTTGGCCAGACCGAAATCCAGCACCTTCGCCTGGCCGCGTGGCGTAAGGAATATGTTCGCCGGCTTGATGTCGCGATGGATGATCCCCTTGGCATGCGCGGCGTCGAGCGCGTCGGCGAGTTGAAGCGCGATGTCGAGCAAGCGATCGGTGGGCAGCGGGCCGGAGAAAAGTTTCTGGTCGAGGTTCTGCCCCGCGAGCAGTTCCATCGCAATAAACGACTGCAGTTCCGCGTTCTCAGCCGCCGCTGTTTCCACAGCGTAGATCGTACAGATGTTGGGATGGTTCAGTGCCGACGCGGTGCGGGCCTCCAGCAGGAAGCGGTCGAGCGCGTTCTGGTCGCGCGACAGTTGCGGCGGCAGGAACTTCAGCGCCACTTTGCGCCCGAGGTTCAGATCTTCCGCCTCGTAGACCACACCCATCCCGCCGCTGCCCAGTTGGCCGGTAATGCGGTAATGCGAGATGGTCTGGTTAATCATGAACAAAAAAGCGGAGTTCCATCTTAGGGGGGATGCCGGAGGGCGTCAACGGTCGGTGATGAGGAAGGAGCGGCCACACCCGTCCCGGTCGGCGAGCGTCATCGTTCCAGAATTTCTTTATATGCGTTCAAGGCCACCTTCTTGGGTTGGCCGGGCAGCAGAATATCGACGCTGCGGGTGGTGTTGCCGGCAATTCCGATTTGGCCGAGACGGACCATGCCTTTGCCGAAGTCGGCGAATATCGGAACAGACATGGCAAAGCGCTCATCGACCTCACTCTGAGTAATGGTCATATGCACCTTCACTTTGCCACCGTCCGCCGGAGCGACTTGGTATTCGAAGTGATATTTTGGCACTTGAGTGCCGTAGACCCATTCGTCAAAAAACCAGTCCAAGCGGCCATTTCTCTCCATATCCATCAACTTGGTCATGTGTTTCTCTGCAATGGCCTTAAAGGACTCGGTAGTCGCGGGTTTCTCGCGGTGACTCTCCACAAAGTCATGCATCATGCCAATAAATGCCTTGTCCTGATCCTCAGAGCTGTACATCATCGAACGGAGCATTTGCAGGACGTAGGCGCCCTTGGGATAAGTCACGTTCTGGTACGCATCTTCGGTTCGAGGGGAAATCAGGCGCAATCCCATCCAGAGGGGCCCGGCATCGTTAGGAGCTATGCCATAATTATTCGTCTCCAGAATACGCTGGCGCAGGCGTTCCCAAAACTCGATGTAGTCTTTCCGCCAAGCCGCGCCCACCGCCTGCTGGAGAAACAGACCCGCGGAGAACTCGGCAAAGCCTTCCGACAGCCATTGATCGTGATAGGACGCCCAGCCCACGGCATGGCCCCACCATTGGTGTGCGACTTCGTGCGGTGTTACTTCCTGCACGAAACCGGTGAACTTGGCGTTGATTTGTCCAAAAAGCATCCATCTTTGCGTCGAATCTGTGTAGGCAGAGATAGGAAGATAAACCAAGTTGGGCCAGGATTGCCCAAAATTAAAATCCGGCTGCTCCGTGATGTGGATCTCTTCATAAGGGCTCTTCCCGAAGTAATAACTGCATAGCTGCAACTGCGCTCGTGTTTGTTCGAGGGCATACTCCGTCATGCTGCGGGCCGCGAGGGTGTGAAGGACAGGATAAGCGCGCAGGTTATCGGGCAACTCACTTAAGTAGTAACCCGAAATCTTGTATCCAGTTATGTCATCCGGCAGGTCGATCTTCGTGTATTCGCCGTAGTTGAATCCAGCTACAGCGACCGGGATCGGTGTCACCCAGTGGCTGACAGCCAGGTCCTGTTCAATCGACTCTCCTTGTAGCTTCCCGACGCTGATGACCTTGTACTTCCGCGGGACCTTAAAGGTAAGGTCATAGAGAGCCTTTTCGCCGAATCCATTCAAATTGGGATACCAGGAGGAGCGGGCGCGAACGTAGTAACTTCCCTCTCCAGCATTCTCTAATACCTTATCGCCAGCGTACTCGACATGGATTGACTGTTCCTTGCCGGGCGGCGGTGCCTGGGGGAGGATCGCGTAAAACGAACCGTCATCCTTGCGGCTCTCCTGAATGAAATAAAGATCCTGGCCCTGTTCGTCCGTAACCCGCGTAATTCGGAGATTCGGCAACAAGCCAAACTTAAGCACTCTCTCCCCAGGGACAAGAGCTTCGAAGCTTACGGTAGCGGTACTAAACAAATGCCCGTTCTTTGCGATGACCGTTTCGATCGTGTAGCGGCGTGTGGCAAACAGACGTCGGTCCTCACGGGAACTTGCGGTGTGGCTGGAATACTCAGACTTCAAATGAGCCAGGTACCAGATGCCATCGTCCATTCCTTCGGGATCGAAGTTGATGACAGCGACCTCTTCCGGGGAATCGAGCTGGGGCAGCGCTCCCACCCGAGTCCTGACGAAGAAACGAAGATCCTTATGCTTTTTGCCGCGGAGATATGCATTAAAGAATTCCGGATGCGCGTTATTGTAGACAGCAGCGAGAAGGTCGGCATCCACGTTGTCCATGGTTTCGCCCTCTAACAAGTACTGGGTAAAACCTAGAGGATGCTCCCGACGCTTTCGCAACTTCTCCCGCCAGCGGTTGAGGAGCGCGCCCGCCTCGGATGCAGGTTCGGTTCGATCCCCTAATCCAGGAAGGAACTTCATGCGACCTTCCCCAGTGAATCGGAACACCGCCTCGGTGAAATCTTCGTTGATCTCGGCCGCACCGCTACGCCGACTTAGTTCGCGGGCGTCGAGAGGAATCACAGGCTTCAGGTTGAAATGTCCTTCGCCTACGAAGATCACGCCGGTGACAATTCCATTTACCGGACTCAATATCGTCAGTGTCCCTTTCTGAAACTGGAAGGTGGCGACGTCCCAAGTCAAGGTGAAGTTATCGAAGCGAAACGTCTGACCCAGCCCGAGTTCCCTGAGTTGTCGGTAGACGGGGTCGGAGTTGGCGAACTTCAGACTCTTTCCAGCAACCGAGACTCTAACCTGCTGTTTGGCAATGGTGAGCGTGAGTTGGACTTGGATAGATCCCTGAAGATCCACAATCTTTACCAAAGGCTCGAAACCGTCCCGCGTCACCCGCACCGAATAGGTTCCGGGTTTCAGGTCTGGAGATGCAAACTTGCCGATGCCGTCCGACGAAAGCACTATTGGCTGCGCGAGGACTCCGCCAGTGATCTCGATCCTCGCGTCGGCAATAACCGCACCTGATGGGTCCTGGACGGTTCCGGAAATCGCCTGTGAACGCAGCCACGTAGGACCCGCCAACCACATAAGAAACAACGCCATCTTCAGCACGGGAGAGAAACGCCAGTTGCGTGCATAAGCAGGGCGGCGCATCATGGGCAAATATAGCAACATTTAGCCCCACTTGGGATGGGACAGGTTCCACGGACCTGACGATCACCGAAGCTGTGCCACAGAGCTCACTTCGCCGCAGGCAGCGGCTGATTCTGCTCTTGTTCCAGCCGCTCCGCCATTTCCTTAGGCAGCCCGTGCAGCAATTCGAGAACCGCTGCGTTGGTCCAGCCAAAGCCAACCACATTCATTTCGTAGCCAAGTTCCACGTGCGCTTCCGACGACCGCGTTACTACGTTGTACTTCTCCCGGATGTTTCCGTCGCGCCGGAAATTTTCCGCGACCGTCGACAGGAACTCGTAGGAGACGCGATCCGCGTCCGCGTTGTAGCCATATCGCCGCAAACCATCGATCGCCACCATTTCGATGTTTCCCCAGCCGTAGGGCAAATCCCACTGCGCGCCCGTTTCTTCCGTGCTCATGGGAAGTCCGCCAGGGCGCTCAAAGCTTTTCAGGTTGCTGACCACAGCCTTCGCCTGCGCCGGCGTCGCCAGCCCCGCCCACAGTGGATAAAAAGTGGAGGCATACCGATATTTCGACATTCGTTTCGTCTGGAAATTGAAATCGAAAAACAGGCCTTGCTCCTCGTTCCACAGATAGTGCGTTATGAGTTTTTTGCGCTCCTCTGCGCGCTTGTTCCACTTCTTCGCGTCTTCACTATGTCCCAGCCAGAGGCTGATCTGCTCCAGATCTTTTTCCGTCTTGTAGAGCAGACTGTTCAAACACACGGGCGCATAGTGGTGGGTAGCCGACCCGAAGGGCCCGAAGCGAAAGCTCACGTCGAAGCCGGACTCGCGCATCGAACGGTCGCCTTTGTAGTAATCCGCGCTCAACTTGAACTGCTTTGCCTTTTCGCATTCCGCGCGCGCCATCGTCACGGGCACGTCGCAAACTTGCAAAGAATACGGCGAACCCGCGACCGGCTGCGTCGTCCCTGGCTTGGTCTCGACCACATAGTCGTCGGCCTCGGCGGGATGCAAAAAGAGATATTGCGCTACCTTGCGGTAGAAACCGCTTTCGTCTTGCACCGCTTCCGCAGGCGGCCCTTCGCCAAAATCGTAATAACGCGACAGCCCGGTCTGTCCGGCCAGGTGCGGATCGCGGGTCCACATCCCGTAGTCCTTGTCGAGATCGGCGTAGGCCCGCTCCAGCCATGCTTTGTCGCCTTGCGCGTCGTTCTTCTTGGCCGGCTGCGTGGCCCTGTAGACATCCACGAACATGGAACTCAGAAATGGAGGTTGCGACCGCGTCAGATAGTACGTGCGATTGGCGTTGAGCATCGCGCCATAGTGTTCGATCTCAAAAAAGAAGTTGTCGACCATCCCGCGCGCCAGTTCTACCCGTCCCGCGCGCAGCAGCCCGCGAACGATGAAGTAGCTGTCCCAGCCATACATCTCGTTGAAGCGCCCGCCCGGCACAACGTATTTGTCCGGGAGATAGAGAAGCCCGTGAGGCTGGATCTTGCCCGTATCGATCTCGCCCAATCGATGGATCTCAACCGGCAAATGTTCGACGCGCACGTTGCAGTCGGCCGCCAGCTTGTGCACTGCGGCCGACTCAGCGACCTCCGCTGGCAAATACAACACCGGAGCCACCTTGATCTTGGGATCGACCACGCTGACGCAATCGGTCATGGAGCGAGTCAGCGTATCCCAGGCTGAAGAGATATAGTCGAGAATCGGCTTGAGTCCCCGATCTGCCGGAGCGCCCGACGGTGCCGCAGCAGCCTGAGCATGGGCAACCGCGCAGATCATCAGGAGGCAAAGGAAATAGCGAATGCAATGGCGTACAACGAAGCCAAGAAATCCGCGAGATTGATCAGAACCCTGAATGTGCATGGTGTGTGAAAGCCCCGTCATCATAAACGCGTGGCGAGTGAGCGGCGAAACTAATTTGGCCGAACATGTTTGACCGGGCATCTTTGGACGACATGTTTGGCTGACAAGGCTCTCCATTGCCTCCAGACCATACTGAACGCCAATCACTGCCCTTTTGGTTTATTCTAGGTAGTTTGCCGTTCGCTGACTGAGGGGGTGCAAGTGAACCGATCTCATGTAGTCCTTCGTCTATTGGCGTGCTTCGTGGTTTTTCTGGCCGGAACCGCGGGCTGGACGCAGGTTTCCGAAAATACTTATCAGGAACTGCACTGGCGCATGATTGGGCCGTTTCGTGGCGGCCGCACTCGCGCCGCCGCGGGCGTTGCCAGCCAGCCCAATGTGTTTTACATCGGCCAAGTCAACGGTGGAGTTTGGAAATCCGACGACTACGGCCGTACCTGGAACCCCATCTTCGATCACGAGTCGACGCAGTCTGTCGGCGCCATCGTCGTTGCTCCCTCCGATCCCAACATCATCTATGTGAGTAGCGGTGAGGGACTGCATCGCCCCGACCTGTCCGTAGGGAATGGCATCTACAAATCTACTGATGCCGGGAAGACCTGGACTCATCTCGGCCTGGTCGACGGACAACAAATCCCCGCGCTAGCCGTCGATCCTCGCGACCCGAATCGCGTTTTTGCCGCTGTCCTCGGCCATCCTTACGGGCCCAGCGAAGCGCGCGGAATCTATCGCTCCACCGACGGCGGTCAAACCTGGCAAAGAGTTATTTCCAAGGACGAAAATACCGGCGGCTCGGACGTCGTGATTGATCCCTCGAATCCAGATGTTGTTTACGCCTCGATGTGGGAAGTCCGCGAGGGCCCGTGGGAAGATAATAACGAGTTCAATGGCACCGGTGGCGGACTCTTCAAGTCCACCGACGGCGGCGGCACCTGGCATCCCTTGACCAATGGCTTGCCGAAAGACCTCTCTCAGATCTATGTTGCCATCGCGCCCAGCGATTCACGCCGCCTCTACGCGACTCTCGCGGCAGCCTCGGGAAAACTGAGCGTCTATCGCTCGGATGACGCCGGCGACTCCTGGTCGCAGATCACCAATGATCCTCGTCCATCCGGCCGCATCGGCGGCGGCGATCTTCCCATTCCCAAGGTCGATCCGAAGAATCCCGATCTCCTCTATGTGGTCAGCACAGTCACTATGCGATCCACCGATGGCGGCAAAACCTGGTCCGGATTCCGGGGCGCACCCGGCGGAGACGACTACCAGAATCTTTGGATCAATCCCAACAATGGCAACATTATTCTGATTGTCAGCGATCAGGGCGCCATCATCACCGTGAACGGCGGCGCGAGTTGGAGTTCCTGGTACAACCAGCCTACGGCGCAGCTCTATCACGCGATTACCGCGGACACGTTTCCTTATCGCGTCTGCGCGGGACAACAAGAGAGCGGCTCGGTCTGCACTTCCAGCCGCGGCAACGACGGCGCCATCACCTTCCGCGACTGGCATCCCGCGGGCGTCATCGAGTACGGCTATGTCGCCCCAGATCCGCTCGACCCAGACGTCATCTACGGCGGCGGCAGGACCGAAGTCTCCAAATTCCATTGGTCGACCGGCGAAGTGCAGAACGTCACACCGATTCCTCTGCGGAACCCCAAGTACCGCACCAATCGCACCGAACCTTTGATGTTCTCTCCGGTGGACCCGCACCTTCTCTATTTCGCGAGCAACGTGCTTTTCAAAACTACCGATGGCGGCAATTCCTGGCAGATCATCAGCCCGGACCTGACGCGCGAGAACCCGGGCGTGCCCGCCAGCGTCGGCACACTCGTTCCCAAGGGCGCCGACAAACAGCGCGGCGTCATCTATGCGCTCGCCCCATCTTTTAAAACCGTGACCACGCTGTGGGCCGGCACCGACGATGGCCAGCTGCGGATTACCCGTGACGGCGGAAAGAATTGGGCCGACATCACACCCAAAGAACTCACCGCGTGGAGCAAGGTCACACAAATCTCGGCGTCACACTTCGACGACGCAACCGCGTACGTCTCAGTGAGCCGATTCCGCATCAACGACGTTCATCCTTACATCTATCGCACGCATGATGGCGGAAAAACCTGGAAGCTGATTATTGGCGGCTTGCCTGACTTCGGCCCCGTGGACACAGTGCGCGAAGATCCCGTCCGCAAAGGTTTGTTATTCGCAGGCACCGAAAACGCCGTCTGGGTTTCGTTCGATGACGGCGACCAGTGGCAGTCGCTGCAACTGAATTTGCCGCATACGTCCATGCGCGATCTCTGGATCCATGAAAGCGATTTGATCGTGGCAACGCACGGGCGCTCGTTCTGGATTCTCGACGACATTGCGCCGCTGCGCGAGGCCTCGGCAGGGATTACGAACGCGCCGCATCTTTTCATCCCCGCGCCCGCCTACCGTATTCAGCGCGACACCAACACCGACACGCCGCTTCCGCCTGACGAGCCTGCCGCAGCCAATCCGCCCGATGGGGCAATTCTTGATTACTTCCTGCCCGTGGCGGCGTCTGCAGTCACCCTCGAAGTTCTGGATGCGCAGAACCATCTCGTGCGGCGCTTCGCCAGCACCGACAAACCCGACGTGACCGAGGAAGAATTACAGAAGCAGTTGATCCCGCTGTACTGGGTCCGCAAGGCGCGGCAACTTTCGACCGATGCTGGAATGCACCGCTGGGTCTGGGACCTGCACTATCCTGCGCCGACTTCCACGCGCCATGAGTATCCCATCGCCGCGATTCCGCACGACACGCCCCGTTTCCCTCTGGGCCCGACAGTTCTCCCTGGCACTTATTCAGTCCGACTCACGGTCGACGGGAAAACTTCTAGCGCGCCACTGACCATCAAGATGGATCCTCGCATCAAGACTTCGGCGGCGGGCCTCCAGAAAAAATTCCAGGCGGAGACGCGCATGGCGACCATCATGACCGAATCCGGGCAGGCTCTGCTCCAGGGCGGCTCGATTCGCGCTCAACTCGAAAAGCTGAGTGCACAAGCGAATGCCTCGACCAAGGACGCCATCGAAGCTTTCGGGAAAAAACTGACTGCTCTGCTCGGCGCCCCCGGTGGATTCTTCGCTCCGCCTTCTCCGGAAGTCACTCTCGGCCGCGTTATCGGGCAGGCCGGCACGCTCTACATGCAAGTATGGCAGGCCGATGCCGAACCAACCTCTTCTCAGACGGAAGCTGTGGCAGCGACTGAACATGACAGCGCCGATGTCCTGAAGCGCTGGATTGAATTCAAGAACGCAGATTTGCCCGGGCTCAATCGTCTGCTGCGCGAATCAAAGGTTCCCGAAGTCCAGTTGGAGGCGGACGTGCATCAGGAAGAACCCCAGGTAGACGAAGAGTAGATCTCAATGCGGACCTGACGCGAACAGCAGGTGCGGAACCTCAGAGTCTGTCCACTGCTCTCTGCAATTCCGCCGCAATTTCCTGCGGATCAGTCCCCGCAGGAAATATCATCGGCTTCCCAATGCGAACGCGGATCGTCCACGGCTTCGCAAACTTCCTGCCGGCCTGCTTCACTTCGAATAGGCCGTCAATCCGCATGGGCAGAACCGGAATGCCGAGATTGCCAGCCAGCAGCCCAATCCCGGCGCGAAACGGATTCATCCTTCCATCCGTTGTGTGACGCCCCTCGGGAAAGACCAGTACGCTGTAGCCTCGATCGACCGCTTCGCCCGCATACGCAAAGCTCCGGCGAAACCCGGCCTCGCGCGGCAGCGGAAATAAATTCAGCAGCGCAACTCCCAAAGTCCACTGCACGCGGTCATAGATGCGTCCAAAAAATCCGCGGTCCGGCGCAGGCGTTCGCAGGGCTTCCAGCGCTTCTCCTCTTGTAGCCGTGGCCAGCCGATGCCGCAAGCGTGCCGGCAACGCGGTCAAAATAAATCCAGGATCGACGTCGGCCACATGGTTCGAGACCACCAGCAGCGGTCCCTTTACGCCGCGCAAGTGTGCGCGTCCTTCAATCCGGGGCCATCCCAATAACAGAATCGCCGGACGCATCAGCAGGTAATGCGCCAGAAGCCGCAGCCATGTGACCGGCCAATGCAACACCCAACTCGGATAGTGATATCCCACGCCCGGCGCTGCCTCTCCGCGCAGCATCCGTTCCAGATCCCCTACCGTTCGCACCGTACCGAACCGAGTCTCGCTGAGGTCCACCTGATAGCGGTCTTCGAGCGTGCTCAGCAGTTCCACGCGATCGAGCGAACTGAGCCCCAGATCGGAGTCGAGAGTCGCGTCCTCGCTCAACCCAGCCACGGACCGTCCCGTCACCCGCGCAATCAACTCACCCAGTGGGCTGTTCGCGCCGCCTTTCCCACGGTGTTCGAGCAGTTGAGCGTGTGCTACTTCCCGTATCACGTTTCGCCGTGGCTTCTGCGTGTTGGTCCGGGGAAAGTCTTCCTGCGGCCACTCGACCCAGATCCGCATTCGTTGATACTCCGCCAGCGATTGATTCGCCCGTCGCACCACTTCTTCCACACCCGCGTCGCCGCGCAGAATCACCACCGCGCATGCCTCCGCGTTCCCGCCGCGCTCAATTCCGACTACCACACAATCTTTCACTTCTGGTTGCCGGCGCAGCGCCGCCTCCAGATCCTCGGGATACACGTTCGTCCCGCCCGGCGTGACGATCACTTCCTTCTTGCGTCCCTTGAAATAAAGATTGCCGGCCTCATCGCGCGCGCCAATGTCGCCGGTGCGATACCAGCCCTGTTCGTCCGAGATCCGTTCATCCGAGACTTTCCGCGCGTCGGCACCGTCCCAGTACCCGGACGCCACGCCACCACCGCGCACCAAGATTTCGCCGTCTTCCGCCAGCTTCACTTCGCGCCCCGGCAAGACCTTCCCAATCGAGCCCTTGCCCAGCCGGAAGGGATGGTTCACGCTGATCAGCGATGTCGTCTCCGTCAGTCCATATCCCTGGATCACCACGTATCCCAACCGTCCCCAGAATTCTTCGGTCTCGCTGTCGAGTGCCGCACCGCCCGAAATAAATGCCCAGAACTTCCAGCCGAACTGCCGGTGGATCGCACGAAACGTCCACCACCGTCGGAGAAAGTGTTGGCCTTCGGAGGACCGAAATCGCCGCCTGAACGCTTCGCTCTTTCCGCGGTCCTCGAGATCACGCTCAATTTTCTGTTTCAAAGATTGCAGCACCCGCGGCAC
>CABEDQ010000247.1_pt1 | contig 16220 bp, 9 predicted proteins | sample 3423111 | NCBI WGS metagenome assembly CABEDQ01 (sample SAMEA5534331, study PRJEB31848) | metagenome | biome: tundra; feature: field; material: soil | place: USA | collected 2013-05 | depth 0.15 m
GTGAAGCAGCCCGTCATGGCTGCGCCCTGGGTCCGGCGCGAATCCAGCATCACTCTCACTCACGTATTGTTCGGCGCCAATGTAGCGGTCTTTCTTGCGATGGCGCTCGCCAGCGGTACCGTGATGGATTTTCCGGGGCAAGTGATAGTGCGTTTTGGCGCCAACTTCGGGCCATTCACATTGTCGGGACAATGGTGGCGGTTGCTGACCTACATGTTCCTTCATGGCGGCCTCATGCACATCGCTTTCAACATGTGGTGCTTATGGAACCTGGGAGCGCTGTGCGAATCGCTGTATGGGCGCTGGACCTATGCCGCCATATATCTGATCACGGGTTTTGCGGGAGGCTTGGCGAGCGTGGGATGGAATCCTGGAACGCTGAGCGTGGGCGCTTCGGGAGCGATCTTCGGGTTAGCCGGGGCGCTGATCGCATCGTTCTATCTTGGCGAATTCTCCATGCCCCGAGTTGCGATCCAGGGGACCCTGCGAAGTTTGCTGTTCTTCGTCGGCTTTAACGTCCTCTTCGGAAGCATGATTTCTGGAATCGACAACGCTTGCCACGCGGGTGGGCTGGTCAGCGGACTGATCCTCGGCGCTTTGATTGCTCGTGCCGCGCCGCAACACGATAAGCCACTTCGACGGGCGGGCGTTCTGCTGTTCATGGTGCTCATCGTGGGCGGCAGCGCACTGGGGATACATCGCTGGCGCGGCTCCGGGGTACATTTCGGCTCCGCGATGGATATGCAAAAAAATATCGATCGGATGATCGGCGAGCTTCAAAAGAAGGTTCGGCAGAGCCCGCAGGACGCGTCGGCCCATTACGCACTCGCGCACGCCTACTTTAGCAAGGGACAATTTTCCGAAGGCGAGACAGAATTGAAGCGGGTTCTGGAGTTGCAGCCACGGAACACGAGGGCCCGCATGGACATGGGAGCTGTCTATCTGAGGCAAGACAAACCCAAAGAGGCTCAGGAGGAATTCACGACGGTGGTGGCGCAGGAACCGGACAATGCGGCCGCCCATGCCGCGTTGGGAGTGGCGCTCGCGGACCAGGATAATCATGAGGCTGCCATCAACGAGTATAAGAACGCGTTGCGTCTCGAACCGAAAACCAGGGGCGTCTACTACCGAATGGGCGTTTCTCAGGCCCAATTGAAGCAATATGACGAGGCCATCGCTTCTTATTCAAAAGAGCGGGAACAGAACGGCGATGATGCCGAATTGGAGAGTGCTCTGGCGGAAGCCTACCAGGCGAAAGGCATGACGCAGCAGGCTCAAGAGGCGCGGAGCAAGGCTGCACAGTTAGAGAACGGACAGAAAGATTAGGCCGCCAGGCGGTCACTGCTGAGAATCGTTAAGCCTTCGTGATTTCCCCCACCGCCCGCCACGCCTGGTTGATGGCCTCGTCTGTGTATGCGTATGCGCCGGCGTCGGCGTTGGCGATGGCGATCCGGCCGTGGGGCTTGCGCGCAACCTCGCAGGGAGTCTCGCCGCCTTCCAGCCAGAACGAATCGAACAGGGAGTTGTATTCGTAGGCGTAACCGTGGGGCCAGCGATTGACCGTAATGGCCGCGATGTCGCGTGCGGGATCGAAGCCGCCCGGGGCCAAGGTGCGAGCCAACTGATCGCGAATCTTGCGCTCCATGGTTTCGAAGGTGGTGGTGTAAAGTTCCATGCGGCCGATGCTGTGCTGTTCGCGTGCGGGGTGTCCCGGGCTACACGCGGCCTTCATCATATGCAGGATGATGGGTTCTTCCGGCTTGCGCGGGAACTCGTATCCGCCAATGCTCACGGGTAAATCGAGGTTGATATTCGAGTGGTACATACCTGGGGCGTAAACAGAATTTGCTCCCACTTTCTGACACGAAGTCCAGTTGCGAATGGCGACGTTGGTGTAAAGCAGCGGGACTTTCTGGGCGGAGGCCAACGCTTCCTTCTGCTTGTCGGGAAGCTCTTCGCAAATGTAAGGGATCACCACGTGCCAGCAGGCGAGGATCGAGTTCTTCGCCTTGGCCGTGTAGACCTTGCCGCCTCGGGCGTAGCTGACTTCCACTTCCTTGGCCTTGGCGGCGTCGCCCAGATGCTTCACGCGAACGGCCGTGCTGTTCAGGCGAATGCGCACGGGCGAACGGGAGTCGTCGAGTTTCGCGTAATTCGCTTTGGCCAGGACAACATCCGACGAAGAGTTACCCGGAATGGCGTCTGGAATCAGCTTGCGGACGAGCAGGCGCGCGATGCTGGCATTGCCGTCGGGAAAATGGAAAAAGTATTTTTCCGCTTCTTCATTAGGAATGGCGTCGCGGTTCATGCCCTTGCCAGGTGATGGATCCAACTTCATGCCATCGAGGCCGGGCAGGTCGAATCCCCATGCATCCTGCGCTGATACGGCATCGATGCCTACACCGAAGAGCCCGTGCGGCAGCGCCTGGTACAGCTTGACAATGTCTTCGTGAACGCCCGCGACGTCTTTCAGGAAGCTGGCATAACTGATGCGCGCCAGCTTCGCTTTCTTCTCATCGGAGGTCAGTCCGGGGTAATAGTCCTTCGGCTCGTCATAGAGGCGCTGCAAGTCGAGCTTGGCTTGATCGGCCAGTGGAGCGCCGGCGAGAAATTGCTTCAACAACTCCGGCGATGGACCAGCGGCGTCTTCACTCTCGCCTCCACCGCGCAGGTTGGGATTGATCACGAGTTTGTCGACGCCGAAGGTTTCTTTGTCGAAGAAAATCCTGGGGTGCAGGCCCGCTGAGGAATATAGATTCTTGTTTACGTACTTGGAGTAGGACGGCACGTCGATGCCCAACTCTTCAATCACGCCCTTGGCAACCGCGCTGTAGGGAGCGGGGCTTTCGATGGAAAATGTTCCGCCAAAACCTAAGCGGAAGATATTGTCTACCCGGAACTCGTTGCGCTTGGCGTGTCCGCCGAAGTCGTCGTGGTTATCGAGGATGAGGATACGTGCTTTCCCGCCGGTCGCCTTGCGGTAGAAGTGGGCGGCGGCGAGGCCGCTGATGCCGCCGCCAACGATGATCAGGTCGTAGGTTTCGCCAGTGTCTTCGGGCTTGCCGGCTGAATCCCAGAAAGTGCCGTCGCGCAGGCTGTGGGCAGCGTCAAACGAACCGGGATGGCTGCCCCGCATGCCGGTGAGAGCGGGAGGGTAGTAGTTGGGGGACTTCTCGGGATTGGCGGGCGGACCGCCGGCGAACAGGTCCCACGGCATCATGGCCGCGCCTGCGGTCATCGCTACGCCGTTGAGGAAGTCACGGCGCGTGATCTTGCGATGCATTCCCAGTTCGCGGTCTCGTGAATCGTGCACAATCTCCTCCGCAGACAGACGACGTATTCTTTATGGAATTGTCCCTTGCTGTCTTAGGGGCCAAAGCCCTCCTTGAGAACAGCACCATCGGCACCGTTCGGCTGGCTGCGCGGGCTAGGGGGCGCCTAACAGCTGAAGGCGTGTCCTTCCCGCCACCAGAAGCCACGGCGGTGCTTTCTGATGGCCGCAACTTCTTTTAGGAGGATGAGCCGCTGTCCGTTTTTTTCACGGCCAACTCGGCGCCCTGGAATCCGATGCGGCTGTGAGTTCCGTCGCAGAAGGGCTTATTGACGGATCCGCCGCAGCGGCAGAGCGAGAAAGCGGGCTTGCCGGTTAAATCGAACTGGTTGCCGTTGACATCCACGAGTTCCACCGAACCCTCGGGGGCCTCTACGCGGTAGGGGCCATTGGGACGAACTGTGATTTTTATTTGAGCCATAAGCTTAATCCTCCGAACCTTACGGGTTTCTAGTAAGGCTAAAAAGATATCACTAAGCGGGTGCGCGTGTCGCGGTCGGAACGGGGCCAACAGGATCGTCCCCTTTTGGAGTCACCGTGGATCCTTCCGGCAAGGTCGCCTACGTGCCGGATGAAAGCGGGTCCGTATCGATACACGCGCTCGATAGCAGTGGCCTTTTGACCCCGGCAGGAGGCGCGGCAACAGCTGGTAGCGCCCTATCGGTAGCTGTAACTGGGACCAGACAGTACTGGACGGTGGTTGAAGAGCACGTCTCAGGCGGCCAGAGATCTGGCGGACACCAGGCTGCGGTAAAGTTGCAGGCAGTCGTCGATCATGCGCTTGGTGGTAAAACGCTCGCGAGCTCGGGAGTAGGCCAACTCGGCATAGGCACGGCGCATAGGACGGTCGGCATTGAGCTGGCGAATTTTATCCGCAAGGCTGGCGGCGTCGTTGGTGCGGAAATAGAGAGCCGCATCCCCCCAAGTCTCACGGAAGCTCGGGATGTCATTGGCCACGATGGCGCATCGAGAAAACGCGGCTTCGAGAGCGGCCATGCCCAGAGGTTCGTAACGGGCGGTGGCGGCGTAGATCGAGGAGCGGCTATAAAGTGCGCGTAATTGCGCTTCGGTCTGCGGGCCACGAATTGCAACCGTCGTCTGGTCGGTGTCAACTCTCACATCGGCACGAATCGGGATGCGCGGCATGGGCACCGTATGTTCGGCGCCCACAATGCAGACCGGGACAGAATAGGGCTGCTGGGTGAGGAGAAAGACCTGCTTGCTGGCGTCGACCAGGCGGCCGACGGCCAGCACGCAATCGTCCTTATTCAGGTAGGGATTGAAGAAAATGGGATTGCGTCCGGGGTAGATCACCTCAGCCCGCTGCGGTCGCCTGTAACAAGCGGAAATGCGATCGAGCATCCAGACCGACGGGGCCACGACCGCATCCGCGCCGGCCAGTCCGTTGAGGACCGTGTTGCGATACCACGTTAGCGAACCCTCAGGGCGGGGAGCGCGATTGTGGACAGCGTGCGTTCTGGTAATTAAATCACCGTGGACCATCACAACGCGCGGTACGTCTACGGGCAGGTTCCCGTAGCAAAACTGATTGAGATGTAGAACGTCAGGACGCAGTTCGCGAACCAGGGCGGCGAGGAACGCAGACGATTCTGGCAGATCCTTTTCGGCTTCTTGCATCCACTCGAGATGGAAGGCAGTTGGCCGGTAGTCGAGGCCGTGCAGGTGATCCATCCAAGAGGTCTGGTCGGGAAGCGGGATCTCGCCGAAGCTGACCAGTGTGACTCGCACGCCGCGCGTGACCAGGCCGGTCACAAGTTCGCGAGTGTAGGTCCATGACCCCGAGAGCGAGTCGGTGGTGACGAGGACGTGCACAGAACCTCCGGAGGAAGGTTGCGGAATGCCGCGAGGGACAGGGGATTCCGCCTTCCAGGCGTGTCCATTTTAGTGCGAATCGGCCGCGACGGGAAGGGATTTTACTTGTGTGCGCGCAAGATCTTGCATTCGGGGACACGTTTAGATGAGTGGGCTCAGTATTCGTGATGCTACCGGTCCCCCTCCTTCCGCCGGGCTGCGCCCTGGCGGGACAGCCGAGAGCCTGCCCTGAGCGAAGTCGAATGGGCGGCAGTCCCTTACGGGTGTTTCCTGGTCAAAACGCAAACTTCAGGGCCAACTGGATCAAACGCGGCGGCAGGGCCGTAAGGATCTGGTTAAAAGTCGGCGAACTGATGTCGCTGTCGGGCAATCGGAAATTCGTGTGGTTGAGGAGATTGAAAAACTCAGCGCGGAACTGAAACTCCTTGCCCTCAGTCACACGAATGTTCTTGAACGCTGAGAAATCCCAATCTGCGTAGCCCGGGCCCTGGGCGATATTTCGGCCCGCAGTACCGAATTGTTGCACGGGGGAATTCGGATCGGGAGTGAGGCGCTGAAAGGCGCTGGCATTGAGCCACGCGCTGGTGGTGCGTGGTCCGGCGTTTGGATTTTGCCCGGAAACGAGATTCGGGCGATTGGCGGAAAACCCGGTGATTTCCGGCGCACCCCCCTGCTGGGAAACATCATTGGAATCGAACACCGTGAATGGGGTTCCGCTCATGAGGGTCGCGATTCCGTTGAGTTGCCAGCCGCCCAGCGCCTGTTGATACCAGCCATGCGGCTGTCTCCAGAAGGGGAGGCTCCACTGGTAGCTCAATACGAACCGGTGCCGGGAATCGAACAACGATCGGCCACGCTCCGCCGCAAGATCAAACGGATTCTGCGCCAGATCGTTTTCGCCGGCAACGGGTTTGGCAGCGGACCCAGTCATGTTGAACGACGACGCATCATCAATCGTCTTGGAAAATGTGTAGGAAACGAGGAAAGAGATTCCGTGGCTAAAACGCTGCCGCAGGCTCGTCTCTAACGCGTTGTAGGAAGAATTGGCGATGCCGGCGATCAATCCAGTGGAGGAATAAGTGCAGCTGCTCTCCGGATCATTCAGGGTGCAGCCGGAGTACAGCCGCCGTTGATCAGCATTGCCCGAAGTCGAGTTCGGCTGGCCGGTTGCGGAGTTAATGCCAGGGACGTAGATCGCGGGGTTGCCTTCGATAAAGCGCGGCAGCTTGGTGCCCTTGGTTCCTACGTAGCCGATCTCAAACAGGAGATCTTCGCCAAAAGACCTTTGGATGTTCAGGTCCCAATCTTGCGAGTAAGGTAGCGGCAGGTTGGGAGTAAGAGTCAAGTTGGTCAACGGAGTGGCGAAGGTGTTCGGGGGCGGAGGGTTGCCGTTGAAGGGATCGGAAAAATTGGGGACGCTGATCTGCTCGGTCTGCAGGAACGGAGGCGCGCTGATCGGCGATTGCAGCGGCCCGCCCTGGCCCGTGTAATACGGCTCGTAGAAGATTCCATAGGCGGAGGTCACGAGCCACTTCGCACTTCCGGACGGGTCCCAGGCGACGCCGACTCGTGGCGCGAAGCCTTTCTTGAAAGTTGGAATCAGACCCGCGGGAACTCCTGGATCACCGGGATAAAGCAGACCCGCGGGCGCATTGGGCATCACCTTGGACTGCCTCCCGGGAATCCAAAGCGTCTGCCGGTTGTGGATCTCCGTGTAAGGGAATGGCAGGTCATAACGCAAACCCAGATTCAAAGTCAGCCGAGAATTAACCTTGTAAGTGTCTTGAGCGTAAGCGTTCAGCGAATTTCCACGGATACCGCGCGAGAAATCACCGCGGCCTTGGAGAAAGAAAACCGGCTGCCCGAACAGGAAGGCGGCGAAGCCATCTCCCGCAATCGGAAACCCCGGGTCAAACACAAAAAAGCCGTTGGTCGCAATGCCCTGCAATACGTTCACCTCCAAGTGCTGGTAGCCGCCTCCGAATTTAAGTTCGTGCTTGCCGCGTACCCAGCTTACCGATCCCGAATAATCGAAAGCGTTCTCATACGTATCCCGCGGCCCCGTGATGGGATCGCCCACCGTGGTGTAACCATTCACCTGGATAAACGGCGGTCCCACCGCGGCGTCCAGACTAGGCGAGTATTGGAAACCCAGGCTGGCGGGAGTCGTGTGATTCAAGTGCTCGTCGACCAGGAATTTATTGCGTAAGAACGAAAAACGAGAGACGGCGATCACGGCCGGAGAAAAAGTGTGCGTCTCCTGGGCCACGAAATTTTGCGCGCGATGATCTTCTCCCACCGGAAAGCCGGGAACGCTTGCGCCGGACGGGGAGAGAGGATCCAGCCGCGTGCCGTTACTGAACATGTAACGGAAGTTCAAGATGTCGATGTCTGAAAGATAATGATCCAGCCGTACCCCGAACTGGTCGGTATCATCGTGGACCGTCTGAGTGGAGAGAAAGACATTGGTTCCGCTGTTGGGCTCCGGAAAAAGACCTAAAAGTCCCTGCGACAGCGGATTGATGAACGGCAGCTGGTTGTAAGGGATGGGTTGGTTCGCGAATATATTGAAAAGCTGATGGGCCGGGTTACTGCACATCCCGTTGCTATCAAACTGTTCCGGCAAAGGGCCACAGAGTTGGCCAAAATTCCCTTGCCGCTCGGGGAGGGATGGAACTGTGCTTCCCTGGGTTTCTCCTTGCCGGTTGCGGAAACCCTCGTAGAAACCGAAGATGAACGTCTTGTCTTTGCGGATTGGCCCGCCAAAGGTCCCGCCAAATTGATTTTGCTTCAGAGGCTCAGTGCTGCTGGCAAAGTAGTTGGTGGCGTCGAAAGCGTCATTGCGCAGGAATTCCCACAGCGCTCCGTGGATTCTGTTGGTACCGGAGCGAGTGATGATATTGGTCGTGGAACCCAGGCTATTGCCGAACTCGGCGTTGGCGTTGTGGGTGAGAATCCTGAACTCGGTGATTGCATCCACCGGCGGCTCGAGAACGAATCCGCCATCCACACCGTTAAAATTGTTCGCTCCATCGATCAGGAAGTCGTTGGATTCTGGCCGCTGGCCATTCACGGCGTAGGCTTGACCGTCGCGCAGTGATCCTCCTGCCTCCGCCAGACCCGGCGTGAGAGGCACGACTCCCGGCTGAAGCAGGCCAAGCTGAGAAAAGTTGCGACCGTTCAGGGGCAGGTCAAGAACTTCGCGCTCCGAGACCGTCGTGCCCAGACTGGTCACTGTCTCCTGGATGAGTTGAGCATCGGCTTGCACTTCGATGTGCTGGGTCTCAGCGCCCACCGCGAGACGAACAGGAATGGTCGCCGTCTCATTTACATCCAGAATGATGCCCAGCTGGATGTAGGTCTGGAATCCACTTCCCTCCACTTGCAGCCGGTAATGACCGACTGGCAGTTCCAGGAGCACATAACCGCCAGAACGATCCGTCATCGACGTACGGGACAGACCCGTTTCTGTTTGCGTAGCACTCACGGACGCGCCTTGGACCGTGGCGCCGGTGGGATCCACCACCGTTCCGCGAATACTTCCGGTAATTTGTTGCGCAGCGGCGCTCATGCCAAGAAACACTGCCAGCACGGCACAGATCAGATTTCTGATAGTGGTCATCATAAGTTGATCAGTTTTCCCACGTGACTCATTTCTCGCTGTGGTGGGCAGGGAAATCCCTTTTTGCAACGCAGACACTCGAATGACTGAAGACGCGGCCACTTCATGCGCTTTCGATTTTTGCGGAACCCCAGTCCACAGAACGAGAGCAGCGAAACGTTAGCGGAGAGAACGTTAGCGCACAATAACGCAAAACTACTACGCAGCGAACAGCGACGGGCACTCAGGCACAAGGGCGAGTTGGATTTGTAGTTGTCGGCCACGCAGCGAAGGCCAGCTTCCTGCCTTCTTCGCGCAATGGCCACACATCGGGCGTGGTCAGCGGTTCAAACGGATCTAACGCCGTGTGGCCAAATGGCACGGCGAGGCTATTCGTTATTTTCCTTCTGAGCAGAGAACAATTGGGGCTTGCGGAAAGTCTCGAGTTAAGACCGTTTGAGAACAACCAGCCGTTAGTTCACCTCAAGGCGAAGCCGGAGTTCGCGCGCGAGGTTGTCGATGGCTCGGATCTTTTCCACGGCGGGCCCTGGGACGTCAGGCACAGACATGGCAAGTTCACAGGATAAGGAGCATGGCGGTTACGCGCGTGCCGCACGCCGGCGCGCTGCCCACATGGATCAGGCCGCCGTTGCGGGTCACGATGTCATAGACCGTCGCCAATCCGAGCCCTGTGCCCTTGCCGGCCTTCGTGGTGAAAAAGCTTCGAACAGATGAGCGCGCGTAGCGGCATCCATGCCGCTCCCGTTGTCAGCCACCACGAAAAGCGCGCAGGGGAGCGAGGTTGGGCTGCTTTCCCCAAGACTTGTTTCCGTGAGCACCTGGACTTTGCAATTGCTGGTTTCAACCGTGATCTGGCCACCGCCGGGCATCGCGTCCCGCGCATTGAGAACCAGGTTGAGCAGAATCTGCTGAGATTGGGTGGGGTCCATCTTGATCAAACCCAGATTGGGATCGAGGTGGAATTGCAGATCGATGTTTTCCCCGATCAGGCGAACCAGCAGGTTGCGCATGCCCTCTGGATCTCGTTGAGGGAAAGCAGGCGGGGCTCGGAATTCGCTGGCCGGGCTCCAGACCGGCCATGAGCAAATCGCAATACAACAGCACGCCGGTCAGGAGATTGTTGAAGTCGTGAGCCACGCCTCCGGCCAACCGGCCCACGGCTTCCAGTTTTTCGGCTTGCCGCAGACGCTGCGCGGCCTCGTGGTCATGCGGAGTGTCCTCTGCCAAGGCCAGAGCGTAGTCGGAATTGCCGTTCGTCCCGGGCACAAGCCATGCTGTCCACCGCACCGGCCGGCTATTGGCGCCGATCATCTGGGAGTCAAGCTGAAAGCTGTCACGTTGCCGCTCAAACAATTCGCGAAAAAGGCGCTCGCCTTCGGCGCGCTCCTGAGGGTGAATAAGATCCCCAAAACAAAGCGAGGGCGCTGTCGTGGATCTGCCACCGAGCACCTGATCCAGCGCCGGATTTAGCGCGGTGATGTTACCTTGGCGCTGGCATTGCGCCAGACCGACTGGTGCGTACTCGAAAAGAGGACACAGTTCCGTTTTCGAATCTTGCGGTGTCCACGTGAACTCAGCGGCACTGCTCATACACCTACTTTGCGCGGAATGATTCCCGGAAGGAACCAGTTATCCCGTCGCCTGAGACCTTGGTTTTCCTGAAATGGGAACTCGCGTGGATAGTTAGGTCCAAATCAAATCCCATTTCGACCCCACCATAGAGAACGGGATCTGTGCCTGCTAAGGGCACATGTCACTAAAACGGGAAATATTTTTGTGGAAAACTTGGCCAGAATGGGCCGGGCTAGTCGGTGTGGAGAGTCAATGGTCCGCTGGTACCCGTTGGCTGGCGGCAACATAAACTGTCTCCGTCAGACGGAAGACCAGCCGACGGCCTTTTTCGAGCCGAATGACCGTGGCGGAAGCCCCGCCCTGTAGAACTTGGCTTTGCGGACTTTGGGTTTGGCCAGCGTTCCCGCGCACGAAAAGGCTGGACGTCTGAACCGGCACATTCGATCCTGCGAGGTGGATCGACTCGAGAGTCAGGCGCACGTAGCCACTATTGCTCTTGAGACGGGAGGCCCGGGCGGACTCCACGCGTCCTGAGACCGTCGCGCCGAGCGGAACCAGTTTGTTGCCTTCGATTACAACGGGTTGGTCGAAGACTGCCTCGAAGGTTCCATTCGTGTCCGGATTCTCGGCGGATATGGGATTCTTCAGTCGAACCGTGAGCAGCGTGCCGGCCGGCAGATTTTGAGGATCCTGAAAAGGAAGATCCGTTTCAGGCTTCAGGCCATTCTCCTGAGCCGCTGACAAATCGCCCGGACGCGATGGTCTTCCATCCCCATCATGAAAAGGAACTTGATGCTGGTCTGCCTCAGAGGTGCCGTCGCCACTTTGCAGCCCGCCTGGCGGTGCGCAGCCGGCCACCCACAGCAGGGCCAGCACTATCGTCCCAATCGTCAGACCTCGGGGTCCTCGGAACCGGCTCATCAGAATTATCCTCGCCCGCGATTCTTCGACAAGGAAGTGGCAACCCGAATACCAGACACAATCTCATCAAATCAACAACTTGGCAATGGCACTTCAGGGGGCCCGTGTAGATTCTGCCAGTTTGTTCACCCATTTCCTGCGGTCCATGAAGGTCAATTGCAACCGCAAAAAAAGGCGGAGGGCGGGAATCTGCCCTCCGCGTGATGTTTTGGTCAAGCCTCTTCAGAGCTGTTGTTATGGTTTCTTCACCGCTTTCTTCCTCGGCGCAGGCCTGGCGGTTTTCTTTTTGACTTCACTTTCCCGGCCGCCGATCAGAGTCAAAGCATCCGTTGCGTTGAAGGGGAATTGCCGGACCGAAGTTTCGGTCTTGCCTGCGGAGGTCAAAGTGACGTCCACCCGGCGATTGCTCGCCATCCTGATCGTATTTATGTTCTTGAGAACCCGTCGTCGCTCTTCTGTGCTCAGATCGGGGTTATTCTCCACCGCATCCTTCACCTCGGCATCGGTCAGGTTGTCTCCCTTGCCGAACCCTTTGACCTCGATGTTTGCCTCGGGAACGCCTTGTCCAACCAGGAAGCTCCTGGTGCTGTTGACCCGACGCTCGGAGAGCGCCTGATTGTATTCCACGGAGCCACGATGATCAGCGTGGCCTCCGAGAATCAAGTGCGCGTCCGGCTTGGTTTCGAGATATTTCTTGAAGTCGGCAGCCAGCGAGATCAACGTCTTCTGTTGACTGGCTAGCAGACCGCCTTTGAGATTCGTAGGTCTGGGCTGGTCGACCACAAAGTAAATGCTGTGCAAAGCGAGCCGGGCTTCCAGTCGTACGATCTCGGGATTGACCGGCTGTGGCGGCGGATTTTGGATTGTAACCTGCGTCGAGGCTTGCCCGCTCAGGCCACGCGAGTCGGTGCAGGTTGCACTGACTGTTAACGGACCAGCGGGAACTCCAGCGGTGCTCAAGGTTGCCGAGCTGCCACTGCCGGAAATCGTGCCGCCGGTGGAAGTCCAGTTGGCGACGGAAATGGGAACGCCGTCAGGGCTGGTGCAAGAAGCCGACAGATTGACGCTTCCGCCAGCGACGAGACTCGTCGGGCTAGCCGACAACGACATGGTTGGAGGATTTTTCGGCGGCAACGGTTTTACCGTATAGTTCGCCGAGCAACTCGCTTCGTTATTTTTCTTACTCCTCGGGTCGGTCACGTGCGCCGTAACCACGTAGCTACCCGGAGCCGCGCTGGTGGTGTCGATACTGGCGGTGGTGTCTTTTCCGCTTACCTGGCCGCCATTACCGCTCCAGCTATACGTCACCGAATGCTTGGGATTGAAATTGCTGGGCGTCACCGTAGCCGTGATGGGTTCGCCTACCATCACTTCGGCCGGCTGTACCGAGCAGGCAGCGGCCGGAGCCACGGCATGCGCGCCACCCCAGCTGAACACAACGCCGGTGCGCAGCCTGACACCTTGCTCGTCGGGACGCCGCAGAGACGGAAATTCCAGGGCGGCATAGTCGGCATAGTTATGGTGCGACCAGACGTAGTCCGCCTCAAACACCCGGATGGAGAACGCCTTGCTAATCGGCAGGTCCATGCCACCACCAAGAATTGCGCCGATGCCGTTGGCGCCGTTGCTCAATCCGCTTAGGCCCATGTGGTTGTAGCTGAGCAGGCCATGTGCGAAGAAGTTGGCGCTGTCGGTGCGCCAGATGAAACGCGGCCCGGCCGAAAGGGTGGTTACAGAATCATTGCTCGACCAATTATGTCCAAAATCAAATTCCGCACCCCAGTGCGGGTCAAAGTTGTAGGTCACCGCGGAGCCTGCGCCTAGGGGCATGTCGCGCACTTTGAGGGCAATGGGATTGTTCGGGTCGCCTGAGGGCACCGTTATCCCTGGATGCAGGTATTGATAGCCTAAGAAAACGTCCCACTTCGGATTGGAGTCACTCTGAGCGGATGCAGAAGCGGAAATCAAAACCACTACAATCAGAGCTGACAGGCAGGCTACAAAAAGGCGACAGCCACGTGCAGGGGTGTTGAGTATCATGAAATCCTCCAAATGTACTCGTCGCCCACTGACTGTGGCAACGAGTGCTCCACGCATGCGACGCTTATCGGGAAACCAACGTTGCGAGATCGTTGGAAGATGAGACCATTACTTGGAACCTGAAATTCTATCGCACCGCTGCTTAAAGGGAAAGGATAGACTCGAAGGATATCCCACCTGGCAACCAGGGGGGCGGTCTCGTCTCAAATTGAAATTCCCGACAGGCGGCTTGGGATCTGCCGACAGATGCCTACCCAGACCTTGCCGGGCGGGAAGCAGGCCGCGTATCGTGGGAATTCGATCGGATTGCGGGTCAGCTCGCGATTAGATCTGCGCAATCGACTGAGCGATCGAACAGGGCACGAGTAATCAGATGAGCCACGAAAAAATATTGATTGTCGAAGACGAAGAGAATGAACGATCTGGCCTGGCCGAACTAGTGTCTTCCTGGGGGTTTCGGGTAGAGACGGCCCGGGATGGCGCCGAAGGGTTGGAAAAGGCAACACAGTGGTCCCCGTCGATTGTCGTCACCGATCTCAAAATGCCGCGCATGGGCGGAATCGAACTGCTGGGGCACCTGGCCGAACAGGCCACGACGATCGCCGTCATCCTTGTGACTGCCCAAGGCACCATCGACAGCGCCGTGCAAGCCATGCGTATGGGAGCTTATGACTACATCACCAAGCCCATCGACACCAACCGCCTGCGGACGATTCTTGGGAACGCCGCAGCCCTGCTAGGAACTCGCGCAGAACTCGAGGCCACACGGCGTAGGTTGCGGGACGCGGGATCGTTGGGGCGTCTGAACGGCGCCTCGCGCAAGATGCAGGAGATCTTCCGGCTCATCGAGATGGTCGCGCCCAGCACTGCCTCAGTGTTAATTACCGGCGCCAGCGGTACGGGAAAGGAGCTAGTGGCGCGCACCATCCATGAACTCAGTCCGCGGAAGGACCGGCCTTTCGTTGCCATTAACTGCGCCGCGATCCCGGAGACTTTGATGGAAAGCGAAATCTTCGGCCACGAAAAAGGCGCATTCACGGGGGCGCTGGAACGCCGCACCGGCTGCTTCGAACTGGCCGAAGGGGGAACGCTGCTGCTGGATGAAATCGGCGAGATGCCGATCGGAACGCAGGCCAAACTGCTGCGCGTTCTGGAAGACCACAAACTGCGGCGTCTGGGCAGCAAGGTCGAAACTTCGGTGGATGTGCGCGTGCTCGCATCCACCAATAAAGTTCCCGACGAGGCCGTATCCCGGGGGGAGTTGCGCAGCGATCTCTATTATCGCCTTAACGTGTTCAACATCCACATGCCTCCCCTGCGCGAGCACAAAGAAGACATTTCGAGCCTGGTGCAACTATTGCTTGGCGAAATGAGCAGCAAGCACTCTCGCAAAGTTGCCGCTGTAAGTGAGGCCGTACTGAACCAGTTCAACCAATATTCATGGCCGGGCAACGTGCGTGAGTTGCGCAACACCATCGAGCGGGCGGTCATCGTCTGCGACGCCGGCGTGATCGAGACCAAGCATTTGCCGCCAGCCTTTGGACAGGCGCCGCTTCGCACCGCGGCCAATGATCCCGATGCGGTTCGCCTGGGCGTGGGCACCACTGTAGAAGAAGCTGAAAAAATGCTGATTCTGAAGACGCTGGAGGCGACCAGCAACAACAAGACACGAGCCGCGGAGATTCTCGGCATCAGCCTGAAAACCCTTCATAACAAATTGAAGGAATACGGCAGCGCCGCCGCGGAGGCGGCGACCGGCAAGGAGGAAGTACCCAGTGGCTAACACCTCCTCGCACTGCTGCTGAATGAGCCACTTCCCTTTCTCTTCATGCTGCGACGAAAGACCATCATCGTGCTAGTCATTACTCTCATGGTGACTGTGATGGTTACTGCGTTCTCGGTCCTGTACATCTCTCAAATTCTGCGCCTGCGTATCGCCAATGCGAACGAAACTGCAACCAGCCTGACCCATCAGTTGGCCTATGCCGCCTCCAACGCTGTACCCGACTTCAGCAGCACATCCATCGATACCAGCAACTCGTTCGCCGTGCGCCGCGCGTTGGCCGATTACGTGCAGACTGACGTTGCCCTCAACAACCTGCTCCAATCCGATCCCGGCGATTGGAGGTTTATCTACGACGTATCTATTGTTGACGTCAATGGCAAAGCGTTGCTCCATACCAATGCCAGCATGGTGGGCAAGGTTATTCCGCCGCGTCCCGACTTTCAGCAGGTAGTAAGCGCCCGCTTCCGGGAACAGATTCGTCTGGTCTTCAGCCCGGCGGCGGTTTACGACGTGATCTATCCTCTGGAATTGAATGGCGAGCCTTTCGGTACGATTCGCATCGGCGTGCAAACGGTTTTTCTGAAAAGCGAGGTGCAGACCCGGTTGATGAGGTCCGCGTATGTTTCGATCACGCTGATCTTTGTGTCGTTGTTTCTGGCTGCTGGAATCTCTAACCTGGCGTTGGGTCCGCTGAAGAAAATAAATCGCAATCTCGATAGTGTGACCGCGGGGGACGCTGAGGCACTTTACGGCGATGAGTCTAGGCACGACGAGTACGGCATGGTCTCTCTGAAAATTGCCAACCTGGGCCGCCAGATTCGAGATAGCAGGGAGATTTTCTCGGCCCTCAAGGACAACGTCGATCAGCTCATGTCCAACCTGCAGGATGGCTTGATGCTCTTCGCGCGCGACTCGCGCGTGGTCCTGGTGAGCGCACCGGTGGAAGCTTTTCTTGGCCGTCCTCGCGCCGAACTCCTCGGACACACGGTTCACGAGTTATTTGACCGGGAATCGCTTCTCGGCGCCGCCCTGCTCGAAGCTTTTGAGCGCCGACGTCCCTTCTCACAGCGGGAGTTTGAGGCGGCAGCGGGGAAACGCGTGCAGGTATCCCTCGA
>CABEDQ010000263.1_pt1 | contig 15705 bp, 10 predicted proteins | sample 3423111 | NCBI WGS metagenome assembly CABEDQ01 (sample SAMEA5534331, study PRJEB31848) | metagenome | biome: tundra; feature: field; material: soil | place: USA | collected 2013-05 | depth 0.15 m
ATCAGTTCGGGTGTACAGCGGGCAATGAGGCGGTCGATCTCGATGGAGAACGCGGCCGAGTCGAACGACGCAGAGCCCCGGCGCACGGCGTCTGCGGCGTCGAAATGCTGCATGGCCAGGGCGTAGTCGCCAAGATCGTCCGCCGCCTTGCCGATGGCGAGGTGAATCCGCAGGCGTTGCGCCGCTTCCACCCCCGGCGTGGCCAGGGCGGCTTCCATCCGTTGCAGCAGACCGTCGTCCTCGCTCGTAACGGGGCGACACCGGACCAGATCGTAGTAGCATCCCGCCAGTAGCGGCGCGATCGCGATCGCCCGTTGGAAGCACTCGCGGGCTTCGTCGAAACGGCCGAACTCAGAGAGCAGATTGCCCATCAGATCATGCGCCATGGCGTTCCCCGGATCGAGAGCCAGCGTCTGTCGCAGCACCTGTTCGGCTTCCTGATTGCGATCCTCGGCCAGCAGCGCCCGCGCTTTGCCAAGCCGGCCGAAGCTGGTCTTGCCTCCGGTCGCCGCCGCGCGGCGGAAACAGCCGATCGCCTCGTCGCGATGCCCCAGTTCGTAGACCAGGGCGCCGGCGCGGAACCAAGCCTCGGCCAGGGGATGGGCGCAGCTTAGTGGCGCGGTCGTACGCAACGATTGCCCCGCCGATGTCGCCCAGCTTCTCCAATGCGATTCCCAGGCGGAAATATGCATCGGCGTAGCGCGGGTTGCTGGCGACGGCCCACTGCAATGCCGCGATGGCATCCGGTACACGGCCGACCTCGAGGTAGGCGAGGCCGAGATCGTGCTGGATGATGGGATCGAACGGCTGCAGCAGCGCTGCATCGCGCAACGGCGCGATCGCATCGGCTGGTCGCCCGGCACTGAGCAACTCAGCGGCCAACGCAAGCAGAGGCGCCACCTGCTGCGGCGCGGCTGGGTTTGGAGACTGGGACATGGTGCTAACCTAGCGTGGACGCTGTAGCGTGGCCATCGGAATCGCCAGCGCAATTATCACCCGACCATGATCTCTCAACCACGAGAATTTTGCGATAGGCTGACGGCCGCCCGTTCGATCGCGTGCAGATGGCAAAGCTGCTATTCTGCGGAGCTGGCACGAGCCGAATGTCCCAAATGCAAAGGCATTACATGGCTTCGCCGCTATGTTCAACGGTTATTACGACCTTGCCTTGCGCATGTCCCTGTTCAAGATAACGGAGAGCTTCGGCTACGTCGCTTAGCGGGTAACGTCGAGCGATGACCGGTACAATTTTTCCGGCTTCAAGAAGATCTTTCACAAAAACCAAATCCTTCTTGTTCAGTTTCGCTAGAAAGAAACGGATCTTCTTGCGCCCAGCCAGTGACAATAATGGTCCCAGTAACATAACCTGAAGACTTACCCCCCCTCCGGCCCAGACATAGATTCCGTTCTGGCTCAGTGCGCTCCTGTAATCGAAAATCGAATGATGTGCATTCGCGCCGAGAATCAGATCGTAACGCTGCCCACTCTGCGTAAAATCCTCCCGCGTGTAATCAATCACATGGTCTGCGCCAATCGATCGCGCCGTGTCCAGATTCCTCGTGCTGCACACGGCAGTGACTTCAGCCCCGAATGATTTGGCAATCTGGACCGCAAACGTACCCACACCACCAGACGCGCCATCCACCAGAACCCTTTGGCCTCGCTGGATCCGTCCCTTGTCACGGAGACCCTGAAGGGCGGTGATCGCCGCCACGGACACGGCTGCCGCGTCCTCAAACGATACGTTGGCTGGCTTCAGCACCAGTTCATCTTCAACCGCACACACATACTCGGCAAACCCTCCCAACCTTCTTCGCCCGAACCACCCTTTTGCTCCGAACACCTCGTCGCCCGGCTGAAACTGTTTTACGTTTTTGCCAACCGCTTCAACTCGCCCTGCTATATCAGAACCGAGGATCTTGTACTTCGGTTTGAGTAGCCCCCCGATCATTGGCCGGGCGAACAGTGGCCCTCTCATGCCGCCCCTGTCCAGTGTATTCACAGATGCCGCGCAAACCTTGATCAAGACCTCATCGTCCGCGGGCGTAGGTTTTGCTACCTGTTTGAATTGGAGCACATCCGGCGGTCCGTATTGTGTATATACAATCGCCTTCACAAAGTTTCCTCAAGGGTGCTTCTGTCGGAATCGTACTGCGATTTTGTAGCGCACGACAAGCGAGCCGACCGGGCTGGTTCGGAGTTGTTGCACCTTATCCTTCCAGAGTTGCAGGCGACCCAATCATCGAAGGTGTCTGACGCAAAGCGACCTGTCTCTGGGTCTCCCGCGCAAATCCAGTTACCAGCGTCAACAGGAAGAGTCCCACCAACGGATTCCCAACGGGCACAATCGCAAGTACTGGACTATGGATGGGCGAGCGGAACCCGCACCAGGATCGCGTCATCAACGCGCACAATCAGCCGCGAGAACTTCTCCTTCCCCACATTTCGCATGGCCTCGTAGCGCGGGTTGAGCGGCTCCACGCTCACGCGCAGTGGCGTCTTGAGGATCCTGTGGTACATCAAAGCTCACACGGATATCGGGCGGCCCGTTGCCATCCACGTCGACTAAGTCGGACACGTGAGACGGCAACGCGCTCACGGGTCTCCAATCAAGCTGCACAAACGGCTTTCGCTTTGCAGCAGGTGTGGAAACACAGGCCGGTGAATGTCGATGGAGTAGGCGGCAGTCTGAACCGTGCGCACTTTCGGTCCACCGGAGTACATCTCGTCGACGTGCAGGCCCAGAGCGGCAAACCCTTTCGTGAAGAGCCCAAACAGCAGAAAAGGTACCAACAGTGCCGCGATAATTTTGCCAACTGTGGATCGGTTAAGTGCTTTGTTTGACGTTTCCAGGCAGGTTCGCCCCCCACTCGCTTCCGCCAAAATTAAAGGGTGAGCTCGGTTTCCCTGCCGTTTCACTCCCGTTAAGTGCCAGCCGGGTTACCTTACCGGCTGCTACGGCCATTTCATCCATCACGATGTCCCCGTAGACGTTCATCGTTGTTCGGATGTCTGCGTGACGCATGGCTCGCCCGAGGAGGGGCTGTTTCGCCTGGGGGACCACTATGCTTTGATGCCGCACACATGTGAGCAATATTGATCAGACGCGAATCCCAAGTAAGACTAACGTAGTGTATCCGCCCTCTCCCAGGAGGCAAAATGTCCCACGTTCAGCTATCCGAACAAACATCCGAAGTTGAGTGGCGTCCACCGTGCGCCATCTGCAAAGAGTCGGTGGAGCTTGAAGAGAGCAAGACCGATGAGTACGGACGGGCTATTCACGAAGAGTGTTACGTCTCCAAGCTCGTTGGAAATGAAACTGCCTTGGTTTAAATGAAGCTCTGATGGGTTTCCCTGCCGTTCGGACTACTTGAACACTGAAAAGACCCTATTCCATGCCATCTGCCGCGGTCTATGTTGTGGAAGTTACGTGTACGCATAGGATTCGACCTCCCCACTCGCTTCCGCCGTTTCTTTTCAATGACTTAATGCCCGCTCTGCCGCTGACCGGCGTTGACCGACTAACCTCCCCACCAGTGCCAAGCCATAGCACTCAAGGGCCATGTACCCCTTCGTAGACAACTCGTATGCTCGTTCTTGAGCAGCACTTGGGGGAGGGCTGATCAGCAAACGTCCCACGACTCAAATCGAGTCTGGGGCGTTTTGTTTTGTGCGCTCTTTCGTTTTTGCCCACTCTCATCCCCAGAGTTTCGTCTGAGTCGCGGGGTTCGGCACTTCCAGTGCACACTCTGGCATCTCGTTTTGAGGATTGTTAACCAGGGGACTCACGGCGTATCGGTTCATGAAGCTTGCGTCGAAGGGCACGAGCAGTTCCGCCAATCTCTGCGTCTCGGCCGCAGGTGCTGTCAGCCAGGTCTGGTAATGCAGCTGCGGAAGGATAACGGGCATCCGATCATGCACGTCGTCGAGCCATTCGTTGGGGGACGTCGTGAGGATTGAGCAAGACTCCAGTAGTTGGCCGCTCGCTGACTTCCAGCGATCCCAGACTCCGGCGAAAGCGAACAGCGAATTGTCTTTCATCCCGAAGTGAAAGGGCTGTTTCTCCTTGCCCGACTTCTTCCACTCATAGAAGCCGTCCGCGGGGATCAGGCAACGCCGCGTCCGAAACGAATCCCGGAAAGCAGGTTTCTCCAGAATGGTTTCGCTCCGGCCGTTGATGAGCCGGTTGCCAATCGAGATGTCATGGGCCCACGACGGCACCAGGCCCCAACTCATTGTGGACAGGATTCGCCTCGCTCCGTCCTGTCGAATGGTCGCCACCGGTTGGGTGGGAGCGATGTTATAGCGCGGACTCCACTCTTCTTCTTCCGAGGGGCTCTCGAAGTACTCCTCAACTACCTGCTTTCTCCGCGAGAGTCGATAGCGTCCGCACATAGTAAAGATTATGGCAGATCGGAGCGGCATTCTCAGGCTAGCGCCAGCCCCGCTTGGGCAGCATTTCGCCATAGTGTTTGTCTCTGGAACGTACCGAGTGAAATAATCGCGCCCCCTGGACAAAGCGCGCCCTTCCCCGGAAACGGCGGTGCAAAATCGGTTAAAATAGTCTCTTGGGTTACCCTGCATTCACCCGGAATAAAGCTCCCCACCGCGCCCGCCAGGCGGCGCTTCCGCTTGCTTGTTTCTTGCTGCTGGTGCTCATCGGCGTCGCCCGTGCCGACAATGCTGCCTTCGACCTCATTGGTCCCAAGATCGACGTTCGGGTGCAACGCGCCGGAGTGACGCTGCCCATTGCGGAAGTGCCCAATTTGCAAGCGGGAGACCGGCTGTGGGTCCATCCCGATCTGCCCGACAGTCAGTCCGTGAGATATCTGATGGTCGTGGTTTTTCTGCGCGGCGCCACCAACCCTCCCCCGGATTCCTGGTTTACCCGCGTGGAAACCTGGGGCAAACCCGTCCACGACGAAGGCATCTTCGTCACGGTTCCGGAAGAGGCCGAGGAAGCTCTCGTCTTCCTCGCTCCGGAAACCGGCGGCGCCTTCAGCACCCTGCGTACCGCGGTCCGGGGAAAGCCCGGCGCTTTTGTGCGCGCATCGCAGGATCTGGTGCAGGCCAGTCTCGACCGCGCCCGTCTGGAAAGATATCTCGATGCCGTTCGCGAGATTTCCGCCAGCGATCCGGAGCAATTGAAGGCGCGCACGACTTTACTGGCGCGAAGTCTGAGCATCCGCCTTGAGCAGCAGTGCTTCGACAAGCCCACCGCCCAGCAGGCGCCGTGCCTCACCCAGAACACAGATCAGTTGGTCCTCGACGACGCGCACAGCCAGACCATGGTCGCGACCCTGACCTCGGGCCCATCCAGCGACCTGCTCGCGCAGATCACTTCCACACCCAACGCCCGCAGCGGCTACTACAGTCCTTACGTCGGAGCGGTTGTCGATGTCGCCCGCATCTTGAGTACGGCGCATACCGCGCAATATCAGTACATCCCCGCGCTGGCCTTGCCCAAACAGGACGAACTCAATCTGCGCCTGAACAACCCTCCCTCCTTTCGCAATCCGAAGTCGGTGATCGTGATCGGCCTGCCGCCGGTTCGCCCCGCTCCCGTTCCACCCTTGCGCGCGGTCGATCCAGCTCAGGTATTTTGTGCGGGCAAGCCTTCGCTGCTGCTTCCGGCCGAGGGCGCTCCGCTGGTTTTTGCCACAGACCTCGCGCGCGACTTCGTTCTTCACGTCGAAGCCAAGACGGGCCCGAGCATCGACCTGCCCGCGAAGGCGGACCCCATGCGTGGAGGATTTTCGATCGAGACCCAAGCCCTCCAGTCGGCTGATCTGGACGGGGAAGTCACCGGAATTCTCCGCGGATCATGGGGCTTCCACAGCTTCGATGGACCGCGCTACCGGCTGCGTACTTCACGGCCCGCACAATGGATCGTCGCCTCCAAGGATGCCAGCGCTCTGATCGTCGGTCGCGAAGACACGCTCCACTTGCAGTCTCCTGACGCATGTTGTGTGAGCGAAGTGAAGCTCAAAGACGATCAGGGAAAACTGCTGGAGACCGAGTGGAAGAGTCCGAAGCCAGACGAACTCGAGGTAAAGGTCCCGCTGCAGAACGCCAATGCGGGTTCGGTCACCATGTTGATCAAGAAGCTTGGACTGCGCGAAGCCGACGAGATTCCCCTTCACACCTACGCCGAAGCGGGTCGCCTCGACAGTTTCAGCATCCACGCCGGCGATGCCGACGGCGTTCTCAAAGGCACACGCCTGGATCACGTAGACAGCTTGGAGGTGAACGGTCTTCGCTTCATTCCGGAGACGCTCACCCGCGCCCACCAGCAGGACGAACTCAAGCTGACCATCCAAGACGCGGCCGCTAGAACGAAGCTGCATCCCGGTGACTCGATCGTGGTTCACGCTACTCTCAAAGATGGCCGTGTTCTCGATCTCAAATCGGAGGTCGAGGCCCCGCGCCCCGCGGTCAGCGTCCTCAGCCAGAGCGTGCAACTGGATCAGACCTCTTCCCCACCCGCCGTTCGTCTCGGTAGTCAGGACGAATTGCCGCAGGATGGTCGGTTGAACTTCTTCCTCAAAACGCAGGTGCCGGAGACCTTTCCTTCCACCGAAAAGATCGAAGTTGCGACTGCCGATGAGTCCTTTCGCGTGCTGCTGAGCTTTAAGGATGGCAATCTCACGCCGCAGGACTCGAAGACGGTTTTCGCGGTTCTTGACCCCATGAAACTCCTGGGCCCTTCGGCGTTCGGACCTCTGAAGTTCCGCCCGGTCGCAGCCGACGGGACTGACGGCGACTGGCAGCCGCTGGTAGATCTGGTGCGCATTCCCATGCTCAAGGAAATTCGTTGCGTGCCCGCGTCCGAAAAGCAGTGCACTCTCAACGGCGACAAACTTTTCTTGCTCGACTCGGTGAGCACGGATGCTGATTTCGTCAACTCGGTCACCGTCCCGGAAGGTTTTGTGGAGGATGCATTGGCAATTCCGCCGCCCAAAGGTAAAACTCTTTACATCCGACTTCGCGACGACCCTCACACCATCGATACGGTGACGCTGCCCATGCTGACCGCTCAGCCATAGGCAAACATTCCCGTTCCGCAAGATAGTCTTCGTCTTGCCGCGGTATACTCGCCCTTCGAGCTCACATGGCTAACATTCTTTATGGAGTCAACGGCGAAGGCGCGGGCCACTCTACCCGCGCCAAAGAAGTGCTCTCTCATCTCGTCGCCCAGGGACACACCGTTCACGTGGCTTCCTTTGATCGCGGCTTGCAGAATTTGAAGCCGCACTTCGACGTCACCGAGATTTACGGCTTCCACTTCGCTTACGTCAACAATCGTGTGCGCTACAAGCGCACCATCGCGAAGAACTTGATCACAGTCCCGCAAGCCGCCAGGAGCCTGTCCCATCTGAAGGACCTGGTCGACGAATGGAAGACGGATCTGATCATCACCGACTTCGAGCCGCTCACCTGCCACGTCGGACACAAGAAACGCCTTCCGGTCATCTCCATCGACAACCAGCACTGCCTCACCAACACCGTGGTGTCTTATCCCGGGCAGTACCGCGGCGACGCCGCCGCGGCCAAGCTCGTCACCCGCCTAATGACCCCACACGCCAATGCCTACCTCGTAATTTCTTTCTTCACGGCGCCCATCCGCAAGCGCAACACGTTCTTGTTTCCTCCGCTGCTGCGGCAGGAAATTCTCGAGGCTACTCCCACGCAAGGCGACCACGTCCTGGTCTATGTGACCTCGCCCGCCCCGGCACTGGCAAAGTTGTTAGCTTCCGTCCATTGCCCCTTCATCGCCTACGGCTTCGGCCGCGAAGGCCAAGAAGGCCAAGAAGGCCAAGAAGGAAACATACTTTACAAGAAGCCCTCGCTCGACGGCTTCTTCGCCGACCTGACCAGCGCCCGCGCCATCGTCGCCAATTCCGGATTTTCGCTGGTCACCGAGGCCCTGCATTTGGGCAAGCCCTATCTGGCCGTCCCGGTGAGCCACCAGTTCGAGCAGATCTTCAACGCCTATTGGCTGGAGAAGTCCGGCTACGGCGCTTACTGGGAGGAGTTGAACAAAGAGCGGGTCGAGTCTTTTCTCTACAATCTGCCGCACTATCGCGAAGCGCTCGCGCAATACCCCCGACAAGGCAACGGTGCCCTCCTCGAGAAACTGGATGCCTTGATCGCCCGCTATACCGCTATCTAGACGGCCCCGTAGCACGTGTACGAAGGTAACCTCGGTGCGATCCACCCTCGGCGATAACATTGTTCGAACATGTCGTTTCCCTGTCAACAGTTCCTAGCGGAAGTTTTCTCGATGAGGACACGGCGAACTTTCGTTTTACTTGCGGCCAACGCGTTCGTGTGCGCCTTCCTGGCCTACGGTCAGGATTCGCAATCTCTCGGAGATGTGGCTCGCCAGGCCCGTGTGCAGAAGCAGCAGAAGGACGCCCAGGCCAAAGACACACCCGCGAAAGACGTGCAGCGCAAGGATGCCCAGGGCAGTGGCGCAGTCTCGAAGGATGCTCAACCGCCCAAGCCGCCCCGAGTCATCACCAATGACGAGATTCCCTCACACATGGGATCGACCATGACGTCGGCACCCGGCTCCCAGACTCCAAACACCAGATACTCGCAGCCGACTTACGGAACGCAAAAGATTCCCGCCGAGCAATGGCAGTCCCAGATTCAGAATCAGAAGAACGCCATTGCTTCGTTGCAGCGCGAAATCGCCAGCCTTGGCGAGTCCATCCACTATGCGGGCGGAAACTGCGTTGCCAACTGCGTACAGTGGAATGAACACCAGAAGGAGAAGGAGGATCAGGTGGAAAGCATGAAGGCGCAACTGGAACAGCAGCAAAAGCGCCTGGAAGACCTGCAGGACGCCGCCCGTAAACAAGGCTTCGGAAGCTCCGTCTACGACCCCTAGAGCAATTTAGTAGTCTTAAGAGCCTGAGAGCCTCAGCTTTAAATTACAAAATTACCCAATTACTCAATTTTTCACATTCCCCAAAACTGCCCTGCCATGCGAAATTAGTTTATGCCTCTAGTCGTTCGTCCTTCACCCATTCATTCCGTTGGTGTCTACACCTCAAGGCCGATCCGCAAGGGAACTCGGGTGGTGGAGTATGCCGGTGAACGCATCACCGCCGAGGAAGCCGACCGCCGCTACGATGGCGTCTCGCGCACCTACCTTTATGGACTGGATGACGGCAAGACTGTGATCGACGGTGAAGGCCTGGGGGCCTATCTGAATCATTCCTGCGATCCCAACTGCGAAGTTGACGAGATTAAAGGCCGCGTTTGGCTCTTCGCCATCCGTGACATCGCCGCCGGCGAAGAGCTCGTCTGGGACTACAACCTCTACGACGACGACGACCCTGCCCCCTGCCACTGCGGCTCGACCAAGTGCCGCGGCACCATGTATTCCAGGGAGTGGATGGCCAAGATGCGCCGCCGCGAGGCGCTAAAGAAGAAACAGAAGTCTGCCGCCGCGCAGAGACGCAGCACCACTCGGAAGGCGAAGCCCAGCCCCGAAGCTGCGGCATAAGAAAGCCTGGCCCAGCCGCCGGAGCAGCCGCAATCCGAGCCGCGAAGCGGTGAAAGAATGCAGCCCACGGCGCAAGCCGTGGGTGGGCAGCGGAAAATGGGAACAAGCCCCGAAGGGGCGAAAGAAACTCTACGCCTCAGACTCCTGGGGAACGACAACCGGCGCTTTCCCGTGCTCCCGCCATCCCTCAATAATCAAATACAACACCGGAATAAAGAACAGATTCAGAATCGTCGACATAATCATCCCACCAAACACGGTGGTCCCCACCGAATGCCGTCCATTTTCGCCCGCTCCGGTGGCGAGCACCAGCGGCACTACGCCGAGAATGAACGCCAGCGAAGTCATCAAAATGGGGCGGAGGCGAATCGTCGCCGACTGTACTGCCGCTTCCACCAACGGCATTCCGCGCCCGCGCAACTGCTCCGCAAATTCCACGATCAGAATCGCATTCTTGCTCGACAGCCCGACCAGCATCACCAGTCCGACCTGACAGAACACATCATTCTGTAATCCGCGCATCCACTGCGCCCCCAGCGCTCCCAGCAGCGCCATCGGCACCGCCAGCAACACAATAAACGGCAGCACGAAGCTCTCATACTGCGCGGAGAGCGTCAGGTACACCACCAGCGTGCCCAGCCCAAACAGAAGGAGCGACGTCCCGCCGGCCTGCAACTCCTCCAGCGACAGGCCCGTCCAGCTGTATGCAAATCCTTGCGGCATCTTCTTGGCCAGATCCTCCATCGCTGCGATCGCCTGCCCGGAACTATATCCCGGCGCCGGCGAGCCATCGATTTCCGCCGACCGGAACAGATTGTAGTGACTGATCACCTGTGGCGTCGTTGTCTGCGTGATGCTAATCAAATTGTCGAGCGGCACCATCGCCCCGCCGTCGGAGCGCACGTAAAACCGCTTCATATCCTGTGCTTCCGATCGGAATTGTTTGTCGGCCTGCACGTAAACCCGGTACGACCGGTTGTTAAAGTCGAAATCGTTCACATAAGCCGAGCCCATGTAGACACCCAGCGTATCCGTGATTTGCGACAGCGGCACATGCAGGCTCTTCGCCTTCTCGCGATCGATGGTCACCAGATATTGCGGGTCGTTCGCCGTAAACGACGTGAAGAGGCGAGTCAATTCCTTGCGCTGCACCGATTGTTGCATCAGCCCTTGTGCCGTGCCAGCCAGTTCTTCGAGTTTGTGCGCAGCCTGGTCCTGCACCACGAACTGGAACCCGCCGAACTGTCCCAACCCCTGAATCGGCGGCGGCAGTGTCGGAAACACGATTGCTCCCGAAACCCCGAACAGTCGCGGACGGATGCGGTTTAGAATTGCCACCGCGCTATGGGCGTCCCCTTTCCGCTGCGAATACGGCTTCAAGGGAACAAAAATAAGTCCCTGATTCGCCGCCGCCCCCGAGAAACTGAAGCCGGCCACAGAGAACGTTCCTTCCGTCTCCGGCACATCCGCCAGCAAGGCCGCAACCTGCTTTCCAATCCCCTTCGTATATTCCAGCGAGGCTCCCGACGGTGCCTGGATCACGATGATGAAATATCCCTGGTCTTCGTCCGGCACGAACCCCGTCGGCACCCGCGTAAATACGAAAAATGTGAGCCCTAGCCCCGCCAGAAAGATCAGCGCCGCCACCATCTTGAAATTCAGGAAAAACCGCAGAGCACGCCGGTATCCGTTCGTTGTGCCCGCGATTACCTTGTCCACTTCCCGGAACAGCCAGATCTTTTCCCCATGTTCGCGGCCCAACAACAAAGCCGACAGCGCCGGAGTTAGCGTCAGCGCATTGAACGCGGAGATCGTAATCGAAAATGCAATCGTCAGCGCGAATTGCCGGAATAGAATGCCTGTCGTTCCCGGAAAAAACGCCACCGGCACGAACACTGCGACCAACACCAGGGATGTTGCGATAACCGCTCCCGTCACCTCGCCCATCGCTTCCGATGCCGCCTGGTGCGCGTCCCGCTGGCCTTCCTGAATGTGGCGCTCGATGTTCTCGATCACCACAATCGCGTCGTCCACCACCAGTCCCGTCGCCAGCGTGATGCCAAACAGCGTGAGTGTATTGATCGAGAACCCCAGCAGCTTGACGAACGCGAATGTCCCGATCAGCGACACCGGGATGGTCACCGCCGGAATCAAGGTGCTGCGCCAGTCTTCGAGAAAAACGAAGATCACCAGAATCACCAGCACAATGGCGGTTCCCAGCGTGCTCAGCACGTCCCGGATCGACTCCCCCACCGCGTCCGTCGTATCGAACGCCAGCTTGTAATGCATGCCCGGAGGAAAGTTTTTCGATAACCGGTCGAGTTCCGCAATCGCCCGCCGGTCCACATCAAGCGCGTTCGCAGTTGAGAGCTGCGTGACCCCCAGTCCCACCGCGTCCTGCCCGTTGAATTGCAAATCGGAACTGTAGTTTTCCGCGCCTAGCTCCGCATGCCCCACATCTTTCAGGCGGACCAGAGTTCCATCGGAATTCGTCTTCAGAATGATGTTGTCGAACTGCGCCGGCTCGCTCAACCTTCCCACCGCTCGCACGCTGACCTGATACTGCTGTCCCGCGACCGACGGCTGCTGGCCCACCTGACCAGCCGCGACTTCCACATTCTGCTCCGAGAGCGCGTTCACTACATCGGGCGCCGTCAGCCCGCGTCCCGCCATCCGTACCGGATCGAGCCATAGCCGCATCGAGTACTTGCGCTCGCCGAAGATGACCACATCGGCGACCCCCGGAATACGCTTCAGCGCATCCCGCACATAGACATCGAGATAATTGCTCATGAACAGCGTGGAATATTTGTTGTTGTCCGAGATGACGGCCGAGCCGAAGACAAAGTTCTGCGACGTCTTTACTGTCGTGATGCCGACGGCCTTCACTGCGGCCGGAAGCCGTCCCTGTGCAGTGTTCACGCGATTCTGAATGTCGACAGTAGCCAGATCCGGATCGCGGTTCAGATCAAATGTTGCAATCACGCTGCTGGTTCCATCGTTACCGCTCGTGGAGGTGATGTACTTCATCCCTTCCGCTCCGTTGATCTGCTGCTCGATGGGAATCGTGACCGCGCTCTCCACCGTCTGCGCGCTCGCCCCGATGTAGAAGCTGGAAACGCCTACCTGCGGCGGCGCAAGATTCGGAAACTGGGCAATCGGCAGCGTCGGCAGCACCGCCGCGCCCGCCAGAATAATCAGCAGCGCGCACACCGTCGCAAACACCGGACGTCTGATAAAAAAGTCGACAAACATGAAGAATCCCGTGTGCGGCAGACTTCGCCGCTCAATGACGAATCACAACTGTAGTGAAAACGGCTTCCGGTTACCGCTACCCGGCTTCCGGTTCATAAGCCGCAAGATGCAATCTCAGCAACTGTTGTTGAATGTTCGAATCTTAATGACCGGAAGCCTGTAGCCGGATGCCGATTGTCAGCTCTGCGGAATTACGGGCGCCCCGTCGCGCAGAAACTGAGTTCCGGAAACAATCACTTTGTCCCCGGCCTTGATGCCGTCCTGCACCTCGTAGTTGTTGCCCACGGTCTGTCCAATCGTCAGCGGTTTTTGCCGGGCCACGAATAAGCCGCCGTCCTGCGCCTCGGCCACGAACGCAAAATACTGGCCCGCCAGTCGCGAGACCGCGAGGATCGGGACTTCTGGATTGCGATGCGTTCCCCACACTACGCGTGCCCGAATGAACTGTGACTGCCGCAGTGCATCGTTCCCATTGGTAATTCTCGCCTTCACCAGCACCGTCTGCGTCGTATTATCCACCTGCGGAGAAATAAAACTGATGCGCGATTCGGCGAGCACTTTGCCGTCGCTGTCGAGCACTTGCACCGGCAGATTCATCTTGAGTTGCGACGAGCGCTCGATCGGCACATACACGTAGGCCTCGAGGCTTCCCGGCTGGTCGACCGTCGTTAACAGCGTCGCGGTCGTCACCCGGTCTCCCACGTGCACCGGAATGTCTCCCACGATCCCTCCGCGCGGCGCGACCACTCTGTAGTAATGAAGTTGCACTTGTTGTTCGCTCACCTGTGCATCCAGGGCGTCCATCTGTGCCTGGGCCGCGTCCAGTGTCGACTTCGCCTGCTCCAGATCCTGTTTGCTCACTACCCCCGCGGAAGAAAGGCCCTGGGCGCGGTCATACTGCTTTTTCGCCCAGCTCAGATTCGCTGCTTGCGCCGCCCGCGCGCTCTCCTGGCTCTTGACCGTAGCCTGCTGCTTGAGTGGATCGATCCCGATCAATGCCCTTCCGGCTTCAACTCGCTCGCCCGAGTGCACCGAAATCTGGGTGACCTGTCCCTCAACCTGCGGCATGATTACCGCCGAGTCTCGCGACTTCAGCGTCGCCACGTACTCGGACGCATCGTCGACGGGTACCGTCCGCGCCTCCAGTACTTTGACCGGCATGGCTCCCGGGCCACTCGCGTGAGGATTCTGTGCCGCGTTACCCGAGCAGCCCGCCGTGATTGCGCTTGCCGCCAAACCTGCCGCCAGTAAGCCTCTTGCCACGCATTCTTGAAAATTATTTGCCATAAGTCGTAAAGCCGCTTTGCCCTATGTACTGTAACGCGAGTTGGGTCGCAGGCGTTGGATCGAGCTACAAACCTGCGTCTCGACGCTTCGATTAGACGCAAAATACCGGGCTACGTTATGCGTTGATTTAAAGATTCCCCAACCATGATCTTGGACGCAAAATAATCCACCCTGGGCTCCGGGCCTTTCCCAGTCCTCTGTGGTTGGATCTTCGGGTTCTTCGCCCGGATCACGGCTTCAGAGTCAGGAATGCGACAGCGTATCCGTCCAGCGTAATCGTCATCTGCGCTGCCGGAGTCATCGCCGCCGCCGTCGGGCCGCTGCTCGCGCTCGTATTCTTGTCGATCATGAGCAGACTGCCACGGGAGAACGTCCCTAGTGCGGAAACATCCACCTGCACGCTTCGCGCCGCTCCCGGACCGTTATTGTCGCCGGCTGCGTTCACCGCGTGATTCGCCACCATGACCACCACGCTGCCGTCGCTGTTGACCACAGGCAGCGTTTCCAGTTCCGCATCGTCCGTCGCCGTGTACTGCAGCACCGTCGCTCCCGGCGGAGACGGAAACTCTTGCCCCAGCCAGTAATCCACCCAGTAGCTGAGTTGCAGCGCGCCGGTACCGTAGTCAACCTCGCCGTACTGCTGATCCGCGCCGAAATCCCAGTGATAGAGCGCCTCTACCCCGGCCTTTCCCAACTGCGAGAAAACATACGGCCGCCACGCCGCAAAGAATGGACTCGACCCGCGCTGGTCGTCCACAAAAGTCTGCCCGGGATTGCACGTGCTCATCCCATTCGCTCCCTCATAATCGGCGTTGACGTTATTCTCCGTCACCCATACTGGTACCGACGACAACGCTGGATTCGTGTGCAACTCGGTATAAATATCTCCCACTTCCGTGGCGAACCCGGGCACCGTCGCGAACAACGTGGTGTCGCTGTCTTTCTGATCGCACGTGGAATAGAAATGAGTTGCGAGTACGTCCACGTGCGCCGTCACGCCGCTCACAAACGCGGGAAGGAATTGATTGGCGAGTCCAGAATAGTCCCCCAGTTCGACCGCCGCATATTTCAGCGACGGATCCACTGCCCGCATGGCAGGCACAACACTGTTGTAAAGCTGCGTGTACTGCGTCGATTTCAGATTGTTGAAGTTCGGTTCGTTATAAATCCCCCACCAGGTAATCGGTATCCCGCTCGGTGAGGCATGCTGCCCGTCTGGCGCCGAGAAACCGCCCGGTATGTTGTAATACCGCACCAGATCCTGCGCGTAAGCGGCGAACTGCTGGTACGTCGGATCGAGAAAATTGTGATTGGCATCGTACATGAAGGCCGGAGCGACTGCGATCTGAAACTCCGGACTGTGATCGCCCACGCTCAGCACCGGCTGCGTGATTGCATCGAGGATGCTGAAATTCCATGTCGACGCAGTGCTTTGCGGCACTCCCTGGGAAACTCCCTGCAGTCGAATGTGATGTGTCCCCAGCGTACCGAGTGTCGTGGTCGCAGTCGGATTCAGCGTAAAGAATTGATCGTCCCACTCCGCCGGCTGGAATGACGTGGACATGGCCACGCTGAACGTCCCATTCGTTGCCTTTGAAATCACGATCGTCTCAGAAGCAGGATTGGAACCACCCCCGCCCGAGCCG
>CABEDQ010000277.1_pt1 | contig 15329 bp, 20 predicted proteins | sample 3423111 | NCBI WGS metagenome assembly CABEDQ01 (sample SAMEA5534331, study PRJEB31848) | metagenome | biome: tundra; feature: field; material: soil | place: USA | collected 2013-05 | depth 0.15 m
TCTCCCCGGTTCCTTCTCTTCGACCACGATCAGAAGTATGGATTGGATGTTCCCGCTGCCATTCGCGCTCTGCAAATTACTGACATGCAAACCTCGATCCAGAGTCCCTGGCAGAACGGGGTCGCCGAGCGCTGGGTAGGAAGCTGCCGCCGCGATCTGCTCGACCACATCATCGCCCTCAACGAACGCCATCTGAAGCGACTTCTTGCTGACTACATTCGCTATTACCACTCCGACCGCACTCACCTGGGCTTGAGAAAGCAAACACCTGGCGGCAGAGTTCGTTCAGCAGTTCGGGGTCGTGTTGTTTCTCGTGCGCGGGTCGGTGGCTTGCACCATCGCTACGATCAGGCCGCGTAAGACAAGATCTCTCCCGAAAGCCGGTCTCCGGCGGCTCCTCTATTTTCGCGGAAAGTGTCGACCCTGCGTCGGAATCGCACACAGCACGGTGCTCCTCACCGCCAAGTTGAGCCTCGATTCAAGTTAAAAGAAATAAATCTTGCTGTGACTTGGATTGTGACGAGGCACAGGGATGCTGGGCTACCCTTGGCGTAGCCAGCGCGTACCACAGCTTGAGCGCTCGTTTCCAGCCGGCCGTTTACCTTGATGAACCTTGGACCGCAACAGGAAGGTTCAGAGTATTGAAATTCAACACGCGATCCGCGCGCGCACATTGTACAGATCCCAAGTCTCACGACGATACATTGGTTTCTGATCTTATGCGGCACGCGCATACTGTTCTGGCCTAACTTCAAATTGTTCTTTTCATTCTTTTGAGCAAAAATAGTACGTCTGGCTTGCATACTGAGATTTGAACTCAGCAGTCTGCTCGTCAACTTCCATATTGCAAATCGGGTCTTTAGCCATACTGGCAGTCCTCCTTGTTTTTCTCCTTATATGGACGGTGACGCTTCGATCTTTTCAACGTGAATCAAATTTCTCGTCTTGTCTAGCGTACCCATTATCTTGACATCTTTTCCTTTGTAGTTCTTGGCTTTCTTTTGACTGTCAGGTAGGTACTTCTCATTGCCGGCTTTCAATGCGGCGCAGCGGCTTGGCTGAAGTCCTCGGAGTGTTTCAGCTTGACGTGTGTGCGAAACGCTTTATGGAGCATGTCATTGGTTTTTCGTTGCGTATTGCGCGTATCAGCCACAGCCTTTTCGACACAGATGATCTCATGGATCGCTGACGACAGTCGCGATGGATCTTGGTCGGGAAATCTAAATCCTGCATGCTGGAACGTGGCACTCAGAGCACCTGCCGAAGCGATGACTGGCGCGATCCATTTCGTTCCTTGGTCCAAGCCAACACGCGTCGGTCAATTCTGGTTTTTTCATGTCCCCAGTTTCCCACAGGCCGGACCCGATTGCTACCCCTGTGGATTTCAAACTGACCCACTACTTAGCAGTTTTATCAGTTCCTCAGAGGCATAACGAAGCGTACATTGAGGGAATGACAACCAGACGTTCGAAATGCTCTCGTGGACTCAAGTTCCCACGTGTCGTGGCAGGTCTATGTATGCTCGTGATCTTCGCCGGAACCTCGTCCGGCGAGAATAAGGTGCTGGGAGAAATTCAGCTGGTAGGTGCGACAAAGGTTGAGAAAACATCTGGCGTTTGGGTCGACGGACAGTATCTGGGCTATCTGAAAGAGCTCAAAGGGTCTAAGAAGATTCTTCTCTTACCAGGCGAACACGAGATCGTGGTACGTCAAGGCGGCTACCAGGATTTCACACAGAAAGTCGTTCTTCAGCCAGGAGAACGGCGGGTTGTACAAGTGGCGATGGAGAAGGACCTTCGGTTCAAAATGCCGTCCGTCTTTTCCGAGATCAAATTGTCGATTGACCCGGACAGGGCTGCGGTTTTTATAGATGGCCTGTTTGTGGGCCACGCGGCGGAGTTCGGTGGAGTCGGAAGAAGATTATTAGTTGCACCGGGCAAACGAAAGATCACTGTCAGTCTCCCTGGATACCAAACCTTCGAGACCGAAGTCGAACTTGCCCCAAATCAAAAATTCAACATCAAAACGGACCTAATCAGGGTTGCTGCTCCTCCCGCTTCTCCTCCCTCGTAACGCTGGCCCGAAAACTGCCTCGGAAAGGCTGTCTCGAAATTCGGTCGGGATGTAAAGTTGATCCCCTCCCAAAATGGTGTTCCCTCATTACAGAGAATGCTCACATAATCTTCTCTGCGTCGATCCGACCAATTGGGATCGCGTGGCGAAGGCGAAAACCTACACCAGGCTTCGCCTGTCAGGCGCTCCATTGCTTTTCCATGACACGCTCCAAGCGGCACTGGACGCGTGAACCGATCTAAGAAGACTATCAGTCAAGTGAGTGGTGCAAACTGGGGACTCCGGCTGAACGGACAGCAAGGCGATCTCCTGACAGAAATCGAGGGGGAGGCTGTCCCTGCCCTCACGTAGAGCCTGGAGGACGTCGCACAACTGCTTGGTCACAGTTCAGTCAAAACGACAGAGCGGTACTACGCGAGTTGGGTGAAGACTCGGCTGTTGGGAGCACTTACCCCATTTCCGTTCCGGTTGCAGACTTTTGGGTCGACATCCGTCCTTTCACCTTGTCGCTGATGTCGTGTACGCTGTCGCCGATCGAACTGCGGATTTCCGCGCCGCTCGCAGGCGCGAACAAAATGCCGGCCCCAACGCCCAGTCCTACCCCGGCGGCGAAGCTCAGGATATTGTTGCGGAGGGTGTGATCTTCCTCCGGGTAAATTGCGCTCTCGGCCCGATCCGCGATTTGAGAAGCACGATCCGATACGCGGTCCACCTGCTCGGCGGTCTGATCCATGATATAAACGGCCGCTTTCAGAAGCGACTTGAGTAGCCCATTCCATCTCATTGTGATTCATCCTTTCAATCCGACGGGGAGCAAAGCCCGGGAAATTCACTTACAAACGAAGCGCTTGTTTTCGCGTTTCGACTGGTTGGCGGGCGGATTCGCAGGGTCGGCTATTCTTGGCGCTGAAACTGAGAGGCGTTTGTTGGCGCTCATCTAACGAACGGCACAGTTCGGCCACAAGGCTTGTGAGCTTCGCCGAGTCCATCTCTGTACTAGCCTGTTCGGCGAGGGATCGCCAGTCTTGATTTGTAAGGTTCGGGGCCATAACGAAAGCCTCCTTCTGGGACGCTTCCCAAGGCTACACAGGATTCCAAAACCGGGTCTGAGCAATAACGCTCACTGCGGTGGGAACCTAACGCGGGTTTGTCAAAGGCACAATTCCGACATTCCTGCACGGAACCGAAAAGTAAAATGTTTCCGCTGACCTACAGTGTGCAGGGTATCGAAAAAGGCTGCTGGTTTGCATAGCTTTTCTAAGGGCCAGAGATAGCAATGTCTTGGCTCCCAATCAGATTCACTTGGCGAGGCAAGCGGAGATCATAATTCGCGCTTGCGCCAAAGTCGGCATCATCGCCTTGATTGATGAAGCTACTGGATATGACAAGTTCAAAAAGAAGCAGGAATATCAGTTAAAACTGCAGGCGTTCATTGCGGATGAACTACAAGAGTGGGCGCGGATGTTTCCAGATGCGTTTTGGTATGAATTGGCCAGATTGGAAGGCATTCATTATTCGCCGCGTTCTAGCCGTTGCGATGGGGTAAATACGTCATGATGTTTGTTTATGATGCCGTAGACGGTGACGTGGGGAAGGAACTACGCAAAAAGAATCCAGACCCCCACTTCTTGCAAAATCACCATCAATGGCTCAAGAAGTTTGGCAGGGACAAAGTCCATGATCAAATCACGACGGTGGTTACGATTATGAAGCTGTGCGAGAACATGGACGATTTCCGGCAGAAATTCGCTCGGCGTTTCAAGAAGTCATCCCCGCAATATGGAATTTACTTTTGCTCCGTAGCTTCTCTCACGATCCGAGCAGCGTTTTGGCTTTCGTCTAGGTAGGAGAGGGTTGTCCACGACGCTCTCTGGACTATCGGAGGGGTAGTCGTGGTTTGTACTAGGGCAGTCTTTGTGCTTGCGTCAACTCCAACTACTACAAACCTGCCATTCACCCCTTCAACTGTCACGGTATCGTTCATTCTCGGGATGTAGCGTGGTTTTGCCATGCCCCATAGTTTCCCACAGGCCCAGCCCGATTGGTACCCCTGTGGATTTCAAACTGTACCACTACCTAGAATCGTCATTTCTTCGTGGCTGGGAATGTCGGGCAGAGTTTCAGGCCTCTTCGGGCGCTTGATTGTGGCGATCTTCTCCCAGTTGTCGTCTGCGAGGATTCGCTCCTGCCCCAGAATGGCAAAGATAGCTGCCGAGGTTTACCGGAGGGCGCGCGGGGCAAACAGCCCAAAGCTCCGAACAGCGTGCTGAGAGCGTCCCGGAATGTGTTGGGCCCAGCGGTCAATGAACGATTCCAAGGAGCATTGCACCTCAACCTTGCGCAGGTTTGGCCATCGGCCAGCAACTCATCTCAATCGAGGCCAGGTATAATCTCTGTGTGTTCCGTTTCTCAAAAGAAGTTCTAGCTCGAAACGAAGCTTCGCGATAACGGAGGTAGAAATGCTGGTACCGATGGTCATTGAGCAGACCGGGCGGGGCGAACGCGCCTACGATATCTATTCCCGGCTGCTGCGCGACAACATCATCTTCATTGGCACGTCGATTGACGACGACATGGCCAATCTGGTGATTGCCCAAATGCTGTTTTTAGCCCAGGAAGACCCTGAGAAAGACATCCAGCTCTACATCAACTCTCCAGGTGGATCGATCACGTCGGGCATGGCCATCTACGACACTATGCAGTACGTAAAGAACGACGTCATGACGCTGTGCGTGGGTCAGGCGGCCTCGATGGCTGCTTTGCTTTTGGCTGCCGGAGATCCTAAGAAGCGAATGGCTCTGCCTAATTCTCGCATCCTCATTCACCAGCCATCCATGGGAGGGCTATCGGGTCAGGCCACCGACATTGACATTCATGCACGTGAAATCCTCCGTATGCGCGAGATTACAAACCAGTTACTCGCCAAACACACGGGTCAGAAGCTCGACAAGGTGGAAAAGGACGTCGAGCGCGACTTCATCATGAACGCGCAGCAGGCGAAGGAATACGGAATCATAGACGATATCATCTACTCTGCGTGTGGTGGAGGACAAAATCCGACTACGAACCAGACGGTCGGGAGTTCATCTCCCTCATCTTCAACACCATTCCGACCATCTTGACCGCATTCTCACCACGCCCCTCTGCTCTCCTCAAGCCATACTCCGTTTCATAACCGATCACATTGACCCCGGACGGAGTTCCGCCAATTCTCAACTTGTGTAAGGCCTGTTACGTTTTCATGGTTCTCTATGTTTATTGTCCTTCATGATGTCCTGGGGAAGAACAAGCGTCTTCTTGAGGCGGCTATTAATCTTGCTCAGTTCCCAGAAGATCAACACAAGGAGAATCGCGATCACGAACAGCAATAATTGGACGTTCATTTTTTTAGCTCTTTAGCTGCTAAAGGAATTGTAAACGCTCAGGCATTCTACTACCCGTTTTGCCCTCAAGAGGTAACCCAAGTCGTTCAAATTCTGGGTGAATGTGACGCCAACGTTATAGCACTCCAGTGCCTATCGTTTTCTCGCGGCTACCCTTTTTTATTGCTACCGCCCGCATGTTCTAATTTTAGATTAGTTGGCAATTCTTTTGGCATCGCTGTTGCAGTTCCATATTGGGCATCTCGTCCAAGATGCGAGCTAACCACCGGGAAAGGTGAGTCCAAAAATGGCACCCCCCTCAACCGTTGCTCGGCTGAAAATCTCAAGCGATACATGGGCGAGGAAGCCTTGCTCCGCGTCTGGATAGGCGTCAATCTCGTCCCCTGCTGACAGTCAAACAGTCAAATCTCGTCCCCTGCTGACAGTCAAACCATTGTAACCACCGGGAAAGGTGAGTCAAAAAATGGCACCCCCCCCCAACCGTTGCTATGCAGCCTGCTCCAGCGGACGCAGATTGGCAGCCATCTCGCGGGCCTGAGGATCGTCCCATTCCCGTAGCTCCGCAATGAGTTGCAGCAGCCATGCCAGCCCATAGGGGCGTTCAAAACTGGCGCGTCCCTCGGCCCGCAGATACACCGCTTCTTGTGCGATGTTCTCGACAGTGAGGCTTTGCCGCAGAGCCTCTCGTGCAGACGACGCGAAGGCGGCATCGGGAAAAGTCCTGACCAACCGTGCGAGCAGCCAATGCCCGTGTACGGAAGAATGCCAATCGTAGCATCCATAGAACGCGGGAGTCAGTTTTCGTGGCGGCTCCACATCCGCATCGCTGTTCAAGCTGTGACTTATTTTGTTCGGATATTCCTTATGGACACATGCGAGTGCGAGAGTGGCGAACCGCTCAGCCGCGTTGATGTCAAAACCTGCGGGCATAGCGACGGTCTCAGCACTCGCAATGTTGGCGGTAAGAAGCAAGAGAGTAGCGCATAGTGTGGACTTCATTGCGTTGCCACTTTAAACGAAATTTCAGCGGGATTGAAGCCGCCCTGAGAACACCAGCCATTTGTGCAGAAGACTCATATCTCTGAGCTTTCGCACGCCAAAGCGCATCCATCCCAGACTTGAAAATCTCGAACAACTTTTCCAGCCCGACCTACGATGCTGGTGGTTTCGAGGTAAAAAAGAAATCCGTGTTTCTATACAGGAGCATCCAATACCACGTGCGTAACAGGAGGAGGATTTATGTCTCGTTTGAGGATGTTGCAAGTTTGGATGGCGACGTTGGTGCTGAGCACGGGACTGGATGTCGTGCCGAGCATGGCTGCGGGCAGCATGCAGACCTTTACCGGAAAGGTTAGCGATGCTATGTGCGGCGCAAAGCACACCGAGGGGGGAATTGCCCCCGCAGACTGCGATCGGGCCTGCGTGAAGAAGGGCGCTAAGTACGCTTTGGTGGTCGGCGACAAGGTGTATACCCTCAGCACGTCGGATCAAGCCTCGCTGGACAAGCTCAACAAGCTGGCTTGGGAAGAGGCCAAAGTTACGGGTACAGCCAACGAGGATACCATTTCGGTGAAGTCGGTGAATGCCGCCAAGTAGAAGCCGGGGGAGGGGTGCCTGCCCGCAGCAGAAAGCCAACCGTGAGCGACTTTTGTTCGTTATCGGTCGAGCCCAGTCGGTAGAAGACGCCAAACGCCGAATGGAGACTGATCAATACAGACCAATTTAGAAATTGTGCTCTTTCCCGAATGATTAGGTCGTGTGGATGCAGCAGGCGGGGCAAACCAACCGTAATCGAGCCGATCCGCCTGCCTATTGAAGTGCATCAGCTATGCACTTGCTGGCTTGCCAAGGACATGAACCTCATTACTAACTTTCTTAAGCCAAGGTTGGCGCAGTCGCATACGACCGTCGTGATCCCACTTTACAAGCGCGTCGTCTTCGTTCGTTTGCTCAACTGTACCGAATTTTCCAGTCGGCTTTCCGAAATTAGCCAAACCCTCGACGCGATCACCGGGATTCAGTTCCGAGTCGGGAGTAGAGGGCTGGACGAGCGGTGGCCTCTTGGCTCGGTCTGTGTCAGCAAGTGCTCCAACGTGTGACAGAGGCGGTTGCGGAGCTTTGCGCAGTTTTGGTATCAGTTTATTGATACGGCTCATATTCCATTTCCCCAGAGGCTTTGCTTCGCCTGTTCATCTTCTCTATACGTAAAGCGCTTGGAAAGGATGGCTCCGCTGATCCAAACTGCACAGTCCTGACGACTAATTTGGCAGACTTGACAGATTGCAGACGGAAACAGTGCGGGAGCTTCGGATTTCGGCGCAGAAGCTGGTCGTGAAGAACGATGTTGAGAAGTGAACTGTGAACTTGAAACCCACTCCCGCCGTCATAGTCGATGAATCCTAGCTTCCTGAACCTGTTCATGAAAAAACTGACCACGGCTGGCGAAGCGCCAGCCGAATAGGCACTGAGCTTCCGTTGTTAAGCCTCGTGCGTTAGGCTGGTCACAAAGGCTCCCAACGCCTCTGAAACACCCGAGCCGACCTGAATCCCCTCCGGGCAGCCAAATCCCAGCAGAATCAGCCTGCTGATGGGGTCACCCAAGGAAGACCCTCCATGTGAAAATGAATGCCCGATGAAATGACGCATCGCTGAACGCGACAACCGAGTCTATTGACAAGGCGCGTTCAACGCCACATACTGTCCGCGACTGGTTCCGGCCCATTAGTATTGTCCCCCGCCTAAAGCCGGAATTCAATTCAGAGATGTCAATGTCATCGCAGTTGTGCCAACTCGTCCGGTGGCAGTTACTTCTGTGCCCCCACACCTCGGGATCATTCCCCAATCTGATCCGTCCGATGCACACTGAGAACGGGAGAAACAGGGCATTAAGGGCCTGCCTTCTGCGCGACCTGTGGTTGGACGGGAATAACAGGCTCGTCGCTGAACACGCTGGGATGCTCAGGGTGAAACGGTCTTGCTCCAATCGGCACAATACAGGTGGGTGGAAGCGCGACCGCCAGCATGGAGTCAGAGAACGAGTGTGAACTATGTGCAAACAATCATTTGACAATCAAATGACAACCCTGTCGCGATCAGCGAGTCCAAGTCTTTGTCAGATTCGAGATGGAGAAGAACCATGTGGATGAGATCATGTGCTGTATGCAAGGCACTTCTAAAAAAGCCGCGATTGTGGGACTCCGTCCGTTGCCAATGCGGATGGGAGTGGCAGGCGACCGAGTAAATCAAGCCTGACCCATCCCAGAGTCTCAGCAGGAAGGCACTTATCCCAGCAAATCTCTTGCGATGCTGAGCCATTCCGACGACCTGACCGATCTTTTGTACCAAGTGGAGTGTTAGTGTAACGCCTCGTTGGACAATTGTCCGTAGTCGTCGTCGGGGGTGTGGGGATGTGGGAAACGCGGAGCGTTTTCCATATCTCTTCCCAAAGGCCAGATGCCGCGAAATTCGGTGGATGATCATGTGCAGTGGTTGGAGTCCAGACCAGACTACGAGACAGCGGCGGCAGTCGAGTACAGAAAGGCAAAAAGCTCAGAGCAACTGAGAATCGCCGAAGATCGCGGGAGTGCTGTTAGTGGATGCGCAGGGGCACGGGATCATCTCACCACCTTCAGCCCCAAAGATGCCCTCCGGCATGTGTTCCCAGGCCAAACGCGAGTGGAAGCGTATTGTTCCACTCCTGCTGGACCTCGGGACGGTAACCCAAGTTGATGGTCCTGCCCTGCATATGTACTGTGAAGCCTACGCCACTTACATCGAGGTCACCAAACTGATCCGGCTGGAGGGGCTCACCTACGTGGCAGACGGCGGCGATGCGACCTCCAAGATGAAGCGGCCCCACCCGGCACTCACGATCCAGAATGAGTCTGAGCGCAAGATGAGGAGTTTCATGGAGTGCTTCGGCATGTCTGCGGGCTCCCGATCCCGTATAAAAGTGGACCGTCCTGCAACACCGCCAACGCTGTTGAGAAGTTTATGGAAGGCGAATGAGCTATAACTTTGCCCTCGCGACTTACGACGATTACGTGGTGGCGGTACTCGCGGGCACGATCCCTGGAGCTTTGCGACAATGCTCCCACACGGAAGATGCCGCCGACATCGGAGCGATCCGCCGCGAACATGAGCCAATGAAGAAATCGCATGAAGGCGGAAAGCGCAAGACATCCACACGGACGACTGAGCCGCGAGTGGGCATCTTTTGGCTCGTTGACGGCACGCCGCTTATCGATTGCACGTCGCTGACTACAGCCGAGGACTACGGCGATTTCCTGACCTATCCTCGGAGCCACATCGACGTTTGGGAACAGTGGCGGCTGAGCGGCAAGGTTCCCGCTGAATCGGAATACGAAGAGTTCCCACGCGGTCGCGTCATGTACAACGCAAAGACCCAGCGATTCACGTTCCTTGCCGACCGCTGCATTCTCCGAGACAAGAACGTGGTTAGAAGAATCATGTCGGAACTGAAGCTGCCGAGGAACACGGAAACAGATACGGACAGCCATTATCGGTGCCCTGCCTGCGGCTCAACTAAAGCGAATGAAGATTTCTAAATCCAAATTTGTAGCCGGAGCGCAGTGCCTTAAGCGCCTCTATCCTCAGGTGCACCAACCAGAACTGGCTGGCGTGCCTGACGCCGCAGCGGTCGCCATTATGGAGCAGGGCCGCGAGGTCGGGCTGCTCGCCCGCCAACTTTTTCCCGGTGGTATAGAGGTTGAGGGCTCTGGCGGGCTCGAACAAGCGATCCGATCCACGCGAGAGCTAATCTCGAACCGAGAAGTCCTGGCGATCTTCGAAGCCACGTTCGAACACGGCGACGTGCTCGTGCGGGTGGATATCTTGCAGCGTCGGCGAGACAATCGCTGGCGGTTGATCGAAGTGAAGTCCACCGCCGATCTCAAGGAGCACCATCTTGAGGACGTAGCGATTCAGCACCGCGTCGTTTCTCGCTGCGGGCTGGACTTGGCTTCCTCGTGCCTTGCCCACATCAATCGAAACTATGTTTTTGACGGCGGCTCCATCATTCGCCGGGGCAGCGCCAGTCGCCGCCACAGATTGCCCAGGTTGTAGGCCAGCAGGCTCAGCGCCAGCCGCACTTGGTTTGAGCGAAAACGATGACAGGAAAGACGAGTCATCTTAACCGCCTGCTTTCCCTCCTTGATCCATTGCTCCGCCGTACCCCGTTTGTTGTAGAAGCGGACGACCGCCCGGCTCGGCGTCTCTAGGTTGGTCACGATGAACCCCAGTCGCGGAAACAACTCTCCAGCATGGAACTCTACTTTCGCCACTACTCTTCGTGCCGTTTTCCAACTGGCGGCCTGATAGAGAAAGCCCTTGTACCACACGATGGGTTTGTGACTGGGCCGCCCCACCGGGCGCGTCAGCAGTTCCTCGATGTCCCGCAGCAGGTTATCGTTCGCCGGAAGCCGAATCGCGTATTTCACCCCGCGCTCTTCCAGCGTTTCGTAGATCTCCGGTTTGGCAAACGCGGCATCCGCCCGAAACACCACTTCCTTGCCCAGTTCCTGCTGGCACTCGATTTCTGGCAGAAGCACTTCCTCCCAGTCCTCGGCACTGTGCACGTTGCCAGGCCGCAGCTTCGCTCCCAGGCAATCTCCTTCCCCGTTGAACAGCAGCAGCGGGTGATAGCAGGTCGATTCAAAATGCCCGTTGTATGCGCTCTGCTCCTGGTCTCCATAGACCGGGATTTCCGTGCTGTCCATGTCCAGCACCACCCGTCCGAATGAATCTACGACCTCCGCCTTCGCCAGCAGTCCCCGATTGATTCGGCCCAAACCGGCCAAGTTCTCCTCTTGGCTCAGCACCTCGGTCTCGAACCAATGCAAGCGCGAAGGCAACGCTGCCCCGCGATCCCAGATCTTCTCGGAGCCGATTAACCGGAACGTCGGATCTTGCGACAGTCGCTCGGCATCGTTCAGATCTTCGTATCCTGCCAGCCGACTGTAGATGGATTGTCGCAGCAGATCGGGGAGCGGCAACTGCGTGTTCTTTCCCCGCCGACCGTCCAGGATGTTTTCGGCAATGAGGGCACTCAAGCCCAAACGTTCATCCAATTCGCGCACCAAAAGCAGACCACTGTCGGAGGTGACGCGAGAACCTTGGAAATCAACTTTCCAAAGACGGGTTAAACGAGAGCTGAAAGGGCTGATTTTGTTTCTCACCCACTGGGTCGAGCCTCCGTAGAGTTCGTTTTGCTCTCAAAGCCGCATGAATACTGGCGTTGGCGCGATCATACAACCACCTACTCAGAGTTCAAAAAGGAAATGTGGGATAAGGGTCAATGCAATACGAGTGAAACCTAGGTGACACCGGAAGTGATTGATAGGGCGTGTTTTCCAATGTGCGATGACATGCCTGTTGTGTCCTCCGGAACCGGGATATACTTCGCCGTGACCAACGAGTTGTCAGAATGGCGAGTTCAGTAAAATCGGTCGTCATAATCTTCGGTCCTTACGAATTCAGCCCCTATTCAGGGGAATTGCGGAAGGAAGGAATGCGTGTCCGCCTGGAAGGTCAGCCGCTGACCATCCTGCAGGTGCTTCTGGACCGACCCGGGGAGTTGGTCAGTCGAGATGAGCTTCTGAAGAAGCTCTGGCCCGGGGATACGTTTGTCGATTTCGAACATAGCCTGAACGCCGCCGTAAAGCGATTGCGGGCAGCTTTAAACGATCCCGCCGAGCAGCCGCACTACATTGAGACGCTGGCGCGACGCGGATACCGTTTCATTGCACCGGTGAAGATGGCGGACGATCAAATCGGCATTGCAGCGTTCGCCGTCACTCCAGCTTTAGGTGTCGCGCATCCGCCCTTGGCCGTTGGTGGTCGAAGATGGTCGCTCATTGCGGTCGTAGTCTGCGTGGTCGCCATTGTTGCTTGGGGCTGGCGCCAGTGGTGGCATCGGACCGCAACACCTGCGGTCCCCGCGATTCGATCCTTGGCTGTTCTTCCTTTGGAAAACTTAAGTGGAGATCCGTCGCAGGAGTACTTCGCCGACGGTATGACCGAGGAACTTATAGGCCGGCTCTCCAATCTTCACGGTCTTCGCGTTATTTCTCGCACGTCGGCGATGCAATTCAAACACACACAGCTTTCGCTGCCAGAGATTGCTAGAACACTCCGGGTGGATGCCATTGTTGAAGGATCCGTAATGCGAGAGGGCGCCCGCATCCGTGTTCATGCGCAGTTGATTCGTGGCGCAACTGATGAACACTTCTGGTCAAAGACCTATGACCGCGAACTAGGTAACGCCCTGCAGGTAGAAGGCGAAGTATCGCAGGCCATCGCCGACGAGGTAGGAATTAAGATTACGCCGCAGGAGCAGAACCGGCTGCAACGCAAACCGACACCGAACCCGGAGGCCCGGGAGGCGTATCTCCGGGCGCGTTATTTCCTGGAAAGAGACGACAAGGAGGGCGCAACCAAGTGCCTGCAATATTTCCGGGAAGCCATTGCCAAAGACCCAAGTTATGCGGCGGCGTATGCGGGGCTTTCCCGCTGCTATGGTCTTGCATATAGCTTTGACATGTTCTCGTGGTCCGAGGCTATTTCGAAGCGGGGAAAGGCTGCTGCACTCAAGGCGGTGGAACTTGATGACGGACTCGCCGAAGGCCACTCTGAGCTGGCGGACTACTATTTCGACGATGAGTGGAATTTCGATGCCGCTGAGCGGGAGTACAAACGGGCACTCGAAATCAATCCCAACTCGTCGGACGTCCTCCGTAACCATTCATTTTTCGTTCAGCGAATCGGGCGACAGGATGAAGCGGTCAAGGAAGTATATCGAGCTCGTGAACTGGATCCGTTGTCCCTTAGCATGGCCGACGACGTGGCATGGACACTCATGTACGCCCGACGATACGACGAGGCAGTGAATCAATTTCACAACGTGCTGGAGATGGACCCTAACTTCCGTCGTGCGCGTTGGGGGTTGGCCAGGGTTTATGAGTTAAAGGGCATGTACAGGAAGGCGATTTCCGAGTGCCTGAAAATTCCTGCCTTGCCAAACATAGACCCCTTCGCGAAAGCCCTATTCGGGAGGCGCTGTTCGCTCTACGAAAAGGCTTACAAAATTTCCGGCGCGGAACATATTAATCGAAAGTGGTTCGAGTCAGCTCGCCGAGAAATCAAGGATGCGATTGACCGGGACGACGACGCCTATTCCATCGCTGCCCTTTACGCCGAGACGAGAGAGAACGAAAAAGCAATCGACTTGCTTGAACGAGCCTACGCTCAGCACGATGCCGCATTGCTTCAATTGAAGGTAGATCCACGAATGGACAACCTGCGTTCCGGTCCTCGGTTTAATGCCTTACTCCATCGCATCAACTTTCCTGATTAGCGATCAAGCAGTAAGTCACGATGACCGAACCATCTCGTGCAGCTCTTTCCCCCGGACTGCTGGGGCGAGGCCGCGTCGGTCGACACGGCGAAGATCGGCCTCGTCGTCACAGCGTGGGACTGCGCGTCGAAGACGGGCGCCGCGAACGACTACTCCGCGAACGTCGCCGTGGCCGGCACGACGGACGGCAGGCTCCTGGTGCTCGACGCGTGGAAGGGGAAGGCGGATTTCGCCGACCTGCCCGCGATCATACTCGCGAGGTACCAAGCGCTCGCGGCCGCGTACAGGACGACGCCCCTTCTCGCGATCGAGGACGCGAGCGCCGGGACGCAAGTCCTGCAGGTATTCGAGGCCCAGGCGCCGCAGGTGCCCAGGATCGCCGTGAAGCCCGCGGGCCGGAGCAAGCTCGTCCGCGCGGGAGGGCGTCACGCCGTACACGAGAGGCAGGCTGGTGGACCTCCCGCGCAGCGCGCCGTGGCGGGAGGCGTTCGTGTCGGAGATGGCGAACTTCCCGGTGGGCCGGCACGACGACCTCGTCGACTCGTTCGTCTGGGCGGTGAAGGCGTTCATGTCCGGCTCCGAATTCAGGAAGCCGGGCCCGTTCGCGCTGCGGCCCGGCCCGAGGCCCAGCGGCAGGGAGGCCGAGCTGGCTCGCGTGGCCGAAGAGATGGAGATGCGGAGGACGCTCTCGCCGGACCTGGACGAGGCCGACGCGCCGTGCATCCAGGCGTTCGGGGGATGGGACTTCTAAGTTTGAAAATCACGCCGCGAGACGAGGGTCGTCGCGGCAGATATAAAGAGGAGACTCGCATGAAATCGATAGAACAACGTTTGGCGGAGAAGTTCGAACAACTCGAAGAGCACGGCCAGAGGACCACTGTGATCGAGATCATCGAAAGCCGACAGCCGCTGGAAAAGAAATTGGCCGCCGCAGAGAAGGCTTTGGGTGCCGATTTGGAGTCATCGGAAGCGAGACTGGCGGAGGCGGCGCGACGGGCCTTCAATATCACGCCCAAGCAGGCGCGCGAGTTCGCGCGAGAACCCAGCGCGCTGGATCCTTTTTGGGAAAGCGTCAAAGAGATGGATTGACCGAGACCCCGTGCCAGACGGGGTTCGGCTTCGGCTGCTGTTCCGGAGCCGAGATTCCCTCTGGACAGGCCGCGTCGGGGTGCCTGCCTTGGAAATCCCGAGCTGGCCGGAGACACCCGGCAAGAAGAAAGCCCGAGGGCGACCGCGAACCGCGGCGGGTCCTCGGGCTTCTTCTATTTCACAGGCGCTGAAGGTCAATAAGTATAATGGCGATATTTCGCCAGCTACACGGGAAAGCTCTCAAAGGCGATTACACTCAAGTGCCCAGCGCAAGGCCAGATGAGTGTAATGGCGAGTAGAGTCGAGAACAGGCGCAGTGGCTGTAATCTCCCGGTGGCTTTTGACTGCGCTTTCGCGTCGTCGCCTCAGTCCGGTTTGACATGGCTCTGTTTCCTGTTCCCGCTCGTCGA
>CABEDQ010000279.1_pt1 | contig 15264 bp, 10 predicted proteins | sample 3423111 | NCBI WGS metagenome assembly CABEDQ01 (sample SAMEA5534331, study PRJEB31848) | metagenome | biome: tundra; feature: field; material: soil | place: USA | collected 2013-05 | depth 0.15 m
ATCTGTTTTAGGGAGGGACACTCTCGCCGGAAAGTTGAAACCTCCACGGGCCAAGAGTCAGAAGGGAAAGTGTGATTCCTCTGAAACTGGTGGGGCCGAACGTCCTCGAAGCCCGTTTCTGGATAACTTCCGTTGCCGACGACTCGACCACTCTTGGCGGAGCCCATTTATTGCCCCGGAGCAGCTGCGTCAAAGACAAGCCTCCCTCCGACAAACGTTTTCAGCACTCGAACCTCGCGGATCTTCTCGGGCACAATTGAGAATATGTCATCGCTGAGAAGGACCATATCGGCCAATTTCCCGGGAGTAATCGAACCCTTTTCCTTCTCCTGAAACTCGGCATAAGCGGAGCCCATGGTGTAGGCCTCGATCGCCTCGGCAACCGAGAGTTTCTGCTCGGGGAACCAGCCGTTGGGATTCTTTCCATCGAGAGTGGCCCGGGTCACGGCGGCGTAGACAGTCAGAAGCGGGTCAAGCGGAGCCACCTCCCAGTCGGTGCCGAAAGCCAGGCGCACGCCATGGTCGAGGAATGTGCGGAAGGCGTAGGTGCGGCTGGCTCGTTCGTGACCGATGTGCGACTCGGCAAAGCGGCCGTCGTCGATCGCGTGGTAGGGCTGGACGGATGCAATCACATGCAGTTGGGCGAAGCGCTCGAAGTCTTTGGCCGCCATATGTTGTGCGTGTTCGATGCGCAGCCGGCGATCGGCTTCGCCATGCTTTTTGATTACCTCGGAATACAGGTCAAGGATGGTGGAAATACCTTCGTCGCCAATGGCGTGGGTGCAGATCTGCAATCCCGCGGCATCGGCCTTCATGTAGCGATCCCGCATGAGCGAAATCGGCTGCATTTCATCAGAGAGTAGACCGCGGTTGTTCCCTTGATTCAGGAATGGTTCGTAAAAGTAGGCCGTTCCCGAACCGAGAGAGCCGTCGGCAAAGGCTTTGAGAGCGCCGATGCGGAGATATGGTCCGCCGAAGGCATGGCCGATACCGAGCTTCGCGAGGTCGTCCACGTGAGTGATGGAAGGAGCCACATAGATCCGCGTGGTCAGCTCATCACGCTGCAGAAGTTCGCTGTAGACGGCGATGTCTTCATTGCTGGCGACCATGTGTTGCACGCTGGTGACGCCCACCGACGCTGCATGAGCTAGTGCCCGCTTAACGATCTTCAATCGCTGGTCGTGGGTCAGTGGAGGAATAACCTTGTCGATGTAGTCTGTGGCTGCGTCTTTCAGCGCGCCCGTGGGATTGCCCTGGGCGTCCCGAACTATCGTTCCCCCGGGGGGATCGGGAGTCTTGGCCGTAATGCCGGCGAGACGCAGCGCCACGGAATTGGCCAGTCCCATGTGCCCGTCGTAGCGGCTCACAAACATCGGCGTGTCGGGGGTAACAGCGTCAATGAGTTCCTTCGTCGGCATGTTGGGCGGGTTCCACTTGGTTTCGTCCCAGTTGCCGCCGACAATCCACTCACCTTTCGCAGTAACTCTTGCACGTTCGCCAATGCGGCGCGCGAACTCTTCCGGAGTCGTAGCGTCGTTCAGCTGGATGTTGTCGAGCTGCATCCCGCCGGACACGAAATGCACATGCGCGTCGTTGAATCCCGGCAACAGGAGTTTGCCTCCGGCGTCGATCACGTGTGTGTGCGGAGCGCGCCAGGCATCAACCTCAGTGTTTGAGCCAACCGCCACGATGCGGTCTCCGAGGACCGCGACGGCCTGAGCCGTCGGCAAAGACTTATCTACCGTCCAGATTTTGGCGTTGGTAATGATGAGATCGGCAGCCGGCCTGGATTGCGCCTGGTTTCGTTCGGGCAGCACGAGGCAACATACAAGGAGCAAGAGCCACAAAGGGAGATTTTGATGATTCATGAGTATCGACCTTGGAAACGATGACGCTGCGCGAGCTCGACGACACACTGCTTCCTCAGCACACCAACGTACGACCTGAACAGCTTGAAAGTCAGAATTCGTAGCGCAATGCGAATTGCATCACCCGAGGATTGGTCATCAGGTGGGTATAGTTGCCGAAGTTCGGAACCGCGATGGAGTTGTTGCTTTCGCTCGCGCTGCCGGAATTCTGGTCGTTGAAGTCGAAGCGAGTTGAGTTGGTCACGTTGAACACTTCCCAGCGCAAGGCCAGATCGTGCTTTTCATTCCAAGGCATCTTCCAGCGTTTCGAAAGCCCGAGGTCAATGCCGAAGTAGCCGTCGCCACGCACGAAATTACGCACGCCGACCTGACCCGGCAGAGCCGGATTGAACGAACTCTCGGCTGTGGCTGGATCGGGAAAGAGGTTCACGTTGCCGTCCGCCTGGTGGTAAGCCCCACTTTTCAGGTGCGACACGGTTGGCATTGCCGCGCCTTCCCAATACCAGTCGGTCGGATAGTCGGCGGGATTGTTGTAAATGGTGTAGGGGAAGCCGCTGGTCCAGCGAAACAGGCCCGAGAGCTGCCAGCCCCCGATGACGGCATCGACAGCGCGATTGACACGACCAGCGAAGGCGCGGCCTCGGCCGAAGGGCAAGTCGACGATCCAGTTCGCATTCAGTTGGTGCGTGGTATCAAAATCGGAAACGGCGCGGAAAAGATTCGGCGACCAGGCATTGAACATCTGACAGCCGCCGTTGAAGTTGAGAGAACCGTAATTTCCGAGGCGCTCGGCGTCAGAGCAAAGGTCGATCGACTTCGAATATGTGTAATTGAAGTCGAACTGAATACCGTGACTCATCTGATGCCGCAGAGTGGCTTGAAGAGCGTTGTAGTTTGAGAATCCGATGGAACGCACGGTCATTAGAGACACATACTGCGGGTTGTAGAAGGCGTTCGGTCCTCCGACCGGATAGTATTGGCAAAGTGGGTGTCCAGCTTGGCCGCAGCTTGGATCGCCGGTCGCGTCTGGTATTCCACCGTTTCCGAATCCAGATACAGTAGGCACATCAAGAGCCTGAAGCGCGGTGGTCTCGACACCTGCTACTCCACAGAAAAGATCGAAGATCGCCAGGACGGGATCCGTGGTCGAGGCCGGCCCGCCTGAGCCGCAACCTCCGGTCTGCGCACCCAGCGCATAAGCGCCCCCGTTGATGGGCGCCTGAAGCATGTTGGTCCAATACTTAACTACGGCCGGGCTGACCATGGAATCACTGAAAGTCGCGTCGGTCACACCCTGCAACTCGTAGAGTCGTGCGAGCGGCTGGATGGCAGAGAAGTAATCCAGACCAGATTTCTTGTCCCTAAGATCGAGAGGTTGGGCGACATCTTGTGAACTCAGCAGGCGGTGCGAGAGTCTGCCCACGTAAGCAAGGTCCAGTGAGAATCCTGCGCCCAGATCGCGCTCTACGGAAAAGTCGAGAGTGTACGAATAGGGAGTCTTCAGCGAAGTATCCAGGCTGCTGCCGTAGTTGGACGCACCGAGCGCCTGCATGGTTGGTATTGTCTCCGGGAAGCTCGGAGCCCCAGGAGTGGGCTGGAGAAGGCTTGGCGGAATGACATTGACACTCGTCAACCGAGGCAGACTGTTGAGCGGCTGGATTGGGTTGCTGAGACTCGTCGTCAGACCGAAAGAGTTCCCACTAAACTCATCTATAATGCCCTGCCCGAAACGGTCATACACCATCCCGAATCCGCCCCGGATGGACGACTTATTGCCGCTGCCCAAGAGCTTGCTCAGGAAACCTTTGGTTTTATTGGGTGCCCAGGCAAAGGCGATGCGGGGACCAAGGTTGCCGTAATCCCAGTTCCAATACCCCCTTTTTCCGTTGGCCGCACCACACCAGTCGATTTGCAATGGAGCATCCTGACTCGATGGGGTGCCACTGGCGCCTGCCGCTGCTCGAGCGGAAAACCACTGTCCAAGACTGGGACTGGGACAAACCTGCAAACCACTGGTCTCCCACACCGGAGAGAAGAGCGAGTAACGCAGGCCCAGAGTCAGCGTGAGGTTGGGTTTGACCTTCCAAATGTCTTGCACATACGGCTCGAAGCTGTTCTGTGCATATCGCCGGGAGATCGGCGAGTTGGCCGGAAGCAACCGGAGTTGTCGGTTGTAGTTAAAAACTGTAGAGGCTTGCGTAACCATTCCCAACAGATCTGTGATCGGGTAGTCATAACTTACGTCGAAACTCGGATCCACCGCGGGATAACCGTTGTTCGCCGGGTTCAAGGGGCTGCTGTTGTTGGGACTGGAAAATCCGGAGGTGGTAGTAAAGGACGAATTCGTATTTCCGCTGTCAAACGAAGAGGTATAGTCGAACCGCGGATTACGCATGAACAAAAGATATCCGCCGAACTGGAGCGTGTGCTTCCCGTGAATCCACGACAAATCCTCTGAGAAATTATGAGTCGGGCGCTGGAAATTTCGAGTTCGTGTGATGCCTTGGCCGAAATTAAAGGTGATCCAGGGCTGGTACGAGTTGCCAAGCGTTCCAAAACTCTCTCGAACAAACCCGTAGTGGAAATTGCTCATCAGGTTTGGACGGATGACTGCTGAGTAGCTTCCGATGAGCCCCTTGTTGTGGTAGACAGTCTGTCCTTGCGGAGGCTGACCGGGGAAATAGGGCTGGCAGCCGCCGCAGGCATCACTGGAATCATCTCTCATGGCTCCCATCACGGAAAGACGCTGCTTGCCGTCTTGCGTGATGTTGTAGTCGGCGCGGGCAATGTAGACGTTCTGCGTCTCATGGGTCGGCGAAGCGAAGACGAATCCCTGGTAGTTATAGCCATCGCCCGTCACATTGCTATTCGGCGCAGGCAGGCTTTGGAAGTATGCCATCGTGGCCGCGTCTGGCCCCGCGTGTATTGGATCAATCTGCGTCAACTGCTGAATACCGAGGGCGATGTATCCCGGCGCAGGAGTGTACGTCTGACCGCTCTGGCCCTGCACCGCGAAGCTGGAGCCGCCAGGACATTGAACGGAGTTTGCGCACAAATACTGAAGGACACCGTCGCGCATCGCCAAGCTGGGAACTTCCTCCCCAGAACTTACGGTTTCCTCCGCGCGTCGCGTTCCTTCGTAGTTCATGAAAAGAAACAAGCGATCTTTCTTCACTGGCCCGCCGATGGAGGCGCCAAAGATATTGCGGATCAGCTTGGGAGGCGTGTTGCAGTCATTCGGATTGGGGAGCGTGCAATTTGTCAGTTGGGCCAGTTTGTTGAAGTAATCGTTGGCGCTGGTGTAGGTGTTGCGAAGGTACTCGTAGACCGAGCCGTGGATGCTGTTGGTGCCGCTTTTGGTCACGAGTGCCACCTGCGCGCCGCTGGTTCCTCCCTCGTCGGCGTTGGCATTGGAGGTGGTGACGCGAAACTCCTGTACGGAATCGAGCGTCACGGGCAAGACGGAGGTAAAGGCCTGGCCGCCCTCGTCGTTTACGCGAATGCCATCGAGACTGACATTGCCCTGGTCGCTGCGCGCGCCATTCACCGCGCCGCTGCGCGTATCGTTGGTACTTGTGTCTGCTCGATTGCCAGTATAGGTAACGCCGGGCTGCAGCGTAAGCAGGTCGGGCACGTTGCGCCCCTCCAGCGGCAGTTCCTTTACCTGATTCTCGCCAAACGCTATACCCATAGTCGCGTCTTCGGTGTTGATTACCGGGGCCTGCCCGGAAACTTCGATCTGGGTGGTGGACGCGCCGACCTGAAGGACAACGTTCACGCTAGTCGGCAGGTTGACAAGAAGCTGGAGATTGGTCTGCTGGTATTTCTTGAAACCAGCTTTTTCCGCGGTCAGTACATAGGTACCCGGGGGAAGCGCGAGAAATTCGAATTCGCCCGTGGACGCAGTAGTAGCATTCCGGCTTAACCCCTGCGCCTGGTTGGCAAGCGTTACGCTGGCCCCCTCCACCACGGCCCGAGTACTATCAAGAACTTTGCCGTGCAAGGACGTTGTGCCGGTCTGCGCCCAGGCGCAAGAAATGGACAGTAGGAAGCATACCGGGAACAAGAACAGCCGATTCTGGATGGAAGACCGCATCGTTGCCTCCCTTAGAGTCTGTACTATGCTTTGCGCAGGAATTAAATGGGCGAAAGCCTTGGTCCGAAGAGGAGAACTCTGACGTCGAGTCTTCCGCAAAGACCGACAATCTCCCTGGCCAGTTTGTTGTGTTGAAAACATTAGTGCGACGGTGTGTGCGAAGTCAAGAGAACAAAGTCCGCTGGGGTCCGCGCACAGCGGATACTCTTTTTGAAGAGTCTGGAGAAACCTCGATGCCTAAGTCTGATTTCAACAACGCTAGTTTGTTTCTTGTTTGTCTAGTCCTCACGGGTTTTGCATGCGCTCAAACTAAGCCTCGGTCACGGGACCTGGGTGTTCCCTTCGATGGAGTGCCCGGACCGCTCAACGCCATCACTGACGTTAAAGGTCTGGAAGTTGGCTATACGACCCTGATTTCTGGTGATGCGACATCAAAGGTGGGGGTCGGGCCGGTGCGAACGGGCGTGACCGCCGTTCTACCCCGCGGCAAAGATTCCAACGACCCTGTCTTTGCCGGGTGGTTCACAGAAAACGGCAACGGCGAGATGACCGGGACAACCTGGGTCGAAGAGTCGGGTTCTCTTGAGGGCCCTGTCATGATCACGAATACGCACAGCGTCGGTATCGTGCGTGATGCGGTGATCGCCTGGCGTCTGAAACATCATGGCGTCGACAAAGACAGCTATTCGTGGTCGCTGCCAGTTGTGGCCGAGACTTGGGACGGTTACTTGAATGACATTAACGGATTCCACGTGAAGGCCGAGGATGCGTTTCACGCTCTCGACAGCGCGCACGGCGGCCCGGTAGAAGAAGGAAACGTGGGTGGCGGCACCGGAATGATCTGTAACGAGTTCAAAGGCGGAATCGGCACATCATCGCGCGTACTCGATGCCAAGTACGGAGGCTACACGGTCGGCGTGCTGGTGCAATGCAACTATGGGCAGCGGGATCAATTACGGATTGCCGGTGTGCCGGTCGGCCGGGAGATTGCTGGACCGAAAGTCTGGGATGACGATGTGGGGTCCATTATCGTGGTAGTCGCCACGGATGCTCCGTTGATTCCAACCCAATTGAAGCGCGTCGCAAAGCGTGTGACCCTGGGGCTGGGACGAGACGGAAGCTACTCAGGCGATGGCTCAGGCGACATCTTCATTGCCTTTTCCACCGCGAATCCGGGAGCAGCTTCTTACAGCGGTGTTCGCCCGCTTAGCATGCTGCCCAACGATCAGATCAACCCCATTTTCCTAGCCACGGTGCAAGCCACTGAAGAAGCGGTCGTCAACGCCATGATCGCCGCTGAGACGATGACCGGTGTAAAGGGTCATACAGTGATCGCGCTACCTCACGACCGATTGCGGGAGCTTCTGAAGAGATACAACCGGATTGCACACTGACTCTCTCCCTGCTGAAAGGGGCCGAACCGGTGCTGCGGGTCTGACCCAGTTGCCGATAGAGGATTGACGGCTGGCCGATAGCTGGAGACGTAACAACCGACAACCGATTCGCGTGGATGACGGACCACCCGGAAGTTATGTCACGGAACAAACTTTCAACGACGCGGGCCAGAAGTCGGCTTGGGGGCCGTGACCACCCTCAGGTGTCTTCCAATCCGAGGTTGTCGTTTACCGCATGGCTGAGTCTCTGCTTGCAGCCGAGGTACCGCTCAGTTGTCTCAACGGATGCGTGTCCAAGCAGAAATTGAATCTGCTCAAACTCTCCGCCTGCCAGATGGCATAACCGTGCGCAGGTGCGGCGTAAGTCATGGGGGGCAAGGCCCTTGATGTCGGCTCGCTTAGCGGCCGCTCTCACAACGTGCCAGACAGCCTTGGGTGTGATTCTATCGTCCCAGATCGTTTCCCAACCGACTTACTCGCCGGAAGATCGTGCCACTGTTGATGCCGGCCGCCGTGGTCCACTCATCGACGGCGCGTTTCGCCCACACCGGAACTGGAACGGTGCGGATGTGCTTTCCTTAGCCAATCAAGTCAGCGATTACCCAGCGCTCCTCGCGAACCTGGAAATCCTGCGTTCCCAGTCCAACCAGTTCCGCCCGTCTCAGGCCGCAGCCAATCAACAGCGCAAGAATCGCCCGATCACGTTTGCCTCGGATGTGGTCGGCCGGTGGCTCACCGAGTAAGTTCTTGGACTGATCCACAGTCAACCAATTGCCAATCCGCACACCCAGCCGCTTTGCGCCTTTCACTCGACGGATTCCTGCGGCCAAGTCAGGGCTCAGAAGGCCGGTATCGGAGGCTTCATACGCGAGGCGCCTGACGGCGGCCAATCGCACATTGATCGTGGACGGCGCTAGGTTCTTCTGTTCAAGAAAGAACCGGTACCGGAGGACGACCGTCCTGTTAAATGCAAGACGTGGTTCGGAACAGTACCACCCGATAAATTCGTCGATGGCGTGACCGTATGATTCTTGCGAACTGGCCGCTCCGAGCGAGTGAAGAACTGCATTCTTCGACTGCTCCAAATCGGCTAGTCGAAGCATGCTTCTTGCCTTGGAGCGTTTCGATGTCTTCCGATGCGCCATACTGGCGGCCTCCTAGCCGCGAAGGTCAGTATGGTCTTTCAGCTGGAGTGATGGTCCCGAAGCCCGTTTCTCGGTACCGATCGGGACCAACGACAAACAACCTGCATACTCGTGACCTAGGGAGCATAGATCGCCGCCGAGCACAACTCTTCTATCTCTTCTATCCCACTATTTTGGCTGCGTTGTCGAACAATTAGCAGAAGAGGATGTTGGCTGCTGGCCTCCGATCTGGTCAACCGCTTCAATCCACTCCTTCTACGGATTCGTGGTCGCCAGCTTGGGTTGACAGGCGCGCCTCCGCCCTGCTCTTATCGTTGGCGAATTTTGGCACGGCTGTTGTTTCTTAATTAAAGTACCCTTCGTAGGCTGGAGTCCTCATGAAGCTGAGACTGGTCTTGTTTTCGTCTTGTGTCGTGCTGTTCTCTTCCTTGTCGTCGAACGCGCAGCAGGAGCGGGAGGCGCGGCTGTGGCTGACGACGCCCGACCGGGTTGCCGTAGTAGCACCGCAGGCAACCTCGCTGCACTTTTCCTCAGAAGCGGGTGAGCTGCCGGTGCTTACGGTGGACGACGCGCAGCACTTCCAGGTAATGGACGGCTTTGGCTTTGCGCTGACGGGAGGAAGCGCGCAGCTGCTCATGCGCATGGGCGCTGCGCAACGGGTGGCGTTGCTGAAGAAGCTGTTTACGACGGGCGACGACGGGATCGGAGTGAGCTGCCTGCGGGTGAGCATCGGGGCGTCCGATATGAATGAGCGCGTGTACTCGTACGATGACCTGCCAGCTGGCGAGACCGATGTGGAGATGGCGAAGCTGAGCCTGGGGCCGGACCGCGCGGATGTGATTCCGGTGCTGAAGGAGATTCTGGCGATTCGGCCGGGGATCAAGATCCTGGGATCGCCGTGGTCTGCTCCGGCATGGATGAAGACGAACGACGATGTGAAGGGCGGCGAGCTCAAGTCGGAGTATTACGGCGCGTTCGCAAAGTATTTCGTAAAGTACATCGAGGCGATGCGAGCAGAGGGGATCGCGATTGACGCGATCACGATCGAGAATGAGCCTCTGAATCCGAAGAATACGCCCAGCATGGTGATGTTTGCGCAGGAACAAGACACGTTCATTGCGAAAGACTTGGGGCCTGCCTTTGAGAAGGCCGGTATCCGGACGAAGATTCTGCTTTACGACCACAACCCAGATGTGGCCTCGTATCCGCTGTCGATTCTGGGCGATCCGGCAGCGAGCAAGTATGTTGATGGGACGGCGTTTCACCTGTACGGCGGCGAGGCGAGCGTGCTGACGCAGGTGCATGATGCATTTCCGAAGAAGAACCTGTATATGACGGAACAGTCGGTGACGGCGAGGCGCGGCGAAGGACCGCTAGGAATTGCCGAGCCGGTGAGGCGGGTGATGATTGGCGCAACGCGGAACTGGAGCCGCAATGTGCTGTTGTGGAATTTGGCGGCCGATCCGCAAAACGGGCCGCACACCAACAACGGAGGGTGCACCGGATGTTCCGGGGCGATCACCCTGGATGGCGATTCTGTAACTAAGAATGTTGCTTATTACGTAGTCCAGCATTTCTCGCAGTTCGTGCCGCCGGGCTCGGTGCGGGTGGCTTCGAGCGAAATGGAGCAGTTGGCCAGCGTCGCCTTTTTGACTTCGGAGGGGAAGGTGGTGTTGGTGGTTTCAAACACGGGAAATTTTCCGAAGCCCTTCGCGGTGAAGTACCACGGAAAGGTCTTCCAGACCGTGCTGCCCGCGGAATCTGTGGGGACCTATGTCTGGTAGGCGCGCGCTTCCGCTTCTAAGACGATTCGGCTTCACGCTGGTGCTGCTGGCAACGGCTCCGCCGGCGCTTGCGACGAAGGATGCCAAGCCGCAGTTTGGACCCAATGTACTGATCTTCGCTCCGTCGATGCCATCGCAGGCGATCCAGAAGCAGATCGATGCGGTGTATGCAACGCAGCAGCACAACGAGTTTGGGCCGCAGCGGAATGCGCTGCTGTTCCTACCCGGAAACTATTCGGTGGACGTGCCGGTGGGCTTCTACACCGAGCTGATAGGGCTTGGCGCGTCGCCCGATGCGACTCGGATTGCGGGCAACGTGCATGCGGATGCGAACCACGAGCACAACAATGCAACGACGACCTTCTGGAGAGCTGCGGAAGGTCTCTCGGTAGAGCCGGCGGGCGGTACGATGCAGTGGGCGGTCTCGCAGGCGGTGTCTCTGAGGCGCATGCATGTGCGTGGCGACCTGGTGCTGCACCAGCATCGCGGCTGGGCAAGCGGTGGTTGGATGTCGGATTCGCTTGTGGACGGGAATGTCGATTCCGGGAGCCAGCAGCAATGGATCTCGCGCAACTGCGATTGGAAGAGCTGGACGGGCGCGAACTGGAACATGGTGTTTGTCGGGGTGGTGCATCCGCCGGACGGCGCATGGCCTTCACCGCCGTACACAAACGTGGCGCAGACGCCAGTGGTACGCGAGAAGCCCTTCCTGCAGGTGAATGGCGCGGGCGAGTTCAGCGTGCGGGTTCCGGCGCTGCACAGCGACAGCGTCGGAATTACGTGGCGCAGCGGAGAAACGACGGGAGAGACGATTTCGATTGGACGGTTTTATATTGTGCACCCGAATGTGGATACGGCGGAGACGATCAACGCGCAGCTTGCCCGAGGCAAGAACCTGATCCTGACTCCGGGGATCTATGAATTGACCAATCCGATTCGCGTGACACGGCCCCATACGGTGATACTGGGACTGGGGTTTGCGACGCTGCGTCCTGTGAAGGGCACGGCGGCGATGACGACAACCGATGCGGACGGGATCGAGATTGCGGGGCTGCTCTTCGATGCGGGCCCGAGCGAGTCTCAGGTGCTACTGGAAGTCGGGCCGGAAGGAAGCCAGGCGCGCCACGTGAAGGACCCGATCACGCTGCACGATGTTTTCTTTCGCGTAGGCGGCGCCGCAGTGGGCCGGGCCAAGGTGAATTTGAGAATCAACAGCAACGACACACTGGTGGACCATACCTGGATCTGGAGAGCCGACCACGGCGCCGGAGTGGGCTGGGAACTGAATACCAGCGAAACCGGGCTGGTGGTGAATGGAAACGATGTCACCATCTACGGCTTGTTTGTGGAGCATCACCAGCAATTCCAGGTTCTGTGGAAGGGCAATGGCGGGAGGACGTATTTTTATCAGTCCGAGATTCCTTACGATCCTCCGAACCAGGCGAACTATACGAGTGCGCCGGGAGTGAACGGGTGGGCTTCATACAAGGTGGCGGATGGAGTCACGAGTCATGAGGCGTGGGGACTGGGCGTGTATAGCGTCTTTATTTTTCCGGACGTGGTGCTGACCCGGGCGATTGAAACGCCGAAGAGCCCGCAGGTACGGTTTCACGACATAATTACGGTGGCGTTGGGCGATCACGGCGCGATCAACCACGTGATCAACGACACGGGCGAGCCGACCGCGATTCATCCGCGCGTGACGCCGAAGGTGACGGACTTTCCGTGAAGCCGTTGCGCCGAATCCAAGCAAGGGATGGGGTAACAGCAGATAACCTCCCAAGGCCATCTTGCAAGGTGAACTATTCATCTTCGAGGCCTCCCAGTGATCGGAATCTTCCCGAGAGGATGTTCCGCCGATCAATACCGAGAAGTCGCTAGCCTTGATCGAAAACGCCTCGGATCGCGACCCCGCTCCGTCCCCTGCAGTCTGCCCCGAGGCGTTTCCGATCAAGGCTAGCGACAATACTTCCACAGTCACGCCTAGGGCTGGAAATCCAAATGTGTTCCTTTTTGACCGGAAGCGCTTTTTCCCAGGGTTTTAACTAAGATACGGTCTTGAAGCTCCTGGACTAGTTCCTGATCCGCCCGGCCGGAGTAAACGAGAGGCGGGTATTCAAAGAGTTTGGGTGCGCCTCGAAGAATAAGCGTGAGGGCCAGCGGAAAACCGAAGTTGCAGTGCGGATAATGCCGCAAGCGTTGATCGAAGCGGGCCGGTAAGACGAAACAGTGGCGGCAGTGGAGGTCCCCAAAGATGAGTGCGCAGCAGGAGCAGAGTGGGCGTGAAATGCCCATCGCGGAAGTCGTCCGCTTGATCGACCTTGTGAATTACCAGGAAGGAGCCGTTGTCAGCCGGACGCTAGTCCACCGCGCGACAGGAACAGTCACGCTGTTCGCCTTCGATGAGGGCCAAGGCTTAAGCGAGCATACCGCTCCTTTCGACGCAGTGGCACATCTGCTGGAGGGCGAAGCGGAAATTGCGGTTTCTGGCAAGCCACTACGGACGACGGCAGGCGAAGCGGTTCTCATGCCAGCACATCAACCTCACTCTCTGAAGGCCCTCAGTAGATTCAAAATGCTGCTGACGATGATCCGGTCGTGAGCGACGCGGACCGGAGGACTTGATTTGTATGAAAGCTCCAGAAATGCCCGCTGTGTTGACCATTGGGCATTCGACCCGCACATGGAAAGCGTTCCTCGATCTTCTGCGGGCGCACCGCGTCGAGCGCGTCATCGACGTACGCAGTGTCCCGCGATCGAGACACAACCCTCAGTTCAACCGGGAGACCTTGTCGAAAAAGCTGCGGGCCGCGAGGATCGGCTACGTGCACTTGCGAAAGCTCGGGGGCTTACGCCATGCGCGACGCGATTCGACGAACCTGGGCTGGCGCAATACCTCATTTCGTGGCTTTGCTGATTATATGCAGACCTCGGAATTCGAAGCAGGGTTACTCCGATTGTTGAAATTGGCCGGGCAGAAGCGGAGCGCGATTATGTGTGCGGAAGCGGTTCCATGGCGTTGTCACCGTTCCCTTATCGCCGATGCGCTGACTGTTCGCGGGATTCGGGTTGACGACATTATGAGCATGAAGCGTTCCCAAGTTCATGCACTCATTCCTTTTGCACGTGTCCAAGGTGATCGCATCACGTACCCGGCCGGGAATCGTGGAAGCGGGGCGAGTTCCTCCAGTTGGTTGTCGAGGGGATTACGAAAGAACCGAAAAATCAAGGTTTGAGAATGTGATCAAAGATGCCTCTTGATTATCCATTGTGGCTGCGGGCGGCGCACTTCTTCAATTTTCTTCTCCTCTCGCTTCTCATCCGCAGTGGTCTCGAGATCTTGAGTGCACATCCGAGATTTTACTGGAACGATCATTGCACGCCGGGTAGCGAATGGCTCAAGTTCACGAAGAAGCAGGGACCTGATGACCGACTCTGGACGGCGAGTGACGAGGAAACCTCATTCCCGTCCGTGATTGCCCTGCCAGGCCACGAAAATCTAGGTCTCGGACGGCACTGGCACTTTCTCGCGGATTTCGCGTGGCTGCTGACAGGTTTGACATACGTGGTAATGCTCTTCGTCACGCCGGAGTGGCGGCGTCTAATTCCGACTTCCTGGCAGATTGGCCCGGACGCGTGGCACGCAATGCTTAGCTATCTGAGCCTCCACGTCGTGGAAACCCCGGGAGGATATAACGCACTACAACAGTTGAGCTACGCGGCAGTCATATTCTTGCTCGCGCCGTTCAGCATTGCGACGGGAGTGGCGATGTCCCCAGCCGTCGCCGCTCGTTTCCCGTGGTATATCAGGATCTTTCACGGACGGCAGGGCGCACGGAGTCTGCATTTCCTGGCTCTTTGTTCATTCATCGTATTTTTCATTGGACACGTCACGATTGTGGCTCTGCATGGTTTTCGGAGAGAGCTGGCGCTTATTGTTCTGGGACAGACGCACGATGCGCAGTTGACGCTTGCTCTTGTGGTCTGGCTGTCCGGGTTGACCGGCATAGTGGTCATCCATACTGTGACAACCGTGTGTTCGCGTCGTCGCCCGCGCTTTGTCCAGAAAGCCACTCAGTTGATCACCGATCCGGTGCGCTCACTGCTCTTCGGCCACGAAATGTCCGCGCAGCATTACTCACATGCGGACATCTCGCCACACTTCTGGGTGAACGGCCGGCCGCCGAAAGAAGAATATTTTCTGGCGATGGTACGCGAGAACTTTGCGAACTATAGCCTGGAAATCGGTGGATTGGTCGAAAGGCAGCTGCATCTAACGCTGGCGGATCTCCGCGCAATGCCGAAACAAACTCAAATTACCAAGCACTGTTGCATCCAGGGCTGGTCGGGCGTTGCGGAGTGGGGCGGCGTATCTCTGCATCACATCGTCGGACTTTGCCATCCGCTTCCCTCCGCCCGCTACATCGTTTTCTACGCGTTCGACAATAAATCCACATCGGAGCCACATGCCCAAGGACCGGGGTACTTCTACGGCACGATTCGCTTGGAGTTGGCGGAAGATCCCCAAACGATTCTTGCCTACGAAATGAACGGCCAGCCACTGCCGATTTTGCACGGAGCACCGCTCCGACTTCGCGTCGAAACGCAGCTTGGATTCACGATGGTGAAGTACATCCGCGCAATTGAGTTCATCGAGTGTTACAAAACCATCGGCCTGGGCCAAGGCGGCTGGCGAGAGGATTACCAGTATTTCAGCCAGGAGGCGGGGATCTGATCCACGCGATTTGGTTCTACTCAAGTAACACCGGGAAAAGTGTCTGCAAATGCCAGAAGGCCCCGTTCGCAACTCATAATCGCTGCCTCGGGATTGCGCCCGAGTCACGGGCAACTCTCACCTGATATGGTGTGACCCTGTCAACATCTTCGAATCGTTGGTGTGGTTTTTGTATTTGTCTTTCGAGGACAGGATCAGCAGCAGCCGAGGCAGGTAATGGCGACGATTGATCAAGCTGATAT
>CABEDQ010000305.1_pt1 | contig 14618 bp, 18 predicted proteins | sample 3423111 | NCBI WGS metagenome assembly CABEDQ01 (sample SAMEA5534331, study PRJEB31848) | metagenome | biome: tundra; feature: field; material: soil | place: USA | collected 2013-05 | depth 0.15 m
TGGTGGGGCGAGGGCGATGACATGTTTTTCGTCGATGGGGAGACCACGCCTTCCATCAACGGAACCGGGTCGGAAGATTATTTTCTGGGGGCGTGGGACTTTGGGGGGCACGCCTTTTCCTACGATTTATTTGGCGCACCAGTGGTAGGGCAAGAAGTGGCGGGGGGGCGTTCGTCGGTGTATCGCTTCCATTTGGATTCTCCGATTCCGTTCTCGAAATCGCTGCGAGCCACGATCGAGCACGGGCACGCCAATCACCGGTCCGACAACTATTTTTCGGTTGCGTACTGGTATCAGACCGAGCCGCACGCGGCGTTTCCGGCGCTGCCGTCTCTGGAAAAACGGATGCCCACACTGCATTTGGCGGGAGGCCCAGTGTGATAAATCTCACCGCTAGCTGGCTGACGTTCTTGCCTTCATGAGCTGATTGTTGTAGCCCCAGACCTGGTCGCGGACATAAAGCGGAAGCGCCGGATCTAGCCTCTCGACAATGTTGAATCCGTTATCCTGAATAAACTGTTTTACCGTATCTTTGGTTCTTAGAGCATCATCTCCGGTCACCGCTGCCAGAAAATCGTGGCACGAGATGCACACCACCTCGGTCTGGTTCAAGGTCTCGCTCATGCCTCGAATGGCAAATCGCTCGGCGCCTTCAATGTTCATTTTCAGGAAATGAATCCGCCGCAGACGCAGTTTCTGAATGAATCGTGTCGATGGTGGCGGCCGGAACCGGAATTCCCTTCGCGGGGTTCAGGCGGTTCCTCAGGTAGGCATCGGAGTCTTCAATCATGGCGGTACCGCAGGAGGTTTCGGTCACAGCCTGGTGAATGGGGATCACGTTTTCCAGGCGGTTGTAATGGGCCAACTTCTCCAGGCAGCGATAAGTCCGGGGATGAGCCTCGATGCAGATTACCTTGCCTCGCTCTCCCACAGCGCGGGAAAAAGTCAATGCCTCCTCACCTACTCCTGCTCCCACGTCCATGACCACGTCTCCGGGCCGGGGATGATAGCCCCAGAAAAAATGAGCCCGCGCCAGTTTGTCCATCTGCGCCATGTCTAAGCGGACGAATGGTTGATGATAGGCAAAGTAGCCTGCGTTGGTAGCGTGAATCCAAACTCCGCCATCGTAAAATACTTTGTTGACACCTTTATCCCGCGATCTTGCGAGATGGCTCACTAACGGGATCAAGGCGAACCTGAAACCCCTTCGATCCAGTAGCGCTTTCATCTTGTCCAAGAATGGCATCGACAGCCCCCAGGCAGCATTGAGTTCTCAAGCCTTCTAGAACCAGCCGGAATTCCCAAGGCCTACCGCGCAGAATATCGCCGAGATAGAGGGCAGTCAGTGACGAATAAACAATTGCGCCAGATTTGCTCCCAAAGCGGGAATTCGATTCTGGGGCTCTTCGAACGTCAGGGATTGATTTGCTGCCGGGTTCGAAACGGGCTTCCGGGAATTGAGAAAAGTGGCGTGAGGATTCGGTGAGGCTAAAGGTTTCGGAGCCAACAGGGACAGGTAAAAAATAAGAGTTCCGAGGTGGTGTAAGGTCCATTCGTCTCGGCCAGTAGCTCGCGTTTGACCCTTGCTCGACCTGCTATCGCTGCCTCCCTTGCGGGGTGCTGCGCGCGATCTTCGCTTGGGCTCCGGGCTCACCGCCAACCGGATAAACCTACCTTACGCCTCGGAACTCTATCTTGCCTTCAACATTTCTTCTCTGTTCTCCTCAACCAGCGCTTTGCTATAGACCCTCGCTCACCCTCCTTCCCAATCTTTCGATCAGGAAAGTGACTCCGCTTGAGCCCCGGACGCCGCACCAACCGGAAAAACTTAAGAAGCTGTCAAAGAACAATCTTGTTGTACTCCTTCTATTTTTTCCGTCAACGAAAAACCACGCTCTGTAAGTAGGTGTGTTTTCAATCGAGTGCAGCCCGTCCACAAGCGCATGACCGAATTTGGTGCAAGTCAGGAAGTCGCCTTACGCAAATCCCGCGCCAGACAAGGAGTTCCGCACTCTGTATTGATAGGAATCGATGAAACGCTCTAGTAGGATTCTGTTTCTGGCTTGTGAAAATCACGCACTTCCCGCGTCCCTCACGGGATTTGGCGTTAAGGTTATGTGGGGACAGCCGCCCTCGGCTGTCCGTCGAGCGCAGCTCGACTCTTTCTCTATGCTCCGTTCGACCTCTTCTTCGCCAGCCCTGCCCCGCTCTTCCCCGCAGCGCTCTTTTTGCCCTTGCCGCCCCCCACAATGTCCGCTATCGTCGTATTCTCCAGAATCTTCGCCGCGGCATCCCGCACCGCCAAAAACACCTCATAGAGCGCCCGATGATCACCGCCCTTCGCGATCAGACCGCGCAATTGCTCCGCATCTCCCAAGGGCGCCAGCGGTCCATCCACCAGCCGGATAATATCGCTCAATGGAATCTCCGCCGGATCGCGCCTGAGCTGGTAGCCGCCTCTCGCGCCCCGCACACTGTCCACAATGCGCGCGTTCTTCAGTTCCAGCAGAATCAGTTCCAGGAACTTCTCCGGCAGATCGCTCTCCGCCGCGATTTCTCGAATCTTGATTGCGCCCTGGTCGTGCCGGCGGGCCAGCGTCATCATGGCCTGCAGCGCGTACAGTCCTTTTTGAGAAATCTTCAAAGTAGCCGCCCTCCCCGTGCCGCCCTGATTGTGCTCCATTTCGAGTCCCTTGCCTACAGCATCTTTGCCAGCAGCTCGCGGACTCACGTCGTCGAAAAGCGCGGCCTTTTGCAGCCTCGGTTTTGAAGGGATCCCTGATGAATGGACCATCACGTAGAACGCGCAGTCAGGTGGTGGCCACATCGAAAACGCTATGGCTCGTGACCGGGACGGGAGACAGGCAGCGCGCGTAAGCTTCATACATCCCATCGAAAATGCGATCCCACGAAGTAGTCAGGGCTTGCTGGCGCGCCGCCCCGCGCATTGCGGAGAGCAACTCGGGCTGCGACATCAACCTCGCCGTGTAGGCCGCGAACTCATCGAGGTTCCGCGCAACGTACCCGGTGCTCCCATGGCGCACGGTATATTGCGGCCCACCGCAATCCGTGACCACTGCAGGCACTCCCGACGCAAACGCCTCAAGCACCACCAGACCGAACGTGTCGGTCTCCGACGGAAACGCCAGCACGTCGAAATTGGCGAATGCTCGTGACAGTTCGGGTCCCGTCAGCACGCCCGTGAACTCCGCCTGCCGCATATTGCTCCGTAGCCATTCCCCTTCCGCGCCATCCCCCACCACGACGAAACGAAAATCCTGATGCCCCATGTCGAGCAGAGCCTGCTCCAACCGCGCCAGCGCGCGCACATTCTTCTCCGCCGTGAGCCGTCCCACGTAGCCGATACGGAACGGGCCTTCCTGCCGATCGCGAAGTTCCGGCCTGAAAACCGCCGTGTCCACGGCGTGTGACATCAAGTAACAAGGCTTGCCCGTAGCCGCTTCCAGCACCCGGATCATCTCCTGGTTCGGCGCGAATAGAAGTCGTGGAATTTTGTAGAACCGCGCCGAAGCGAGAAAACTCCAGCGCTCCGCCGCGCCCGCCAGTCTTCCCGCCATCGCTGTCGGCAGAAACGACACCGCGGCCGCCATACGCCTTCGCGCGTACTGGTGGAGATTGGTTTGCCACGAAGCCGCGAGCGGGATTCCCATCTTGTGAGCCACGTACGCACCCAGCGTGCCCACATCGCTCGGGCCCGTGATTTGCACCACATCCGGCCGAAAGTCTCGCAGCAGCGGTTCCAGCTTTCGATAATGTCTCAGGAAGAGCAGGTCGTAGTCGTGAGCCCGGTCGAGCGCAAATTTCACAGGACTGCGCCGCCTTTGGACGCGGATGACTGGCCCTGCCGTCGTGACTTCATCTAGCGGGCCCGCGTGCACCATCAGGAATGGAACTTCATGGCGGCGGGCGAATGCCTCAAACTCCCGGCTGGTCTTCGCTACGCCGTCCACTTCATGGTAGACGCAAGGAAAAAACGCGACCCGTGGACTTTCTTTCTTCACGAAAGCGCCTCGGACGAAACGGCCTCCGTCGAAACCACCTCGGCCGGGATAACTTCAGTAGAAATGTCCCGTGGAGCTTCAGAAACGACTGTCGACCTGAAGACGCGCTTCACCACCCGCTGCACGACCGCGTTCTCCAGCAGCCGAACGCAGCCCAAGATGTGTTCCACGTATGCGGGAGGCGCCTTCCATAGCGCGGAGATCGGTCTATCGGGGCCACCGTTTTCGTCGGGATGGAATATTCGATCATCCCACCGCCGCGAGCCCACTGGATATTCCGGGTAGTTGCGAATCACATCGAGCAAGGTCCGCGTCGTGCGGATGCTGACCGGCTCGGTATACTGCGGCATCAGCAGCACATGGCTGCGCTGTTCTTGCCGGATTTCGCTCACAAACTCGCAGAAGCTCTCGGCGCTTGTCAGATTCAGCGCGCCGCTGGCCGCGCATCCATGCCGGTCTCCGCCAGAGACGAGTGGGCGATCCCATTGAGCGGCCAGTTCCCCCACGCGATTGTTTTCTTTGGTGCTACGCGTGGCGTTGATTTCGAACGCGTGCAGGGACCGCACCGCGCACGTCAAGAATCGATCGAGATCATCACCGCCTCGTTGCACTCCCACGCACGACTGGGTCCAGAGCGGATGATTGAACACCACCAGCACATCCGGGAGCCGATCAAGCATGGCCAGCAGTTCACACAAACGCCCATCGCTCGGGTTCCGTGTATACGCCGCGAGGTCATCCATGATGCCCTGCGCCTGGCGGCTCGGCAGGTTGTGCACCCCAAGATGAAAGATCGTTCCAGCGAACGGGACGCTCCACTCCAGCGATATCGGCGTGTGCGCCGTGTCCGGCACCGTTCGCAGCAACATCGGCGCTTCGATGTTGTCGTGGTCCGTGAGCGAGACTAAGGCCTTGAGTCCGAGGCTATTCTCGATCTGATCCCTTTCCGTCTCGTACGCCAACCGGGGCGTTAGCGGCGGAGTCCAATAGGCTCGCGAAAAATCCACGGGGATCCTGGACCTCCGGCATTGCTTCTCTAAAGCCTCATGCAGCATCGGCCCCTTTCGGGCCAACTGAGGGATGAGCTGAAGGCTCTCTTTGGAGCGGTTTGTGTGACCATGAAGCGAAACCGCGGCCTGAGTATCCCGGCCAAGGTCCGGTCCATGCCAGAAGCATGAGAATTTTGTTTCGACCATTCGCAATTGTTTGTGTTAACGGGGTTTCTAATTCTAGCCTAGGACTGCTTGATTAGCGACCATTCTTTCCTGTCGCTGTCCCAAACCAGTTAGATGCGTGGATTGATCGTTTTTAGGGTATATGGTTAACAAGTTTAGGGTATATGTTTAATAAAATCCTCAGGGCTCAAGCTGGCCATCCCCATTACGATCGTAACTGCCGCTGTCGTTACACTGTGCTATACTGTTTTTGACGCTTTTTCCACGGTTTGCTCGTGACGCGGTGGTCCCTCGTTGGATCAGATTCATCTCCGCCTTTCCTGCCCGCCGTTTAGTTCCAGCGTGAATTCAAAACAATGTGAGCGGCATGGAAGCTTCACGTGTGTCAGGTGTGTTGACATAGTGATAAACGTGTATATCGACAGGCCCCTCCAGAAAGAACAATCTAGAATGACCACATTTACCGAACTGCCCTTGTCTGCTGCCTTGCAGCAGAAGCTTGCGGCGGCTCAGTTCATCACCTTAACGCCGATCCAGGAGCGTGCGATCCAGCCTGCCCTTGAAGGAAAAGACGTAATCGGCACAGCCCAGACCGGCACTGGAAAAACCCTGGCATTTCTGATCCCGGTGATCGAAATGCTTCGCAGCGAACCGTCGACCCAAGCCAGCGCGCTAATCTTGTTGCCCACGCGCGAGCTGGCCATGCAGGTCCACGAACAATACGAAAATCTGCGCACGAAAACCATGCCCAAAGCTGCGCTGGTCATCGGCGGCGTATCTGAGAAAGCTCAGATCCAGGGCCTCCGTGCCAGTTCGTCTCTGATCATCGCCACTCCTGGACGCCTGCAGGACCTCACCGATCGCAAGTTCGCCGACCTGCGTCAAATCAAGATGCTCGTCCTCGACGAAGCCGACCGCATGCTCGATATGGGCTTTCTTCCGGCCATCCGCCGCATTCTTGCGATATTGCCAAAGAGCCGTCAGACTTTGTGTTTCTCGGCCACGCTCGAGCAGTCCGTCGCCGGCCTGGTGCACGAGTACATGCGCGACCCCGTGCGGGTTGCGCTGGGTTCGGTCCTGAAACCAGCCGAAAGCGTGGAACTCAAAGCCTACGAAGTGCGGCCCGGCGAAAAGCTCGATGTCCTCCGCCAACTTCTCTATGCGGAAAAGGGACAGACTCTCATCTTCACCCGCACCAAGCGCGGCGCTCAGCGCCTCGCTCAAGAACTGGCCCGGGACGGCTTCAGCGCCACCATGATTCACGGTGATCGCTCGCAGTCGCAGCGCAACGGCGCCCTCAGCGGATTTCAGGAAGGCCGCTTTCAGGTGCTGGTCGCGACCGACATCGCTTCTCGCGGCTTGCATTGCGACGACGTCGCTCACGTTATCAATTATGACCTGCCCAAAATGGCCGAAGACTTCATTCACCGAGTGGGCCGTACCGGACGCGCGGGACTGACCGGCCGCGCTACCACCCTGGCCGCCGGAGTCGAGGTCGTGGAACTCCGCAACATCGAGCGCACCCTGAAGCTGCGCATCGAGCGCATGCAGATGGACCCTTCCGGCGCAGTTCAGCCCAAGCGTTTCGTCCAAAATACCCTGGCCTCGCGCACACTCACGGCTTTGCCCGGCGAAGTTTTTGTGTAAAGCGGTTTCTGTCTAAAGTAGAAGGGAAAGTGGGTGCCCCACTTCCCGCGTTCTTTGCGGGAAGTGGGGCTTTTCCCTGAACTCTAATGGCCGATCTTGCCGCCGGGCGTAAACCCTTCCGCCGAACCGGGTTCGTCCTCGGAGCCGATGCGGAACAGCGCGGCCTGCGCCTCCGCATGCTCCCGCAGTTCCTGCATCTCGTCGACGACGACGCCTTCCGGCTTGTCCTGTTTGCGCTGGACCCTGCGCTCGGCCTTCTCGCGCTGTTTTTGTTGCCGCGTCTGTTCTTTCTGGCGTTTAGTAAAAGTTGATCTTCCTCGTGGCATTCACAATTCCTCCTTAGCTTTTTTGCTAGCGGTGCCGGCCCACACGATTCCGCGTCCGGCTGCTTCCAGGAAACAAGAAAACTACCAGCGCGGTTCACGCGGCTGGCGTGCGTGGCCCTGATAGTCATCGCGCCCGCGTCCGCCGCCGCCGCCGCCAAAGCGCTGTCCCCCACCGCCCTTGGGCCGGTCGGTCTTGGGCTGCGCCTCATTGATCTTCAGCGCCCGTCCACCCAGTTCGGTTCCGTTCAGTGCCGCGACTGCTTTATCGGCCTCGGCGGCATTGGTCATTTCCACAAACCCGAAGCCTCGAGCGCGGCCCGTTTCCCGATCGGTCACGATGCTGACTTTTTCCACCGCACCATGAGCCTCGAAAACCGTTCGCAATTCGGACTCGGTTGTGCTGTGGGGCAAATTACCTACGTACAGATTCTTCATTGCAGTTCCTCTCTCAGTAAATCATCTAAAGTCCGGGATTCCGCTGCGATCCGTTTGAATTCCCTGGTTTCCAGATCGCGCGGCGGCGCAGGTCTCTCCTGAGTCGCCTGGAAGCGCGCATGCGACAGCGAGCGCACCGCGGAAATTCGCCGCGAAGCTTCCAGAATTCCCCAACGTTGCGACACTGCCCCAGGGAGCTTGGCCGCAAGCGCCGCCTTCACATCCCCCCAGGGAGCTTCTTCTGCGCTCTTCTGAACCAGCGGAGTTTGTTCCGCCGTCGGTACATCGGCAAGGTAGGCGGGCTTTCCCACCAGAAACGAAATCTGTTGCGGTGGCGTGGCCCTGCGCATGTCGTCACAAAACTTGTCGCGATGCCCCAGTCCGCTTTCCATATCAATCAGCACCAGGCTGTAAAGATCCGCACGCCACCAGGACCGCGCCTCGCTGATGTCGGCGGCACAATCCACTTCCATGCCAAGCTTTCTCATGGACTCGGCGCGCAAGTCGCGCATAGTCGCCGATGTGTCCACCAGAAGAACGCGTTTATTTTTGAACTTACTGGCCAGCGGCTCGGAAACCGGCAACCCAATCAGCGGCGTGCTCATGCCACTACCGGCTTCGGCTCTGAACTCGATACCGCTTTGGCGGGTTTGCCTTGCGTTCCCACGGGATTCAGCAGTTTGCGGTTTCGGATCCTACGCGCCAGTTTCTGCTTCCGCACTCGGTTAAACCGGGATTTGTCGCCGTTAACTCCGGACATAATCGACTCCTGTCATTCGGGCAGGTTAGTGAACGGTTGTGCTGCTGGAACCATTCCTTGTGGGACTTCTGGTGAACGCAATTGAGACGACACTCAGTTCGTCAGAATGCAAGTCTTGGGATTGTGCAACCGCATCGTGTCCGGGCACGAGAGTGAATTGTTCACGGACACTCGTTGGTACGGAAAAGACGCCTCCCGATCTCTCAATCGCGAAGGCGCAAATAGGACGTGGTCTTCGAGGTTAAGTACTTTCAGTATACCCTGTTTGTCCTCATCCTGCTGTTGCTTCGCAAACTGGTCGTGGCTGTTTCGATTTCTTGCGCGATGAGACCTGAAGACAAAACACGACCTCGTACCTCAGCCGGGTCGCTCGAAAGCCTGAAGTCTGATCTGAGGTCCGATCTCCACCCTCCGAAGTCGCTCCCGGACTCGATCTCAACCGCACTCGTATTCAGCTTGCTAATCCCCACTACTGCCTGTACCATAAAGGTGTACGTTAGTCCGAATCGGACGTGAGCAGTTCTTGCCTTAACAGCTAGTAACCTGCCTGCAGTATCTCCGAATCTCTCCAGCGTAAATCGATCAACTAAAAGGAACACCTAACACATGGCAGAACAAGGAACAGTAAAGTGGTTCAACGACGCCAAAGGCTACGGCTTCATCAGCCGTCAGTCCGGCGAAGACGTTTTTGTGCATTTCTCGGCGATTCAAGCGGGCGGCTTCCGTAGCCTGCAAGAGGGCCAGACCGTGCAGTTCGACGTGACCAAGGGCCCCAAGGGCTGGCAAGCTGAGAACGTCCAGCCGCTCTAGACCATCCCCTTATTGCAAAAAGGCGATCTCCAACCAGAGATCGCCTTTTTCACGTTTAGAACGATTCTCTTCCAGCTCACCAAGCAATGTCATCCCGACCGTAGCGCAGCGAAGCAAGCGCGGTGGAGGGACCTGCTGTTTCCTCGCGCCGAGGAAGGCATGATGCCCCAGGTTCGCACATCCATCTCAGCCGCGAAGCGGCGAAAGAATGCAGCCCATGGCGCAAGCCGTGGGGAGACAAGCTGGAGATTGAATCAGCCCCGAAAGGGGCGAAAGAAAAGAATCAATGGTGCCATCGAAGGGACTCGAACCCCCACACCCTTGCGAGTACATGGACCTGAACCATGCGCGTCTGCCAATTCCGCCACGATGGCAAGTGAACTTGCATTGCAGCGGCGACCTATCGTCGCCGTGTCAGGAAGACCTACACGTCTATTCTACAGACGTAAACTGCGGTGTCAAACAGGCGGTGGGACGCGTGCACTAGCTTGGGAGTCAGTCTTGAACGTCGCGATCTCTCCGCTTGAATCGATACGCGACAGCGAATAGAAAGAACAATACAGCCAGAGTAACCGCCAGCCAGTGAGCTATCCTCATCGCCACTAGGATCGAAATCCCGACACCGACCCTTAGTAGAACCCACCTAACGCTCAGGGGCTGGTTCCACGGCGATGTCTTCTTCCCAATCACAATTCAGCCCTCATTTGTTCACGCATGATTGGTAGTGTTCACGCTGATTGGGCTCAGATTGCAGCCAGTGCGAGCCTGGTTGCGGCCAACCTTCCTTACTCCAGCTTCGCACTCATCGTAATCTTCGCATTCAGCACCTTCGACACCGGACATCCCTTCTCCGCTGCCTCCGCATATTTCTGAAACGTCGCCGCATCCGCGCCCGGCACTTTCCCCACCACATCGATGTGGCTCGCCGTAATCGTCCATCCCGAATCCAACTTGTCGAGCGAGAGCGTCACGGTAGTCGAAATGCTCTCCGGAGTCAGCTTCGCCTCGCCCAGCTGCGCCGACAGCGCCATCGAAAAGCATCCCGCATGCGCCGCCGCAATCAACTCCTCGGGATTCGTCCCCTGCCCATTTTCAAACCGCGTCGAAAACGAATACTGTGTCTCCTTCAACACTCCGCTCGGAGCCGAAATCGTTCCCTTCCCATCCTTCAACCCGCCCTTCCAAACCGCACTAGCCTTGCGTTGCATGATCTTCTCCTGGTTATGATTTCTGCGAATCGTTCGCCCTCATTGTAGACGGAACCCAGCAGACCTGTCAGGACAGACAAACCCGAGTAGCGACGCTGTATCGGACAGTGGACGAACGGCGAGCATCAAAACAATTTTGCTCTGACTGATAGCTGATAGCTGAGAGCTGATAGCTGCCTTAGCAAAAATCCGAGCAGCTCAAATAGAACCCGCACTGCGGACACTTCAACTTGCACCGGCTCTCCCGCAATTTCATCGAGCAGTTCGGACAATACTGCCCCGGGTCAGGCTTCGCTCCCGCCCCATGCCCGAGCTCACTTGCCGCGGAAAAAGTAGCGCCGTCCCGGCGGCTGTCCGGGCGTCCTCGCCCGCCGCTCTCGCTCATGTCCACAGGCCGCGCCCCCCACCAGCGCAGATCTCGATTCCGCACCGCGTCAAACTCGTGCCCTGGTCACGCCGCGCGATCGCTCGCCTCCTCTAGCGTCCGACTCCAACAGTCGGCGATGATCAGCCACACGCCCAACCTCCGCCACACTTTCACATACTTCCCGCTCTCCGGCATCATCGTTCCGTCCGCCGTCCGCGCCACAGCGGAGAATTGTCCGATCTCCATCGCCATGTCGCCGGAGTGCTCCACTCGCGTGGTGTCCAGACGCAGGCCACCGTATTCTGTCTCGCCTATCCGTCTCAACAATCGCTCCACCGACTTTTGGCCGTACGCCGCCTGGTGATGCGGGACCATCAGCACGCCGTCATTCGCGAACATGCCCACGGCCTGATCGTAATTTCCCGTGTTAAAAGAGATTGCGAAATCTTGCGTTAGGTCGCGGATTTGGGATTCCGCGTCCCGGAACGGACGAGAGTCCGACAGGGAACTCGCATTGGGCCGGTACATCTACTACCTCCTAGGAAAGGCGCATGGCAACTCACTATGTCCAGTAGGTGAGTCAACCAGAAAAGCCCGGCCATTTTAGCGCAAAACCAAGTTGTGGAAGGAGAAAAGTTTTGGTCTCTCAGGATGTAAAAAACGGATCAAAGGCTTTGTCCGTGTGGTCATCTCTCAAACGGAGCCGAGCGACTGGGCAGCCGCAATACGACGGACTCACCACCTCCAGCCTCGGGAGCATGCTTCGCCGTTGCTTTCGCTTTGCCTGGGTGCTCGCGTTCCGCGATCTGCCTCTTCACGCGTTCCATCAGAACCACAAGTTTTTTCGACTCATGGTCTCTCTCGGCCTGCTTGCACATCTTCTGGAAATCTTGCGGAGCGTAACTAACACGACTAGTCATGGGGAATGATCCTCGTGTGCGGGGAAGCCATAGCCTACCCGATCGCTCGCGACTTGCCAAGCCTCATGGAACGCTACAACCGAAGGTTAGGATGACTTCTCGCCCTTCGGGGTCTACTTCCGATTTAACAGCGAATCCGCGCCGCCTCCTACGGGATTCAGGGTAGGGAACGACTGTTGGAATCGTGATATTAATCGGTTTTGCGTCCTCTTGTCTCGGAAGCTGGATTTTGCTGGTATGGGTGTGCGCGCTCGTCTGCTCGATGACCGCATCCGAGAACTTGCTGAAGCCCTCGCTGCGAAAAGCTCCCACAAAGTAAGGCCGATCCTCGCCGAATTGCCATTCGCCGTTCATCAGTACACCCGGCGGCTCAGAAACCGCGCAGCGGCAATTCTCACAGGTTGCTCTGATTTTCCTCTGGAACGACGCACGACTTCCCGCGACCGCAGGCACGCTCCAATTCCTAACCCACCTCGGATCATGGCACCGCCTCCAACCCTGCCGCAGCCCCTATCGGCCATTATCTCCAAAGGTACATGACCTTCGTGACCGTTGAGCCGCCGCGCAATTTCCACGAAAATCACTGCAAGGCCGATTCCGCCTTGCCGGAGAGACTGTGTTCTACCGTAAAACTTTAAGCTTCTGTCTTTTTCTCGCGGCCAGCGTTTCGCTGGCGGCCGCGCGCGATCTTGCTCTGGTCTCCAACAAGGCCAACTCCGTCTCCGCCATCACTCTGCCGGACCTTGTGAAGGTCTCCAAAGGCCAGACCAACCACTGGCCTGATGGCAAATCTATCACCCTCATCATGCGCTCCCCCTCAACGCCGGGAATGAAGTTGTTTCTGGAAAAGGTCTATGAAGTCCCAGAATCCCAGGTGAAGGAAATCATTACCTCCGCCAACCACGGACGCATGGGTCATCCTGCGGTTATGATCGCCGATTCCGATGAAGACCTGGTTAACAAGGTCGCGTCCATCCCCGGCGCCATTGGCGTCGTGGATGTCTACTCCATTAACAGCAGTGTCACGGTCGTTAAACTTGCCGGCAAATTGCCGCTCGAGTCTGGATACCTGCTGCATGGCAATTAGCGCGTTGCACCGCGGCTGACACAGCGCCGCATCGACCATGAGTACTGGAAAAAAAGCTCAAGCCGCCGCCGCTTCCGCCGACACGGGATCTGGCACGCGTTCGCCCGGCAATGCGCCTGCCGCCAAGGTCGCCTATACCCGCCGCTTTCCTCGCTTCGCCATTGACATGCGCTTGCAAGTCAAGATGTTTCAAGCCGGAGAGTTCCGCACCTGTTGGGGACGATCCACCGAAATGGGCCAGGACGGCATCGGCGCCACACTCACGGGAAGCCTCGAACCCGGCGAGATCGTCACTCTCGACATTCCCCTGCCCCTCGCGCCCTATCCCATCAAAGTCCGCGCCATCGTCCGCTACCGCCAGGGCCTCCGCTACGGATTTGAATTCCTCACCCTCAACGACAGCCAGCGCGACACCATTCAGCGCGTCTGCCAGTACCTCGCCACCAAAGCTTAGCGATCACGCGAGCCCGCAAGAATGCAACGCGGCTGGCCGTCTCGTAAAGATCGACCTTGGTTTGAAAATCAGCGATCTGCTTTCCCCGCCTGTAGCACGGCCGTCTCCCGCCACCCATATCGCCCCGCGATATAATCATCTGCAAACACCTTGCATCGAAACGCCGCTTCCCGTCATCTGAAAAGCATTGGAGGACCAATCATGGCTCACGAATTACCAGCACTCCCCTACGCATACGACGCGCTCGAACCGATCATCGATAAGCAGACGATGACTCTGCACCACGACATGCACCACGGCGCCTATGTGAAGAATCTGAACGCCGCCATCGAGAAGCATCCCGATCTGGCCGGCAAGTCCGCCGAAGATCTCATCCGCAACCTCAACGCCATCCCCGAGGACATCCGCGCCGCGGTCCGCAACAACGGCGGAGGACACGTCAACCACACCATGTTCTGGAGGATTATGAAGCCCAAGGGCGGAGGCGATCCGAGCGGCCCGATTGCCGAAACCATCCAAAAAACGTTCGGCAACTTCAAAGATTTTCAAGCCAAGTTCAACGATGCCGGCACCAAGCAATTCGGCAGCGGATGGGTCTGGCTGGCAGGCAAATCATCCGGCGAGGTGCAAGTGATCAGCACCCCGAATCAAGACAACCCAATCTCGCAAGGCCTCTATCCCATCTTCGGCAACGACGTCTGGGAGCACGCCTACTACCTGAAATACAACAACCGCCGCCCCGAATATCTCGCCGCCTGGTGGAACGTCCTCAACTGGGACGAGATCAACAAGCGCTACGCCACCTTCAAATCCGGCAAATCAGTCCAAGAGCCGGCAATGGCTCGGTAGCCTTAGCTCGTGTGGGGCGGGCACTCCTGCCCGCCCAGGTTTTGACTTTAAAGTTGGAAAGCACATGTAGGGACGGCCGCCTCGGCCGTCCCGCCAAGCAAAGCGAGGCGGAACCGAAAGCAAGAAACGAAAACACCAAACCCCCGCAATCCCAGCGGGGCTTTGTTTCCTCCGTAACCTCAGCGTTCTCTGTAGTGAACACCGCCTCCTAGCGTGGTTCGCACCTCACTAATCTCCTCTGTGCCCTCTGTCGTTAAAGTTCTTCGCCGCTAACCCTAAGGCCTCCGATACACCACCCCACCCTTCATCACAAAATCCACTTTCTCCATCACCGAAACATCGCTCAGCGGATCCCCCGGCACTGCCACAATGTCCGCCAGTTTCCCCGCCTCAATCGTTCCCAGCGAATCCCGCATTCCCAACAGCTCCGCCGCCGTGGCCGTCGCTGCGCGGATCGCCTGCGCCGGCGTCATCCCAAACTTCACCATCGACGAAAACTCCTTCGCCGGATTGATCTTCCAATCAAACCCACCCGCATCCGTCCCAAACGCTATCTTC
>CABEDQ010000394.1_pt1 | contig 11721 bp, 6 predicted proteins | sample 3423111 | NCBI WGS metagenome assembly CABEDQ01 (sample SAMEA5534331, study PRJEB31848) | metagenome | biome: tundra; feature: field; material: soil | place: USA | collected 2013-05 | depth 0.15 m
CCGGGTTCGACCGTTGTGTCATCTCATAGTTCGCCAGCAGACCTGGCAGAAAATCATCAACTCCGTAGTAGCCGCTGGTCTGTAGATGTGGGAATCGCGAATGCGATTTCCAAGCCTGGCCTCAGCCAGGCGTCATCTGCAGGCCAGTCCTGCTGTAGTTGCGCCGACCAACATTGGGGGCCGATAGTGTTCATTCTTAGCGAGGACAGCCCAGGCCATGCGCGCTAGCTTATTGGCTAAGGCTACTGCGGCCACGTTACTGTGGGTGCGAGCTGTGAGTTGGGCCAGCCACGCCCGCAGACCGTAAGATTGCTATGCGCTCTGTTGCAGAACAGCACGTGCCCCTTGCACGAAGAGTCTTCGCAAGTAAGAGTTCCCGCGTTTGCTAATCCCCAGCAGCTTCTGCTTGCCACCAGTGGTATTTTCGCCCGGGACGATTCCGAGCCACGCGGAAAACCCTCGGCCCTTTTTGAAAGCTGCTCCATTGCCGATCGCGGCGATAATTGCAGTCGCCGTCACAGGTCCGATGCCAGGAATCGCTACCAGCCGTCGGCAGGCTTCGTTCTCGCCAGCAGCCTTGTTGATCATGGCATCGGCTTCGTCGATCCGCATTTGCAGGTGATCGAGCTCCAGCTTCAGTTGTGCCAGCAGCAAGCGCACTGCGCCCGAGAGCTGCGCGCTGGCGTCTTCCAGGATTCCGGGCAATGCTGCATCGATATGGCGTCGCCCCTGGCGCAAAGTGATTCCACGTTCGAGCAGCAGGCCACGAATCTGGTTGATGACTGCTGTGCGACGCATTACCCAACGCTCCCGTACCCGATGCAGGGACTGCAGATCCAGTTGCTCATCGCTCTTGATCGGTACGAAGCGCATCTTCGGCCGCTCGACTGCCTCTGCAATCGCCTCGGCGTCAATGTAGTCGCTCTTGTTAGTCTTTACGTACGGCTTGACATACTGCGCCGGCATCCGCCGGACCTCGTGACCTTGCCCTCTCAGAGCCCGCCCGAGAAAGTGGGACCCTCCGCAGGCTTCCATACCAATTAACTTCACCTGCAGGTTCGCAGTGAAGTGCAGCAGTTGTATGCGTGAAAACTTCTTGCGCACCACAACCTCGCCGCGCTGGTTAAGCCCAACCAGATGAAAGACTGTCTTGCCGAGATCAATGCCGATCGTGTATAGCTCCATGGGATGCCTCCTCCGTTCACCTCTTATACCCAAGCTGCTGTCTTGGTAAAGGCGGCGGACCATCCCATTAGTAATATCAATACGCCAAGGGCGAGTTCAGCTAACTCAGGACGCTCGAAGTATTTTTACAACGAGTCGATAGCCCGATAAATCCTAGTCAGTGTTAGTGTGCGGGTCATCATGCCGAGAGAGTCATGAATGTAAGTCCTGATGCAGGAAAGCCGGCCGAAGCATCGATGCTGGTGAATATACCCAGACTTGTCACGGCCTACTACACGGAGGTGCCTGACCCCTCAGTGGCGGAGCAAAGGGTTGCTTTCGGCACCTCAGGACATCGTGGCTCCGCATTCGCCAAGGCTTTCAATGAATGGCATATCCTCGCCATCAGTCAGGCCATTTGCCTATACCGGCAGTGGAAGAAGATCGAGGGCCCGCTGTTTCTCGGCATGGATACGCATGCCCTTTCCGTGCCGGCTCTGGCCAGCGCGCTTGAGGTACTAGCGGCCCACAGAGTGGAAGTCATGTTGGCGGAGGGCGATGAATACACTCCGACCCCTGCTATTTCTCACGCGATTCTCACCTATAACCGCGGGCGCAAGACCGGACTCGCCGACGGCATCGTTATCACACCGTCACACAATCCGCCGCATGACGGCGGGTTCAAGTACAACCCGCCAAACGGCGGGCCGGCGGAATCCGCTGTCACCTCCTGGATCGAGACCAAGGCCAACGAGTTTCTCGAAAATGGTCTTTTGGGTTTGAAGAGGATTCCTTTCGAGAAAGCTCTTCGCGCCCCGACGACGCACCGGCACGACTACCTCAATACGTACACTGCCGAGCTCGCCAATGTGCTCGACATGGACGCCATTCGGGGCGCGAAGATCAGCATGGGCGTCGATCCGCTCGGCGGCGCCGGGGTTCACTACTGGGGGCCGATTGCCGAGCGCTATAGGTTGAACCTCACGGTCGTGAACGAGGACGTCGACCCGACTTTCCGCTTTATGACGGTGGATTGGGACGGGCAGATCCGCATGGACCCATCGTCACCGTATGCGATGCAGAAGTTAATCGGCCTGAAGGATCGCTTCGAGATCGCCTTCGCCTGCGATACCGACCACGACCGGCATGGTATCGTCACCCGAAGCGCGGGATTAATGCCGCCCAATCATTATCTTTCCGTCGCCATCTTCTATCTCTTCCAACACCGGCCGAAGTGGCGCAAGGAAGCGGCGATCGGCAAAACGGTGGTGAGCAGCCAGATGATTGATCGAGTCACCGCGAAGCTTGGCCGAAAGCTCTACGAAGTACCAGTGGGCTTCAAGTGGTTCGTGGATGGTTTGCTCGACGGTTCGCTTGGCTTCGGTGGCGAGGAAAGCGCGGGGGCGTCGTTCGTCCGCCTGGATGGCAGTGTGTGGACGACGGACAAAGATGGGATTGTCCCGGCTTTACTGGCGGCGGAGATCACGGCGCGGATGAATCGTGATCCCGGCGACATCTACCGCGAACTCACGCAGGAGTTCGGCGAGCCGGTTTACGACCGCCTCGAGGCGCCCGCTACGCCGGAACAGAAACAGATTCTGGGAAAACTCTCGCCGCAGCAGGTCCGGTCCACCGAACTGGCGGGGGAAAAAGTTCAGGTTGTCCTTACCGACGCGCCGGGCAACGGCGCCTCGATCGGCGGGTTGAAGGTGGCGGCGGAGAGCGGATGGTTCGCGGCACGTCCATCAGGGACCGAGAGCATCTATAAGATTTATGCGGAGAGCTTCCGGGGGGCGGATCATCTGCGCCAGATCCTGGAGGAAGCCCAGACGATCGTCAGTGATGCACTGGCGGCATCGCATCCGAGAGAGAAATCATGAGCGACCAAACTCGCGTCAGCCACCCGATCTACAACCTTCTACCCACCGAAATCGAGGGATTCGATTCCCTGGCGGAACTCGCCTTGAATATGCGTTGGTCGTGGAATCATGTCACCGACGAAGTGTGGCGGCAGCTTGATCCTATACTGTGGGAGATCACGCATAACCCCTGGGTCGTCCTGCAGACGGTCTCGCGTGACCAGATCGAGCGCGTGCTGGCCGATTCTGTTTTTCGCAAGAATGTCGATGGCCTGGTGCAGGCCAGGCGGCAGGCGCTGGAGACGCCCGCATGGTTTCAGCAAAAGCATCCGCAAGCTTCCTTGACCTGCGTCGCGTATTTCAGCATGGAGTTTATGTTGAGCGAAGCTTTGCCTATCTATTCGGGCGGGCTTGGCAATGTGGCCGGTGATCAACTCAAGGCCGCCAGCGATCTGGGTGTGCCCGTGGCCGGCGTGGGGCTGCTCTACCAGCAAGGCTATTTTCGCCAAGTGATCGACAAGAACGGAGAGCAGCAGGCTGTTTACCCCTACAACGATCCTGGACAATTGCCGATCACGCCTTTGCGCCAGGCGAACGGGGAGTGGTTGCGGTTGGAGATCGCGCTGCCTGGATACTCGGTCTGGCTGCGCGCCTGGCAGGTGCAGGTGGGCAGAGTGAAGCTTTACCTGCTGGACAGCAATGACGCCGCGAACTTTCCCGCTCATCGAGGAATCACCAGCGAGCTGTACGGCGGCGGCCCGGAACTGCGCCTGAAGCAAGAACTGCTGCTCGGGATTGGCGGATGGCGGTTGCTCCGCGTGCTTGGCCTCAAGCCGGAGGTCTGTCACCTGAATGAAGGGCATGCGGCCTTCGCAGTATTGGAACGTGCGCGCAACTTCATGGAAGAAACCGGGCAGCCCTTCGAAGCTTCGCTCGCCGCGACTCGAGTCGGCAATCTCTTCACGACCCACACGGCCGTTGCTGCGGGTTTCGACCGTTTCGCCCCGGCTCTCATCGAGCAATACCTCGGTGGTTATGCCCAGAAAAAGCTCGGCATACCGCTCCACGATCTGCTGGCGCTTGGACGCCAGAACTCGGACGACTCGTCGGAGAGTTTCAACATGGCCTATCTGGCGGTCCGCGGGAGTGGGGCGGTCAATGGTGTGAGCCGCTTGCATGGGAAGGTGAGCCGCCACATCTTTCTGCCTATGTTTCCGCACTGGCCGGAGGACGAAGTCCCCATCGGACACGTGACCAACGGGGTCCATATGCCGACTTGGGACTCGGCTCCGGCGGACGACTTGTGGACGGGAGCCTGTGGCAAGGGGCGTTGGTTAGGAACGGCAGAAAACCTGGAGCAGGACATTCGGCGAGTCTCGGACTCGGCGCTCTGGACGTTTCGCACTGCGGCCACCAAGTCTCTCGTGGAATACGCTCGCGGACGACTCTCCCGCGAACTGGCTGGCTCCGGCGCGTCGGCTGAGGCGGTTGACGAAGCAAAACATTTATTCGATCCCAACGCGCTAACACTCGGCTTTGCGCGGCGCTTCGCGACCTACAAGCGACCGAACCTGCTGCTGCAGGACCAGCATCGGCTGCTTCGTTTGCTGACGAATTCCGAGCGACCGATGCAACTCATCATCGCTGGCAAGGCCCATCCGGAGGACCGGGCGGGGCAGGCGCTGATCCATGAATGGATCAATTTCATCCGCCAGCCCGAGACACGCCCCCATGTGATCTTCCTCAGCGATTACGACATGCTTCTGACCGAGAACCTGGTGCAGGGGGTGGATGTCTGGATCAACACACCACGCCGGCCATGGGAGGCTTGCGGCACAAGCGGGATGAAAGTGCTCGTCAATGGAGGCATCAACCTATCCGAGTTGGATGGCTGGTGGGCGGAAGCCTACACGCCTGAAGTGGGGTGGGCGTTGGGAGACGGCCAGGAGCATGACCACGATCCCGCATGGGACGCGGTCGAAGCCGACGCGCTCTACAACCTGCTCGAGCGGGAGGTGATCCCGCAGTTTTATAGCCGGGACCAGAACGGCATTCCCAAAGCATGGGTCCGAAAAATGCGCGAAAGCATGGCGCAATTGACGCCGCGCTTCTCCGCCGACCGTACCGTACGCGAATACACCGAGCAGCACTACCTTCGGGCTGCGACCGCCTACTCTGAGCGCGCGGCGAACAAAGGCGCATTGGGCAAGCAAGTAGTCGATTGGCGGCGCGCAGTCGACGAGAAGTGGCAATCGTTGCGCTTCGGAAACTTGCGGGTCGAAACCAACGCGGACCAACACGTGTTTGAAGTCGAAGTCTTTTTGAACGATCTCGACCCAGATGCGGTGCGAGTTGAGCTTTATGCGGAAGGCAACAACGGCGGCGATCCCGTGCGGCAGGAAATGAAGTGGGCGCGCCTGCTTCCTGGCGCGCCCAAGGGCTGCGTCTACCAGGCAACAGTACCCGCTGCACATCCAGCGGGAGACTACACGACGCGAGTGACTCCCCACTGCGACGGCGTTGCGACCCCACTGGAAGACGCTCGAATCCTGTGGCAACGATGACAAAAATGCTCCGCGCCCAAACTCGCAACCGACGTTCGCAACTCCCTCCGAATCTTGAGGTGCTCTCTATGATCCGCCCGGCACCTGCTGCAAGAGCTCTTGATCGATCTGCTGCAACGACGCTGGAATCTTTGCATGATGTAGTTGCTCCGCAGGGTCCTGCCCGCCCGTGATGATGTACTGTACGAAGCCCTTAACCGCCGCTGCTTTATTGGGGTCTTTTGCCTGTTTTGGCACCAGCAGGAATGTGAGGCCACTGATGGGATAAGCATCCGGCGCCGATGCCGGAGCATTCACGATCGGCGTGCGCACGTCTTTCGATAGCTCGCCAGAAAACGCATCGATAGCAGCGCTCGTTCCCGCAGCCGTCGGACTGATGTATTTGCCCGCCGCGTTCTGGATCTGCGCGACTGGAAGATGGTTCTCCTCGGCATAAGTCAGCTCGACATATCCGATAGCGCCGGGACTCTGCTTAACCACTCCGGTCACGCCTTCGCTCCCTTTGCCGCCGATCCCGAGGGGCCAGCTTACGGAGAGGCCTTGGCTGACCTGGCTTTTCCATTTGGTGTTGACGGCGGCAAGATAGGTTGTGAAGATGTTCGTGGTGCCGCTGCCGTCGGTGCGATGCACCACGACGATACCCTGCTTGGGAAGATTCACTCCGGGATTGTCCTTCTTGATCGCGGCGTCCTGCCAATTCTCGATGGTGCCGAGATAAATGCCCGAGAGTGTCTTGCCGCTCAGCTTCAGCGGCTCTTTGAGCTGTTCCAGGTTGTAGGTTATGCATACCGGCCCTGCGCTCTCCGGGATCTGCACGAGAGCAGGCATCTCCTTCAGCTTTTCGTCATCGAGCGCGGCGTCGGATGCGCCAAAGTCGACCATCCCGTTCTTGAGCTGCTCGATGCCTCCGCCGCTGCCAATCGATTGATAATTGATCTGTAATCCCTGATGGTCCCTTCCATAAGCTTGGACCCATTGCATCATGACGGGATAAACGAACGAACTGCCAGCGGCGGTAAGCTGAGCGCTATTGCGGGCGGCTACAGTCGTCGGTGTCCCGGAGTTACAGCCGGTTAGAATGATTGCGGCGAAGAACGGAACGGAGAGAAGACTGAGTTTCATATACATCCTCTGTGGCTGCGGGATCAGGTCGTGACCGAATCGATCGAGTTCCTTGCGATCAAAAATTCCTGACGCATTACTCTTTCATCCTCGACTCCGTCGGGTCTGAGCAATAGCGGACAATTGCGGACGAACCAAATCGAATTAATCCCTCTTTAACAATCCCGCTCTATATTTGTGTCGAACATAGGTTCTTGGCTGCTCTGTGATGGGCCGGTTGTTTCTTTCAGGCTCACCGGGTGGGCTTAATCGGTATACTCTTGACGATCCCGATGTCTGCCGAGCGCACTTCCGCGACCAAGCACCGGGTTTCGCGACCAGGCGGGAAACCACGGCAAGCAGAATCCAACCGAACGGGCCCGCGCTGCGCTTCTTCTCTGGACGACCCAAAACCCTACGTTAACCGGAACGAGGTGCTTGGCATCTACCCACGGAAAATCGGTTGGGGCGATTCAGTGACTTAAGAGCTTCCCCCCGGCAAAGCCGATTAAGAAAACGATGACAGCACCGAATGCGGATAGCGCGGCAGGAGCTTTGGTCGACGGTGGAATGGCAGGTTCTAAGCTTGCGCCGCCACCGGCTCGCCCGAGCGAGTCGCCAATACAAACCAAAACGAAAAACCAGAATATTCATGTTTCGCCTGCGGTTCTCGACGCGGCTCGCAAGGATGGCGAACAGCTTCTTCGGGACTTGCGAACTTCCCTCAATGGCCTGACGCAAGCTGAGGCCGACGAACGTGCGCGCGCGACGGGTCCAAACGAGATCGCACAAGAGCGGAAGCAGAGTTGGGCCGTCCGCGTTCTGAAAATCATACGCAATCCGCTCGTGATCCTACTTTCGACTTTGTCGGCAATTTCCTTCCTTACCGGCGATGCGCGCGCAGGCTCGGTGATGGTGGGTATGGTGGCGCTGAGCGTCGGACTCCGCTTCTGGCAGGAAGCGCGGGCGGATTCCGCCGCACAGAAGCTGAAGGCCATGATCCATGTAACTGCGACCGTCGTCCGGGATGGCGCGGCGAGGGAAATACCGCTCCGCGATCTCGTGCCGGGTGACATCGTTAAGTTGGCCGCAGGCGACATGATTCCCGGCGATGTGCGACTGCTGTCCTCGAAAGACGTCTTCGTGAGCCAAGGCAGTCTTACGGGTGAGTCGCTCCCGGTTGAGAAGTTCCACGATCCCGAAACAAAAGAAAATACCTCACCCACTGAACTCAAGAACACATGCTTCATGGGGACGAGCGTCGAGAGCGGCACGGCAACGGCAGTCGTGGTCACGACAGGGAAACAAACCTACCTGGGCAGTATGGCCATCTCGATCACCGGAGAACGAGCGCTGACTAGTTTCGACCAGGGCCTCAACCGCTTCACATGGCTCATGATGCAGTTTATGGCCGTGATGGTGCCACTGGTTTTCTTCATCAACGGTTTCACCAAGCACGATTGGAAGGGAGCGTTCTTCTTCGCACTGGCGGTGGCTGTAGGGCTCACTCCCGAGATGCTGCCGATGATCGTCTCCGTCTGCCTCTCCAATGGCGCCCTCGCCATGAGCCGCAAGAAGGTGATCGTCAAGCGGCTTAACTCCATACAGAACTTCGGGGCCATGGACGTGTTGTGCACCGACAAGACGGGTACGCTGACCGAGGACCGCGTCGTTCTCATGCGGCATTGCAACGTCGCTGGGCGCGAAACCGAGGACGTGCTCCTAGCAGGGTACCTGATCAGCTACTTCCAGACGGGACTCAAGAACCTGCTCGACCGAGCGATTCTGGATAGTGCCGACTTCCACGGGAAGGCGGTGGTCGAGAAATACAAGAAGCTGGATGAGCTGCCGTTCGACTTCTCGCGACGGATGATGTCGGTTCTGGTGGCGGACGCAGAAGGTAAGGCGATCCTGCTGACCAAGGGGGCCCCGGAGGACGTTTTTCACCGCTGCTCGCAGTTTGAGCTCGATGGCAAGTTGTCGCCAATGGAAACCGAGCGGATGGTGGGGCTGAAAGCGGAGTACGACAGCCTTAGCAACGATGGCTTTCGCGTGTTGGCAGTTGCCTCAAAGGAACTACCCGGGAAGCAAATTTGCGCGAAGGAGGATGAGAATGACCTCGTGCTGAGAGGGTATGTTGCGTTCCTGGACCCACCCAAGGGTACCGCCGCCCGTGCTCTCGCGGCCCTGGCCAAGTATGGCGTAGCCGTAAAAATTCTCACCGGAGACAATCACCTTATTAGCCGCAAGGTGTGCAAGGACGTTGGCCTCTTAGCCGACCCTATGCTGCTGGGCGGCGACGTGCAGAAGATGTCCGACGCCGAACTGGCTGAGGCCGCGGAGAAGGCGACGCTGTTCGCCCGGCTCTCTCCCGCGGATAAAGAGCGGGTCATTCGCATGCTGCGCGGCAAGGGGCACGTGGTCGGATTTATGGGTGACGGAATCAACGACGCTCCCGCCCTGCGAGCGGCCGACGTCGGCATCTCGGTTGACACCGCGACGGACATTGCCAAGGAGTCCGCTGATTTGATCTTGCTGGAGAAGGACCTCATGGTACTGGAAGGCGGCGTGATCGAAGGCCGCAAGGTCTTTGCGAACATCGTTAAGTACATCCGGATGGGAGCAAGTTCCAACTTCGGGAACATGTTCAGCGTGTTGGGCGCCAGCGCCTTCCTTCCTTTCCTGCCGATGGCACCGATTCAGGTGTTGACGAACAACTTACTCTATGACTTCTCGCAAGTGCCAATTCCTGCGGATGCCGTGGACGAAGAGCAAGTAACTAAGCCGCGGCCCTGGGACATCGGAGAGATCACGCGGTTCATTCTCTTTATCGGTCCTATCAGCTCGATTTTCGACTACACGACTTTTTTCGTCATGCTCTGGATCTTCCACTGCTGGGATCCATCCCGAGCGTCGCTATTTCAGACGGGCTGGTTCGTCGAGTCGTTGATGACGCAGACGCTCATCATCCACGTCATTCGTACAAATAAGATTCCGTTCCTGCAGAGCCGAGCGAGTTGGGCGTTGACAGCAACAACGGCATCCATCATGGCCGTTGGCGTGTTGCTGCCGTATTCCCCGTTGGCCTCCGCGCTGGGCTTCACGCACTTGCCGCGGCTGTACTGGCCCATCCTTATGCTCACGCTGCTCAGCTACATGGGACTTACGCAGATCACTAAGGTATGGCTGCTGCGAAGGCACTGGATCTAGTGCCCGACCGGAGGAAGCAGGATCTTTGCCGACGCGCTTATCAGGAGCTCCATTACTCAACGCATTGCGCCTCGATTGCCTCGGCATCCGTCAGCTTCACTACGCGGACGGGAAGTTTTTCGAGTTCCGCCAGTTTCGCCGCTCTGAGGCGACGTGCCCCGGCGACGACTTCGTACTTGCTTTCCTCCAGTTCGCGTACCAGAAGAGGGGCCAGAATCCCTTGCGTCTTGAAGCTGGCGGCCAATTCTTCGAGGCTCTTTGCATCAAATCGCTTTCGGGGATTGGTGGATTGGTGGCGGAAGTCATACGGAGAGCGATTACGCGGCTGCAATCCGCGGAACATGAACCCGGCGAAGGTGCAGGAACTGAGTCCGGAACTGCAAGCGGCATTGGGGCCGCTACTGGGAGCGATCGAGTCGCTGAGCGAACGGATTGTGGAATATAACGAGCGCATCGAGCAGATCGCGAAGCAGAGTTACCCGGAGGTGGGGCGACTGAAGCAGGTGAAGGGAGTAGGGACGTTGATTGCGCTGACCTATGTGCTTACGCTGGAAGATGCGCATCGTTTTGGCAAGAGCCGGGATGTGGGCTGCTATGTCGGGCTGCAACCAGGACGGAGGAACTCGGGGCAGAGCGAACCGCAACTGCACATTAGTAAGGAGGGAGATCGGTATCTACGAGCGTTGCTGGTGCAGGGGGCGCACCATATTCTGGGACCTTTCGGAGCGGACAGCGATCTCCGACGGTGGGGACTGAAACTGGCGGAGAGAGGGGGAAAGAATGGGAAGAAACGAGCGGTGATCGCGGTGGCGCGCAAGCTGGCGGTGCTGTTGCATCGGCTGTGGGTCAGTGGAGAAGCAATACGAACCACTGCGGAACCAGCGACAAGATGCGTTGCCAGCCGCAGCGTAGTTTCGATCCAAGGACTAGAAAACGCAAGGCAAGAAGCCCAAAGTTTAAGCGCCGAGTTTCGGTGACTGCGTCAATCGCCTGGCCCAACTTCCATCGTCGAGATGGAAGGGGAGGTCGAAAATCAGGTGGCAGCACCGGCTGAAACGAGAACACCCAACTTGCACCGAGCGAGGAAACGCTCATCGAGAGTGCGGATGGAAGGGTGGCGACAGTAGTAGTAGTAGCGCGAAAAGAAGCTTTGGGAAAAAGCGTTGGATCAGACAAGAAGCATAGCGCATATCGGTCCACCTTCCTTTCCTAGCGGAAGTGTGGCCGAGCGGTCCTCGCCGTCAAGGGTTCGCTGCGCCGCACAGAACGCGCCCTTGACCGCTCCGGGCCGCTCTGCAAACTGCTCCGCTAGGAAAGAAAGGTAGGCTTTAGGAAGGACAACAGCAAAAGCAACTTCAAAAACAACATCAAAATCGCAAACTCGTCTTGACATAAACGGCATTCTCATGGAAGGCGATTACGCTCATTGAGAATTGCCCGGGTGGGCGCCGTCGATCTTACCCAGAAAACGGTAAAGAACCAGCTTCGTTGGAGCAGCGGCAAATGCGCTACCCAAGACACTCTTCCCGTGCCGCGACGAACGCACCTCCGCGCGGGCCTGCTACCATTGCCGCATGTTCAATTTCGGAAAACCGAAAACAGCTGGCGACTGGATCGTTCACATCGCGGGGGCCATCGTTGTGATATTCCTTGTCTGGTGGATGCTGCGGATGTACGTACTGTGAATGCCTAATATCGCTAACTGTCGCTAACAGGCGTGGCTGTTGAAAAAGTCCGTGATCGGGATGTACTCTTGGCTGCGATTATCGCTGCCGTCGAGTTTTTCCTCTCACCTCAGCTAAGTGGCAGCTTCCATAGTAGGT
>CABEDQ010000399.1_pt1 | contig 11524 bp, 15 predicted proteins | sample 3423111 | NCBI WGS metagenome assembly CABEDQ01 (sample SAMEA5534331, study PRJEB31848) | metagenome | biome: tundra; feature: field; material: soil | place: USA | collected 2013-05 | depth 0.15 m
CGAGCCAAAGCGACCAAACCAATACCCCCTCTAAGAATAAGGTGAGGAATGAGGTGGGGCTGGATGTAAGTCACCACGCCCGCATCTCTCAGAGGGGCGGGGAGATGCCTTTTTTCCTTGACGTCCTTTTTCATAGGATGAGTGAAATGGCGATGTTACGACAGTTGTCGTCTGTTTCGCTGTGTTCGCTAATCCATTCACGTTCGCCTTGACTAAAAACCTGTGACCCACATCACGGAATAACCTCGCATTTGCTGCGAATATGTTTCTGTTCATTCTCGGCAGTGATCCCTCCCGCCAGTTCTTCTGCGCAGTGAATCACTGAGTCGTAACCCTCGCGCACGAGCCACAAGATTCGCTCGCTGCCATCGCTCGCAGCACAAGGAGGTTCCGCATGGCTCGCACAACTTCTTTTCCTAGTCGCAATTCCTCTCTCAGTGTCTCAATTCTGTGCCTTGCATTTGTGCTTAATTCAATTGTCCTGGGTGGCGTAGCCGCGCAGGCTCAGACGTTCACCGTGCTGTTTAGTTTTAACGGCGGTGACGGAGCAAGTCCGCAGGCAGGTCTGATCATGGATGCACAGGGCAACCTATACGGGACCACTTGGGCCGGCGGAGTCGGGTGGGGTACGGTGTTTAAGCTGGACCCCTCGGGCAAGGAAACCGTTCTCCATAGCTTCACCGACAATTTCTCCGATGGAGCTTCGCCTTTCGGCAGTGTGATCATGGACGCGGCCGGCAACCTTTACGGCACCACCTACGTAGGCGGTGGTCACGGATACGGCACGGTGTTTAAGCTGGAGCCCTCCGGCACCGAGACCGTACTCCACAGCTTCACAGATGGCGCTGATGGGAGCTTGCCCTCGGGCAATCTGATTATGGACGCCGACGGCAATCTCTACGGCGTCGCCGATTACGGTGGCAACTCTTCCTGTAGCAATGTCGGTCACCCCAGCGGTTGCGGCACGGTGTTTAAACTGGCGCCTTCAGGCACCTTAACCGTGCTATACAGCTTCACGGGAGGCAGTGATGGGGCGGATCCCTCCGGCGGTCTAATCATGGACGCGACGGGCAACTTATACGGGACAACTTGGGGCGGGGGAGCGTACGGATACGGTACGGTGTTTAAGCTGGACTCCTCCGGCAAGGAAACCGTTCTCCACAGCTTCCAGTCCAGTGATGGGTCAGGTCCCTCCAGCGGTCTAATCATGGACGCGAAGGGCAACTTGTACGGGACGACTTATAGCGGCGGCGCATATGGGAAGGGCACTGTGTTTAGGCTTGACTCCTTAAACAACGAGACCGTTCTCTACAGCTTCACGGGAGGCAGTGATGGGTGGAATCCCTTCGGCGGTCTCGTCATGGACGCGAAGGGCAACTTGTACGGGACAACTTGGGGCGGGGGAGCGTACGGATACGGTACGGTGTTTAAGCTGGACTCCTCCGGCAAGGAAACCGTTCTCCACAGCTTCACTTACGGCGCCGGCGGGTTTTCTCCCTTTGGCGTAATTCAAGACGCGAAGGGCAATCTGTACGGAGAGGCAGCCGCGGGTGGAGTCATCCCTTGCATTGGCATCACCTCCGAGGGCTGCGGAACCGTCTTCGAGATCACCAAGTCCGCCACTTCCACAACGCTCGCTTCCAGCCTGAATCCGTCCATCTATGGACAGAAAGTCATCTTCACCGCGGTAGTGACGACCACCGGACCCCTCCCGCCGACGGGACAAATTGTTTTCGCATGGTCGGGCTATACGATCGGATCTGCCACGCTAAATAGCAGCGGCATCGCTACCTTGACCAAGTCAAACTTGAATGCTGATCCGTATCCGTTGATCGCTGTCTACAAAGGCGACACCAACAACCTGAGCAGCATGTCGCCGGTACTGAATCAGACGGTGTTGCAAACCACAAGCGCTGCCACAATCAGTTCGTCGCTGAATCCTTCAGCGCAAGGACAGGCGGTCACCTTCACTGCGAAAGTAACCTCACCAACTGTCCTGCCAACTGGCCCGGTCACTTTCCATGCTGGAACGACGGTGTTAGGAACAGTGCAGCTCAGCGGCGGAAAAGCTAGCTATACGACCACGTCTCTGCCCGCAGGCTCAACGGTGATAAAAGTGACTTACGACGGAGACTCAAACATCAAAGGAAGCTCAGCAGCGGTCACTCAAGTCGTAGAACCATAATTCCAAGGCACGACAGCGAAGAACTGCCGTGCCTGGGTCAACCCCGAGTGACGAAGCAATATCGGCGTTGGACTCCTACCGGGTTTCCCTGTCCCTTATAACTGTCGTAACCAGGCGTTAGCGCTCATTGAGGGGTTTTGAGCGTGATTGGGGATTTAATCCGAGATGTCCAGTGTTTGGTCGGTAGTAGAAAAGGCAGGATCACAGGCCCCCGTGGAGCCGTGCGAACGCGTGGGCAAGCATGAGCGACATGATGAGGATGCCCGCCCCGAGGACGAGCGCGTGCTGGGTCTTGCGCAGATTAAAGCTGCCCACACGACAGAAAAGCAGGTAGCCGACGGCAAGGTTGAAGAGGCCCCATAGGACATTGACCGTCGAGGAGGACAAGCCTACCCCAGGCGGTGAGCAAAGGGGCTCTGGAAGGCGTGCCCCGAGATCCCGTTGCCGAGATGGGGCAGGGCGTTCGCGAGGAATGCGCCCCCGAAAAAGTAGGCCACGTAGTGGTACCAGCGCATCGTAGCTCCCTTCTGACTGCCAACCCGATGGTAGCGCAGACGGGTCAAAAACTAAAACGCTGTGAATTAACAACAATTATGCTTTGTTGATCCAAGGACGGCTTGTGCATGTCAGCATTGTAAGCTGGTTGGAATGATTGATGATTCCGCATCTTACGATCGCGAAGATGAGCGGGGCGCGAACTGGCGGAGCTCACTTGGGATTTTGTTACTCGGCCTGGTACTGAGTTGGACCATCGGTTCGAATAATCGATTGCTGCACTACTTGTGTCTGGCCGTCGGCCTCGCAATTCTCGCGACATCAATTCCGACCTGCCCCCGACTCCCTAACTTGCGAAAGCCTTGTTTGCGAGATGCGGCGCGTAAGCTAGTCGTGGAGGACGATATTCAGAAGTGAACTATGAACTTGCAGCGTTAGCGTCAAAGTAAGTACACGGTTGAGGTGGTTGTATGGCAGCTCGGAGAATTCCGTGAGCCGCGGGCCATCCGCGCTTTCGCCGGTCACGACAGCCACTACTGCGGTTTCGGTGTTGCGGGCCGCAGAAGCTCATCCGGTTGGTCTGAGGTTGTTTTGGATGAGACACCCGCCTGCGTTTGCTTGTTAGGCGGAATTTCGGTCCCGGCTGGATAGATGAAAATCTGCACCGTACCCCAGCCGGCATCCGGATTCGTATCCGTCTGCTTGCCCATTCCCAGAGTCTTAAGCTGACTATCGTCGAATCCGAAGTTCTCGACCAGATACTCACGCACAACCATGGCCCGGGCTTCCGTCAGCACCAACTCCTTCTGGGTATCGCCTTCCATGCCAGCGGATGCCACGATCACCGCAAACCCAAACTGGTTATTCGCCAGAAACTCGCCGCCTGCGTTTAGAGATTTTTGGTTCTTCAGCTTGGCCGAATCCTGCTTATCGAAAAGCTTTTGCGCTGAATACGTAAACTCCTTTATCGGTGTGCCTGGCGGTAGCCGTTCGATCTCATTTCTTGCCAGCTCGGCGGAATCTTCGTAGCCACGGCTCTTGAAATACCCGCGCAGGAAGAAATTGTGCTTCATGGCTTCCATATTCTCCTGGAAGTCGGTAACCCCGGCTTGCGCCTGGAGCATCGTGTCACGCATGGCACTCGTCGTCTGCTCGAGGTTGCTATAAAGCTGTTTGTCGTTAACCAGCGCTCCCGCCGTTCCCTGACCCCTGTCGATCTTGGCGCTGATCGAGTCTAAATTCGCCGTCGCCCGAGTGGCATTCTGAATGGCCCGCTGGCTGCTATCCAGAATGTCGCTCGTCTTCTGGAACAGGTCCGACATTTCCAGTGGCGGCTGGCTGGCGATGGTATCGCCATCTCGCACGTCGGCTGTGCCAGCGGATCCAAACGAGATCGCCAGAAACTGGTTGCCCAGCAACCCCTCGGTTTCGATCGTGGCTACGGAGTCCTGCTTGATGATCTCGTGCGTCGATTTGCCGAGATCCATCACTACCGTGACCTTTTCGCCCGGCTTGTGGGGCAACACGATGCTGTGAACCGTTCCACTGTGAACCCCGCCCACCCGCACATCGCCTCCCGCATCCAAGCCCACCACATTGTCGAATTGCGCCTTCAATTGGTACGTCGAGCTGAAAAGATACTGCTTGCCCCCGATGATGAAGATGCCGACCACCAGAATTGCCAGTGTCGCAACGATGAAAGCTCCTAACCGCGCCGCTCTCGACATATGTCCCCCTACGAATGCTTTAGAAATTCCATGACAAACTCAATGTCACTTTTCTGAAGTTCTTCAAAGTTTCCTTCGATCACCACATTCCCCTCATTGAGCAGGGCCAGACGGTCCGCAATCGCCTTCGCACTGTGTAGATCGTGAGTCACTACGATCGATGCCATGTGATGTTCCTCCTGGAGCTTGAGAACCAAATCATCGATCTCCGCGGCACTGATGGGATCAAGACCAGCGGTGGGCTCGTCTAGCAGCAGAATATCCGGCTCCAAAGCCAGCGCACGTGCCAGCCCTACTCGTTTCTGCATTCCCCCCGAGATATCCGAAGGCATCTTCTCAAGATCGCCTTCCATGCCCACTTCCGCCAGCAGTTGCCTGACGCGGTCGGTTTTTTCAGGCTTCGACATCTTCTTCTTATGGTGCTGTAGCGGAAACGCTACGTTCTGCTCGACAGTCAGCGAATCGTAAAGCGCTGCGTGCTGAAACAGAAAACCCATTTTCTTCCTGATTTCGCTGAGCTGGTCCAGAGCCAGGCCGGCGATGTCTTGACCGTGGATGCGAACCGATCCCGAGTCAGATTTCTCGAGGCCGATGATGAGCCTCAGCAACACGCTCTTGCCGGTACCGCTACGTCCTAACACTGCAAGGGTTTCGCCGCGCTTCACACTGAGGCTGATCCCGTTCAAAACCTTTTGGCTTCCGAAAGACTTATGCAAGTCTTCGACGACGACGACCGGTGCACTGCCGTCTTCCTCGGCTTCGGCTCGTTGCGTGGCAATTTGATCGATTGTGTTCATACTGGTTTCGCGGTTCTTTCATCGATGGTCATGGGAAAAACAGGATAATGATCTTTACCAGCACCACATCGGCGAGGATCACGAACAGCGACGACAAGACCACCGAACTCGTGGCCGCGCGACCCACGCCCACGGCACCCCCCTGTGTCCGCATTCCCTGGAAACACGCAATCAGCCCAATGATCAGTCCAAACACAGTGGTCTTAAACGTCGGTGGCAGGAAATCGTTGAAATCGGCGCCGCTAAAACCGGCATTGATGAACTGATGTAACGAGACCGGCTCAACCAGGGCCTGCGTAACCCAGCCCATGACCAAGCCGCAAAAGTCGGCAGCGAGGGTGAGCAGAGGCAGCATCAGGATGCAAGCCAGAATGCGGGGCGCCGCCAATAGCCTATAAGGGCTAACAGCAGATGCCTCGATGGCATCGATCTGCTCGGTCACTTTCATTGACGCCAGCTCCGCGCCAATGCCAGCACCTACTCGACCACTTACTACCAGACCGGTGATGATCGGGCCGGTCTCGTGAATAACGGAGAACACGATAGCGGCGGGAAGCAGCGATTTGGCGCCAAATCGCGTCAGGCTGTAACGAGCTTCCAAAGAAAGTACCACCCCAATGGCGGCGCCGGCCAAAGCCACCAGCGGCAGGGACATGGATCCAATCTCGTCGAGTTGTAAAAACAATTCGCGGAATTCAAACGGTGGCGTAACTGCAGCGCGCAGAACCCGCCAGAAAAATATCCCCAGATCGCCGAACCACTCGAAAAACTTGTTGATCAGACCCAGGGAGGAGCTCACCATGGCGGACATGAGTGAGGTCCGCGGCCCTGGACGTGGAGAGTCTATGCCCGCGACGGCCCTGGATTTCCGGTCGATCACGGATTTGAACCCGGAGTTGGCGCTCCGTGCCGATTGTTCATATGTATGCGAGAAAGCCATGAGTGTGGCCCACTATAGAGGAATTCAAGGGCGATGTTTCCACCTTCATACCCCAGCAAGCTGTAGTTGCCTATTCGGAAACCATCCTTGGCGTCGTAGCGGCCGGGATACCACGCATAGACGGCAGTCATGATACCGGCATACGGAGCGACCAGCGCCGGGAAAGAGAAGACGCGGTGGCCATCTTCGCCGCGGCGTGCTGTCAAGGTCGAAATCACGGCATGTCGCAGCCGCGGAAACAACCCTTTGCACTGACAGCGGCAATACAACACGTCTTCCTTGAAGGCTTCCGAGAGCGCATAGCGCGTCGTCGTAGTTACCGCTGCAATGCCGAAGTCGGACCCGATTCGCTTGCCATAATCCTCCGCGCCTTGTTTCCATTCCGGCGGAGTATTCTGCACCTGGTTAATGCCAGCAGCAAGTCCGGCGCCGACGATGGGATACGGGCCGAAAGCTTCGAAGGCGTAGTTGCGGAGCTTCGTTGCCTGCGTCGGACGCATGTACGCCAAGTCCAGTTGCGCCGGGGTTGTGCTTGCAACAGTGCTGGAGGAGTCTTGCGAATCGGCCAGTGATCGCGCCATGGCCAGGCCCGCGATTGCCAGCAACAAAGGCATAAGTCCGCGTACCTTCATGTTGAGATTCTCCTTGGTCAATCTAAGATCCAGCTTGCGCGCCAAAAGGTCCATGGCTTCTGCGGGCATGGAGCTACGCCCTGACAAAATTATGTCGGAATGGTGATCATCAAAGATGTTCACTCTTGCTCAGTCGAAGCGGACTTGACCGCGCAGGGGCCGCTGACAGTCGGAAGGCGACCCGCAAGGCGCCAGGATAGAACTAGTGGCCTGTCGCAGTGATTTCGTTAGTGTGCGCTCCCAAATAGCTGCAACTGGCCATGCTCAAACTTGCCTTTGGTTTGGCGACTGCAGTAATGCTTTCAGCGCGACAGGCCACTAGTACCTGTCCCGGTCCGGGACGAGGCACAAGCAGCTCAACAACGGCGACACTCTCCGGGTTGCCGTCATATGCTCGAAGTTGCACGGCGCGCATGTTGGCTACTATCGACGTCCGGAGCGCCTGCAAATCCTGCAGGTCCGGCACATCGTCGGCCTCGATCATCGTCAGGTCGACCGTCCCTTATCGGTCCCAGAAAGACGTGACGAAGGCGCTAAGGACTTTACTTAGCTTACTTCCTCTTTTTTCCGGCTTTCGGGGCAGCCTGGACATCCAGCAAATGAAGTACGGTTGCGGCGGCAGTAAATTTCACCGCTTCCTTGTCGTCGGACATTGCCAGTTCTGCGGGCTGAAGTAACGACGGGTCTCCACGCTTTGCTAAGGCTTCCAGCGCCGCGGAGCGAACCAGCCAGTTCTTATCGTCGGAGGCAGCGTCGCCGATAGCCTTTCCACTGTCCGGGTTGGGGTCTTTCGCCAGCACCTTCGCAGCAGCGGCGCGCACGGGCGACGGATCAGTTTTTGTAAGTCGGCGATATGCTTCCCAGCCCATGCCGGCGAAGGGAACGAAGCCGATACCTTCCTCGAACCCCAGCAGCGCCATTTTCTTGGGATCTTTCAAAACGGCGATCTGAGAGGCAATCAAGCCTTTCGATGTCTTTCGCTGTCCGGTCAGGACTTCGTAGTAGACCTCGAAAGCAGAATCATCGTGCATGAGATCGAGTGCGTGTGCAGCGGAGAGGACGACCGCAGGCTCGTCATCCGCCAGCGCGTCCTTGAGCTTTGGAATGCTGGAGCGGGCTTGCATATCGCCGAGTGCCGTTGCCGCAGCGGAACGCACCTCGGGCTTTTCATCCTTCAGCGCCTTTTCCGCCATCTGCCGGGCGCGCGCATTCTTCGGGATGAGGCCGAGGACACGTATTCCGTTGGATCGAGTGGCGGTCTTGTCTCCCTCGGCGGCCGTCTTGAGCATATTCCAGGCATAGCCCTTTGGGTCCTTCGGGATGCCGGGAAGCTTCGCGGACTCTGCGGCCGCACTCTTTTCCGGCGGTGTAGCCGTGCCGGACTGTTCCGCAGGCTTTTCCTGCGGTGTCGTCGGCTGAGGGCTTTGCGGTTGTGCCGGCGGATCTTGTGGCGCCTTTGTGAGTGTGCTCGCAGGCTGCTGCGCGAAAAACAAAGAAGATGCGATCAACACGAACGCACAGGAGATATTTATTTTCGAAATTATGCCTTTAACCCGGAATCTCTTTTTTGACTTCAAACACGATGCCGATTTTACACCCATCCCGTCTTCGTATCCCGCCAGCCGACTGTAGATGGACTGTCGCAACAGATCGGGGAGTGGTAACTGGATGTTCTTGCGCCGGTCGCCTGTGAGGTGCTCAGCGATGAGCGAACTCAACCCCAGGCGTTCATCCAACTCGCGCACCAGCAGCAAGCCGCTGTCGGAAGTAACCCGCGATCCCTGGAAATCGACTCTCAACGAGGGATTGAAAGAGAGCTGAAAGGGCTGGTTTTGCTTCTCACCCATTGGGTCGAGGCCTCCGCAGAGTTTGTGTTGCTATCAAAGCCGCATGGATGCTGGCGTTGGTTCGATCATACGGCTACTCACACGGACTTCAAAAAGGAAATGTGGGGTATACTCTGCCTGCAAGTCTTCTTTCAGCGCTCGAAACATGGATTGCGCTTCCTCCGTCCGCTCCCGCGAAATCCTACCGCGGTCATCGAAAAGGTTAAGGATTCGCTCGACCCGCGCTGTAGTCCTGAAACCTCTGCTCCATTTCGTCTACGGTCATATGTGCTCCGGTTGATTTCTCACTTGGGCGAGGCCCAGCCGGAGCTCGCGCTGGCGAATCTGTAGAGCTCTCTTGAAACGTTCGACTAATTTTCGATCCATGATCTGGACCCTCTTTGCCGGTTCCACAAACAGTTCATTTCGGAACGCCAGCTGGTGTGATGCGGTCTGTTCGGTTTTCGTAACGTCTCAGCAAAGACTGGTCAAGTTCTTCTGGAGTGAGAAAAGATGGACTTCGACTTCGATGAATTGCCCCGCAGATACCAACGGCGCGATTGACGCGCGCCGATTCCCGCGGTATGAGATCGATACGGAGGTCGACGTCGCCACGCTCGGAGCCAGGGATCAGCGGGTCATGCGAGGCCGTTCTCTAAACATCAGTAAGGCCGGAATGGCTGGTCTATTCGTGACCGGATGGCCCGCAGGCACGGCTGTCACTCTCAAATTTCCGGTGCCAGTTGTGAGCAGTCAGCTTAGCGTGGACGCAATTGTGCGCAGCCGCTCGGACTATCGCTACGGATTTGAATTTGTGGAACTGAATCCTGTCCAACGCGAGGTCATCAGCAAGACCTGTAGAACTCTTGCCCTCCTCCAATAGTTCCAATGTCCGCTAGCTACCGGAGAAGGATACCCCCTCGCCAAGTCTTTGCTGCGCGGGGAGGGCACCCCACGTTGCGCGTCACTCCTGCAATGGATCGGCCACAAAGCGCATTTGACAGAGGGGCTTATCCTAGAAGCTCTAGGCGAACTAGCCAGCTTCTAATTATCTGGTTGCTTCAGCAAGCCCCAATTAGGTTGGGGTTGAGATCCCTCGCTCCCCGAATCTGCTCGTACTCGGTTGATCTGCGGCTGGTTCCGAGACCAAGGAGTGTCTGAAATGCGGCTGCCGGCGTCTTGCGACGGTTGCGTCGAAACACGAATTCGTTGAGGTAAACCTGGAGTTGGGCCTTGCTCACTCCGTGGTAGGTTCCGATCAGCCACTGTTGGAGGTTGCCAATCGCCCGATCGGCAAGTGGTACAGCGGACTTCGCGCCTTTGCGCCTTTGCGCAACTCCGATCGGAGGGGTTGGTTGCGAGCGACATGTTTAAAGCCGACCTCCGACAGACCGGAGAAACTTTTGAGGCCGTCCGTATAGAGGTGGAACCGGGCGCGACGTTCTGGGTGAGGAACGGCATTATCGTGGCGGCCTTGAAGTCGTTGTTGGTGAAAGCATGGCGAGTCCCCTCTCAGCGGCAACCGTTAAAGTGCCGTTGTCAGCAAGTCCCGCATCGCCCAGATCGTGCTCGTGAACCCGCCGCTAGGCCTAGAAACAATGACTTGGGATTGCTGCTTTTGAGGGGTTTTCGGAACGGCTGGTATGGTGCTGTCTGTTCGGTTTTCGTAACGTTTCAGCAAAAACTGGTCAAGTCCGTCGGGCGTGAGAAAAGATGTCCTGTCCAACGCGAGATCATCAGCAAGACCTGTAGAACTCTTGCCCTCCTCCAATAGCTCCAATGTCCTCTACCGGAGAAGGATACCCCCTCGCCGAGTCTTTGCTGCGCGGGGAGGGCACCCCACGTTGCGCGTCACTCCTGCAATGGATCCGCCACAAAGCGCATTGACAGAGGGGCTTATCCTAGAAGTTCTAGGCGAACTAGCCAGCTAGGAGGAGAGATGGTTATACATTGCGTGCGCTGCGGGAAAACTGAACCTCTTGGTAAGGGAAGAAATGGTGCCCCTGGAAGCAGCCTAGCGATACGCGAGAAGATGACACGGGACATACGCAACTCGTTCCTGAGCACCTGCCCCAAGCTGTGCCGTTCCTGCCTCAGCGATCTCTTTCTCTTCGTTGACTCGCCCGAGCACAGGCGTCTGCTAGAACTTCGGCATGCCATTCGCCTTCCACGCGCTGGTTAGCTATCTGCGGAAATCAGACTGACCCACTAGCGAGCTACATTCCAGCGCGGCGCGCAGCGAGAGTAGACCCCATGGTGACGCTGCGCTACGAATAAAAGCTTGAGCAGATCGGATTGCTCAAATGCGAATTGTCCGAACCGGAGATCATCTACCTTCTGTGGGTGAGCGAGCGTGTCACGCTACGCGCGTGCGGATGCGCCTGGTTGTAGGTCGCCATCATCAGCCGCGTCGACACCTGGGCATGGTGCGCCGTCGCGTCCAGATTGTCATGTCCAAAAGACTTCCGCGATCACATCGAGGGGACAGCCGTTGTCCAACATGTGAGTTGCGCACGCACGGCGTAACAGGTGAGGGTGCATCGCGCTGGCAATCCGTCAGAAGCGGCCAGCCCAAATCAGGTAGGCGAGACCGATCAGCGCGATGGCTATCAGAGCGTAAGGCCAAACCCACGCGAACCACTTCAAAACAGGCACACATCAATCCTAGCGCGATGGCGGCTGACTTCTTTTCGCTAACCGCAGGTGATGGGTTACGTCGGTTTTGCCTAGACAGCGGTGATCGAGAAACTGGGTTCGCTGTGGGAAACGCCTGGCTCAGACATACAACACTTCAGGTTGATTTGGTTGCCGAATTGCAACCTACGTATTCGCGTTCTTGCCTGTTACACCCGTAGTCCGCAAGGAGGACCATGTTATGACAGGCTCCCCCCAATACGCGTCGCAACGAGGCATCGTCTGCTG
>CABEDQ010000415.1_pt1 | contig 11281 bp, 10 predicted proteins | sample 3423111 | NCBI WGS metagenome assembly CABEDQ01 (sample SAMEA5534331, study PRJEB31848) | metagenome | biome: tundra; feature: field; material: soil | place: USA | collected 2013-05 | depth 0.15 m
ACCAGCACTCGACGCAGCGTGCCGAAACTGTGGCACCGGGGAGTTGTCTTGGAATTTGCGCATGAAAGAAAACGACTGATTCAATGCGTCACAGGGTCAATAAGTGTAACGGCGATTTTGCGTCAACTATCCGACTCTGGGGCTCCGCTATCATAGTCGGCAAACGCGAAATAGCGGTTCGCGCAGGCTCCGATCTCGCGAATAGGCTAAGACGCTTATCTTTCGCGACCGGCCCGTTCTTTACTGGGCGGAACCCCTTGTCTCATCAGATGGCCCAAACTGTTGTTCTGGCTGCCTTGGGTACTTTCGTTACGATACACAGCTCTCTTTTGGGAGGAGACTAAGTAGGTTGCGAAGGGAGCGCTATGAGGCACCGGAAACAAAAGGGTTTCTCACTGATTGAATTGCTAATTGTCGTGGCCATCATCCTGATCATTGCAGCTATCGCCATTCCGAACTTGATGCGCGCCCGCATGTCGGCCAATGAGGCGTCCGCCGTGGGCTCTGTTCGTAGCATTAACACGGCTGAAATCTCCTACAACGCCGCTTATTCAAACCTCGGCTTTGCCACCACGCTGGCCTTCTTGGGTGGCCCGGCCGGTGCTGCCTGCGTGCCGTCCACCAGCAGCGGGTGCTTCATCGACAGCTCGCTATCGACTGGAACGAAGAGCGGGTACACCTTTACACTGGCGATTGGTAGCAGCCCCGCCGTAGGCGGTATCGTACCGTCCTACAGCATTTTGGCTAGACCGGTGACCCCAAATCAGACCGGAACTCGCTACTTCTGCTCCTTTGAAGATGCCGTTGTCCGCTCTTCGACGGGCGCGCTTGTCAACCCCTGTGTCGCGACAACGCCGGCGCTTCAGTAGCGATAAATCAAGTTTGGCGAAGTACCTGGGGGAGGGTACGAGCCAGGGAGCAGCGAACGCAAGTTCGCTGCTCTTTGTTGTTTTCTAAGGCTTTCTCTTCTTGCAGTCTTGTCACTGCCAATCTGCGGAATGAGTGACAAAAACTGTCATTGCAGGGCAAGGTTTTCAAGGTGAAGGCGGCGGCCTTCCGCGTGTATGGTCACAGAAATACGGTGAAAGCAGGCACTTTAAAGGTGCCCGAGAAAACTGAAATTGGCCCGAAACGTGCTTCTAAAGTAATTGCGGACTCAGGCGGATGCCAGAATTCACAGCCGCCCCTACGGGGAAACTTGGCAACCGGCGAGAGGATCAACTCCAATGCAGAGACAGAAGGGTTTCTCACTTATCGAACTGCTGATCGTGGTGGCTATTATCCTGATCATCGCAGCGATTGCCGTCCCTGCCCTGATGCGCGCTCGTTTGTCGGCCAACGAGTCGTCTGCTGTGGGGTCCGTCCGCAGCATCAACACCGCCGAAGTCTCCTACAACGCCGCATATTCGAACCTCGGCTTTGCCACCACGCTGTCCTATTTGGGTGGCCCGGCCGGTGCTACCTGCGTGCCGTCCACCAGCAGCGGGTGCTTCATCGATAGCTCGCTATCGAGCGGAACCAAGAGCGGCTACACTTTTGCGCTGCAAATCGGCAGCAGCCCCGCCGTCGGTGGCGTAACGCCGTCTTACAGCATCGTCGCAACGCCCCAGCAGCTCGGTATCAGTGGAATGCGGTACTTCTGCTCCTTTGAAGATGCAGTTGTGCGCTCTTCAAGCGGTGTCATCGCGCCCCCCTGCGCTGCGACAGTTACGGCTCAGTAATCGTGCCCCGTTGCCGAGGTAGCCGGACAAACTGAGGCGCGTGGGAAAGACACTCTTCGCGGTCTGCCGTAAACGCTTTAGATTTTGGTTTGGGCGCAGCGCTTCAGTGCTGCCGTGAGGGCTCGCCGGCAGACGAGTCAGCTACTCCTTCAAGAGAATCCGAAAAGTAGTTACGAAGGTACTTCGAACTTCCTACGCCGTCATCCACCCATGGCGTGGCCTCAGTATAATTTCCCTTGTATGGCGACAATTTCAGAAGCGTCACCGACAGCGTTACTGGCGCCGACCATTGAGTCGAGCCCAGCAGCACGGGGCTTATTCTCGTCTTCGCGAAAACGTAACGTAGTCCTCTCTCTGCTGCTGGTTCTAGCCACGCTCGCTCTTTACAATGGCATTGTTCACAATGCATTTATCAACGTCGATGACAACGGGTACGTGACTGAGAACGAGCACGTTCATGCGGGTCTGACTCCGGCTACGTTGCGATGGGCGTTAACCACTTTCGCATGTGAGAACTGGCATCCGCTGACATGGGTTTCCCACGCTCTGGACTGGCAGTTATTCGGAAAGAATGCCGCCGGACACCACTACATGAGCGTTCTGCTGCATGCCTTGAACGCGGTGCTGTTGTTCTTGCTGCTTCAAAGCGCGACTGGCTTCACGTGGCGCAGCCTGGTTGTGGCCGCGCTTTTTGCAGTGCACCCGGTGAATGTGGAATCCGTGGCCTGGGCCGCCGAACGCAAAAACGTCCTGAGCATGATGTTCTTCCTGCTCGCCATGCTGGCTTACGGATGGTATGCCCAACGCCCTTCGGTTCGACGTTATGCCTCGGTAGCGGTCCTGTTCGCATTTGCGTTAATGGCAAAACCTCAGGTCATTACCTTTCCCTTCGTTCTCATGCTTTGGGATATTTGGCCCCTGCGGCGCTTTCGCTCCGCCGCGAACTCTGAAGATCCATCCCGTTTTGCCCCGGCATCGATGCGATGGCTGATAGTGGAAAAAATACCGCTGCTTTTGCTCTCTGCAGGTGACGCCCTGCTCACCATGCGTGCGCAACACAATGCGGTGCGCGGTGCCATGACGGGGTACTCGCTTCCCGTGAGGCTGGGAAACGTGGTCGTTTCCTATACCCGCTACGTCGGTCACGCTTTCTGGCCGCTCCATCTTTCTCCTGCATATCCCCACCCGGGTGGGGCAATTCCCTTGTGGCAGGTGGTTGCATCGTGTGCGTTCTTATTGTCTACGACAGCTTTGGTACTCGCATCGCGAAAGGGCTACCTGCTGGTGGGTTGGCTGTGGTTTCTTGGCATTTTGGTCCCCATGATCGGAATCGTGCAGGTGGGCGATCAAGCCATGGCCGACCGCTATGCCTACATCCCGTTCATCGGCCTGTTTTGGATGGCCACCTGGACTATCGCGGAGGCGGGCCGGGAGTGGCAGCTTTCTTCCCGCTGGCTCTCCGTGCCCTTTTGTCTGGCGGTCGCAGGTGCCGCCATTCTTACCCCTCGACAGGTTGGTTACTGGCAGAATAGTGAGACCCTGTGGAGGTATGCGCTAAGTGTCACTGATCGCAACTTTATCGCGCACTCCTACTTGGCCGCGGTGCTAACCAAGGAGGAAAGGCACGAAGAGGCTATCGTGGAATATGCCCAAGCGGAGGAAATCCATCAATACCCGCTAACTGAGGTTGTGTACTTCGCCGATTATGAACTGCGCCATGAGCACGTTTCCGGTGCCATCGCAGACGCGCGCCGTGTCCTTCAAGGCACAAACAACCGCATCGCGCGCGAAATGGCATACCGAGATCTGGGAATCGCGAATACCAGGCTTGGCAAAGCGTCGGAGGCAAGAGAAAACTATAATCAGGCGTTGCAACTCGATCCCAATGATCCTTACGCTTTGATGGGCATGGGACTGCTGGCCTATCGCGATACCGACTTCCCAACCGCAGCGGATTTCTTTTCCCGAGCCGTTAAGGATGATCCCATTGATTTTCACTATCTGCTGTTGGCCACGGCCTTGCAAAAATGCGATCGCCAAGCCGAGGCAAGCGCTGCCTATGCGCAAGCCCGGCGCATCTCATCGGACTGGACACTAGCGCAAAAAAAAGCTGACTGGTTTCTCTCGAACTAGGTGGCGCCAGCCCAGTGACCTCCGTAACCGGACCATCAGCCTCACGCCTACGCCCTTGCATATAATGTTATTCGGAAGTGCTTCGGTAAACACTCACTAACACACCACACTTTGACAATGGCTGCGATCGAAATCCTTGGGCTTGAAAAGACCTACATGGTGGGGTTCTGGCGCAAGCATCCGAAACGCGCCTTGCAACCGCTGCATCTCACCGTCGAAGAGGGAGAGATCTTTGGCTTCCTCGGCCCCAACGGCGCGGGTAAAACCACGACTTTGAAAATGCTGATGGGTCTGGTATTCCCGACAGCCGGGACAGCTCGCATCCTGGGTCATGAATGGATCGATCCTGAGGTCAAAGCACAGATCGGCTTTCTTCCGGAGCAGCCCTACTTCTACGACTACCTGACTGCCCATGAATTGCTCGATTACTACGGACAGCTTTCCGGTGTTCCGGGTAGGGACCGCAAGCACCGAATCGAAGAAGTGCTGCAGCGTGTGGGGCTCACCGATGTGAAGGGCGTGCAGTTGCGCAAGTTTTCCAAAGGCATGCTGCAGCGCGCCGGGATCGCGCAAGCGATCTTGCACAACCCCAAACTGGTCTTCTTCGACGAACCCATGTCGGGCCTGGATCCGCTCGGACGTCGCGACGTTCGCGACCTGATGGAGCAACTCAAGCAGGAAGGCAAAACAGTATTTTTCTCAACCCACATCCTCTCTGACGCCGAAGCACTCTGCGATCGCGTCGCCATCCTTCACCAAGGGGAATTGCGCGGCGTGGGTGCGGTGGAAGATTTGACCTCGACCGTTCAGGGCAAGGTGGAAGTGGTGTGGCATGGCACCCAAGTCCCGGCTTCGATGAAAGCGCTAGGCACCGAATGCCACGTCACCGGAGACACCGTACGCGCCATCCTTCCGGAGAACCAGCAGGACGCCGCCATTGACGCGCTTCGGCGCGAGCGCATTCGCTTGATTGCCATCACCCCGCTGCGCACCTCGCTCGAAGCCTACTTCGTGGAGAAGTTGCAGCGCTCCCAAACTACCGCGGGGAAGACGTCATGAGCGCACGCATCCTTCACATTGCCGCCAACACTTTCCGCGAAGCGGTTCGCGATCGCGTCCTCTATAACCTGATCGCCTTCGCCCTGCTGCTTTCGGGCGTCGCCATTTTCATTGGCCAGATTTCCATCAACATTGAGCGCCTGGTTGTCATAAACCTTGGACTTACGGCAATCTCTCTTTTCGGCATCGTCATCGCCATCTTCATCGGGATCGGCCTGGTCTCGAAAGAAATCGAGAAGCGCACACTCTACACCGTGCTTTCGCGCCCCGTCCGCCGCTGGGAGTTCATTGTCGGCAAGTTTTTGGGCCTGGCCGGAACGCTGATCGTAAACACGTTCTTCATGGCCATCGGAGTCTTCGGCGCCCTGCTCTACGTGGCTCATAGATTCTCGGCGCCCGACGCGCTGATCCTGGTAGCGCTCTATTTCATCATCCTCGAATTTCTGATCATCTGTTCGATTGCGTTGTTGTTCTCGTCGTTCTCATCGCCGCTGCTTTCCGCCGTCTTTGCGTTCTCACTTTTCGTCATTGGCAGCTTCGCTGACGACCTAAGGGGGTTCGCCTCATTGGCTCACGGGATCAGCCGCTGGCTCGTCATGGCCGCGGCCTACCTGGTACCTAATTTCTCGGCGCTCAATGTGATTAACGCGGCCGCCCATCAACAACCAATAGGTACGCCGCTCATTTTGCAGAACACGCTCTACGCCTTGTTCTATACCGCGATGGCCCTTAGCGGCGCAGTCTTGATCTTCGAACGCAGGAATCTAAAATGATGCTGCGGATCGTAAGCAGAAATTCGGGCTGGAGTCCTCGAAAATGAGCACCCGGGGGCGCACTAGCGTGACCGCGGCCGCATGCCTGGCCGTCTCGATGGTCGCCTGCATTCTTCTGCTGCGTCACACCGACCAACTCCGTCCGCACGCGACCGTTGATGACGCCCTCTACATCGACTCCCCGAAAATAGTGAAGCGTGCCAGCCTGGGTTTCGACGGCCTGATGGCCTGCATTTATTGGACGCGCACCGTTCAGTACTTCGGGGAACGCCACCTTAACCGCGCGCGCAGCTTCAACGAATTAGCTCCGCTGCTGGAGATCACCACCGTCCTTGATCCGCAGCTGTTTCCCGCATACCAGTTCGGCGCCAGTTTTCTCGCGCCCAATCCGCCGGACGGAGCCGGTGAACCCAACCGCGCCATTCAACTGATGGAGTATGGGATCCAGCACAATCCCGACAACTGGCGGCTCTACTACAACCTCGGATTCGTTTACTACACAGAACTTCGGGACTATAAGAAGGCTACCGAGGTCTTTACGCAGGGATCGAAGGTTCCGGGCGCACATCCCATCATGAAAATACTAGCCGGTCAGACGGCCGAGCATGCCGGCGAATTCTCTACCGCGCGTATGCTGTGGAGCGCCACCTACGATTCCAGCAACGATTCCGACATTCGCCAGAATGCTCTCGAACATCTGCGCGCGATTCGGGTGGACGAAGACGTCACCAACTTGCAATCCGCCGTCACCAGGTTCGGCGAGCGCACTGGGCGTCTCCCTGCCAGCATGTCGGAACTCGCCGCCGCCGAACATCTGCCCGGCATCCCCGTCGATCCGGACGGCCATCCCTACAAGCTCACTCCTAAAGGCCGCGTCCTGGTCGAGAATCCGGACGATTTCAACTTCCTCACCCAGGGCCTGCCTCCCGGATACAAACCTCCCGCGTTGCCCATATACCACACTCATAGCTAGCAGTCCGGGGGGTGGCTTTGACCACGACGACGCGGTACCCCGTATCATGTCTAAAACGCTTCTCATTTTTTTCTCATGGATTCGCCTCCGGAAATCAGCGTGCTGCAAACCGCGTGGCGATGGTGGACTTACGCCGCCTCGTACGAGGGATACTGGGCCGCGACCCGTCGCCTTCTAGGGGTTCTGTGGGAGTACGTGCACGATTCCACTCCAGAGCGTCTGCGCCAACGTTATGGCGATGCCGACTACGACTGGGATTATCGCGTAAACACGACCAGCGGCGCTGTGGGATGGCGCGATCGACTGCTGGGCATGTTTCATTCCGCGTACCAGCCGACTGAGCCGGCAGCGTTTCACGATATGCTGGACGTCCTCCAGCAGTCGCCCAGCCCCGACCAGACAGTTCTCAACTTTCGCGAGTTCACCTTCGTCGACCTTGGCTCCGGCAAGGGACGCACGCTCCTGATGGTGTCAGACTATCCTTTCCGCCGCATCGTAGGCGTGGAGCTTCTCCCTTCTCTGCACCAAATCGCGCAGCAGAACCTGCGTCAGTACAAGAACGAATCGCAGAAATGTTTCGCGATTGAATCGATCTGCGCCGATGCCACCGCCTTCTCTTTTCCCGATCAACCACTCGTGATTTATCTCTTCAATCCCTTCCCGGAGTCGGGAATGCGCCAGGTGTTTGCGAACCTGGAACAATCTCTGCGCATTCATCCCAGACCGGTGTACGTGCTCTATCACAATCCGCTGCTGGAGCACGTGCTGAGCGAGCGAGCGCTGCTAAGAAAGATCGCCGGAACGCACCAGTACTCAATGTTCAGCAATCGAAATGGTTAGGCCCATTGCCCGCGCCCTGGGCAAGGTCCAGAGGTGATGGGAACCCGGGCCTCCATCCCCCGCATAACCCACAGGCCGGAACCGAGAGCGGTTCATTGTGGATTTCAAAACCCCCGAGGAAATGACAAGTTCTGTGGCACGGCTTACAATCGCCGTAGGAGCCCTCCCGTAGGAGCTTGCCCCGTGTTTCCCTCCCGAGAGCGCGTGAGGGTGCTGACATAGTTGGGCGAGTACCCGGTGAAAAATTATCGAGATGCGAGTCCGTTTACTTCGCCTTGCTATCGTGCTGTCTGTGACGGCGACTCTTCTGTCGGCTGCCGGCTTTGCGGTTGACGTCAAGACGCTGGCGGCGGCGGTGGATGCCCATTACAACCATCTGCGCTCGCTCCAGGCGGAATTTACCGAGGTATATCGCGGCTCGGGGATGGAACGGACCGAGTCTGGGACGCTGTGGCTGAAAAAACCCGGCAAGATGCGTTGGGAGTACCGTTCTCCCAGAGACAAGCTGTTTGTCAGCGATGGGAAAGACGCGTGGTTTTACGTCCCGGACGACCGGCAGGCGCGTAAGACTTCGGCAAAGAAGCTGGAGGACGTACGCTCTCCGCTGGCATTCTTGCTGGGTAAAACCAAGCTGGAGAAAGAGTTGAAAGGATTATCTCTAGCTCCAGATGTAGGGCCGCTGCAGTCGGGGAACGTGGTTCTGCGCGGCGTGCCGCAGGCCCTGGCGGATCGCGTGAGCGAGATTCTGCTGGAGATTACGCCAGACCACCAGATTGCGCGGATCGTCATCCAGGAAGTGGATGGGGCGGTCACAGAATACCGCTTTGGCGAGATGAAGGAGGACGTGGCGATCGGGGATATACGATTCCAGTTCAAGCCTCCGGTGGGAACGGAAACGGTGGAAGGAGGACTGGGGCCTTAGGGTCCGGCAGGAAATGCCTCGCTACGCGAGCTTGGTTACTTGCGTACTGGCAGGGGCGGTTTTGAGCGTGGTCGGCGGCTTAGAATGGTAACGGGAATGTTAGACTGAGCGGTAGGGAGTTCGTCCGAAAAAATAGCGGAAAAGTCGGCAAATGGCGGAATTTGTAGTAAAAATCGCGGACGATCGCGGACGGGTCCAGCAGCACGTCGAGCATGGATACTCGGAAGCCGAAGTGCGCGACCGCTTCTCGCAGCAGGGGTATCTCGTCTACTGGGTCAAACCCCAGGGAGTGTTTACATCTGGAGTTTCGCTGCGGCGCCGGCGGAAGCTGAAGCAGGACACGTTTCTGGTGTTCAACCAGCAGTTCCTCACGCTGATCCGGGCCGGGCTGCCCATCCTGAACTCGCTCGAACTGCTGATCAAGCGGCAGAAGGACGGGCAACTGCGGCAGATTCTGGAGAACGTGCGGGAACGCGTCAAGGGCGGAGAGTTGCTGTCCGAGGCCTTCGCGGCCCAGGGGATCGTTCCCAAAATCTACACCACAACGTTAATGGCGGGAGAGAAGAGCGGCAACATCGACGAGGTGCTGACGCGCTACATCAGCTTCCAACGGCTGGCGATGACGTTCCGCAAGAAGCTGTTCGTGTCGCTGATTTATCCCACGCTGCTGGTCACCGTGGTGATGATCATGGTGACGTTCCTGTTTACGTACGTTGTGCCCAAGTTTGCGGACCTGTTCAACAGTTTGGATGCGAAGCTTCCGGCGATCACGGTGTTCATGCTTGCGGTCGGGCAGAACGCGCAGAAATATGCTCCGTTTGTGTTTGTCGGGCTGGTGGTCCTCGGATTTGTGCTGTGGCGATGGAAGGATACCGATCGCGGGGCGGATCGCATTGACCGGATAGTGTTGAGCTTGCCGCTGCTGGGTGATATCCGGTTGAAACACCAGGTAGCGAGTTTTTCGCGGATGCTTTCCACGCTGCTGCAGGGCGGGCTGCCGCTGGTGCCCGCGATGGAAACGGCGGGCTCATCCATGAGCAGTCGGCGCATCTTAAAGGGTGTGATGCGGGCCGGCACTCGAGTGCGCGAGGGACAGGGACTCGCTCCCAGCCTGGAGGAGCAGGAGATTTTTCCGGAACTGGCGGTGGAAATGATTGAAGTGGGCGAATCTACCGGGGCACTGCCGGCCATGCTGAATTCGGTGGCGGAATTTTACGAGGAAGATGTACAAACGGCGCTGGGCGCGTCGATGGCTCTGATTGAACCTGTCATCCTGATCATCATGGCGATTTTCGTGGGCGGAGTGCTGATCTCGCTGTATTTGCCGATCTTCACTCTGGGCGTGCACTAAGGGCGGGGAAAAGCAGATTCCTCCCTTCGGTCGGAATGACAAGGTTTTCGCGATGCGGGCGCAGGTAACGAATGGCAACAGCCGATAAAAAATCGTTGTTCGTGAATGGCGGCAATGGCGGGCCAATCAGCCCCACCGGCAATCCCGTTACCGACCTGGAGCGCGCGCAGGACGTGGCGCGACGCTACCGCTGCGAATTCGTAGATCTAAGCGGTTTCGAACTGCATCACGAACTGTTCAAGAAGATTCCAGTCGAGTTGATGTTCCGCTACAACTTTGTGCCGCTCGAAGAAACCGCGGACGGGAAGCTCGCCATCGCCATCGCCGATCCCAGCCAGTTGATGATGATCGACGAGATCAGCCTGTTACTGAAGCAGCGCATTATCACCAAGGTTTCGACGCTGAAGCAGATCTCGGACATTCTCAAGAAGACCGAGCAGTCGCAGCGCGTGCTCGAGGAAGCCAGCGAAGGCTTCCAGATTATTCGCGAAGACGAGAACACTGGCGCCGAAGAGACGCTGAGCATCGACAAGCTGACGGCGACGGGCGACACCAGCCCAATTATCCGGCTGGTCGATACCACCATTTTCACCGCGCTGCAGCGGCGCGCTTCCGATATTCACATTGAGACCCGCGACGACTCCGTGGTCATCAAGTTCCGCATTGACGGCGTGCTCACGCAGGCCATGCCGCCCATTGGCAAAGAGCACCACTCCACCGTGATTTCGCGTATCAAGGTCATGAGCGAGCTCGATATTTCCGAGCGGCGCGTGCCCCAGGACGGGCGCTTCCGCGTGAAATATAACGGGCGCGCCATCGACTTCCGGGTTTCGATCATGCCGTCGATTCACGGCGAAGACGCGGTGTTGCGCGTGCTCGATAAAGAGTCGATGAGCGAGAAGTTCCGCACTCTAACTCTCGACGTAGTCGGGTTCGACGAAGAAGACCTGCGCAAGTTCCGGCGTTACATCAAAGAGCCGTACGGCATGGTGCTGGTCACGGGGCCTACCGGCAGCGGCAAGACGACTACGCTTTACGCGGCCGTCAACGAGATCAAGACCGACGAAGACAAGATCATCACCATTGAAGATCCGGTGGAATACCAGCTTCGCGGCATCACGCAGATTCCGGTAAACGAGAAAAAAGGACTGACGTTCGCGCGCGGACTGCGTTCGATTTTGCGCCACGACCCGGACAAAATCATGGTCGGCGAAATCCGCGACACGGAGACGGCGCAGATCGCCATCCAGTCGGCGCTGACCGGACACCTGGTATTCACCACGGTTCACGCCAACAACGTAGTCGACGTGATCGGGCGCTTCCTGAACATGGGCGTAGAGCCCTACAACTTTGTTTCGGCTTTGAATTGCATTCTGGCGCAGCGCCTGGTGCGTTTGATCTGCGAGTCGTGCCGCACCGAAGTGCATTATGCGCCCGACGTTCTGGAAGCCAGCGGGCTCGATCCCGAACAGTGGGGCAAAGTTCCGCTTTATGAAGGGCCGGGGTGCA
>CABEDQ010000416.1_pt1 | contig 11252 bp, 8 predicted proteins | sample 3423111 | NCBI WGS metagenome assembly CABEDQ01 (sample SAMEA5534331, study PRJEB31848) | metagenome | biome: tundra; feature: field; material: soil | place: USA | collected 2013-05 | depth 0.15 m
AGGGCTCGGGCGCTGCCGTGGAAGCGGATACAAAGAAGTCGCAAGTAACCTATTTGCCAGGCTTCGGATTTTTCGGGAACTGCATCGTGCGGGTAATCCCTGCGCCTTCCTTGACGAAGATCACCTGATTCGCCTTGATGTCTCTCAGCGTATCGACCTGCCCGCTGGGCCAGTGAATCTCGAGCACATCGACCTTCTCCGCCTTCCCCAGGCCGAAGTGAACCCGCAGATCATTCTGCGAAAAGTAACCGCCGCCGCTCCGCACTTCGTCGATCTGCTGATGCGCCTTCGTCTCCCCAGGCGGATGAGTCACACACATCAGTCGCGCGCCAATTCCGCTCCGGTTCGATTTCGTTCCGATCGTGCGAACCTTGATCCAGTTGTGTTCGAGTTTTAAATCACAACGAAGCAGCTGCGGATAGTCGTTGACGGTGTTGACCACCACGTCGATATCGCCGTCGTTGTCGAAATCGCCAAAGGCAGCGCCCCGCGACGGGCTTGGCTCGGAGATGCCCGGCCCCGCTTGTAGTGAAATATCCGCGAAATGCCCATTATGCAGGTTCTGATAGAGCAACTTGCGCTGGGCATAACCAGCTTCCGTCTTCAGTTGCTCGACTTCCGGGTAGACATGCCCGTTGCAGATCAGAATGTCCGCCCAGCCATCGTTGTCCATGTCGAAGAACCCACAGCCCCAACCCAGATATTGCGTGTGTGCACCCAGTCCGGCGGTGAAAGTGGCATCTTCGAAGTTCGCGCCGCCGAGATTGTGGTAGAGAGATGGTGTATCGCCCGCGAAGTTGGTTTTCACAAGATCGAGGTTGCCGTCCAGATCATAATCCGCCGCCGAGACGCCCATGCCTGCCTGCGGCTTGCCATCGGGGCTGAGCGCACATCCGGCTTCAATGGCGATGTCCTGGAATTTACCGTTCTTCTTGTTCTGATAGAGGGCGCTGGCGGTGGAATCGTTGGCGACATAAATATCAGGCCATCCGTCGTTGTCGAAATCCGCAGTGAGCACGCCCAGACCATACGTGCCGTTCGCACTCAGAATCCCCGACGCCTCGGAAACATCGGTGAATGTCCCATCGCCGTTGTTGTGGTAGAGGATGTTCTTGCCGCCCTGCAACCCTGGGGGTCCGCACGCGACCATCACACTCTTGTAGAGGCACGGACCGGATTCAGGCACCGGCGCCGTTGCCAGGTCGAGATCAATGTAGTTGGCAACGAATAGATCAAGGCGCCCGTCCCGATCATAGTCGACGAAAGCGCAGCCCGTGTTCCATCGTGTGCCTTTGCCCGCCACGCCGGCCTTCTGGCTGACGTCGGTGAAAGTGCCGTCGCCGTTGTTGTGATACAGAACGTTCTTGCCGAAGTAGGTGACGAACAGATCGTCCCAGCCGTCGTTGTCATAATCGCCGACGCAAACGCCCTGTCCCCATCCCGAATGCGCAACTCCGGCCTTCGCGGTGACGTCGGTGAAGGTGCCATCACGATTATTGCGAAAAAGATGCGAAGTCGGTTCACTCCCCGCCGGAAAACCTTCCAGCTGCGTCCCATTCACCAGAAAAATGTCGAGCCATCCATCGTTGTCGTAATCGTAGAAAGCTACACCGCACCCTGTCGTTTCGAGCAGATACTTGTTTTTGTGCTCGCCGCCAAAAATCGTCTTGGCGTTCAGCCCGGACTCGCGCCCAATGTTGACGAAGCTGACGCCCAGATCGCCGCTCTGCGCTGGCGGCCCGTCTTTTGGAAGAGTCGCTTTCTGCCGCAGTCCGGGGCTCGCTCGCAGCCAGCGCGGACGAGCCACTGCCAGCACGCTTTCCAGCGAAAGCACAAGTGCCGAACGGCTGAGAGATTTCAGAAAAGCGCGGCGTGAAGGGAACAAGAGGTCGCTACCTGGCCCACTCGGCTCGTGCTAAAATTCGCCCCTACTTCTTATATTCAGGGTACCGCGACTTTGCAAGTTCCGGCCAGGCCAAGTTCCGCCTAAAAAGAGGACCGCAATGAATCCATACTTCGTTTGTGTCCGGTGTTTCGGCTTGGCATCCGGCATTGCACGCGGCGTTTGCCTGTTGGGAATCTGGCTGGTGTGCGGCGGTGTTTCTATTGCCCAGCAACCCGCTCAAGCGCCGGAGTTGTCGCGGGAGTTATCACGGACGATTCGGACCTGGGAGTTCCTTCCCGTCGTCGGTACTCGGGCGGGATTGTTTGGCAACGAAGCGGGACGATTCGAAGCCTGGGTCTATCCCCTCAAGATCTTTCGTGACTTCCACCTGACTTTCCACGTCGGCGATCGGGCGCTGCCCGCAGACAGCCTTGCACGCACGCTGACGGTTCGGCCCGAGTCAGCATCTATTTTGTACGCCGGCGATTCCTTTCGCGTGCGCGAAACCCTGTGCGTCCCGGTAAACGAAGCGGGCGCGGTCATTCTGCTCGACATCGAGACGGAGCAACCGTTGGAAGTGGAGGCCGCATTCGCCGGCGACTTCCAACTGGAATGGCCCGCGGCGCTGGGCGGGACGTTTGTGGAATGGGACGTGAAGCAACGAGCCTTCGTGTTTGGCGAAGAAGCGCGCAAGTATGCTGCCTTGGTTGGGTCGCCAACCGGCGCGGACGCCCGACTTTCCTACCAGACGAACTATTCGGCGTCGGATCAGAACTCTCTACGGTTGGGGGTAACGCAGAAGGGAAAAGAGACCAAGGTGTTGGTGATCGCCGCCTCGGTGACAGGCCGCGCTGACGCCGGGAAAACCTACCAGCGCTTGCTGACTTCTTACGCAGACTCCGTGCTCGAGTCGTCGGATTACTACCGCGCTTATCTCGACAAAACCGTGAGCCTCGAACTGCCGGACCTCGCCCTGCAGCAGGCCTACGACTGGGCTCGTATCAGCACCATTCAAGGGAAGGTGAATAATCCCTATCTGGGTACCGGGCTGGTTGCGGGATATCGGACTTCGGGAGTGGGACAGCGTCCGGGCTTCGCCTGGTTTTTCGGGCGGGATTCTTTGTGGACTTCATTTGCCCTCAACGCCGAGGGAGACTATTCCACGACCCGCACGGCGCTCGATTTCATCAGCAAATATCAGCGAGAAGACGGAAAGGTCCCGCACGAAATTTCGCAGAGCGCAAGTCTGGTGCCGTGGTTCAAGGATTATCCCTACGCCTATGTTTCCGCCGATGCGACACCGCTGTTCATCATCGCCATGAATGATTATGCAATCCAGAGTGGAGACGTGGCGTTCGCGCGCGACAAATGGGATAACATCTGGCGCGCCTATCAATTTCTACACTCAACCTATGATGCGCAAGGCTTCGCACAGAACGCGGGCGTCGGTCATGGCTGGATTGAAGGCGGACCGCTGCTGCCAGTCAAGAACGAGTACTACCAGGCTGGACTTGCGGTCGAGGCACTGCGAGCGCTTTCCAATCTAGGTCGTCTCGTCGGCAAGAACGATGTCAGCAAGCAGCTGGCGGCCGAGTTCGAGCATAGCGAACCCGCGCTCGATCGTGCCTTCTGGTCTCCTGAGATGAGGAGTTATGCCTTTGCCTTGAAACCAGACAACCAGCGCGCGGATGAGGCGAGTGTGCTGACGACTGTTCCCATGTGGTTTGGTTTGTCCGACCCAAACCACGCGGACCAGACCATCACGCAACTTTCGGCGGAAGATCACCAGACTGACTGGGGAATGCGGATCATCTCCCAGCACTCAAAAGTCTATGACGGGTCTGGCTATCACTTTGGCTCGGTCTGGCCGCTATTCACTGGATGGGCTTCCGTGGCCGAATACCGCTACCATCGCGCCTTTCCCGCCTATTCCAATCTGCGGGCCAATGCCCTGCTCGGCGCCGACGGAGCGCTCGGCCATTTCACGGAAGTTCTCTCAGGCGACTACTACCAGTCGTTCGCAACCAGTTCGCCTCATCAGATCTGGTCTGCGGCTATGGTTATCAGCCCGATCCTGCGCGGCATGTTTGGTCTTCAGACCGATGCGGAAAAACATCAAATCACGCTTGCTCCGCACGTCCCATCGGACTGGATGTCGTTCGCGATTCGCAATGTCCGCACCGCGGGAGTCGGTGTGGACTTTCAATATCGCAAGACCGCAGACAGTCTGGAGCTCGAGACCAAACGAACCGGGACGGGCGATTGCTGGGTCGAATTTTCTCCCGCTTTCAGCCTGCGCACACAGGTGGTCAGCGTCCAGATGAACGGACGGCCTTTGCCGTTCAAGCTGCAGCCGAACAACAATGATCAGCATTTGTCCCTGCGATTTCCGGTTACTGGCGGACCGAATAATCTGGTGATTCGCGTAAAAAACGATTTTGGTTTGGCGGTCTCGAACGATCTTCCGGCTCTGGGAAGTGCAAGTCGGGGACTCCGCGTCCTCTCCGAATCCTGGGACGCGTCGAAGACCCAGTTGACTGTGGAAGTCTCAGGACGCGCAGAAAGCCGCTACGAGTTGGGCGTCTGGAATCCCAGCCAGATCTCCTCCGTGGAAGGCGCGGGCCTTACCAAGTTCGGAAAGCTGGAAATCCAGATGCCCCAAGGTGCAACCGACTCCTACTTGCAGCAGAAACTCGTGATTCACTTCGCGCGGCCCTGATCGAATTCGCGCTCCTGATTGGACAGGCCGAGCCAGAAAAGGTTTACACTCAGGAAAATCGCAACTCTCGTTCGGGTTCTTCCGGGTGAGCGACGGAACGAATCAATTGCATTCCCTGTGGTTGCGACATTTCGAATTAGCCTTCGAGGAGTCATCCTTATGCAACGTAAGTCCTCTTGGATTCTGGTATGCGCCTTCCTATATCTGTCGCTACTTGCCGCGTCTGCACAGACCGCGAACAAGCCCGTAGACGCGGAAGGCCATCAATGGTGGCAGCATGCAGTGTTTTATGAGATTTATCCCCGCAGCTTTGCCGACGGCAACAATGACGGAGTCGGCGACCTCAAGGGCATTACGTCGAAGCTCGGTTACTTGAAGGATCTGGGCGTCGACGCGATCTGGATCTCGCCTTGCTTTCCGTCACCACAAGTGGACTTCGGCTACGACGTCTCCGACTACGAAAATATCGATCCCATGTACGGAACGCTGGCGGACTTCGACACGATGGCGAGCGAGGCGAAGAAGCACGGCATTCGCATCATTCTCGACTTCGTCGTGAACCATAGCTCGGATCAGCACAAATGGTTCCTGGATTCGAAGTCGTCTCGAACCTCGGAACATCGCGATTGGTACATCTGGCGCGACGGGAAAGGCCCAGGACAACCGCCGAACAATTGGACGTCCACCTTTGGCGGATCGGCGTGGAAGTTTGATCCCACGACGAACCAGTATTACTACCACTTCTTTTACGCCGAGCAGCCCGACTTGAACTGGCGCAACCCGGCGGTGAAGGATGCGATGTTTGATGTGACGCGCTGGTGGTACAAGCATGGGGTCTCCGGGTTCCGTCTGGATGCAGTAGACACGTTGTTCGAAGATCCCAACCTGCACGACAACCCCGTTCGGCCCGGCAAGAATGCCTTCGGCGATCCATTCGAAGAGAATAAATACAACACCAAGCTGCCCGAAGTACATGAGGCGCTGCGCGGATTGCGCAAAGTGACTGACGAAAACAACGGAGTGCTCATCGGAGAGACCTGGACCGCTGACATCGCGGAGCTGAATCTCTACTACGGCAAGGGCAACGACGAGTTGCAGATGCCCATGGATTTTCTTTTCACCACGGTCAACAAGCTCTCACCCGCAGACTTCCGGAAGCAGATTGCCGCGGTCGATTCCGCCTCTGGATGGCCAACGTTCGTCATCAGCAACCACGACATCATCCGCTCCTATGACCGCTATGGCGATGGCCAGCACAACGATCAGATTGCGAAGTTAATGGCCGGGCTGTATCTGACTCTCCGCGGTACGCCAATCATGTACTACGGCGAGGAGATTGGGATGAAGACAACGCCGCCGACTCGCAAGGAGGATGTCAAGGATCCCATCGGGCGAACCGGTTGGCCTAAGGAAAAGGGACGGGACGGCGAACGTACACCGATGCAATGGGATGAGAGCGACAATGCGGGTTTTTCTACAGTTGCGCCTTGGCTTCCTGTTCCTCCGACTGCGAAGACCCATAATGTCGCCGACGAGTCTAAAGATCCGGAGTCGGTGCTCGCGTTCTACAAGAGAGTGCTCAAGCTGCGCCACACGAATAGGGCCCTTTTGGACGGGAGCTATGTTCCGCTCAATGAGAACGATCAGAACGTACTCTCCTACTTGCGCGCATACAAAGATCAGGCAGTTCTGGTGGCGCTGAACATGTCAGGCACGGAGCAGAAGGTGAACTTTGAAATGAGCAAGAATGGGTTCTCCTCGGCGAAGCCTCTGGCAGTGACCGGAAAGTCTTCGGCGAAGGGAGACGTGGTGACGCTCGAACCTTACGGAGTGTTTATCGGCCAGCTTGCGAAGTAAAGCAAATGCGCCGCTGGTCGCGGATTGTGCAGGCTTCCGGAACCGCGAGCAACTCACCAGGCTCTCGCAAGCGGGTATAGAATACGCGAGAGGATGCACGAACTGTCGATTGCGATGGGCATTGTGGACGCTGCGTTGGACGAATCGCGGCGTCGCGGCGTGCAGGTCAGCGCGGTGCATCTCAGGCTGGGCGCGCTTTCCGGCGTGGTCAAAGATGCGCTGATGTTCTCCTACGAAATCGCATGCCAGGACACGCCTCTGCAGGGATCGCAACTGATCGTGGAGGATGTTCCTGCGATTGTGTTTTGCCCGCAGTGCCAGCAGGAGCGGGAGTTGCAGTCGGTGCAGTTGTTTGCTTGTCCGGAGTGCGGCGCGCCGACGATGGACGTGCGTCGAGGCAAGGAACTCGAAGTATTTGCGCTCGAAGTGCAAGAAGAAGAGGTTCAGGAATGAGCGAGCCACGTCTGGTTGAAGTGCGCAGGAATGTGTTGAAGCAGAACGACGTGAACGCGCACGCTTTGCGCGAGCAATTCCGCGCCGCGGGAGTGTTCGTCGTGAGCCTGGTTTCGAGTCCGGGCTCAGGCAAAACGACTTTTCTGGAGAAGACGCTGACGCAGCTGCAGCCTCGCTATCGAGTCGCCGCGCTGGTCGGAGACTTGGCGACCGAGAACGATGCGGTACGACTGGCGCGCAGCAAAGCTCCGGTGAAGCAGATCACGACCGGGACGCTTTGCCATCTGGAAGCGGCGATGGTGCAGAATGCGCTGCAGGAGTGGGATCTGCATCAACTGGATTTCCTGTTTATCGAGAACGTGGGGAACCTGGTTTGTCCATCCTCTTATGATCTGGGCGAGAATCTTCGTCTGGTGTTGATGTCAGTGACCGAGGGAGAAGACAAGCCGCTGAAGTATCCGACAATCTTTAACAGCGCAGACGTCGCTGTCGTTACTAAGAACGAGCTCGCGGATGTGGTGGAGTTTGACTGGGAGGCTGCGCGCAAGAGCATCCAGTCCGTACGTCCGGGAATGCAGATTTTTCGTCTCTCGGCGAAAACCGGCGCGGGCATGGAAGAGTACTTGGATTTTCTTGCGCAGCAGTTGGCGGAGCAGAGAGCCGTCGCGCACATCTAATTAGAATCGCAAGCAGTCCTTGACCTGTGGAAATCAGCTGAAAAAATAGGGTTGCGCGAGGCCAAGTTCACGCCTTTCAGGCCAGTTCCGGTTCGGGAAAAATTTGAATTAGCGAGGTACCCCCCCTTCCTCACCCCTCTGAACACCTTGCTGGGCGCGGCTTTTGCAAAAATGCGTTGCAAAATCTTGAACCGCTAGGACTTAGAGGTCAAAATCTTGAGAACAAAGGGGTTAGAGCCTTCTTCGCGGTTTCTTCCTACACTGCCTCCGCCTTGACGATGATCTACTCTTTGAATTTCGGGGTCAAGGTCAGATGTCACATAAAGTTGGATCTGGCGCGCTCAATAGGCGCGGTCCAGGATCATTTTTCGATGCCTTTCAGCTGTGCCTACGGAGTCTGTGTCATAGCTTTTCTGTCGCCCCTCCGGGGCTTGCTGATTTCCCACCCGCCGATTACCCACGGCTTGCGCCGTGGGCTGCATTCTTTCGCCGCTTCGCGGCTGGTACTGTGTCGTGTCTTCCACTTTTCCAGACGCGATGGAGCTACGACACAGCCTCCTTTCGGGACGATGTCAGAGATTCATGCCAGCGGTAACGTCCAGAAGCGAACAGTGATTTACAAAAGTGGACAGCCGACCGTTTGAGGGATGCATGGCCTGCGGCTATTTCAACGCTGGGGGCATGGTTGAGAGATTCGCAGCAGCCAGACTTTGGCAGGTGATTTGCGTATTGTTTTAGCCCGAGAACAATTCACGGAGGCTTGTCATGGCGCATTTTGAACGGATTCGCGATGTGATTTCCGGGCCGTTTAGTCCCGAGGTTATCCGGCAACGCACGACGGCGGGATGGCAATTGGTGTCGCTCGAATGGCGGCGCGAACTCCCGGAGTCGGAAACCCCGACCAAAGGCGCATTTGACGAGGATATCCCCTATGGACTGCGCATCTCGGACGATTGCCAGCGCCTGGAGGTCGACCCCGCCGAGAACAGGGTGCTCATGCTGATGATGGAGTTGCTGGTGCAGGACTTCCCTTATTCAAGCATTGTGAGCGACCTGAATGAAAAGGGCTTTCGGATGCGTGACGGCAGGCCATGGAACCGCGTGGCGCTCTTCAATATGACGCCGCGCCTCATCGAAGTGGGCCCGCGCCTGTTCTCAACCGAGGAGTGGAGGAGGCTGCGACAGAGGTTTTCGCGGCCAAAAGAGCAAGAGGTTTCCTAAGTAGCGTCCGTCCTTTACGTTGAGCGCCAGTGCGGTGCAATATGCACTCTAGCGGCATGTGCAGCCGGTAAGAGTTGTGCGGTATGCGGTCGGCGACGAGGTTGCTTTCGATTGGGCGGATGAGTCCGCATAAGGGGACGCCAATGCAGATCCTGTTGCGTGACTTTCGATACGCCTTGCGGCAGTTGCGAAGGTCGCCTGCCTTTACGCTAACGGTTGTCCTGACGCTCGCGCTCGGAATGGGCGTGAATACCTCGATCTTTACGGTGTTCAACCAGGTCCTACTGCGGACCATGCCGGTGCGGGCGCCGAGCGAACTGGTGCTGCTGCAAGAACAATCTCGTTTCGAGACTGGAACGCTGAACACCAATGGCGGCGATCCGGAGATGTATTTTGCCTACCCCGCGTTTCAAACCTTGCGAGACGGCAACAGCGTGCTGGAGGGCCTCTCGGCATCAGCCGTTATGGCTGCCAATCTCGTCACCGCCAAAGATGCCGATAAAGTGAAGATGCAATTGGTAAGCGGCAACTATTTCGCTCTGCTCGGAGTGCGGCCTGTGCTCGGGCGCTTGCTGATCCCTGCGGATGACGTTTATCACGAGGGCAGACCGGTTGCCGTGTTGAGCGAGAATTATTGGCGCGCGCATTTTGGCGGCGATCCTTCGATTCTCAATCAGGCAATCCAGATCAATGGTGCGGGTTTCACGATTGTGGGCATTGTTCGCCATGATGGGTTGATGGACGACTCGCCTTCGGCGATCTTTCTTCCGGTTGCGATGGAAGGGGCGGTAACTCCAGGGAAGGGGGATGTTCTCAGCGACGGTCTCAATCGCTGGCTCAATTTGATTGGCCGCGTGTCGCCGGGCGTAACTCGAGCCCAGGCGGAAGCACAGCTGAATACGCTGTGGTGGAATTGGCGGCGCGATGTCCTGAAGATTCGAGAGCACAATATCCCCGACCGGAAAAGCTGGATGGAGACCCATCTCTCGGTGAGCGAAGGTGGACGCGGCATGCCGCTGCTCGAAGGCTCGCTGGGTCAGCCGATTAAAGTCCTGGAAACAATGGCTCTCGTCGTTCTTCTTATTGCCTGCGGCAATGTGACGAACCTGCTCCTTGCCAAAGCCGTCCGCAAACATTCCGAACTTGCCGTGCGTGGAGCGCTCGGCGCAAGCCGACGGCAAATCTTTCAGCAAGTGCTCGCGGAAGGTCTGCTCCTGGGCTTAATGGGAGCCGCTTCTGGGCTTCTTCTGGGATGGGTCAGTCTTAGGCTCTTGCTGAGGATGGTGCCGGGTACGAACACTCTACGCGAAGTTCTGGCGGCACCAATGAATTGGCCGGTCATCGCCATGTGCACGGCACTAGGCGTGCTTACCAGTCTGATCTTCAGCGTCGCTCCGGCTGTCCTGAGTACTCGTACGGATCTACTCGACGGGCTACGCAGCGAGAGCCGCACCATCATTGGCGGAAGTGGAAGACTGCGGAACGTCCTGGTTGCGGGCGAGATTGCTCTCAGTCTCGTGCTTCTCACAAGTGCCACGGTTTTCAGTTGGAGCTTGTACCAGCTACGGAACACGAAGCTCGGCTACGCCACGGACCAGATGCTCACGTTTCGCGTGGACGCGTCACCGGGCAAGTCAGGGGCACAAGTAAGGAACGAGTACGCGAGCATCGTGGAAAGCATTCGGCGGCAGCCCGCAGTTTACAGTGTGGCGTATGCAGCCGAAGGTCTAATCGATGGCGATGAGATGGGAGACAGCATCACCCTGGCGGGTTACGGCGGCAGAGAAGACGATCCGAATCCAGACCAGAACTGGGTAACGTCCGGCTTCTTCTCCACGATAAAAGTCCCACTGCTGGCGGGACGGGAATTTTCAGAACAAGATTCAGCGACGTCGCAAAAGGTCGCCATCGTCGACGAAGCTTTTGTTCAACACTACTACGGTGGGGACGTCGAAAAGGCGCTGCATGGGGTGTTTGTTTTCGGTGGGCGCAGTCGAGGAAAGCCGGAGATCCAGATTGTGGGCGTCATTCCCACCATTCGCGCAACCAGTGTCACCAGCGCGCCGGGGGTGCCGTTCCTTTATCTGCCCTACGAACAGAGCTACAGCCCGGACGATTCCGACCGGCGTAACCATCCAGCGAGCTTCTACATCAGCACGAACAACGATCCTGTGCAGTTGGTGAGTGCAATTCGCTCCCTGGTCCGTGGCATCGATCGCAATCTTCCGATCACCGGACTAGGAACCATGGAGGAGAACATCCATGGGACGATTTTCGAAAAGCAAATGGTCAGTACGCTGTCGATTGTGATGGGGGGATTGGCGCTGGTTCTGGCGGCCATTGGTCTTTGATAGCCTGCTCGCGTTTGTGGTGACGCAGCGCACGCATGAGATCGGAATCCGAATGGCGCTGGGAGCGCACCGTTACCATGTTTTTGGGC
>CABEDQ010000437.1_pt1 | contig 10784 bp, 10 predicted proteins | sample 3423111 | NCBI WGS metagenome assembly CABEDQ01 (sample SAMEA5534331, study PRJEB31848) | metagenome | biome: tundra; feature: field; material: soil | place: USA | collected 2013-05 | depth 0.15 m
GTGGTGGCCCGCTCTTCGGTGGCGGACCGTCGTTCTCGTCAGGCAACTCCGACCGCCGTTACAATCTGACGCTCGGCGTGAACGCCCGCAATCTCTTCAACAACGTGAACGCGGCGAATCCGAACGCCGTCCTGGGGTCCAAGTTTTTTGACGTGTCCAATGCTCTTCAGGGAGGCCCGTTCTCACCCGGCACTGCCGCCAACCGCAAAATTGAATTGCAAGCTACGTTCAGCTTCTGATGCAGGCAGTTCACCCGGTATATCGCGAATCCGCGGATTCGGGTTATTCTGGAAGTGGAGACCGCGCCGCGCAATCCTGCAGCGTAAGGGCCTGAAACCGATTGCCTCTTCTTCCTACGACCAGACGAAAATTTATTCGCCTCACAGCGACCGCGGCTGTGGCCGCTCTCGCTGCCGACACCGCGCTCATTGCGCCCAACCGTCCGCGAATCGTTCGCAAGGAAATTGCGCTCCGGCGTTGGCCGGCCCGGCTGGAAGGCTTCACCATCGCGCTTCTCAGCGACTTTCACTACGATCCTTATTTTTCCGTTCATCCCCTTCGAGCCTCAATCAGCATGGTCAATGGTCTGCATCCCGATTTGATCGCGCTGACTGGAGATTTCGTTTCGGAGCCGTTCTTCGGAGATCACGCGAAGGCCGCTTCTGCTGCAGAACCTTGCGCCCAACTGTTGCGGCAAATGCAGGCGCCCAACGGTCTGTGGGCGGTGTTGGGAAACCACGACGCCCGTACCGACCCGAATCGAGTTATAAACTCGCTTCGCACCGAAGGAATTCAGGTCCTGGCCAACCAATCGGCTCCGATCGAAGGCAATGGAGCGCGCTTCTGGCTCGGCGGCGTGGACGACGTGCTGGAACGGACCGCCGATCTCGACGCCACTTTGCACAATATTCCCGCTGATGAATCGGTGATCCTGTTGGCCCACGAGCCCGACTATGCCGACTACGTGGCGCGCTATCCTGTAGATCTCCAACTGTCGGGGCACTCTCACGGAGGCCAGGTGCGAGCGCCTTTCCTGGGCCCTCTTTATTTGCCTGCTTTGGCCAAAAAGTACATTTGGGGTTCGTACAAAATTGGCGAGCTCACGCTCTACACCAACCCAGGCTTAGGCACGGTCAATGTTCCGGTCCGTATGAACTGCCCTCCTGAAATCACTTTATTTACTCTACGTCGCGCTGCGCGTGGGTAGGCCTATGTCGCCAGAAACCGTAAGAGTAAGGTGCTGCTATTTTCGAGTCAAAGATATGAGGTTCGGCTCAACGAAGTGGTAACCGCTGAGATTTGTCGCATTATCACATCTCCAGTTATGCAATTCCTTTCACTTGGGGGTATCCCATCCGTGAACTCTTGCCTGTAACCTGTTCCAGAACAAAGGCATACTCGTATCGTGAGAGTGGTGCTGCATTTGCCACTCCAAGCCAGTAGCGAACCCGAGCTCACAGGAAGACGAATGCCTCCTCGTACCTGGCCTGCGGTTTTGTTGTTGGTACTGCCCATGATTGCTTTGGCAGTGGCTACCCCTTCACCCCGCCTGCGATCGGGAACTTTCGAGCAGCGCGAAAGCCAGGTTTCAAGAACCCTGACCCGCGCCTCCCAATTCGTCGATGTGCCCCACATCAGTTCGCGGCCGGCCTGCGCAGATGTTCAACCACCCGAGGCCCTGACCACTCCTGATCCGCTTTACACTCCCACGGCACGCGGCCAGACAGTAAAAGTCAGCTTCATTATTGGAACCGATGGGCGCGTTCACAGCCCGCTCATTCTTGAGAGCGGGGGCCTCGCCGGCGACCGCCATGTCCTGCAAACCGTGCGCATGTGGAGATATCGTCCGGCAACGTGCAATGGTGTGCCGACGGAGACGGAAGGCAAGATCGAGTTTTCCAGCCGATAGCACTTGCCTGAGCAGCTGGGCTAGAATGGCCCCAGCAAATGGGGTGATTCGATTCGTGGACGAAGACAAGAGAAATCCCAGACCCTCCGGTTTGCCATCTGATTCGCAGGTGCGCGAATCCGAACTGGAAGACCTGTACCGCGGGCTGCAACCTGAAATGCGCCGTCCCAAACCTGGTCCAGATGCCCTGGCGGCGGCGCTGGAGGCAGTGCAACGTCTGGCTGCCGAAGCGGACGCGGAACAGGCTGCGGATGACACGGCACAGGAACCCGCGAACGACTCCACCACGATCGTTTGCCGCGTTTGTGGATACCGCAATCGGAGAGGGAACAAGTTTTGCGGCATGTGCGGAGTTACCGTCAGCCAACCGGAAGAGCCAGAGTCCGGAGTTCCTGCGGAAGAGGAGCGTCCACCGTCGCGCGCCCTTGTGCTTCCCCCGAATGCGTTTTCAGATCGCGAGCCCGAAGCCGAGATAAGGCCGACGGCAAACCGGACCTCGGCGCAAGAAACACATCACTACCATCACCATTATCATCACCACTATTTTCCTGGCGGACCGGAGGGGATGGGTGCGCGCTCGGGCGGGGATGCCGCCCGCGTTGATCCGGCGCGGGACCTGCGACCTACTGCGGCGCTGAGAGGCGACATGAGCCGCGCCGAGGCTGCGGTTCGGCACATCACGCACGAGTGGGTGCTGGCCTGCAATACCAAACACCTCGATGATCTGCTCGACCTTTACGTTGCCGACGCGCTGGTGTTGCGGTCCAACTGTCCTCCGATCCGCGGAGCAGCCGCGGTTCGCGAGTTTTTCTTTGGCGCGTTGGACGCGGGACTGGGAGAAGTGGAAGTCGAACCTCTACGCGTGGAAGTCGTCGGCGATCTGGCTTACGAAGCGGGACGGTGCAAGGCTTTAATTCCTAGCGCAACCGGCAAGCGCCGCGAAGAACGGGGCAAATACCTGTGGGTTTGTGCGCGGCAGAGCAACGGCGAATGGAAGTTGGCCGCCGATTGCTGGTCGAGTGATTTGACGCTCAGCATGCTGGAATCCGATATCCCGCAGAGCGCAGCAGTGAAAACTGCCCAGCCGCGCAAGAACTCGTAAGCGAATCTAGCAGGAGCGGCAAACGGAAACGAGAACCTGTCTCCGGTTTGCGCGGTCCAAGGCCAACGACATCAGAGGCTAAAGTCCAGTCGTTATGTGGCCCTTGGCGGCGCGACTAAGAGTCGAGCGCTTCCAAATCCGTCTGTGAACCCGCTCTACAGGCTCACATTCAATTTCGCCAAGTCTCCTCGCAACTGCTCCAATTGCTGCATCTCGATGGTCTCCATTCCCAGCTTGGCGGCGCATTCCAGGTTGATGGCACGATCGTCAATAAAGCAGCACTGTTCCGCGGGAACCTGCGTAATTTCCAGCGCCAGGCGATAAATGTCACGCTCCGGCTTGCGAAATCCGACGAAGCAGGAGCTTACAAAGAGGCGAAAGATCTTTCGTAGTCCGTACTTTTCAATCCGGTAATAATTGAGCTCTCGCGATTCATTGTTAATCGTGCCCATGAAGTATTTGCCGGAGTCAGTCAGCGCCTGCGCGAACTCCAGCACTTCGGGGAACGGTTGCGACAGCGAGAACATGAATTCCCGGAACACTTCCCGCGTGAACGGACGTGTGCGATAGAACACCGTGCGATCCAGATATTCGTCGAGAGTCATCGTTCCACGTTCGAACGACGAGACCACCATCTCGTGACGGTCGTGGAATTCCTTCTGATCGAGCCGAAAGTGCTCGAGCGCTAAAGTGCGTTCGGTATGGTCCCACGCGTTGTTGAGCAGCACACCGCCGACGTCCCAGAAGATAGCGCGAATGGCAGACAAAGGTCTTTCCTTCCTGTGCGAGGGTTATCAGGGAAGTGTAGATGAACACGAGCAGGAATGGGCGGGGCCACTACCGCCTTTGGAAAAACCGTCGGTTCTTAGGCGCATTCTTCTCTGCCGTCGGTACAGTGGCCATTTATGGCAGAATCGACGGGACGTTATGGTTAAGAGGGTGTGTCTATGCATAGAAGAGATCTAACTGACGGGGAGACTGCCGTTCTCGTGTTGATCCAGCAAGGATACGGGCCGCAGAACGGCGTCGATAAAGTGTTCTTCAATCCTGCCAATGAAGCCGTCATATTCGTCAGGTTATCGAATGGCATGTCGATCGTGATGGCGAACCTATCGACCCTTGCCGCACGGCGGGCAGACGGCACCATTTCGAGTGACGACGAATTGAGGACGAAGTGGTTGCGCCTAGACCGGTGATCGGGGGCTTCTAGTTCGACCACTGCTTAGCGTAGCAATATCGCCAGTGCACGCATCGACCGGGAGAGGCGGAGTATCCGCCCGAACTTATTTTCTGGCAAAAACTTCTTTCAGGAGCGGGGTGGTTTGCGCCGCAGGGTTGGTGCGGATCTTTATTTCTTCTTGTCCTAACATGTAGAAGAGGCCGTCCAGGGTTTTGCCGACGACGTACTTGTCGAGATCGAACTCGTTGGCGATCGCACTGCCGCCGGGAGCGGTTTTGATGACGTGGTCATACGTCTTGATTACGCCGATGCGTTGCATGGAACTGTGGATGATCGGGGAGAACGCGGCGGTGAGATCGGCGGAGCTGGTTCGCTTGAAATATTCGGTGGCGGCGGTGTCGCCGTCGGTGAGGATGCGGCGCGCGTCAGTAAAGGTCATCTTCTTGAGGGCGTCGAGGAAAATCTGTTTGGCCTGAGGGGCGGAGTGCTCGGCGGCGCGGTTCATGCCGATTTCGAGGTCGTCCACCGCATCGCCCTCGCCGAGCAAACGCATGGCCTTGCCGACGGCCTGGAGTTTCGGCGGGAGAAGAATTCGGATGTTTTCGTTAAACAAGAATCCGTCGGTCCTGCCGGTGAGCGCGACGGCCTTGCTGGTGCTGAGTTCGAGAGCTTGCTTGAGACCGGCGACGATCTGATCGTCGCTGAGGCCGGAGGCGGTGTCTACTTTCTTGAGTGTGTCGTCGCTTTGGGCTGCGGCATAAGTGCAGCAGCAGAGCGCTAGAGCGATAGTGAGCAGAGAAAGGCGCAGGAGTCTTTTCATGGAGGAGATGAGGGATGAATTCTATCAAGAGCGGCGAGGCGCCGGTGTTTGCTTTCGGGTTTCTTGGGCAATACAGATTTGTCTCGTGCGGAAAATGTACAAATTCGTGACATGGTGCTGACAAACTCCAGTTCGTAAGCGATCTAGCATTCGTAGTCAGAGAATTGTGATCGAGTGCGAGGAACGGTTGCACCATCACTCCCCTGCCCTGACTTGGCATCACAAAGGAGATCCGCATGCAGCATCGCATGATTACCCTCACAGTTGCCTTGGGACTCGGGCTGATGTTCGTTACGAGCACGGCCTTGGCGCAGTATAAACTCACGATCTTATCGTCGAATCAGGTGAAGCAGGCACGTCACGACGATCCTCTGCTGGTGAATGCCTGGGGACTGGTGCATGCTCCTGGCTCGCCATGGTGGGTCAGCGACAACAACTCCGGGTGGTCGACTTTGTACGATGCTCAGGGAAATCTGCAGCAGACGCTGAAGGTATTGATCCCGACAGCGGGAGAAAACGGCCCGGGTTTGCCGACGGGGATTGTGTGGAACGGGTCGAAGGAATTTCAAGTGCAAGGGGCGGCAGCGATTTTCCTGTTCGCCACGCTGGATGGAACCATCAGCGGGTGGGCGCCACAGTCCAACTTTAACCAGGCGATTGCGGCGGTGAACAACGCGAGCACAGGCTCGGTGTACACCGGTCTGGCGATCAGCAACAATGCTTCGGGGAACCACTTGTACGCAGCTGACATGGCGAACAACAAAGTGGATATGTTTGACGGCAACTTCAACCGAGTGAAGTCGTTTACCGATCCTTCGCTGCCGACAGGCTTTGCGCCGTTCGGCATTCAGGATATTGACGGAGAGGTCTATGTGGCGTTTGCCAGCGTTAGCGGGGGGAACGGTGGTTACGTTGAGGTGTTTAAGGAGGACGGCACCCCGGCGAGGACGACGCCATTGATCCAAGGGCCTCCGCTGAATCAGCCTTGGGGAATTGCTGTAGCGCCCAAGAATTTTGGAATGCTGAGCAATACGCTGTTGATTTCGAACAACACCGACCATGGGACGATCAACGCCTTCAACGCCGCTGACGGAAAGTTCGTCGGAAAGGTGAAGGAGGCAAATGGCAAAGTGATCTCGATCGACCAGTTGTGGGGAATCGGCTTCGGTGACGGGGCTGGCAAGAATGGAGCAGTGAACCAGTTATTCTTTACCGCGGGGCCGGGCAACAATCTTGCGGGGACGTTTGGCGTGATTTCGGTTAGGACCGATCGGGACGGCGATTGAGGTAGCCGGGCTTTGCTCGGCTTGTCCGGGTCTGAGACCGGAGGTACATAAAAACCAGGACCCGGACCCACATCCCATCCACATTAAGAACAGTGGCCGCCTCTGAAGGGCGGCCATTGTATTTTCATTGCAATATGGTGAGCGCGGCAGGACTCGAACCTGCGACCCATGCCTTAAAAGAGCGAACGGGGTCGAGGCTGCCGCGCATATTCAACAACTTACGATCACGCAAAAGCCTGAAAAACCCTCTAGAGGGCCGGTGGTCGGCTCTTAATCATCACACTAATAAACATTGGCCGCCCAACTCCGGTGAGCTGTCCAGGGTCAATGCGTAATGGCGATCTTTCGCTAACAAATCCACCAGTAATGGGTTGAGGCGGCCTTGCGAGTTTCTCCGACCCTGACCGACATGGAACCAATCCCTTGGCTACCTTATCGGGCGAGTAGAGTCGAGAACAGGCGCAGTGACTGTAGTCTCCCGGTGGGCATGTGACTCGGCTTTCGCCTCATCCCCTCAGTCCGGTTTGGCTTGGTTCTGTTTCCTGTTCCCGCTCATCGAACCGGACTGGCAGATTTCCCGCATCCGGCTCTCGGAAAAGACTCACGCTTTCGCCCACGGAAGGCTCGTGGTCCGGTGTGGTAACTGGACCAAGCCAAACACGGAGTGCAGAGATGCTTCCGGAAAGCGCAGGTAACCCGGTCGCGGCTCATTGTGTTTGTCGCATAGCCACCGACGCAGCCTCCGGCGGGCGTGCATATCGACCGCACTGTAGGCTTTGCTGACTGGCCCCAGGCAGAAGTAGTTGGCCCAGCCGGTCAACATCCCGTTGAGCTTTTCCACCATGACCTGCGGATCCAGCCTGACGGTATCTCGCCCGGTCTCGTCGCTGATAGCTCGACAGATGCGCTGCACACGTTTCTTGGAGGGAAACGTGCCCACATAGACCCGGCCTCTCCTCATCGAGTAGCATCGCCCGAACGTGTACCCCAGAAAGTCAAACTTTTCTGCGGGCAGATAACAGACCTGCGTCTTGTTCTCGTTCACCGTCAGTTTCAGCTTCGACATCATCACCCGCATCTCCGCCAGAGCTTGCTGCGCCCCGGCGCGACAACAGATGACAAGGTCATCGGCGTAGTTCACGATGTACGCTTTCCAACGCTTCTCGTGCCCGAGTCTTTTCCACCCCAGCACGAACCGTCGCATGTACAGGTTGCTGAGCAAAGGACTGATCGGAGACCCTTGTGGTGTCCCTCGACCTTCGTCCCGATTGCGCGTACTTCGATGTTTGTTGCCACGCTCGTCGGTTTCTTCAACCTCGACCGCACCTTCGGCAACGGCCAAACATTCCACAGACCGCCTTCCAGAGGAGATTGCTCTCGAGCGGGCGGAGCTCGCCAAGATGGCCAAAGCCCCGTTTTACAAATGCAATTACACATTGACAAGGTAATAACCACCGAGCATAATCCTGCGCAGGTTTTTGGGAACGCCTGTCCTCCTCTTCGTCGCCCGAGACCTCATTTTCGGCCGTGCTCTTAAATTGCAACAGTAGCAACTGGTTCCGCGCCCGGGACTAAGTTCGATTCTCGCGGAAGACAATCTGGAGCATGCTATGAAGAAGGACTTGAATGCACGGTTCGCGTTCCTGTTGGAGATCTTCCGCTCCCTGAGTTCGATCGCCTTCGCGTCGGCAGCCCTCATGCTCATCGCCCCGGCTATGCTAGTCGCGCAGACGAGCGAATCGCTCGTGACCTCGCGCATCATCCAGCCCATCGACGAGAATGCCCGCGTCACCCTGAAGGGCAATGTCCGCCAGGACCTCGCTACAGCGCCAGACCTTGGCTCGGTGGAGGACGGGAAGCCATTGCACCTCTATCTGCTGCTGCAGCGCAGCACCACGCAGCAGGCCGACCTGGACAATCTCCTCGCTCGCCAGGAAGAGCCAACTGCGCCGGAATATCACAAGTGGCTGACTCCCAAAGAGTTCGGCGCGCGTTTCGGCGCTTCGCCGGAAGACATTGCGAAGATCACAGCATGGCTCGAGTCGCACGGCTTCCAGATTCGCAGCGTGCTGAACAACGCCAGCATGATTGACTTTGCGGGCACCGCCGGCCAGGTGCGCGAGGCTTTTCACACGGAGCTGCACTACTTCAATATTCGCGGTGGCAGGCACGCTGCGAACATACAAGATCCTCAGATTCCCGCGGCCCTGGCTCCGGTTGTGGCAGGGATAAAAGGACTCAGCAAGATTCCTGCGCATGCCAACCATACCAAGATTCGCCAGTCGTCCTATGACGCGGATACCCATCGCTGGCATCCTGTCGATCCCACCGCCGCTGATAAGGCTTCGCCCGCCTACAACGCCGGCAGTGGCTATTACCTGGTGACCCCGCAGGATTTCTATACCATCTACAACGTCAACCCGGCTTTTTCCGGCGGTGAACTGGCCGCGAAGGCAACGGTGGCGGTGATCGAAGAGAGCGACATTGAGTACGGTACCGTGGGCACTGGCGGGGTGGCCACGGGCGGCGACGTGGCCACTTTCCGCAGTCTGTTTGGCGTACCGGGCACACTGAACATGCACGTCTATCACGGTTACGGGACGGTCACTTGCAACGATCCGGGCATCGACCCGGATGGGACCGGCGAAGATCAAGAGGCGTCACTGGACGCCGAGTGGATCAATGCAACCGCTCCGTCGGCCAACCTAATCTTCATGTCCTGTGATCAGAGCCCTGATAACGGAATTTTCTCCTCCATGGCAGCTCTGATCGACAACAGCCTCTCTGACGTGATGAGCCTGAGCTACGGCGAAAGCGAACTCTTTTACGCCTCATCGGATTACACTGCGCAGGACACGCTGTATGCACAGGCCGCCCTCCAAGGCCAGTCGATCTTCATCTCCTCGGGCGACTCCGGTTCCGATATCGCCGACCAGAACACCAGCGGCACGGCCACGTCCGGAATCAACGTGAGCGCTTTTGGAGCTCCTACTGTGACAGTTACAGGCGGCACAGACTTCTCGGATTATTACGACGCGGCTGAAGGAGGCCCGGCCCAAAGCACCTACTGGAGTGCAACGAACTCCGCCCATTACGGAGATGCCCTGAGCTACATTCCTGAGACGGCATGGAACGACAGTTGCGCAAGCAGCATCTACGCAATCTTTGCTGGTCCCTACACGGGAGCGGGCGAATGCGGCGCCATCGGCGCTGGCGCCGACGGTAGCGTGGTAGGCGGCTCGGGCGGCATCAGTACTCATTACACTGTGCCGGCCTGGCAGACAGGGATCTCGGGGTATTCGGGCTCTTTTCATTCGCAGCCTGACATTGCCGGATTCGCCGCGAGCGGATTTTGGGGCCATTACCTGATCTACTGCGATTCGAACCCCGTCGATGCTTCAACCAGCGGCTGTACTTCCGCCGTCAACTTCGGTGGAGCTGGCGGCACATCCTTTGTCGCCCCTTATATGGCGGGTGTCGCCGGTTTGCTTGTGGATTACACCGGTTCGCGGCAAGGGTTGCTGAATCCGGCGCTCTACGCACTGGCCAAGGCGCAATTTACCGGTTCGGGTACAGCGACGGCTTGCTACTCCAACGGGCAAACCTCAAATACCGGCGTTACCACCGGTTTGCCGGCAGCGGCCTGCATCTTCAACGACGTGACCACCAGCAACAACGACGTTCCGTGCCAATCAGGATCAACAAGCTGCTTCGTTAACAGCGGTGACAGCTTCGGCATGTTGTCATTGAACGGCTCCAGCTCGCTGACAGTGGCTTACCCCTCCACGCCCGGTTTTGACCAGACCGCCGGCATCGGCACGGTCAACGCCTACAACCTGATCACCCAGTGGAACACGGCATTCACTAGCACAACCAGCCTCCAGGCCTTACCCACTTCCATCACCTCCAGCCAATCCACAGAATTGACTGCGACTGTAGCAGGTGGGACCCCGACAGGGTATGTCGACACCCCTCCCGCGCTCACCGGAACAGCCAGCTTTGCAGCCGGATCGACTTCGCTGGGCAGTTGCACCTTGAGTGCCGGCACCTGCTCACTGTCCGTCCCGGGGTCGGCGCTCCAGTCCGGCGCCAATTCAGTGACCGCAACCTTCCTGGGCAGCGGGGCGTATCCCACTTCCACTTCCAGCATCGTGACGGTGACTGTGACCAACACCTCGGGAACCCCGGCCTCGATCACGGCGAGCAGCGGGACGCCGCAGAGTGCGGCCATCAACACGGCGTTTGCAGCGCCGCTGGTGGCGACGGTGAAAGACAGCGGGGGTAATCCCGTACAGGGAGTGACGGTCACGTTCACGGCGCCCGCGTCGGGAGCGAGTGGCAGCTTCGCGGGCAGCAACACGGCCACCACCAACGCCAGCGGAGTAGCTACTTCGACGGTGTTCACCGCCAATGCGACTGCGGGCAGTTACACGGTGGCGGCGACGGTGGCTGGAGTCACGACTGCGGCGAGCTTCGCGCTGACCAAC
>CABEDQ010000473.1_pt1 | contig 10168 bp, 10 predicted proteins | sample 3423111 | NCBI WGS metagenome assembly CABEDQ01 (sample SAMEA5534331, study PRJEB31848) | metagenome | biome: tundra; feature: field; material: soil | place: USA | collected 2013-05 | depth 0.15 m
GCACTTTCGCCCCGAGGCCCACGGATCGCCATGGCAATCTCGAAGGACCTTTTCCACTGGCAACGCCTGGGGCTGGCGACCTTCGCCCCGTATTATGGCATCGAACTCGGCGAGGTGGATGACAAAGATGCTAGCCTATTCCCGGTTGCCATTCCGAATCCATCCGGGCATCCTGAGCTGGCCATGCTCCACCGGCCCCTGTTTCCCGGCACTCGTCCGGAGGAAACCGCCTGCCGCCCCGCCTCCCGTGAGTTGGATCTCGATCGGGAAAGCATCTGGATTTCTTACTGCCCGATGTCCCTGGAGACCCGTGAACCATACCACCTCGGCCAGTTTACCTCTCATCACCGGCTGGCGACGCCGGTGTCGCCGTGGGAGCGGCTCAAAATCGGTGGCGGCACTCCGCCCATCCTGACCCGGCACGGATGGCTGATTGTTTACCATGGTGTCAGCGAAATAGAAAAGTCGAGCAACGACGTACACCAACTATGCTACTCGGCCGGCGTGATGGTGCTCTCGAAGGAGCATCCGCAAGTCATCCGCTATCGTTCTGCGAAGCCCGTATTGACGCCGGTGCTGACGCAAGAACGCCCACGGCACTATCGCGAACGTCGTGTTCCCCACCGGCATCGACCGGCGCGACGATCTCGGCGCACCGGACCGCTTCGATATCTATTACGGGATGGCCGACTACCGGATTGGCGTGGCACGCCTTGACGTGCCAGATTTCGTGCCGTCCGTAGGAGTCGCCGACCCGCCGGAAGCAAAGGTGTAAGCGCACCTGAGTTCGGAAATTCAAGACACCGGTAAGGAGAATTAGCGAGCTGCGAGATATGGAATCGTCGTCTGTCGGGTTCGCCGCTTGGATCATCACGATGAAGCCACTGCTCAGGGGCCTGGGCCTTGCGGACGGCCGAGCCTGAGCCAACTCTTCGTTCTCTCAAGAGTTTGGTGGTGCTTCGTACCCGGAGAATCGCTCTAGCAACATATTTGGATCAGTGCCGAGTCCTCCGATATAATGACTGTCACACTTCAATGATTTCTGGCCACATCGGATGCGAACTAGCAGTTCTGACCGTTCTTTGTGTCCTGATGATTTTCTTCTTTCCCGTGATGCAGGGGCCGTATTCTGTGGTACACGGACCGGTTACTGCCCTTCAGGCAGCGCGAGCGGCGGCTCACTTGCTGACCGCTATCGCGCAGGGCGCATTCAGCTCCCTTGGAAATTGTCTTATTTCGCCGCTGGTAGTTCTCTCCTGGATGTCACTTCCAGCGGCAGAGTTCCAATTGATTAGCCTGCCAGAGCACAACACCATCCTGCGTTGCTGATTCTCCTCAGATTGTCGTTCTAGAACCTATCAATCTTAGTCTCAGTCGCAGGAAGTGTTTCGTTCCGGTTATGCATTTCTTTCGCGGCTCAGCGGAGGTTGTCTAGCAGGTCTTTGCTGCATAGGGAATCCAACGTTTCTTCCAAGTGAGGAGGACTAAATAAGAATGACGCAGAAAAGAATAAAGGCATTTGCTCTACTCGCAGCGCTCGCTGGGGTGTTGTCACTAGCAGGATGCGCCAAAAAGGTAGCCAAAGTGACGCCACCACCTTCGCCCGCACCCGCACCCGCCGCACCGACAGCCACTCTAGCAGCCAACCCCAGCGTGATTCAGCAGGGACAGGGGTCCGTACTGACGTGGCAAACCAACAACGCCAATGAAATTGCCATTCCCGGACTAGGCACCGTACCGCCCTCCGGTTCCCGGTCGGTCGTGCCGAGTGTATCCACTACCTACACACTGGTCGCGAAAGGAACGGGAGGAACGCACGAGGCCTCCGCCCGCGTCACGGTCAATGGCACAATCGCCAATGCCGGACCTTCACCCACCGATGAGGACTTGTTCAGCAAGAACGTCAAAGATGTGTTCTTCGACTACGACAAATTCGCCATCCGCGCCGGTGAGGCACCAACCGTCCAAAATGACGAAGCCTTCCTCTCGGTGCATCTGAGTATCAAGGTTCTCATCGAGGGCCATTGTGACGACCGCGGATCTGAAGAATACAACCTAGCCCTCGGAACGAGTCGGGCGGAATCGGCAAAGCAAGCGCTCGTGCAGAGTGGGATCTCCCCAGAGCGCATCAAGACCATCAGTTTCGACAAAGAAAAACCGTTCTGCACGAGCGAGAACGAACAGTGCTGGCAGCAGAACAGGGTTGACCACTTCGTGTTCGAACGCTGAGCAGTTGTGAGGCAGCGGCCGGCTCACTTCCGGGTCGTCTTCCGCCCCGCAACCTGAATATGAAGAGGGATGAGGAAAACAATCGGCTCGCTGAACTGGAACAGGAAATCATACTAACGGTCAGTCCTCGTGCGAACGAGCATCTTTTTATACTGACCACCCTAGACCTTAAAAGGGGGAGTGATTACGATAATCAGTTCATCGTCTTCATCTCTGCCAATACCCTAAGAGCCAACCAAGTGAGATATGCTTTCAGGAAGATATTCCCGAGATTATGAGTGAAAACATCCCGAGGACGAGCGGGCCTTGGTGGAAAATACCGCTGTTACATAGCTGGGGCAAGCTGCGACAACGTGAGGATCAGGTATTTATGGTCCTGGCGCTGGTTATAGGCGCCCTGACAGGTTCGGCGGTGGTCGCATTCATCTTGCTGACGGAGCGAATGGGGATGCGGCTGTACCCGGTGGGTGGCGCTCCGTGGCGACGCCTGCTGTTTCCGGTCGTGGGCTCGCTCGGCATTGGTTACTTGCTGTATCGCTATTTTCCTAATGCACGAGGCAGCGGCGTGCCGCAGACGAAGGCTGCGCTGTATGCGCGCGAAGGGCGCATCACACTGCGCACCGTGCTGGGCAAGTTTTTCTGCACGTCGGCAACGCTTGCCAGCGGGATCCCGCTAGGACGCGAAGGGCCTTCGGTTCAAGTGGGTGCGGGCATTGGTTCCGTGCTCGGACGGCTCCTCGGACTGCGAACCGAGCAAGTCAAGAAGCTGATCCCGGTGGGGGCGGCGGCGGCGATTGCAGCCGCGTTTAACACGCCTCTGGCAGCAGTGTTGTTTTCGCTCGAGGAGATCGTGGGCGATCTCAACGCGCCGGTGATGGGCGCGGTGGTGCTGGCCTCGGCGACTGCGTGGATGGTTCTACGCGTGTTCCTCGGCGATCATCCTCTCTTCAAAGTTCCGCGATATCAACTGGTCCATCCGGCGGAGTTTGCGGTCTATGCGGTGCTCGGCGTGGCCGGCGGTGTGGTTTCGGCGGCCTTCGCGAAGCTCTTGCTGGGCATGCGGGAGCGCTTCCTGCGGTTCCCGCAGAAGACGGTCTGGTTCCAGCCGGTGGCGGGCGGGTTGCTGGTCGGCCTGATAGGCTGGTTTGTCCCGCAGGTTCTGGGCGTCGGTTATGGGTTTGTCGGCGACGCGTTGAACGGAAACATGGCGTTCAATCTGATGTTGCTGCTGGTGGTTCTGAAACTTCTCGCCGTTACCACCAGTTATGCTTCGGGCAACGCAGGCGGTATCTTCGGCCCCGCCCTGTTTATCGGCGCCATGTTGGGAGGTACGGTGGGGACGGTGGCGCATCATTTGTTCCCCGCTTACACCGCTACGCCGGGCGCCTACGCGCTGGTCGGGATGGGCGCGGTCTTCGCGGGGATCGTGCGTGCTCCTATGACCTCGGTGCTGATGATCTTCGAGATGACACAGGACTATGCGGTGATCGTCCCGCTGATGATTGCTAATCTGGTGAGTCTTTTCATCGCTTCCCGATTGCAGCACGAGCCCATCTACGAAGCGCTCGCCGTGCAGGATGGCATACACCTGCCGACGGCGAAGACGCGCCAACGATCTCGTCAGCGTCAGGCAGTAGGAATCATGCAGATTGCGAGCCAGTTGCTGCCGGCCGAGATTACGGTTCGGGAGGCGCTGGAGCAGGCTCCATCGAGTGAATTCCGAACGTGGCTGGTGATGGATCGACGAGGTGTAGTTGGCGTTATCAACTTTGCGCGGTTGGAGCGAGAGCTGGGCGAAGGTGCGGATAAGAAGCTTGGTGAACTGGTGGATCCGCTGGTTTTTCCGCACGTCCACCCCGATCAGGGGCTTGATTTGGCGCTTGAGCGAATGGGCGCAAACCAGATTGAAATCCTACCGGTGGTGAACCGTGCTGATGTCCACAAGTTGGAAGGCATCCTGACCCTGCGCGATGTCTTGGATTCATACGGTGTCAGCCCACGTGATCGGGCTTGAGCTTACCGGCGTTCGAAGCCGAGGCTGACCGGGTCACCGAGCTGAGCGGAAACGCAAGAAGCAGTTCGCTGCCGACTTCCTCCTCGAAGGCTACGCCGGAAAGTTGAAACCGAACGCACGCGTAGGCGCAGAAGCTGCGACTGGCGTCGGAACGACGAACGGGACGAGCAGCGGTGCACCCAGCCGAGCGTTTCTACCAGGGAGTCGGTATTTGCCATGAAGAAAAATGTCTTGAGAGCGGTGATCGAGGTAGCTTTTATCATCTTCCTCTTTTATTCTAATCTTTTGATGGGAGAATTTGAGCGCTCAGGCATCGGGCAGAAGAGGGGTGTGGCTTGGGCAATCGGAGATGTTTTTACCGCCGCCAATTTTGGAATTGCAATGGTCGCCGCGCTCATCGGTTATAGCCTTTTTGAATTTCTTCGAAAGAAATTCTAGGCGAATGCGGCTCTGATTCTTGGCTGCAGCAGAAACAGCAATAGTGCACCGGCGATGATGACGCCAGTTCCGCCGCGCAGCCAATCGCCTCTGACGCAGTTAACGACGTCCCCTAGAACCTGCGTTGAGATGATTACGACCGCCAGTCTCCATCCCCAAAGGCGGCGTCGAAACCACCCGATTCCTGCCGTGATGAGGGCCGCGCCGAGCACCAAGAAGAGAATCCCAACGATACGGCCCAGAGGCGCGAGCTGCTTGTACGCCATCGGATTGAGAGCCCAGAGACGATCAAGAGGTGTACCTCGCCAGAGCAAAGTAGTTGCGGCGAGACTCGCCATGACGGCACCAAAAAACAAGAAAACGGCGATCGCAGTAAATCCTCGCGGTTTAGGACCGATAGCGTCCCGCATCTGCTAAATATAAGCTAACGCCGCAGCCATCAGGTGGTTGGCGAACGATCAATCTGTGGCGATCAAGCAAGGGTCTCCTCAAACGCAAAGAGCCGCCCGGAGCTCTGCTGCGCTACCACGGGCGGCTCACTACCCCCTCAGCTTGCCCCCATATTGTCAGGCTTTCATGGTCTTAGGTGTACAGGGCCATAATGCGCCGCTCGTTCGAAATTCCGGCCAACCGTGTGAACCGTCTGTGGTTTGACCGCCTCTGCCAATTGGTCAAGTGATCCCGAGAAGTCGCTCTCGCCAAAACGCTTGCCCAAGGGCAGTTTCGGCCTAAACTACCTCTTGTGTTTTATTGTCTGATGAGAAACTATTGGGAAGGTTTTGGCCTCATCCTCATCTGACAATCTCTTTTGGGCGGCGCAGAGAGGAGCAGGGCACCAACCTGTCTGGCTCTGGATCGGCTCGTCTGGATGCTGAGTCGAGCGAGGAGCAGATGAGATTTGCCCTTTCAGGTGTAGCGATCTCAACTATTTAAACGTTTGCTATTCTCGAAAAGTACATCAATGCCCGGTCTCCAGGCGTTCGCAAAAGACGTGTGGATCGCCGACGGTCCGAATGTCCGGGACTTCGGCGTCATGTTCACTACCCGCATGGAGGTTGTGAAGCTCTCCGACGGGTCACTATGGGTGAATTCCCCGGTTGCGGTGCCGTTCGATACGCTCCAACGTATGAATCAACTAGGACCGGTCAGGTACCTCGTTGCAGCGACCCCGAGGCACGTCTGGCGGTTGGAATCGTGGCACACGCTATTTCCCGAAGCAGAGCTGTGGGCTCCGCGATCTACTCCATTTACCTTGAAGAAAGGGCACCTTCCATTGACCGGCATTTTGGGGGACCGGCCACCACAATGCTGGGCGGACAACCTTGATCAACTGGCGTTCAAAGGCAACCCCCTCATCGAAGAAATCCTCTTCTTTCAAAGAGAGTCTCGCACCGTCATCCTGGATGATTTAATCCAAATTCATCCGATAGTGAAGGGTAAGCCCTTTCGCAATGCTCTGTTCAAACTAGCGGGCGTTGCATCTCCGGATGGCGGCGTGGCGCATGACATCAAGATGACTTTCACGAATCGAAAGCTCGCGCGGCGATCGCTTGAAAGGCTACTCTCGTGGGACTTCGACAGACTGATCATCGCCCACGGCCCTTGCATCGAGAAGGATGCCAAGCCTTTTATGCGTGAGGCCTTCCGCTGGCTTGAGCGTGGAGCAAGATAATGTCTAGGAAAGTTCTCCTCTTCGCCCCTTGCGCATTCAACCTGGCCGAAACAAGCCGCATGGTCGAGATCGCTAAAGGCGTTAGACATCACCCGATCGCGAGCCAGGTCTTCGACGTTCAACTTTTGTCTCCGACGGAGTCGAGTTCGAACAATTGATCGAAAGGCACGGCTTTCCGTTGACCCGGCTGGAGCCCCGTCTCACTCCGGAAAAGATTGAGCTGGTTGACCGTCGAACACGTACACTGCGCTGAGGACGCAGAAAAACCAGCAGCCAACCATCGCTCTGAAGAGCAGGGAGTCAATCCTCAAGGGGGATCGATGTCGCCCTCTAATCAAACACTGAAAGTGTGCACTTTGGCACAGTCTTCGATTTCGTTGTTTGGGAGAATGACATTTTTAGTTTTCGCGAAATGTGGCCCTGACTCAAAATGCCGCACTGCTATGCCTGCTACTGATTCAACCCTAGGTTGTGGAGACACACATGAAGCAAGGCATGTTGGCCTGCACGCTACTGAGCAGTCTCGTTCTTCTGGTGTCCATAGTGAGTGTGTGTCCCGATGCACACGCTGTTCCAAGCTTCACCCGGCAAACCGGACTTCAGTGCAACGTGTGTCACAGCAATCCGCCTGAGCTGACCGCATTTGGGCGCAAGTTCAAGCTCGAAGGCTACACGCTTACGGACAAAAAGGCAGATACGACCGTCGAGGGTAAAGACTTGAAGATCAACCGATATTTTCCAATATCGGTGATGCTTCTTCTTAGCGATACTGCCACAACAACACACGTGCCTGGCGCACAAAACGGGACCGCCGGGTTTCCTCAGCAGCTCAGTCTTTTCTTGGCCGGCGAAATATCGCCTCATCTTGGGGGCATGGTGCAAGGAACCTACGACCATCCCTCGGATCATTTCACGCTGGATAATACGGATATTCGCTATGCCAAGCACACCACTTTGGGTTCGAAAGACTTGTTATATGGGCTTACCGCGAACAACAGTCCAACGGTCGAGGATGTCTGGAACAGTACGCCGTCGTGGGGGTATCCGTGGATATCCGGCGAGAGCGCTCCCTCACCTTCCGCTCAGCCACTCATTCTCGGAGGGCTCGCTCAGGATGTTGCTGGTCTCGGTGCCTACACGATGTGGAACGATCATTTGTATGCGGATTTCACCGTGTATCGCTCGGAACATGCTGGAGGACCGCAGCCTCTGACCGGTACGACTTTTCCAATCAACATTCAGGGCGTTGCACCTTACTGGCGGTTGGCATGGCAGCAAACTTGGGGACTGAACTATCTGGAAGTTGGAACTTATGGCATTCACGTGAGTTCGACTCCGAATGGAGTCGGCGGCCCACGCGATACGTATGTGGATCCAGCCATCGATCTCCAGTATGAACGACCATTTGGCGTCAATCTACTGACCGTTCACGCTAGTTATATTTATGAAAAATCTGATCTCAACGGCACGTTTGCTGCCGGCGCCGCAGCCTTTCCCTCACATCACCTGAACACGTTTCGGGCCGATGCCACTTATCACCTTCGGAGGCGATATACGTTCACGGTTGCCAGGTTTTCCACTACTGGCACTGCCGATCCAATTCTATTTGCGCCCGCTCCCGTAACCGGTAGTTTGCTGGGCAGCCCCAATAGCAGCGGCTTTATCGGTCAAGCTGGGTTCTGGCCAGTACAGAACGTCGAGCTAACAGCCGCGTATACCGCTTATACGAAGTTTAACGGTGCGAATCAGAATTATGACGGGTCAGGCCGAGATGCTTCGGAAAACAACTCCGTGTATGTCGCTGTGTGGCTGAATTTTTGAGAGGGTAGACACTTAATGGAATCACGCGATCACAAGGGTCAGGCAGTTCCGTTGGATAGCTCCCGCCGATCTTTTCTTGGTGTATTGCTGGGGTTGGCGTCGACGTTTGTTGGCGCCTTATTAGCCGTTCCCGTGCTGCGCTATATCTTCTATCCATTGACAGCAAACGCCGATGATTCAGACTGGACGGAAGTTGGCTCAGTCGCAAGTATTTCCGACGTCCAAACGCCTCTGCGCCGGACGCTCGACCTCAAGCAGCGCGATGGTTGGAGGGAGACAGCCAGCCAACCGGTCGTCTATATCATCCAGGATGGTGGCAAGCTGAGGGCATTGTCCGCTGTTTGTACCCATCTCGGCTGCACTGTCCCATGGGATCCAGGCCGAAACGAATTTGTATGTCCATGCCATGGCGGCACTTATTCTGCAGACGGCAAGCATATCTCAGGGCCGCCGCGTCGCTCACTTGATTCGCTGGAAAGCAAAGTGTCCGGCGGCAAGCTAATGGTGAAGTACCAATATTTCCGTCCCGACGTGCCCTACAAAAAGGTGATCAGTTGAATAGCGGGGGTACATCGTCTGTGCCGGATCCGAACCCAGAAAAGGACCTGGGGAGGCCAAGTCTGCCTGGTCGCCTATGGAAATGGATAGACCAACGGACTGGAGCGGACCAGACACTTCGCAGCAACCTGGATGAACCCATCCCAGGTGGCGCGCGCTTCGCATATGTTTTCGGTTCAGCACTGCTCTTCATCTTTCTTTCGCAGATTGTCACCGGCATATGCCTGGCGCTGTACTACGTCCCTTCTCCTTTGGCAGCTCATGCGAGCGTAGCCTACATCGTTAAAGAAGTGGCGGCCGGATCCTTTCTGCGAAGTCTGCATTCTTATGGTTCAACAGCCATGCTCGTCGTTCTGCTGCTGCATTTTTTGCAGACGCTTCTCTACGGGTCCTACAAAGGGAAGCGCGAACTGCTGTGGATCGCCGGCTGTACCCTTGCGCTTCTTGTGTTGGGGATGGCTTTCACCGGATACCTCTTGTCGTGGGATCAGAGTGGGTATTCTGCCGGAGCCGTCGGCACGGACATCGTAGGAGAGGTGCCATTCATTGGTAACCGCCTAAGAATGCTGTTGCGGGGCGGCGCAATGATGGGCGCTCTAACCCTCTCTCGTTTTTACGTTCTTCATATTCTTATCATTCCAGGTCTCATCTTTTCTGGTGTAGCCATCCACATTTTCTTGTTTCGCAAAGCAGGAGCCGCGGGCCCCGTGACCGAAGATCCCGTCAAGCCACAGTTGCCCACAGAGGCGTTTTATCCCAAGCAAGTTCTAATCGACATGACCTTTGTGTTGGTTGTCATGGGTGTTTTGGGTATGCTGGCACACTTTGTTCCGATAATGCTGGGACCCGAGGCTGACCCTGCAAATACCCGCTTTATACCTCGCCCAGAGTGGTATTTCCTGCCGATGTTCCAGTGGCTGAAGTATTGGGAGGGTTGGAGCACGGTCATCGGGGCCTTCATTATCCCCGCAATTCTGATCGGACTACTGTTCTTGCTTCCGTTCATGGACCGCGACCTCGAACGCCGCCCCTGGCGGAGACCGATTCCCGTCGGCGGCGTTCTCATTGTATTGGGCGGTTTACTATGGCTCGGCATGACGAGTCGTCTCAATGATTCCCGCGACGCCACTGTTGCAGCTCAACTCGCTGAACAGAGCCAACAAGAACATGCGTATTTTTATTCCGCCTTTCAGCCGTATTCGGCGCCGTTGCCTTCTGAGAATGTTGCGTCAATTTCGCCGGATACTACCGTCGCCCAGGGGAAGGGAATTTTCGATTCTCACGGCTGCAGTGGATGCCACGGAGAGAGCGGAGGTGGGGCAATCGGGCCAGCGCTGACGCACATTTCCGATAAATTTCCGCCGGCTCAATTGACGGCACTTCTGAAAGCGCCCAGAGCCAACATGAAGGCTGCTGGCATGGTCCCTCTGACTTTG
>CABEDQ010000491.1_pt1 | contig 9797 bp, 10 predicted proteins | sample 3423111 | NCBI WGS metagenome assembly CABEDQ01 (sample SAMEA5534331, study PRJEB31848) | metagenome | biome: tundra; feature: field; material: soil | place: USA | collected 2013-05 | depth 0.15 m
TCACTGGCTTTGCTGACGAATTTCCCGAATTGCGTGACCTGATCAAGATCGGCGCAACCATTCTGGAAAAGCCTTTTCTTCCTTCGGAACTTATACGCAGAGTGGAAGATATGCTCAATCCCGGGAAGGCAGCCACAGGTACCGAAGGATAGATCGGCGGAACGAAAGGCGCAAGTATTGCGCAGTGGGGAGAGGTGAGCAATTCCAAACAGCGGCGACAGTTCTTAGGAAATCGCACAGGCGGGGAATTGGGCCGCCCCAACATTGACATTCATCGCTGAGTTCCGGGCGCTCCGCGCGCCCCGGGAGGTCAGCTCGAAGAGCAGAGCGAGATCCGCAGGGCGACTGGATGCGCCGGATTGTGTACTTCGTTTCAGGTGCACCGCACTGCCTTTCATTGCTTCGGGCGAAATGCGCGTTTAATGGGCGTGCCACATCTGGGCATCACGCGGTGACATGGGTATCTGGCGGCCATGTGCAATGGCGACCCGCCGCTCGCCGACTTCGCGACTAACTTGGCAGAGAACTCCATGCGTCCAGTGGCTCTTGGTCGAAAGAATTGGTTGCACATCGGCAGCCCACAAGCGGGACCGAAGGTTGCGGCGATTCTGTCTGTCGTGGAAACCTGCCGCAGGCTGAAAGTCCCGGTGCGCGAGTACTTAAAGGGTGTGCAAAACGGTGAAGCAACCCAGCTGCCGTCTTCGTCGGCTTTGAGAACGCCGAAGGCGGGCGTGACCGTCATAGGCAACTCGGGTAGATCAAATTCCGAGACAAACCCGGCAGGTGAAAGAACGAAACTGTCGTACCGCAGGGCTGGGCTAGCAATTGCAGTCTCACTACGCCCCGGAATTGGATGCTTTTTGTCAACTGTGTACTTCCCCTGACGCTTACTAAAGACTCGCATATTCCGACGCAGAGCAGCGAGCCCCGAAACTGGCATCTTGAATACTGTGCTGTGAGAAAAGGCCCGTCTCGTGAATCATAAGATATTATTCGTGGACAATGAACTGGTAGCGTTGAACTGCTATAGGCAAATGCTGGAAAGCGAATTCGATATTGCAACCGCTGACAGCGGTGAAGAGGGCTTAGCATTGCTCCGCGATCACGGTCCCTTTGCAGTGGTTATTTCCGACATGCAGATGGCCGGCATGGATGGAGTGCAATTCTTGAGGCGCGTGCGCCATGTGGCCCCGAGCGCAATAAGGTTCTTGCTCACGGGTTATCTCGATGTTAACAGCGCAGCAAATGCGGTCAATGAAGCTGGTGTCTTTCGCCTGCTCGTCAAACCTTGTAAAAAATCTGTTCTGACGGAAGCTATCACCACGGCAATGGCTAGCTACCGCGAGCGGGCAGAAGAGCGAATTCGGATCGAGCTACCGATACGTTTATGCCGGGCCGCCCGAAATGTGAAGCTGCAGTCGGCCCATACCGTCGATATCTCCAAGTCGGGAGCGCGGCTCGCTGGCCTTGAAGAACCGCTCGAACTCGGGGAAGTTCTCAAGGTCGAATGCGGGGACCGGGAGGCACCGTTCCGAGTGGTCTGGATGGGTGCACCGGGTACAGCTAGCGAGGGTCAGGCCGGGCTTGAGTGTTTGGCTACGAATGCGGACCTCTGGACGTTGGACCTGCGTCAACTGGAGGATGGTAAACCTTTGATGCGTGCTCGCGCCGTCCAGCGCGGGCTCCTGCCTCAGGAGAAACCACCACTAGCCACCCTCGACTACGAGGGAAACTGCACTCAGGCACGCACGATAGGGGGAGACTACTACGATTTTCTCGACATGGGCTCGGGGAAAGTCGGGTTCGTATTGGCGGATGTCGCCGGAAAAGGCATCGCGGCTGCCTTGCTGATGGCAAGTTTGCAGGGAAGCCTTCACAGCCAGTACAGCACTGGCTCGAAAGATATCCCCCAATTACTCGCCTCGGTGAATTGCCACTTCTACAAGCACACGGCGAAAGACCGCTATGCCACTTTGTTTTTCGGGCGGTACAGCGATGCCACACGAACTCTGCAATATGTCAATTGCGGGCACAATCCTCCCGTGCTGCTGCGCAACGGAGGTGCGATTGAGAGACTGGACGCGACCGCAACGGTACTTGGCTTGTTCTTGGATTGGCACTGTTCCGTGGCCGAAGTTCGGCTGGAAACTGGAGATGTGTTGGGCATCTATACCGATGGGATCACAGAGACAATTGGTCATGGTGGAGAAGAATTCGGCGAAGCGCGTCTTTTGGACACACTTCGGAAGAACCGGGACCTTGAGGCTTCGTACATATTGCAAAACGTGCAGGACGCGGCCGGACAATTCAGGTTCGGGGAACAAGAGGACGATCTGACGTTGGTGATCGCTCGTGCCCTATAGTGTTGCCCAACACGTTCCCATCGTTAGCTCCGATTGTCTGGTGTAAGTCCGCTAGGATAGGTTATCCGCATCTCTACGCGACTCTAATTGAGTCCGGGGAGCACAATCTTAGGAGGCTGCATGCGACAACACCTGTTTGTCCAAAAAGGTATACCCGGCTGACCATCTCCTGCCGAGGCGAAACAGGGGGCGAAAGTCCGCATAAAAATGGGGCGCTGCACCAAGCCTTAAGGGCCACCGGGGGGCGGGGGCTCTGGAACCTTTGAAACGCAAGGCAGGAATGTCGGAATCCGCTGTTAGTGAAGGCACAACACACTTTGCCGACAGAATTGGCTAGTCTTGACTCCTTACGTACTCGACTCCATATTCGGTTAAAGCGTTGTTGATCCTGCGGGATCGGACTATGCGACCGGCCACGAAAATGTTCGCTGCACCCTCCGTGTACGGGACAGCAACCTGAATCCAGCTGTCCTCGCAGTAAGTCCGCGAACTACGGAAACACATTCCTCCGCGTGAGATGTTCATCACCTCAACGATGTCTGCGCGGGGGCCAACGGGACCAACGCATGCAACCGTCTTCATGTTGATGCGCCCATGTTTTCGCTTTTCCGACTTCTTTCCAGACCCGAGGGATTCCTGCGGACTGGTCTTATCCGGGACCTGTTCCCACATCGTGTCGGCAGAGCATACTTGGCATTTGCGCGTAAGATGATGCGTGATTTGAAAAACGGAGAGGTCCACCTCGTTGAGGGCAGTCACTTCACAGTTTTGGCACGCAGCGCACTTGAGAAGTACGCGCACGGGGCTTTGTTCCAGTTCCTTTTGTTGAGGAAACCGAATACCCCAGAAGGTGTCGCCCTGTTCAAGCACTTCGACGCCATAAAGGTTGCCTTCGGAGCGAATGCCAGTCTGCCCCACTACGCGACCGACCGCTTCCTCGCCGCTGCCCATTCTTTGGAAGCGAATCTTCTGGCCGGGGGCCAGTGATCGCTTCAAAAGCAGACAGCACCCGCTACGGCTGACATTCACAGTCTGCACTACCTCGCTGAAGTGTTCACCCCTAACATCGGTTGATGAGATTTGTACGCTGATGGAGATGGAAATGCGGTCGCCCTTGCGAGGCGCTGAGACGGTTGCTTCTTGGACTGCCATGTCCTAAAGCGTAGGAGAACGGATCACGATCTGTCAGTGATGGCGTTCCACCCACGGTTACGCGGGTAACATTTGGAGAGTTGCTTAGTTCAGACGGGCTGCTTCCTGCCAAGGAACACGGCGGGCCGAGAACTTAGCTCTGATTCGGGATACTCCAAGAAGCGGGTGAGCTTCTTCCACAGTGCGAGCGCATACTGGCAGGCGTTGCTAAGTGCGCCGGAAGGCAAAGCAGCGGACTGCGCGGCCTCGATCTTGCTGCGGATATCATCGAGAAGAGGTCTCGCTGTTTCCTGACGCCGGATATGGCGTGCCGCAGTAGTCAGCGTTCTGCGGTGAGCTTCTGCATCGACGGCAAACAGTTCGTCCATCTGAGCCACAATCGGGGTTGCAACCGGATCTCGGGGATTTAGCTGCACTGCTTCGAAAAACTGTCTTCTGGCATGAGACCAACAAGCGGCATGTACCAGTCTTTAGTTGGGCACGATGACGCCCCTGTCCATTCTTGACCTTCCATGCCTTGCATCCGCATTGATTTCCCGTTGTTTGTATTACCAAAGTGTTGCTCGCGCTGAGCAGCCCGAGAAACGTTGTTGCTGTGATCCCACGAGGGAGAGAGACGATTCGTTGGTGAAAGTGCCGGAGTGGTGTGGGTGCCTGTTCTCAGAAGGAACGGAATAGCTGCCAGCGGCCCGCACCAGCGACGAAAGCCGCTAAATCGACGAAAACCAAAGTTGGCTCCCAAAAGATGTTTTTGAAGACGTTCGGAACGCGCCCCCAAGATGTTGATTCTTCAGAGTGGCAGTTACTCTTATTAAGAGGCCGAAGTCGTTGGCTCACGGATACATCTTTTGAGCGTCGTCCCTGAGACGTGCCATTAAATGGCTACTATCGGTAACGGCCGTGCTGCCAATGAATAGGTATTCATCAAAAGCGCCTGAGCAGCGGCGTGGTCTCCGGGTCGGGCGAAGAAGGACGGTAGCGTCCAGCACTCTTGAACGGCGGAAGGCCCAGCGGCCTAACCTTTAGTAATGCCGAGAGTGATCTAACTCACGCCGTGGCCTCTTTGGTTCTCGGCGTTGTCCAGCTCATTCTTGGAGGTCTTGTGTTTCTGGGCTTCCTTATTTGCCAACAATTTCGTCCAGGTCACTCTGACCTCCTTTCAGAAACTGTTTCCGTCCTCGCAAAACGGCGGCAAGGAAATGGTTGCGCGATTTGATTTTCTCCCGGAACTCCTCTGGCGAATAAGCGGTGACGTTGACCTCTCTGCCCAGCCGCTCCTCCCCCTTACGGAGCGCCGGAGACAGGTCAGCAAGACCTGCTCTGCCAATGACCATCACATCCACGTCACTCATCGTATGTTCCCGGCTTCGTGCCACAGAGCCATAGATAAAAGCACTCTGAATCTTGTTCTCAAACGGTTTTAATATCTGCTCCAAGATCGGAGCCAGCCCTGCCGTTTTTTCGAAGAGCTGCTGCAGGCGCTGATCTTGCAAGCGAGCTGGTTATTAGCGTGAAGTGATTTTGCGACCAAAAACATAGTTTCCGTCCTGTTTGCCGACGAACCACCAACTGACCAGTGGAACAGTGGAACCAATATTTTATCTACGCCGGTACAGAATCCAATGGCGTGAAACTGAGAGGAAAGCCCCCGTCACGCGTCTGACATCAACGCGGGTTGATAATGACGGACCAAGGAACTTGCCAACCACGAAACATGGTGCAACCATCCGCCACGCGCGAATTTCATGGACTACTAAGGAACTTCGGCAGATTTTCTGCTGCGCGGCCCATGGAGCGAGCCAGGCTTAGTTTGGCGACGTTGTGGGCGAACACACTGTTGATATAGTCAAGCTCAGCGCCCGCCAGCGCTTCCTGCGACTGAATCAGTTCAACACTGTCGGCCACGCCTGCCTCCACACGCTGCCGCGTGAGATCGAGAGTCTCCTTAGCGACCCGCGCATTCTTCTGCGCCACTTCCACCTCGCTGGTTGCCGCCTCTAAGTCGAGATAGACTTTTCGAATGTCGCCCTCTACTTGCAGTTTGAGATCTTCGAGTTCGGCGCGTCTTTGCGTTAAGGTGGCATCGGCTTGCTCGATATCGCCGCCCGTCCGGCCACCCTCCCAGATGGGGAAGCGCAGTGTCCCAGTGACCGAGAACGTATCGTGAGATTGGGACGGGTTGGTTCCGATCAAGCCATAATCGGCGTTCACCGCAAGAGATGGTAATCGTTCAGCCCGCGCGCCGGATCGCGCGAGGTCGGCGGCTCGGACCTGAGCCGTCGCTGCCTTTAGATCCGGACGTTGCTCGAAGGCCTGCCTGAAAGCCTCCTCCATGGTAATCGGCGGTGCAGCTGAGAAAGGGACATCCTCGGAAAGGTCGTACTGATCGTTGGGCGGCAAACCGGTCATCCGCGCCAAGTTGATCTTCTGCTTCGCAAGATCGTTCTGTAGTGAAGTTACTCGCTGCTGTTGAGTCAGAGCCTGCACTTGGCTGCGATCGACATCGACCTGTGCCACCACTCCTACAGTTCGTTGCTGTGATGCTTGCTGGTAGAGAGCGTTGGCTGTTTCCAGTTGAGCAAGGGCTGATTCCACTCTCGCCTTGTCGGCAAGGACCAAAAGATAAGCGCCCCCGACCGCTAATACCACGAGATCGCGAGAATCTTGAGCCGAAAGTTGGTCTGCATGGAAGCTTTCATTGGCCGATTTGTAGTTTTTCCACGCTGTGAGATCCACTACGGTTTGCGTGAGACGGGCTCGCAAGTCAATGTAGTTGTAGGGCCCTATGATAGTCGGCAAAGTGAAGCCTGGAAGCTTGAACTTAAAGCCTGAAGCTGCAAGGCTGGTCTGCTGGACGGTTTCGGTAAGATCGCCGGTGAGGTTGGGGAGTAGTACGCTGCGTGCCACACGCGTTTGCCCATGCGCCTGACGCACTGCCTGGGCGAGTCCAACTGCTCCAAGATTGTACTCAAGGCCGCGGCGGATGGCGTCTCGCAAAGACAGCTTGCCGGAAAACGGCATGTTGGAAATACCAGACGTACTTCCCGAGTAAGCCCCTTGAACTTGAACCGTGGGATTGAGTGTGTTGACCGTGCTCGCTACTCCCGGAGTGGATGACTGCGTGGCCGTCACCGAGCCGCTCTGTGCGGTTCGGCCCGACAGCGGCAACTGCGTTGCTTGCGCGCCTTGGGATTGCCCAGGCGGCGTCTGGGCCGACGCATTTCCGCCTGCGATGCACATGCTGAGCAGGATCAATGTCGCACTTGTCTTCAGCTGTCTCGGTAGCGTGGCCAGTTTCTTCTTCCTCATGGGCAATGGACCGTGCCTTTCCATTCTTAACTAAGTTGCTTGCGAAAACGCCATACGCTGAGCGAAACCAAGACGATGGTAAAAATCGACAACGCCAGGAAATTGGGCCACAGCGCGACGATCCCACTTCCTTTTAGCATCCCGCCGCGGACGATGGTCGCGAAATGGTGAATGGGATTAAGGATCGTAAAGGGCTGCATCCATCGCGGCATCGCTTCGACAGGATTCAGAGCTCCCGACAGAGAGGACAATGGCGGATTGATGAAAAAGGCAGTTAGCTGCGCCTGCTGGGCCGACTTACTGAAAGTTGCAATCACCGTGCCCAGACTGATCCCGGACAAAATGCACAACATGCCGCCAAACAAGACGTAGGGCAAGCTGCCATGAAACGGGATGTGGAATACGATTTTGAGCACGGAAAGAGCCAGCAGCATCATCATGCAGAGCAAGGCAAACAGCGGCACGATCTTGGCGATGATGATTTCAGCCGTGCTGGCGGGAGACATCAGCAGTTGCTCCATCGTCCCAGTTTCGCGCTCTCTCACCATGGCCGCGGATGCAACCAACGAACTGTTCATAATCAGCAAGAGACCGAAAACACCGGTCGCAATGAACCAGGAATCAATCAGGCCTGGGTTGTAGATGAAAGCCGGCATGAGTTGCACTTGCCCCCGGCGGCTTATCTGGGACGCAGCAACCTGCTTAAGGCTGGGATGAATGCCCATGCTCTGCAGCCCGGCGTTGTAAGTTTGAATGATGCCTTCCGCATAGGCTTGGCTGATGGTGGCCGTATTCGCGTTCGTGGCGTTTAGCAGGAACTGGACCGTGGTTGAATGTCCGCGGTGCAAATCCCGCGCATAGTCGTAGGGGATGACCACTCCGGCGTCTACCTTGGCCTGACTGATTGACTCCCCGAGTTCGTCTACCGAAAAATAGTAGCCTCCAAGGCGAAAGCTTTCGCTCTCGGTCAGGGTCGCGATTAACTCCCGGCTCTCCGGAGTCTTGCTCTCATCGACGACACCGAGGCGAACGTTCGACACCGCCGCGCTCAACGCGAAGCCAAACAGCGTCAGTTGCAAAATGGGAGGAAGAATCAAAGAAATCATGAGACGGCGATCGCGCCGGATCTGGTTGAACTCTTTGCCCACAAGTGCGCGGAACCGCTGATTGAAGACGTTTTGAAAGGGATTCGTCATTCGCTTACGCTTTGAGCTGCATTCGGCGCATGCTGAACCATCCAACCCCGTAGAAAACCGAGCCGATGATGCCGATGATCGTGACCTTCCACCAGTCGGCGAGCCAGCCACCACCTTGGAGTAGCGCATCCCGCACGACTTCGATGTAGTACCGGCCCCACATGAAATTCGAGATCCAACGCAATCCCACAGGGATGTTTTCGATGGGAAAAATCAGGCCGGAAAGCAGAAACACCAGGAGAAAGCCGCCGAGGGCCACCACTTGCATCGCGGCGACCTGGCTCGGAATCGTCGCTCCCACCATGGTTCCAAAGGCCGCCACGCAGAACGTATAGAGAATCGTGGCGACGATGAAGGGGGTTGGATCGCCCGCCAGCCCCAAACCAAAATACGTAAAGAGAAGGACAAGCATAACTACGCACTCGGCGAGCGCGACTACCATAAAGGCAAGAATCTTTCCCAGCAGGAATTCGTGGGCGGAGATGCTGGACACATAAACTTGAAGAATTGTCTTCAGCTCACCCTCTTTTGCCATGGCGAGAGCGGCCAGCAAAGGAGGGAACATCGAAAGTCCCAGCACGAAGATCCCTGGACCGTAAAACTTCTTGGCGGAGAGGCCTGGGTTGTACCAGAGACGAATCGCGGTTTGGACTAGCGCGAGTCCTTGGGCGCCAGCGATGCGTTGATTGTAGGCGCGCGTAATCTCGTTGGCATAACCTGCCGTAAGCTTCGCGGTATTGGCGTCAGAGGCGTCCACCAGCAATTGAACGGGAGAATTTGCTCCTAGTGCCATGTCCCTTCCAAAATGCACGGGTATGATCAGGACTGCCCTGGCCGTGTTTGAACTGAGAGCCTCCTCAGGGAGTCGATCGATCGGCCAGGAGACGACATGGAGAGTAATGGAGGCGCGAATCGCGTCCACAAAATCGCGCGAAGCGGGTGAATCGTCAAAGTCCTGCACGATGACGGGAAGATTGTTTACGGTCAACGAAAGAGACACACTCATCAGGAGCAACAAAACCAGCGGAAGCACGAGTGCGAGAGCCAGCGTCCGCCAATCACGACAGATCTGAGTCAGCTCTTTACGGGCTTGCGCAACTACACGTCGCATCGCATGCGCTCCTTACGGTTCACTCTTCCGCTGAAACCTTTCCCTGCTGGCGCGCTTTTTCGATCACGTTGATGAATACGTCTTCGAGGGAGAAGGGCTCTTCGCGTGCGCTGATTACCTTGATTCCATTGCTTTCAAGCCTCTCTGTCGTGGTTCGTTTGCCTGCCTCAACATCTTCGTCCGTGACCACATGGAGCCGATTGCCGAACAGGGAAACTCGCCAACGCTCGGTGTCGCTCTTGAGGAGGTCGGCGGCGTGCTGCGGCTGGTCGACGATGAATTCAAGTAAATGGCCGGTTTGCGCGCTCTTGATGCCGCTCGGAGTTCCTTGCGCCACCAGTTCTCCGCCGGCCATGAATCCCAAGCGGTTACATTGTTCCGACTCTTCGAGGTAATGCGTAGTCACAAGAATCGCCGTGCCTGCGTCTGCCAGGCGGTTGATCATCACCCAGAAAGCGCGCCGAGCGAGAGGATCGACTCCAGAGGTGGGCTCATCGAGGAAGAGCACCCTCGGTTCGTGCATGATGGCGGCGCCGAAAGCGACACGCTGCTTCCAGCCTCCAGGCAGACTGCCAGTGATCTGGTCTTCCTTCCCTTCGAGTCCCGAGAACGACACCACCCAGCGGATTTTCTCGTCGCGCTCGCTCTCGGGCACGCCGTAGACGC
>CABEDQ010000494.1_pt1 | contig 9747 bp, 6 predicted proteins | sample 3423111 | NCBI WGS metagenome assembly CABEDQ01 (sample SAMEA5534331, study PRJEB31848) | metagenome | biome: tundra; feature: field; material: soil | place: USA | collected 2013-05 | depth 0.15 m
TACCGTCTATCGGTTGCCCGCCTTTTATCCCTACCCGCCGGTATCCGCAATTCTCCTAAATACTTAGATGGCTGGGGAAGCCTTTTTGTTTCAAGCAGTTTTCTTCGTTCCTGCGGTTTTCAGACCATCTTCCGCCAATCTGCTCTCGGCTAAACCAGGATCTCGCAGCGCACGACTGATTCGTTCCAGTTCCGTCAGCAGCTCCCGCAAGCGGTCCTTGTCCGCAGCGAGGCCGGGCTTTTTGAGTTCCTGTTGTACGTCCTCCTGCCGCCGCCGCAAATGAATCCGGCGCAAGGCCCGGACCGCAGCTTCCAGGACCTCGGCTGTGAGCTCTTCATCTTCTTTCAACAGGATCAGGGCCAGCATCCGGCGATCACTCTCCGTGGCCGCCACCTCAAGAACGTCGCCAACTTCCCGGCCCACGTTGAGCAGAGATTCGGCCAGCGATTCGGTCGCCAGGCCGCGATGCAGCCCTTCGTTCTGCAGCACAAACTGCGCCTGTCGCGCCGGATCGAACTCTTCCTCCGCGCCGTCGCGCGCGGAAAGATGTTCCTCGCCGGGCTGCATCTGCCGCGCCGAGGCCAGTGCGCGAATCAGAACTTTTTCCGCGTCCGTCACCTGCGCCTCCGCTGGAGCTTTGACGGCGGAAGTCGCGCGCGTCCCCGCCGCGTGCCGCAACTCTTGCCGCAACACCGCCGAATCGATCCCCAGTTTCTGCGCGATCTCGTGCGCCAGTTCGTCGCGCACGATGCGGCTCGGCACGCGCTGGATATGCGGCAACAGGTAATTCACGGCCTTGACCTTGCCCTCGGCGCTGCGTACGGGAAATTGCGTACGCGCCCGCTCGATCAGGTAATCGAAATACTTTTGCGAAGTCTTCAGCGCGGCGCCGTAAGCTTCTTTGCCCTTGCGCCGGATATAGAGATCGGGATCGAATCCCTGTTCGAGCGTCAACACCTTGATCTGAAATTCTTCTTCAACCAGCAGGCCAAGCGTGCGCTCCGTCGCCTTGGCCCCCGCCGTATCGGGATCGAAGTTCACCACCACATTCTTGCTGAACCGCCCCATGAGCTTGGCCTGCAGTTCGGTGAACGCGGTCCCCGAACTGGCGATCACATTGTGAAATCCGGCCGCATAGACAGAGATGCAATCCATCTGCCCCTCCACCAGGATCGCGTAGTCGAACTTCTTTATCCACTCCCTGGCCACATCCAGATTGAACAGCACGCGGCCCTTGGAATAGATCGCCGTCTCGGGCGAGTTCAAATACTTCGGCCCGGATTTTTCATCGGTAGCCAGCGTGCGCCCGGTAAACGCGATCACCTTCCCCGCCTCACTCGCGATCGGAAACATGACGCGGTTGCGAAACCTGGAGTACATCGCGGAGACAGCTGCTAGCTTCTGGCTGCTAGCTTCTAGCTTGGCCTGATCACCATCTCGGTTGACTTCCTGGTTGTCATTCCGAGCGGAGCGAGGAATCTGCTCTGGCTGACGGCTGACAGCTGACGGCTGAGAGCTGTCCTCCTGCTTCCACGAAAACAGCCCGCTCTCGCGCAATACCTCTTCGCTGAATTCTTCTTTCAGCCGGTCGCGCAGGAGAAATCCGGAATCCGGCGCATACCCGATGCGAAAACGCGCAATCATCTGCTCGTCGAGCCCGCGGCCTGCCAGGTATTCCCGGGCCCGCGCCCCCTCTGGGCGCCGCAAGCACTCCTGAAAAAACGCCACCGCGCGCTCATGCACATCGAGCAACTGCCCGCGCAGCCGCGCTTCTTTGGCTTCGCCCGGAGTCGAATAACTCGCCTTGGGCAGCGGAATTCCCAGCTTCTGCGCCACCATCCGCACGGCCTCGGGGAAGGTAATGTTTTCGATTTTTTGCACGAAGCTGAACACGTCCCCCGAAAGGCCGCAGCCGAAGCAGTGATAAAACTGGCGCGTGGCATGCACCGAAAACGACGCCGTCTTCTCCCCGTGAAACGGACACAGCCCCGAATAGTTCTGCGCCCCCGCCTTCTTCAGCTTGATGTAGTCGCCGATGATGCGGACGATGTCCGCCTGCTGTTTGACCGCGTACGCGAAATCGCCAGGGTTCGCCATCTTGGGGACAGAGCTCTCCGTTGGAATTGTGCGGGAAAGGATCACTGTTGAGAAGATAGCAGCCCGCTCCCGCTTCGGAAAAGCTGTGGAATTTCGTCTTATTCCGTTGAGCGCAGAGGAAAAAAGGACATTCCCGGCCTCTTGCCGAATCTCCGGCCCTCAACTCCGGCCCCATCCTGCCGATAGATTCCAAGAGGACAGCTTTCCACGCCGGTGATTACGAAAGATCAATACGCCGCCTCGATCGTCGAGAAATACCGGGTCATTCGCGACACGAACTCTACTTCGCACCGCGCCGACGACGAAGTGCTTCCATTGCTCAAGCAATGGGGAAAGCAACACCTGCTGGGGCTTACGCTGTCGGGCGCCTATGTGAAGAACACCGCCATCACCTTGTCATCGCACGTGGACATTCTGATCGCGCTCAGTCCGGTCCCCGGTATGGAGATGAAGAACATCTTCTGGAGCCTGTTCGAATACCTGACTGATCGCGATCTGCGTCCCCGCACGCACGATGTGTCGATTCGATTGCTGAACAAGGGATTCTCCGTGGACTTGATCCCCGCCTATCGCGACCGCGAAACCTCGGGCACTGCGCTGTTCCACAAAAGAACTGGCAACGCCATCCACACCGACGTGGCCCGCCACATTCACTTGATCGCCAATTCCGGGCGGCAACAGGAGATTTGCGCCCTCAAGATCTGGCGCGAGCGCATGTCGCTGGACTTCCCTTCGCTTTACCTCGAACTCGTCGTGCTGCGCGCCCTGGGATCGGAGCGGTTCGGCCAACTGGCGGACAACATTCTAGCCGTGCTGCGCTATCTTTCCACTCGATTCGAGCAGGCCGTCATCCCCGACCCCGCCAACTCTGACAACATTCTATCGAGCGATCTTTCGGCGGACGATAAGAAGGGCATTGCCAAAGCCGCCCGCGATGCCCTCTACGACGAGAACTGGAAGAAGATCCTCTGGTAGGAACCTGGGCAGTGATACTGGGAGGAACTCTGATTGGGAGCGGGTCGCCTACCGCCCCGGCCATGGTGCGTCAGGATCGAAGCTGCGGCGGATGGCCAAAACCACCTCCCGCATTCGCGTGGCGGAAAGAACGCGCCTCTCTCGGGTGAGCAGCGCGCGCTTGGCAAGCACTTGCATGAAATGTCCTTTGACAAACGACGGCCCGGGCAGCCCAGTCTCTCCCGGGGGAAGTTGCATCACGGTCGCCCCTTCCGGACCGCTGCTGCTCATCGGGACGGCCAGTACGGACTCGGTCCGTTCGCTGAGATTTCTCTGATCGAGAGAAACAACTAACACCCAATGGCGAATGGGCGGGTTCCCTAGATTAGCGGTCCAGATCTCTCCGCGGCGAGGTAGAGGACTACTGTTCAAAGTCGATCCCTGCTGTGCTCTGAGACAGCGCAGCCTCCAACCGTTGTTCCTCAGCCGCCTCGTCGTCGTTCATGTTGGCAAAATATGCCGCCGTGTCGCTGGCCAGCCGTTCACGATTCTCGTAGACCAGCAACCGCTCCACCGCTAAGTCCAGAGCCTCGGCCAGGTTTCGAGCCTCGCCTTTTCGTATCAAGTCGTCCAAGTAGGCAAGAGTCTGCGGCGAGATCGTGGTCGAGATCTTTTGACGCGTAAGCCGGGCAGTGGTCGCCATTTCATATCTCCCAACTATCGGACATTATATCAGATGTATATATGACAATCACAAGACAATACGGTAAGTCTAAATGCTTTCAATAGGATGCGGGCAATACGATAGCTGTTCGGCGCCAGGTCTGTGAACATGCTGCAGAAACACTCTCATGCCCCAGCGCTACACTCTCAACTCCACCACCGTAGCGCCTCCTCCGCCTTCATTCTGCGGGGGTTCGGCAACTGTCGCCACGTGGGGATGCTGCTGCAGCAACTGGCGGAGAGCCTTGCGCAGAATGCCCATGCCGCTGCCATGAACCACGCGCACACGCGGCAGCCCCGCAAGAAATGCACGGTCGACGAATCTTTCCACTTCGCGCGAGGCATCGTCGACGGTTTGTCCGATCACGTTGATCTCGCTGGGCACGGTTGCACCCTCGTTCTCGAGCGAGACGGAAATCCCCCGCGCTCGTGCCGCTTTCACAGGAGACTCCCCTGCCTGTCCCTGGGCGCTCGCCAGCACCTCGGCGATATCGTCGCGCGCGATCTTCATCTTCATCGCGCCCATCTCCACTTCAAAATGATTGTCGTCGACCTTGCGCACTACCCGCGCCGGACGTCCCGTCGACTTCAGCTTCACGGTGTCGCCCTGGGAAACGTGCTTCACGACCTGCGGCTGTGCGTGCGGATCGCCGTGGTCGGCTCCGGTGGAGTGGGCCACTACGGTCGAATCGAACTGCTCGCGGAACTCGCGGCGCAACTTCGCAATCCTGCGCTCCGCATCTTTCGAGAGCTTTTGCGCCGCAGCACGATCCTGAACCGCATTCACCGCTTCGCGGGCGTGATACTCGAAATCGCGCAGCAGGCTTTCCAGCTTCTTCTCCATCTCGCGGATTTTCGCCTGCTGCTCTTTCCGTCCTTCAACGGCCAGATGCGCTTTCTCGCGCTCCAGTTGCTGCTCGCGCGTCTTCAGGCGCAGGCGTTCGTTTTCGGCTTCGCGCAGGTCGGCATGAAGCTTGTCGAGGAATTGCCCCACGTCGCGAGCCTGGGTTCCCAGCCGTGCCCGCGCGCTCTCAATGATTGCCGGATTCAAGCCCAGCCGCCGCGCGATGTTGATGCCCGCCGATGCGCCCGGTACGCCCACTTTCAGCTCATACGTCGGCTGCAGCGTAGCCTCGTCGAATCCCACGGACGCGTTCACCACTCCGGGAGTGTTCGCCGCGTAGACCTTGAGCGAAGTGTGGTGGGTGGAGATCACCGTCATGCAGCCGATGCCGCTAAAGTGTCCGGCAATCGCCACGGCCAGAGCCGCGCCTTCTTCCGGATCGGTCGAGGAGCCCAGTTCATCCAGCAGCACCAGTGACTGCGCGGTCGCGGTGCGCGAGATGAAATCAATGTTCGTGACATGCGCCGAGAAGGTGGAGAGATTTTGTTCGATCGACTGGTAATCGCCAATGTCGGCGAGCACGGCGTCGAACACCGGGAGCTCAGCCCGGTCGGCGGGCACCGGAAGCCCCGACTGCGCCATCAACGCCAACAACCCAACAGTCTTAAGCGTGACGGTTTTGCCGCCGGTATTCGGCCCCGTGATGATGAACTGCCGTCGCTCGCCCTCCAGTTCCACGGTGACGGGGACAATGGAAATGCCCTTCGCTTTGAGATTGCGCTGCAGTAGGGGATGCCGCGCGTTATGCAGCAGCAGGCGAGCTTCGCTCGCCCCGGACGGGCGGGGGCGCCCGTCCCCACACGAGTCTTGCTGGCCACTCAATGTTACTGCCACGCAGTTGTAGTCTTCGGCGAACCGCGCCTTGGCAAACTGCAGCTCGAGTTCGCCGAGCGCATCCGCCGCAGCCAGAATTTCCTCGGCGTGGCCTCCGATGCGTTGCGTCATCTCAAGCAGAATGCGGTGAATTTCCGCTAATTCCTCTTCCAGCAGCCGCACCAGTTCGTTGTTCTGTTCGATCGTTTCCAGCGGCTCGACGAACACGGTCTGCCCGCTTGAACTCGCGCCGTGCACCACACCCTGCACGCGCCGCTTCTGCTCGACCTTCACCGGAATGACAAAGCGTTCGCCGCGGATGGTCACCAGTTCATCCTGCACCGTGCCCCCCTCGGCCAGCCGCCGCAAATATCCTCGCAGGGATTCCTGAATCGAGCGCCGCTGTTTTTCGATCTCGCGGCGAATGCGCGCCAATTCGGGCGAAGCCTTGTCTTCCAGGGTTCCATCGGGCTGGATCTTGTTTCGGAAAGAACGCAGAAACTCCGTGAAGTCCACAATCTGGTCCGAGAGCGCCCGAACCCCATGCCAGTCGGATCTCATATTCGCTGGAGGATGGAGCGCAATCTCCCGCCATTCCGCCGCGCGGTCCACGACCAGGATCACGTCGCGAATTTCTGTGGTCTCCAAAGCAGCTCCCGCGATGCGCGATTTCTCGACGAGAAGACCGATGTCGATTAGCGCGGAAAAATCAAACCGCCCGCCCCCGCGCCGGAATTCCCGAATCTCCCCCGCCAGCTCTTGCTGGCGCTCAATCCAGTCCCGGTCGGTCGACGGAGCAAGCGCGGCAATCCGCTCCTGCCCTAGCGGCGAAGAAGCGTATCCGCGCAGCAATTCCCGCAGGGCATCGAACTCCAGCACGCGCGCCGAATGATGAACGAGTTCACCGGCCATCGCATTTCATGGTACAGGAGCAGAAGGCCGCAACGGCGATGGAATGTTGGGGAGACGGAAGATTGAGCAGAGGATCGAGCAGCGACCGATTGAAGAGATTTGGAGAAAAGCGAGATGAATTTGCCGACTGCGGCGCTGTCGCAATGCTGTCTGTTCTCGGCGAATTGATGCGCTCAGTCGCCGACAGCTCCGGCTACTTTTACCGCCGGCGCATCCTCCGCCGGGATCCGGACCACAAACAGCGCACCGCCTTCCCGCTTGTTCTGGCAGGTAATCTGGCCGCTATGATCCTGAATCACTCCGTATACCGCGCTCAGGCCCAGGCCCGTACCTTTTCCGACCGGCTTGGTGGTGTAGAAGGGATCGAAGACCCGTTGCGGCTCGCGAATCCCCGGCCCTGAATCGGAAAACTGCAGAACGGCCTGTTTGTCCTGACGTTGTGCGGTAATTTCCAGGGACCCTCCGCCTGCTTCTTCCAGCGCGTCCATCGCGTTCTCGATGATCTCGACAAACGCCTGGAACAGTCGGTTGGCATTGCCCTGCACGCGGGGAAAATCGGCATCAATGGAGAGGCCCACACGAATCTTTCCCGATGGACGCCGCGACTCCAGCATCTGCTTGGCCCGGTGCAGCAGGAAGCTGACGTCTACCGGAATTTTTTCCGCAGGAGACTGCTGGGCAAAGCTCAACAGATCCGCGACCAGATCACGGGTTCGCCCGGCCTGGTTCACGATCTTGCGCACTAGCGCGTTCTGTTCGTCCGTGAGCCGTTCCTTCGCCCAGAGTTGCTCCGAATAACTCATGACGGCCGTCAAAGGATGGTTGATGTCGTGTGCCGCTCCCGCCACCAAGTTGCCCAGTGAAGCCAGCTTCTCTTTCTGTACCAGTTCGGTCTGCAAACGCTTCTGGCTCTCGTATGACCGCCGCGACTCCTGCAGCAAGGCCATCAGAGCTTGGTCTTGGACATATTGCCGCAGGAACACGAACGCTCCCAACAGCAACATCGCCACCAGCACGGTGGAAATGCGGAACACTCGGGAAGGGTCGGCTGACTCGTCCGACAGTACGGTCCACACGCCCAACACCGGTAGGGACAGGAGCGCCAGCATGGCGAGCCGCGGAACCAGCTTCCTCAATCGCGCGTTTAATCTGAACTCGTGGCTTTGCAGATCCCATTGCCCCGCCGACAACGCCGCCGCCGCCATCCATGCCACCGTCCCGATGACGGAAACATCGTACAGGCTCCCTGAGTAGTACGTGCCATTCACTACTGCCCGGTCAAGCAACTGGGAGCCAATGCCATACAACAGGCCGCCGGCGAGAAAATTCAGGTAGAGCCGCCGCCAGCCGCCGGAACTGGTCCACGCCGCCAGCCCCAGCGCCGCCAGCAGTACGGCGTTCTGCAGCAGATAGAGCCGGTCGTAGTAGATGTTGTAAACCTCGACATTCAGCACGACATACTGGTGCGGAAACACGATGAACGCGTAGAGAAAGATCCACCATCCCAGGAGCATCAAAAAGTTCAGCAGGCTGAGATGGATTCTCCCTTCCTTTTTCAACATGTCCGGACGCCAGACCACGGCAGCGATCATTGGTACGGCATGAAAGAAGAGAACGATGTCGAAGAAAAATGGATCGGGAATCTGTCGATGCTGCACCATCTCGCAGTAAGCCCAGGCTGCCTGATTGCACGCCCACAGCGAAAACCCGATCGCCATCAACGCCCAGAAACTGCGCTCCTGAGCCGGCCGGACCAAGAGGTTGCCCAGCGTGATCCCGCTTGCGGCCAGCATCAGCGCCAGACCCGCGAGATCGGCAAATGCGGTCAGCCCAGCACTCCGCTGCACAAGCACCGACACAGCGGTGAAGGCCAGAGTGATTCCGGCCGCTGCAGCAAACCAACGGTGGCGCTGGAACAGACTCATCGGTCCTAATTCTATGGTGTATATTCCGTGATTCCGAAGGCGGTTTGGGAAACCGCAGGTTACTTTCGTCACACTCCCTGGCGAGGGTTCTATAAAAAGGGGATGTCAAGAGAAACATTTTCCCCAGTTCGGGTGGGGGGTGATCTCTTTCAATTGCTCTTCTTGGAAAGGTCAAGCTGCTTCACTATCAAAGATGTTCTAGAATCACCTTAGGGAGGGCATTGATCTCAACCCTCCCCTGGTGACCTGCCATGGCATTTCCTGTGACCCGTCTGCGCCGCCTCCGCCGCACCGCGGAGCTGCGCAACCTGGTGTGTGAAACTCGCCTCACACCCGACGCATTCGTCTACCCCATGTTCGTCTGTGCCGGAGAAGGCGTCCGCAAGGAAGTCCGCTCCATGCCGGGCGTGTTCAATCTATCGGTGGACGAAGCCGTAAAAGAGGCGCAGCAAGTTCATTCCCTGGGCGTGCCCTCCGTCATCCTGTTCGGGCTTCCCGACAAAAAGGACGAAGTCGCCACCGGAGCCTGGGCCGAGAATGGCATCGTGCAGCAAGCCGCTCGCGCCATGAAGCGCGAAGTCCCCGGCCTCATCCTGATGGGCGACGTTTGCCTATGCGAATATATGTCGCACGGCCACTGTGGCATTGTGAAAGCCGCCCCGCAATCTTTGGGTGCAGCCGTCGCCGCCCCACCCGCCGCCGCGATCGACTACGAAATCGTGAACGACGCCTCCCTCGAACTCCTGGCCCGTACCTCAGTCTCCCTGACGAAAGCGGGCATCGACATCATCGCCCCCTCCGACATGATGGACGGCCGCGTCGCCGCCATCCGCCGCGCCCTCGACGACGCTGGCTTCATTAACACGCCCATTCTTTCCTACGCCGCCAAGTTCGCCTCCGGCTTCTACGGTCCGTTCCGCGAGGCCGCCGACTCGGCGCCGCAATTCGGCGACCGCCGCTCCTATCAGATGGACGGAGCCAACCTGCGCGAGGCCATGCGCGAAATCGCAGCCGACATCGAAGAAGGCGCCGACATGATCATGGTCAAGCCCGCCATGCCCTATCTCGACGTAATCGCCGCCGCCCGCGACCGCTTCGACCTGCCTCTCGCCGCCTATCAAGTCTCCGGCGAATACGCCATGATCGAAGCCGCCGCCCAAAACGGCTGGATCGAACGCGACCGCGTCATGATGGAATCGTTACTCAGCATCCGCCGCGCCGGCGCCAGCATCATCCTGACCTACTACGCCAAAGACGCCGCCAAGCTGCTGGCCTGAGTTGTTTGTGTGGAGCGGGCGCCCCCCGCCCGCTGCTTTTGACCGCGTGACTCGGACACTGCCGTCCGCCCCGTGTTTCCCAGTTCGTAAGCGATTCGACTCAGCACGCCGATACTCCTTTTGGATCTCGGTCCGCTTGTAT